>Ga0210377_10000224_pt1 | contig 54041 bp, 41 predicted proteins | sample PLM4_65_b1redo_FD_155480 | JGI IMG/M metagenome (GOLD analysis project Ga0210377, IMG submission 155480) | Groundwater sediment microbial communities from an aquifer in East River, Colorado, USA - PLM4_65_b1 redo | ecosystem: Environmental > Terrestrial > Soil > Riparian zone | place: USA: East...
AAGCAAGAGCCTGGCAGAAATGCCGCAACCAAACCCAGGCCAAAGTGGATTGGCAGTTCACCACGGCAGATGCCAGGATAAAGTTGAGGCGACTCTATCCATCATTTGAAGAGTAATGGAGCACTAGCAGGCATCGGTGTGTTTGTATGGACGCACTCGGCTAGTGCGGGTAAACCATTGCCGCCGCCTACAGCGCCCGTGGTGGTGACTTTCCTCTCCGGTGATGTGAGTGCCGCCCCGCAGACACTGCCTGGGCCTTTTACTGCTACCATCGACTTTTTGAGGTATATCCCTTACCTTTGCAGTGACACTCCGGCCGGTAGTGAGGAGCTTCTAAGAATGCTGCAGACCAAGAATCCCATAACTTACGAGTCCCTGTCTATTACAGTGTCGCGGATAGGAACCCACACGCTTAACTTCAAAGTGCAGATTAATAGCGTTCCATACACTATCCAAATGAACCTATTCAGTTCCGATACTACCGAGTCCACCCCGACGTTGGATACCGTTCATCTCCGCGAAGGGAGGTTTGCTATTATGTCCGGTAATAAACCGGGACGCTACGTGCTCTATGCCGGCGAGCCTACCAAACCGGTCAATCTGGACTTCACAATGACCAAGTAAGGAATTCAGTGCGCACAGTAATCCAACCGCACTCGGACTGAGAGCCGGCAATCGTAGGCTTGGTAAAGGAGGTCGAGCTTGGCTCGCTTGGCGTTGGCGACATGATAGAGGCCCTGTTACCCGGCCTTTTTTTCCAGCGGAGGACCTTCAGTCTTTTGTCTGGGTGGAAAGGTTTGAAACGGCGTGGCGAGGCCGTGTGGCGAGGGCGTCCCGCCCTTGAATCGAACACAAGGCCAGGATGGCCTCGCCACTTCTTGGGTCCCGCCGGCATCTTGCCGGCGGCAGGGAGCAAGGGCAAGATGCCCTCGCCACTTCAAGGGCAAGATGCCCTCGCCACGCCGTCGGCGACGGCGGGTATGACACCTTTGCGGGCGTAGATGGGCCTGATCAGTTTGCTGATTTCAAGAAGTTTTCTAAAGAACAGGACAGCGGCCAGCAGGCAGAGGACTCCACAGAGCCGGACCGTCAGCGGCGCGCCGATGCTGTGGGCCGAACTACCCGCCAGGAGACTCCCCAAAGGAGCCATTCCGATGAAAGCCATTGAATAGAGACTCATTACTCGGCCTCGTTTTTCGTCATCGACTATCGTTTGCAGGAGGGTGTTGAGGGAGACGATAAGAACCATCAGGCCAAAGCCGATGAGCGCCATCATGATCATAGAGAACCACAACGTTCTCGACGCTGAGAAAACGATGATGCCGATAGCGAAGGTGCACATTGAGGAGGCGATAATGCCGCCCAGGCGGCCGACGTTTCTTTGGGAAGCGAGGAACATCGCCCCTGTGGTTGCGCCTACGCCCGAAGCGGCCATAAGGAATCCGAGAGTTTTGGAGTCGCCGTTGAGGACGTCCCGTGCGAAGACGGGCAGAAGGACGGCGTAAGGCATAGCGACCAGGCCGATGAAGACCAGGAGGATTAAGATTACTCTTATAGGGACGAAGCCGAAGGCGTAGCTGACGCCCTCTTTGAGGCCTGCCAGCAGAGGGCCATTGTGGCGGGCGATAGTGATGGGTTTGATTTTCATGGCGGCAAAGGCGGCCAGAACGGGAACAAAGCTGACGGCGTTTATGAGAAAACATATACCTTCGCCGGTCAAGGCGATGAGGATGCCGGCAATGGGAGGGCCGATGAGCCGGGCGCCGTTAAAGATGAAGGAGTTCAGGGCGATGGCGTTCGGCAGGTCGTCGGGATTATCGACAAGCTCGCAAACGAAGGCCTGCCGCGTGGGCATGTCGAAACCGTTGATGGCTCCAAGTAACATGCCCAGGATGATAATGTGCCACGGCTGGATGACGCCGGTCATGGCCAGGATAGTTACGGCGAGGGCCTGGAACATGGAGAGGAGCTGCGTGATGATGAGGATTCGTTTTCTGTCGAGCCTGTCGGCAAGGACACCGCCGAGAGGGGCGGCGATTAAGACGGGGACCTGGCTGGCGAAACCGACGATGCCGAGATAGAAGGGAGAGTTTGTGAGCCTGTAAACCAGCCAGCCCATAGCGACGCTCTGCATCCAGGTGCCGATAAGGGACAGGCCCTGCCCGGTGAAGAAGAGGCGGTAGTTTCTGTTTCGCAGTGCTCGCAGCAGGAACTGGAGGCCGCTATTGTTCTGATTGTTATTGATGACATCGTTCATTTTTCAAAGCTGTTTGTTTCTGCGGCCTAACATGCGGCGGTAGAACGTCTGTCCGCGGAAATTGACGGTGGTTTTTTCCGTAGAGTTCTTGTTTTTATAGGTTCCAGGCCCGGGCAAAGGTCTTGAAGCTGCGGTCGTAGGTTTTTTCGACCTCGTCGGGGAAACAGCAGGCGGGAAGCTGCTTAGCCGCCAGATGGTAGCTCAAACAGTCACAGCAGGTTCCTTTTCTGCCGCAGCCGGGATACGAGCAATTGCAATTCTTGAGATTCTTGTCTTTCTTACATTCCATATTCAAACCCGCAAAGGATTTACGATTTTCGATTTATGATTTTCGATTTTTGCCACCAAGTCTGACCTGTCTGACAAATCTGACCGGATTTGTGTTTTTGTGCCCCCTGCTTTTGCAGGGGTGAGCTTGCCCCCATGAAAACGGGGGTGGCTAATCCGGCATCGAGAATCCAGCTAACTCACTTCACCGCAAGTGTGTAAAGGCTGATACTCAACGGCGGAACGCTCAATTTGTTGGTCAGGCCCGTGACCAGCTTTTCTTCAATCACCACGTTCGGCTCTTTGCCCGGCTCATTGTAGGCCATCGGGTCTGAATGGGCAATCAGCCGGAACACCCCTTCGCCGGTCAGTTGCGCGCCCTTGAGGTCTATCGCCAGCTCACGCTGCTGCTGCGTCGGATTCACGATACCCACCGTCAGAGCGTCGCGGTCGCTCGTCCAGGCGGCCGATACGTCGAGCGGCCCGGTCTCGCCGGTCACAGCGACCGGGATTGTTCCGAAATTATTGCGGTAAAGTCTCAGAGCCAGTCCCGTTGTTTCGAACGCCGCGGCTGTTTTGGTCGTCTTGATGCAGCCGATGACATTGACCGTTTGAGCGTAATTGGCCAGGAAGACCATATCCGAATGACGAAAATACTCGTGCAGGCCTTTGGCGATACCCAGGGCGTCTTTGAGAAAATACCGGGTCCCTAATTCGCCGAAGGGATGCGGGCCGTACCAGTAATTCCACTCCGTCATGGCGATGCGAATATCTTTTCCTTTGAGCGTGTCCAGTTTTTCACGGAGCTGCTGGTGGAATTCCACCTTCCGTTTGATATTGTCTGCGATCTGAGCGGTATGCTCGACCAGGTCGGGTTTTTCCTGACAATAAAAATGCTCCGCAATCTGGTCGATGTGGTCCGAGCAATTTTTTAGCAGCCCTTCGCTCCATGAGCCGGCATTGCCGGAGGCAATCGGGACAATGGCGGGGTCCACCTGGCGCATTTTGTCCACGACCCAGTTGTGCTTGAGGACGTAATGCTCCAGGCTCATATAGCCGAGCTGCCATCTGCCCCACATCTCGTTGCCGATGGCCCAGTAGCGGACCTTGAAAGGTTCGGCGTCGCCGTTCTTGGCCCTCAGGGCCCCCATGAGCGTGTCGGTCGAGCCGTTGGCGTATTCGACCTGGGCGGCGGCCGAGTAGGCATCGCCGAAGCCGGTGTTGACGGTGACTAACGGCTCGGCTTCGAGAAGCCAGCAAAAGCGTATGAATTCATGGAAGCCGAAGTCGTTGTGCTCGACCCCGGTCCAGGCTGGATTCTTGCGAGGCGGGCGGCGGTCCCGGTCGCCGATGCCGTCGCGCCAGTCGTAGCCGCTCACGAAATTGCCGCCGGGCCAGCGATACATCGGGGCGTTCAGCTCCCGGAGCACCCCCAGCGTATCGGCGCGCAAACCCTGGATGTTGTCCGCCGGCATCAGGGAAACCGTACCCACAAAGCACGGGCCCTCTGACACTTTGATTTCCAGCTTGCCCTTGTCCGTGTCGGCGCCGGCGGTGAACAGGAAGGGATGCCTGCTGTACGTGCCGCCGGCGACCCGGAACTGGGCGGATTCCTGAGCTTTCGGCTCGTCGCTCCAGAGAAGAGATACGGTGACATTCGCACTTTGCTGCGGAGCTTTAAGATAGATATAGCCGGCGTATTGCTTGTCCTTGACCAATCCCAGGTCGAGCTGCCGGATACCGCCGCCGGGCTGAATGAGCGGCGTGTGCTCGCCGACGAAGGCATTCTCTTTGACCATCGTCACCGAATCGGGTGCGCCGATGATTTGCCAGGGCGAGGCGCCGACGATCGCAAACGGACTATCCTTGGGAACGGCCCGCGTGCCGCGATAGGGATCGTAGTCCGGCGTGACGGGGAAATAGAACTTGCGGTCCTCGAGCATCTCGGCCCAGATGCCGCCGTAAATGCACCGCCCCAGGTGCTCGATGAACTGTCCGTAGATGAACTTGGAGATCGGCTCGGCGGTCTTGCCGGCGTCAATCGTCACGGCAGATTGCTGCCCGACCGTGACCGTCCCACAGCAAACCAGAGCCGCAAAGAACATCCCGATAAAACGTTGCCTGACCATAATTCGATCTCCTTTTTCTCTGCTGTTCTTGCTTACAAAGAGTAAATGTCCAACGCGATTGTATCGCAAATCAGGCAAGATACAACTTAAAGTACGCTTGTAGTGGGAACGTAATTCCTTTCGTGTCGGATTAAGCTTGTCGCGCAGGCGTTTTAGCGTTAAACTATCACTACTATGATTGAGATAGACGGAATAAGGTCAGCGATATCCCAATTGTGCAGGCGCCTCCAAGTCAAACGGCTGGACATTTTCGGCTCGGCGGCTACCGACCAATTCACTGTTGATAGTGATGTGGACGTGCTTGTTCAGTTCGATCGAGAGCCGGGCGACTTGTTTAACCGCTATTTCGACCTCAAAGAGGGTCTGGAGCAAGTTTTTGGCAGACCTGTAGATGTTGTTCTTGAAGATTCGCTGAAGAATCCCTACTTCAAGCTCGCAATCGAACAGGTGCGGAAAAACATCTATGCCGCTTGAAGTGAAAAAATGTCTCTTCGATATCCTCAATGCGGCCAAAAGCATTGAGCAGTTTACACGTCGCCTTGACTACACCGGTTATCTTGCCGACGGTCAGGTCCAAGCCGCCGTTGAGAGAAAGTTTGAAATCATTGGCGAGGCTTTGAACAGGATCAAAAAACTGGATGCTTCGGTGCTTGAGAGCATTTCAGAACACCAGCGGATTATCGGCTTCAGAAACGTCATTACTCACGGTTACGATGCCCTTGACACCGAGCTTGTGTGGGATGTTGTGTGCAACCACCTGGCCACGCTCAAAGGGCAGGTCGAGCGGCTTCTGGAAAATCTTTAGACCCGGCTTCTGTTCCCTTGGTGTCGTTACTGTGCCAACTTCGGAAATTCGTCTATCCAAAGTGCAACTCGACAATATCTTTGTCGTTCAGGACGTGGGTTCGCTGGACGTGTTGGCCGTCATGGACGCCGGTGCCCCAGATTCTTGCGGATTTGAGCTTCTCGGCCAGTTGGCGGTGGATGAGTGTGGCCAGGTCCATGACCGTCGAACCGACCGGCAGCGTGAACGGCTCGGCCATATCGGCCGGCTTGCCGGGCGGCTTGGCGTACACGCGGATGACTCCCAACATCCCGAAGCACGTGGCGGCCAGCTTGTCAAGCCCGGCTCGCGTTACCGTGGAGATTTCGACAAATTCCACGCGGCGATTGCAGGATTCCTTGAGTTTTTCCATCGTCCCCGGCCGGGCGACGTCGGACTTCGTGCAGATACAGAGTACTTTTTTGCCGAGATCGTCGCGGACCGGCGTCTGCTCATCCATAATCAGGCTGTGCGATTTGAGAAAATCCAGGCAGATTCGCCATTGCTCCTGAACGTCGGCGGACAGGTCGATCACGACGGCGATGACATCGCAGGTGCGGTAGGTGCCGACCTGCCCCGGCGCGCTATAGTCGGCGGTAATCGGCGGCATATCCACCAACTGAATCGGCACGTCCTCGAACATCATCATTCCCGGCACGGGGCCGGTCGTGGCGAACGGGAAGTCCGCCACGTTGACCTTCGCATGGGTCAGCGCCGCGACGATCGAGCTTTTACCGCAGTTCGGTGTTCCCAAAAGGACAACCTGGCCCGCCCCGCCGCGCGGCACGTGAAAGATGTCCACGTGCTTGCCGGTTTTCTTCTGCTGGGTGGCGGGGTCTCTGAGCTGGCTGAGCTTACGCTTCAGGTCGGCCTGGAGGTGTTCGGTGCCCTTGTGCTTTGGGATGACGCGGAGCATCTCCTCGAGCGCGAGGGTTTTCTCCTCGTTGGTCGTGGCCGTCTTGTACAACTGCTCGGCCTTGAAATATTGCGGCGTTAAATTAGCAGGCATGACTCGATATAAATCCGAAATTCTAAACAAACTCAAAATCCGAATCCCGAATGCTCTAAACATCACTTGCTTTTACGCATTGTCCATATAAATCCTCCTGTCGTTCATCATATCGGCGGACTCCCTCGCGAAAGCGTCTGCCGTCCCTATCTGTGTGTTGTGGCGGCGTAGGGTTCGATCAATTCGAGCTCCTTATCGTCCCGTTCGTGGGCGTGGTACAAGTGCGACCGCAATTGGAGGTTCATCCAGAACATTTCCTAATTCAAGACGCGATCCCTTACCCTGTTATCTTGCTTCGTGGTCACTAGTCCTCTGTAGAATCTCCTTGGTGAGATGCTGAAAGTCCATGTAGCACTTTGATACTGCCGCGGCATGGGCACCAATCGCACCGTCAGCAGGCGTCAGCTTGAAAATCGGCTTCCTCGCATCTTCCGCAAGCGGCATCAGGCTTTGGTAATTCTTGATGAACCCGATTCGGTTGCGGTCTGTTTCCCCGTCCTCTATGTAGCCCTTGTTCCGAAGAACGCATGTCTCGTAAACCATGGGTATCTTCGAGACCCATCGCTGGTAAGCCTTGACCGGTCGATTCTTGCGTTCAACGTGCTGCATGACCACATATCCAGCCGGCTTCATGGCGCCTGCGGGCATAGGAATGTTCAAGTCAGCAGGTTTCGCGTCCAGCATCTTTCGCCAACTGTCTCGCCATGTGTAGAGGGTGGGGCCCAGGTTCCTCAGGCCTTGCAGCGAGAACAGGCCAGGAGCGAGCGGCATCACAACGTGGTCGGAAGCGATGAGCGACGCGCGGTTGATCGCACCGAGATTGGGCCCCACATCCATGAGTACAATGTCAGCGCTAACTTTCTTAGCGGCGTAATGAATGATACGATGGAACGCCGTCATGACCCGAAATGCTGATTGGTCGCCAATCAAACAACGCGGCCAACTATCAGATAGCTTGTCTTCGAACTGGGAGAGGCCCAAATCTCCAGGCAGAAGATGAATTCCTTGGCGAATCCGTTGGAGCGGTGCCTCCGCAATATCGCCCACTCCAGCTATGATTGGCGAAATGCAAGACAGAATACTCTGGTTCTCTCCATCCTCGGGCCACAAGGTCTCCAGGCGATCCTCCTCAAAGAACATCGTAGTCAGATTGGCCTGTGGGTCGAGGTCGATAGCAAGAACGCGTTGGCCGAGTTCCGCACACATCCAGGCGACGTGATAGACCAGCGTCGTCTTGCCGACGCCGCCCTTGTTATTAAAGAAGGTGATCGTTTTCATGGTGCGGCCTCTCTAATAGTAGCCAAGAAATATCCCGGTTCATCAATTTTGAACTCCGCTGGCGGATTTCCGTTTCCACGGAGGAGTTGCTGGGTCCGGGCAATGCCCCGCCCAAATGTGTTTACATAGCCAAGCGTTTTCATGGCTTCGGCTATCTTGGGATTACGGTAGTCGTTCTGATCCGGAAACGTCTCCGGCGTCACTGCTCCATAGAGTCCTCCCGCGTTCTGTATCTCGATGCGATCACTAAACCAATAGAATCGTATGGGGGCATTGGATTCGTAGTCGCGGTGCATCACGGCATTCATGAGTAACTCCCTGATCGCCAGCATCGGATACGGCGTGCGATTCTCTTCCTTGAGCGGCGAAACGGACTCCGGCTGCGATGGAAACAACGTTCTCAGGAAGCCATCGAGTTCGCGGAGCACGGTGATCAAGTCGCCTTCGAATCGCCTTTCGTCCAGCACGTCCGTATCCAGCGCGTCACCATGGTATCGCACATATTGGATGGCTGCTCCAGGGAACCAATTCAACGGATCTTGCCCAAAAAGGATGGCTCCGGCATTCGTGGCACACGCCTCCGTTGAGCACCAGAATCCGAGGGATGCCATCTGAAGGAGCATATCCCGGTTATTATCCGCGACGATCTCAGGGGCCACCGCTGCGTTTCGGTAGGTGAGTTGGAACAGGTCCAGCACAAGATCATCGCGCCCACATCCCCTGCAAGGTCTCAGGTCGAACGTACGCGCATGATGAATGCGTTTCTCCGTCAAGATTCGCTCTTCCTGCTCGCTTGCAATTGCCTTGCGTGTGCCGCGGCGTATCCACACGCGCCCTCTGTAGCGAATTGGCGGTATATCAGACGGACGGACCTCAACGACAGCCACGGCCCCTTCTGGTAAGGATATTTTTTGTACAGTCATGGAAGGCAATGGCACGATTTGGCCGGAATCTTCATAATTGGATAGTTGCTGTAATAGCTTATCTGTGATCTTTACGCCCGCAACTGTGCCGTCATCTCGCACCCCAATAACCAGATAACCGGGAAGCTTGTGCCCCGGCATGTCATTGGCAAACGCGCAGATGGCTTCGCAAAACTTATCCGTATCGCTTGTTGAAATGGTTCGTTCAACCCTGTCCGACTCCAAGTCGCTTAACAGTATTCTCAACTCGTTCTCGTTGATCATCTGGACATCTCCAGACCCTCCCACTTGTTCGACGATATCACAGTTTAAGCATGTCAGCACCAAAAACCATTTATGCACTCGACTACTTGTTGTATCATCATCTCTCTCCTCACAGCTTGGGTTTGTGTTCCACCAGCGAGAGAAGTCCCGAATAGACATTCCAAGGATGTCCTTTGTCGGTCAGGACGGAGATGGTTTTTTGTTTAGCCTTTGATCGATTCCGTTCTTCCATTCGCCGATCGACGAGCCGGCGATTTAGAGAACGCAGGTCTTCCTCGTCCAGATGCCGAATCGCCTCGGAAGCAACATTTCTATCCTTCAGTATTAAGCATTCATCTGCCATGAGTCAGCCTGCCACTAATTCCGCGACGAGGTCTCCGACCTGGCTGGTCGAGTAGCCCATCTTGCCGGCGGCAAGCGATTTGAGCTTGTTGGCGGTGACGAACTTGACTGCTTCCTCGACCTTCGCAGCGGCTTTCTCCTGCCCCAGGCTCTCGATCATCATCTGGGCGGCGCAAATCGCCGCCAACGGGTTGATCACGCCCTTGCCGGTGTATTTCGGGGCGCTGCCGCCGATGGGCTCGAACATGCTGACGCCTTCGGGGTTGAGATTGCCGCCGGCGGCGATGCCCATACCGCCCTGAATCATCGCGCCCAAGTCCGTGATGATGTCACCGAACAGATTGCCGGTGACGATCACATCAAACCATTCGGGGTTCTTGACCATCCACATGCAGGTCGCGTCAACGTGATAATACTCTCTTGCGATCTCCGGATATTCCGCTTTGCCCATCTCGTGAAAGGCCCGCTCCCACAAGTCGTAGATATAGGTAAGCACATTGGTCTTGCCGCACAAGGCAAGGGTGTTCTTTTCGCCTTTGCCGCGTGCCTTTTTGCCGTGCTTGCGCGCGTACTCGAAGGCGTACTTCAGGCAGCGGTCCACCTGAAAACGGCTATAGACGGCCGACTGCACGGCCACCTCGTGGGGCGTGCCTTTCATCGTAAAACCGCCCGTGCCCGTGTACGCGTCGCCCGTGTTCTCTCGCACGACGACGAAGTCAATATCCGCAGGCCCCTTGCCCTTTATCGGCGTCTCAACGCCCGGATACAGCCGGACAGGCCGCAGATTGATATACTGATCCAGCTCGAAGCGGGCCTTGAGCAGGATGCCCTTTTCGAGAATCCCCGGCGCGACGTCCGGATGCCCGATGGCACCCAACAGGATCGCATCGAATTGGCGAAGCTCTTCAACGGCGCTGTCCGGCAGGGTCTCGCCGGTCTTTTTATATCGTTCGCCGCCGAAATCGAACCAGGTCAAATCGACCTTGAACTTGAACTTACTGGCGGCGGATTCCAATACCTTCACCGCTTCTGCAATGACTTCCGGCCCGGTCCCGTCGCCGGGGATTACTGCAATCTTGTACACTGTTACTATCCTTTCATCTTCACGATATAGTACGTCTCACTTCACCTTTTCGGCGTATCGCCAACCCAGCTCGAACGTGCCCTTCTTGCACTTGACACACTTGTCATATTCGATACCGACCATCTACAATCGGCATTGTTCTGCTCGTCTGCCAATCCTGCCGCAGCATGTGCCCAGGAATTCCTTTTGCCTTTTGACTTCTTACTTTTGCCTTTGTTAACCGCCGATACTATACTCCCCAGGAACTTGGTTATCAAGAGAATCTATGGCTGACAGCCACTGAACGAGTAAAGCGAATGAAGTGGATGGGAAGAATCCGTCCACACGGAAGCAGGGCAACCATGTGGAGTGCGATTTTTCGCACCACTTACTTCTTAAGGAACCGCCGTTCGTACTGGACACATTCAATTTTCAGATGAAAGAGTAATTTAGGGGGATTTCATGGGACCCGGCAAAATCACTGGAGAGATTCTGGAAGCTTACCTGAACTGTAAAACCAAGGCTTACCTAAAGCTACAGGGTGAGCAAGATACAAGGACGGATTATGGACTCCTCCGGTCGGAAACGCGGGAGAAGATACGCCTTGAAGCGTTCAAAAAAATCGAAGCCGAACACCCAAAAGCTGAAGTTCTGCGCAACCTGCAGGCTACAGTCTCCATACTGAAGCGAGGTGCCGTGTTTCTCAAAGCCCACATTGAAGTTTCTCCTCTCCATTTGATCATCGATGGCTTGCAGAAAATCCCAGGTGCCTGCAATTTGGGCGACTTTCACTACCTCCCGGTGCTATGCTACGAGGGCCAGAAGATCCGGCAGAACCAGAGGCAACTAATGGCAATCCTTGGGACTGTCATTGGAAACTTGCAGGGGAGAATGCCCGCGATTGGCCTCATCTATCATGCCAGCGAGTGCAAGTTAACCAGGGTACAACTAAGTGCTAGCCTTCAGGAGAAGGCCGGACGTATCCTTCATGAAATCAAGGAACTGCACGCTTCAGAACAGCCGCCAAGCCTGATACTCAACAGTCACTGCCGTATGTGCGAGTTTCGGCAGCGGTGCCATGCGCAAGCGATGAATAATGACGACCTGAGCCTGCTGAGAGGCATGGGTGAAAAGGAAATCAGGAAGTACAACAGAAAAGGTATCTTTACTACTACTCAGTTGTCCTGTACCTTCCGCCTTAGAGAAAAGGGGAAGAGGGTCAAGCGAGTGCAGCGACCCCACTACTTCGCCCTGCAAGCCGCGGCTATCCGGGACAAAAAAGTCTATGTCCTGAAACCTCCAACCGTCTCCAAGAGTTCAGTCCAGATCTATCTCGACATCGAGGGCGATCAGGGAAGAAGCTTTGTTTACCTGTTAGGCATGCTCATCATAGAGAACGGGGTGGAATCGTGGCACTCGTTCTGGGCAGATAACCGAGAACAAGAGTCACAACTGCTCCAGCACTTCTTGGACGCAGTGCGCGAATACGACAACTTTGTGCTGTTCCATTACGGGAGCTACGAAACCTCGTTCTTCAAGAGAATGCAAAGAGTCTGCGGCAAGAAAACTGCTCTCGCCAAGGTGCTGGACTGTTCATACAACGTGTTGTCAATAGTCCATTCACATATCTATTTCCCGCTTTACTCGAACGGACTGAAAGATGTAGGCAAATACTTGGGCTGCACATGGAGCGACGAGGATGCTGACGGATTGCAGAGCGTCGTCTGGCGAAAGCGGTGGGAGGAGAGCCACAACCAAGCGCTCAGACACAAGTTGGAGACGTACAACCACGAGGACTGTATGGCCTTGAGGAAAGTGGTTGATTTCCTCGCGGAGGTCCGCACAGAAAACTTCTCAGGCAACATCGATCCTCCTGAAAATGCGAGGGGGCCACTCATTGCACCTGCCGAACGCATTAATCCCCAGATAAGCCGCAGGCAGTTAGGCCAGGGAAGCGTTGTATCTCCCGAGTTCGAGTTTGTCAACAAATGTGCCTATTTTGACTATCAGAGAGACAGGGTCTTCCTACGTACCAACGACGTGCTGCGCAAGATCCATTCCCAGAAACGAAAGAACAAAAGCGCAAGAAAGCTAAGAATCAACAGGACCATCGAAGTCAAGAGCAGAAAATGTCCTCATTGTAGCAGCACATCTCTTGTGTGGAATTACAGCAATATGCACACCAAACTAGCCTATGACCTGAAATTCTCCGGGGCTGGGATGAACCGACAGGTTATCGCGTGCACTGCGGCCCTCCACCAGTGCACGCAATGCAAAAAACAGTTCCTTCCCACTCGATATAAGAGGGCTGCCAAGCACTTCCATTCCCTAAGAAGCTGGACCATGTACCAACACGTTGTTCATCGTATGAGCTATCAGCAACTTGAGGAGATGATCGAAGAATGTTTCGGTTTGTCGGTCAGATACCAAGAAATACATATGTTCAAGTTACTTCTAGCGCGGTACTACCGGCGCACATACCAGCAAATCATCTCAAGGATTGTCTCGGGCGAGATCGTTCATGCCGATGAGACGCATATCAATTTGCAGAAGGGCAAAGGATACGTGTGGGTACTGGCCAACATGGAAGAGGTGGCATACGTGTATAGACCGACGCGGGAAGGTGACTGGATCCAAGAATTACTATCCGAGTTCACTGGAGTGTTGATTACGGACTTTTATAGTGCGTACGATTCAATCAAGTGTAACCAGCAGAAGTGCCTTGTCCATCTTATTCGCGACATGAATCTCGATCTGCTGGGCAGTCCCTATGACGAGGAATTCAAATGGCTAGTCTCCCAGTTCGGTTCGATGTTAAGGAGCATTATCGCGTCGATCGATCGTTATGGTCTGAAGCAAAGACACCTCAACAAGCACATGGTTGACGTAGATCGCTTCTACCGTGCCGTCGAGAAGCGATCATTTCGCTCGGATTTGGCCACTGAGTACCTCAACAGGCTGACAAGATACCGAGATAAGCTGTTCACGTTTCTAAAGCATGACGGTGTTCCTTGGAACAACAATAATGCCGAGCATGCCGTCAGACACTTTGTCCACTACAGGGAAGTTGTTGAAGGAAAGGTCACAGAAGGTCCGTTGCGTGACTACCTCGTGCTACTCACGATCTACCAGACATGCGAGTACCGTGGAATTAGTTTCCTGAGGTTTCTTCTTTCTGGAGAGAAGGATATTGACACATTCAGTGATCCGGGGCGACCGCCGCCTGGAACGCTTTCTCTTCAGGTCTATCCCAAAGGATGCTCAAGCTATTATAGGAACAGGGCCAAGAGGAAAGAGAAGCCATCTGATTCACAATTCACGGGGGACGCGGAGAAATCGCATACGAGAATTTACCAAGCCGATTAAATTATGGTGCGGCATCCGTTCTCCGTAGCAGAGATATGGCGAAGGACGAAAGCCCCCCCTACGATTCTGCCCCAAAAGTGGTGCGATTCATCGCACCCCACTTTTGATTTTTACCCTTTTGCTTTTTACTTTTCTGTATGTGCTCTAACAGGCCGCCGTCGTTAATGATTTCGAGGGCGAAGTCGGGCAGTGGGCTAAAGCGGATGTCGAGGCTGGCTGTCTTGTTTTTTATCACGCCCTTTTTGAAATCGATCTGAAGCTCGTCGCCGTCGTTGATCTTTTCAAGTGCGTCGGGCGACTCGATCAGGTAGAAGCCGTTATTGATGGCGTTGCGATAGAAGATTCGCGCGAACGACTTGGCGATCACGGTTGCGATGCCCGCGCCGCGAATCGCCCAGATGGCGTGCTCCCGCGACGAACCGCAGCCGAAGTCCTCGCCGGCCACGATGACGTCGCCCTGCTTGACCTTGTTGACAAAGTCCTCGTCCAAGTCCTCCATGCAGTGCCTCGCAAGCTCGGCCCGGTCGTCCGTATTCAAGTACCGAGCCGGGATGATCTCGTCGGTATTGATATGGTCTCTCTTATATACATGTGCCTTTGACATAATTCCTCTTTTCTTTCTAACCGCGGATTGCGCTGATTACGCGGATTTTGTATTAGCAAAGCGCTTATACTCAAGTGATCGTGCTCCGAAGTTCAGCAGCAAGCCAACCGGCAGTTTGGTTGCCTTTAAATAGTTCAAAATCTGTGCCTTTTCAATATCTCCCAGCTCGGAAAGAGCCTTTAATTCAACTACAACGACGTCTTCGATGATAAAGTCACATACGAAATGCTTTGCAAGTTTTTCTTTATAGAAGATGTCAATCGCGTACTGCCGTTTGTAAGGTATTTCTTGTAGGTCCAACTCTATGGCGAACGCTTCCTCGTAAACGCTCTCCAAAAATCCGGGACCCAGAATTTTATGTACCTCCATCGCCGCCCCAATCACGGGACCGGTGATTTCAGAGTATAGAAGCTGCGTTGCCATATCTAATCTGCGTAATCCGTGAAATCCGCGGTTACATATATTTTCTCGGATCCGTTATCTTTCCTTCGACGGCGCTGGCCGCGGCGGTGGCGGGGCTGGCTAAATAGACCTCGCTCTTGGGATGTCCCATTCTGCCGACGAAGTTGCGGTTGGTTGTGCTGATGCACTTTTCGCCGGAGGCGAGAATGCCCATGAACCCGCCCAGGCACGCGCCGCAGGTCGGAGCGGCGATCACGCAGCCGGCATCGTAAAATATATCGAACAATCCTTCGTCCTTGGCCTGTTTCCAGATGCTCGGCGTCGCCGGGACGACCAGCGTGCGAATGGCTACCTGCCGGCCCTTGAGAATCCCTGCCGCGATTCGCAGGTCCTCGATCCGCCCGTTCGTGCAGCTTCCGATGTACGCCTGGTCCATTTCCTTGCCGGCACACTCGCCAACGGGCACGCCGCCGCTGGGCAGATGAGGCAACGCAACCATCGGCTCAAGGGCGGAACAGTCGAACTGTTCGGTCGCGACGTACTCGGCGTCGTCGTCGGATTCGTAAACGGTGTAGTCTTTCTTATCCTTAAGATGCTCGTCGAGATAGCGTTTTGTCACGTCATCGAAGGGCATGATACCGTTCTTGGCGCCGGCCTCGATGGCCATATTCGTGATCGTCATTCTCGCTTCCATCGACATTTCGGATAGAGCCGGCCCGACGAATTCCATCGCCCTGTAGAGCGCACCATCCACGCCGATTCTCGCAATGACGGCGAGAATCACGTCCTTGCTGTAAACGCCCGGAGCGAGCGAGCCATCCAGGACGAACTTCATCGACGCCGGGACCTTGAACCACAACTGCCCTGTGGCAATGGCTGCGGCAGCATCGGTCGAGCCGATCCCCGTGCTGAAGGCCGCAAACGCCCCGTAGGTGCACGTGTGGGAATCGCCGCCCACGATGACTTCGCCCGGCCGGATGTGCCCCTGCTCCGGCAGCAGAGCGTGACAAACGCCGGCCCGCCCGATCTTGTAGTAATATTTGATCTTGTGGCGTCTGGCCCAGGCGTCCAGCCGCTTGTGCAGCTCGGCGCTTGCGATGTCCTTGGCCGGCTGAAAATGGTCGGGCGTCACCACGATCTTCTCGCGGTCGAACACCCGGTCGATGCCGTGCTCTTCGAGCATCGAAATCGCCGGTGGGGTCGTCACATCGTGACACATCACAACGTCAATGTTCGCATCGACAAGCTCGCCCGGCACGACTTTTGCCTTGCCGGCCGCTCTCGCCAAAATCTTCTCGGTTATTGTCATTCCCATTTTTATGCTTCCGATCTCTATAATTCTGCTTTGACCTCAGGTTGTTCGCCTTTTGCCCCGGCGGCAGCCATTCTGTTGATCGCATCGACGTAGGCCTTCGCCGAGGCTTCGATAATGTCGGTCGAGATACCACGGCCGACGAAAATTCTGCCGTCCTCGGTGATTCGGACCGTCGCTTCGCCGAGCGCTTCTTTGCCGCCGGTGACGGCGCGGATCGAATAATTCTCCAGCTTCGGCGACAGGCCCGTAGCCTGCCGGATCGCTTCGTAGGCCGCATCGACCGGGCCGTCGCCGCAGGCGGCGGCCTGCTTGATTTTGTCTTTTATCTTCATTTTGACGCTGGCCGTCGGCAGCGTTCCGGTCCCGGACGCCACGTGCAGATACAGCAGCTCATAAACGTGCTCGACCACGTGAATCTCGTCACTGATGATCGCCGCAAGGTCCTCGTCGAAGACCTCTTTTTTCTTGTCGGCCACGGCCAAGAACCGCTCATACATCTTATCCAGCTCTTCCTTGGAGAGTTTATAGCCCATCTCTTCGAGGCGGTGCCGCAGGCCGTGACGGCCCGTCCGCGCCGTCAAAACGACGCGGCTCTCGGCCAGCCCTATCTCCTCGGGCCGCATGATCTCGTACGTTTCGCGCTTCTTCAGAAAACCGTCCACATGGATGCCGGAACTGTGCGCGAACGCATTGTGCCCCACGACGGCCTTGTTCGCGGGCACGGGCATACCCAACATGTCCGCGATCATCCGGCTGGTTCGGTAGAACTCGCGTGTGTTGATGTTCGTCTCGACGTCCGTGAAGAAATCGCGCCGCGTATGAATGGCCATGACGACCTCTTCGATAGCCGCGTTGCCGGCCCGCTCGCCGACGCCGTTGATAGTCCCTTCGACCTGCCGGGCGCCGTTCTTCACGCCGGCCAACGAATTGGCGACGGCCATGCCCAGATCATCGTGACAATGGACGCTGATGACCGCCCTGGCGATGTTCGGCACGTTGGCGCGGATGTCCGCGATGAGCGCCCCGTACTGCTCGGGCATGGAATAGCCCGTCGTATCGGGGATGTTGACCACGGTCGCCCCGGCGTCGATCACCGCTTCCAGTATCTCATAGAGAAAACCCCGGTCGGCCCGGCCGGAATCCTCGGCGTAAAACTCGATATCCTTGACGTACTGGGCCGTGTGCCTGACCGCCTCGACCGCCATCTTGAGGATCGTCGCCTGCTTTTCGCCCATCGTCTTGCCGTACTTCACGTCGGCGAATTTTCCCGCGATGTGGATTGGCGAGACACCGATGCCCGTATGGATTCGTGGCCGTTTGGCCTTGGCCAGGGCCTTTCTGCACGTCTCGATATCTTCTATTCTGGCCCGCGTCAGGCCGCAGATCACGGGGCCTTCGATCTCTTCGCAGATCAGCCGCACCGCCTCGAAATCCTCCGGCGACGACGCGGGGAACCCGGCCTCGATGATATCGACGTTCAGCCGGACCAACTGCCGGGCGATCTCCAGCTTCTCGCGTGATCCTAAGCGGCTGCCCGCCGCCTGCTCGCCGTCACGCAACGTCGTATCGAAGATCTGAACTTTTTCTTTGGCCATCTTTATTTCTCCTATTTTCCGCCACAGAGAGCACAGAGCTCACAGAGATTTCAGTATTACTCCTGTATTCTGCATTCTTTGCGGCAAAATCTTGATTTTGAGCCAAATTATGCCCCAAACAGGGCCAAATTGCCAAGAATTACTTCTTTGCCACAGATTTCACGGATTAACACGGATCAAAATAACTAACCAGCGCAATCAGCGGTTAAGAATTGAATTATGTGCGATTTTTGTAGAGGTATTCGTTAGCGCGCCTGCCGGCGCAGCAGCAACGTGTTAAGGCTGATACCAACCTTGAGGACGGAACAAACTGTGCAATTCATGTTCATACGAAATATTATATCGGCAAAGAACTTCTTTGCAACTCTTTTTTTCGAAAAAATTCCCAAAAAGACTTGGGCGAGCAGACACCGGCAAGCTACCGCCCGTGTTTAGAAGACCTCTTCAGCCCAGTTCTCGACGTGCAGTTCATCACCTGCCACTTCCAGGAGGGGTTGCAAAGATCTTCTGTCGTTCGTCACGAGAACAAAATCTCTCGTGATAGCCTGAGAGACGATCCAGAGGTCATTTTCCTGAATCTTCAGTTGAAGTGACGTGACGGGATCAACGAGCTGTTCCGGCCTAAGCCCTTTTTTCTTTTTCTCCTTTGGACCGTATTTCTCAAACAACCTTGCCCGTATTCTCCCATAATCGCGCGTGACATGCTTATCAATGAGAAACTCCTTGGGTGCAATGCCATGAATGAATTGCCGGAACGACGTCTCCAAAGACCGCACTTCTTGCAGTTGAACTTGATACCCGTATTCGAGTTCGCCCCAGGTTACAGATGATATCCAAACTCGGAAAGGTGATCTCGTTCGTTCACATCGCTCCTCGAGTTCAGAAACCCGTTTCAAGACGTGGCCGTGCTCCGGCTGCCTTGCTGGATTAAACCAGTATTCCCAGATATTTGTATCCAAAAGGTAATCCCGCACGGCTACTCATCCTGGAACGCATCTACGGTAGTTTCAAATGCCTTGATGATTTCTGGCGATCTGTTTTCTTCGACCCACTTTTTCACATAGGAGACTGTCGAACGTTGATATTCTTCCGAGAGAAGCTCGTGCAGAGGGACGGCAGATTCAAATCCCTCTGGATAATATCTCTCGAATTTGAATTCAATGCCTTTTCTCTGAACGCCCTGGAACAAATCAAGTACCCGCTTTTCCATCTTGGGTGGAAGATCATATAGTCGCATCACTTCAGCATCGATTGACAACAATAGGTGTCTGGCTGCGTCTCGAATGTCAACGCCAAATGTGGAATCTCCCTTTTCCATCAACGTGAAATACTCAGCAGCTAAACCGTCAAGCTTCTGGAGAACCCGCTTAGTGCACGATGGGATGGGTATGGCTCTCACTGTACCGGACAAATTGTGCCGTTCCATGCTGTTGCAATACACATAGGCGTTTGCTATAGGTGAGTTAAGAATCGCCCACAATGAGAATAGAGACCAGTTCTCGTCTTGAATTTGAAAAGTAAGAAACGCGCTTGTGACGGGGTGTCCTTGCTGGTCTACTAATGCTTTGATCCTCCAAGGCCCGCTGCTCACGCGCGCATAATTCATGAGAATCTGAGGCTGGCCAACTCTCAACCCCCACCGTGGCCTATCGATAACCTCTTTAGCAAGACTCATCCAAAACTCCTCCGGCAATCCGTGCAGCACAATATCGTCGTTAAACGAGACGTATCCTCTGACCGCACCGGCGAATCTTCGCTTGTCAAAGATCATGGCTCCTTCCAGAGCATTTTTTCCTCTGTAGGTTAATCCCTGTCCCCCTTCACATATCGAGCTGAATTTCACCAGGTTCTCTTCACAGTAATCCCAAATATCACCAAGCTCTCTTAGTCTCAGATCAAATGTGGGGCCCATACATAGTTTCGACAAAGGGACGTGTTGGTCTCGCCCCTGATATTTCTCTCTAAACCTTGTGAGGCCCTCTTTAGGGACGTGTCTATAAAGAATCCCATTGGCAATTCTGCTCTTTCTTCCGGCGACTCCCTTGCGTCCAAGCAAGAGTGTGGACAGGTGTCCAGCAAAGGTAAACACATTTTCGGGAAGTGTGCAGATTTGAGACAACTCAAAATCGCGCAGTATAGTTTTTCTCAGCTCTGCGAGGTTTCTCTTGTGCAAAAAGACCCGAGGAAGTATTACTCCGAACACGGACTCTTCAGGCATGAATGGCAGCGTTCGCCACAGCATCTCCGCGGCCTTGTTGTGAAACCTAAGTCCCCCTCCCACTTTCTCGAAATCGTCCTGCTCGTTGGGCTTGAAGTCCTCGAAAGGCGGATTACAAAGTAGAATGGTCGCGCTTCTTGCGTTTTTGCTAAGTACATCACCACAATAAATGTCCCCATCCACAATGTTCCATCCATTGTGATTGGGAACATCAGCCATGGTCAGCGATAGCCTCGCGATTTCGCGAGCAAATGAATCGAATTCGATTCCAACAAGGCGGTCCTTTGCATATTCATGAAAACTGCTTTCGTGCCCACGGTAAAGAAATCGCAGCATCCGCATCGCCGATGTGAGAAACGGTGCATGCCCACATGCAGGTTCAAGGATGACTCGCTTCTCCTGTGGGATCTGCTCAATCCACGGCCAGAGTTGCCATACGATATAATCCACAAGGTATGAAGGCGTCGCATGAATCCCCAAAGCAGACCTCAGTTCTCTGTCTACGAGCAAGTTCTCATACATGTAGCCAAAAGCTTCGGTCGTTAGGTTCGATAGACTGGCAAAGGTGCTGATCCAACTCGCTGCCTCTTCAAGTGCGCTTCTCTGCCTTTTGCTTTTTGCCTCCATTTTGTCCTGGGCCCTGTAGTGAGTCATTACAGCTTTAAGAACAGCGTCAGTGTCAGCGAGATTCAATGACGCAAACTTATCAACACGTTTATCTCTGAGAATCTTCGCACAAAGAAGCCAGAACGCTGCTTGAAAGATCCAGCGTTTGTTACACTCTTCTTCCGGTTGATCTTCTGTGAAACCTTTTTCGAGGGAACTGATGACCCGCTTCATCAAATCACCAAGACGATTGCCCATCTCGTCTTCCAAGAGCGGCATCAAACCAACATCAACAAAGCGCAACTGTTGGCCTTTATCCAACCGCCCCAGATTCTTGGCACGCCAGAGTCTATCAGGTGTGAAGTCATTTTTTCGCTTCGCAAAAAGGTCGTTAAGCTGGTCCTTGGTGAAGGTACCCTCGTACTCCGATCCCAGTCTTCGGATGCTCCACCACTGCGTTGTTCCATTGCAGCATACGAAAACAACAGGAGCACCAAGCTCACGATATTTATTGACGTGCTCAGGTCTTACTTCCGCCAAATCTTCGCTGACAATTACCGAAACACACGATGTACGTACATCGTGGACGCGACTGGCAAATCCGGCCAGTGGCACCTTGTGCTTCTGGCCCAGACTATCCTCGTAGAGGTAATCGGTTTCCAGCAGGGGCTCGGAATACCCGCACTGCTTGAGATGCCTCTTGATCTCACCAAGCATTCCATTCTGTGCACTCAAAGCGACGCTCCCTGGACACAAACCTTGTCCGCATCCCTTTATACCATATCGGCAATACTGCGCCCGATTCTTTGACCTTATCTGGGTCGGAATACCACCACTTTCACTTCGCACAGTATATAATGTCGCATCGCGATGTTCCAGTACCTTTGGCGTGAGCAACTGCGCCCGTCCGGCTCTGCCGCGTTCCCGGATATTTATGCTGCCGGCAATTCTACTTCAACCATCGTACGCATCCGGCATTGAGAATCGTGGTTCGATGGCCGGCTGGGTGAGCTACTCGAAAATGAGGGTGCCGAATTTTTCAAACTCGTGGAAAGTGGCGCCGACGCGGGCCCAGTCCCAGCTTGTTTTTTTGCCGTCGTCGTGATCGAACCGGTAGAAGTTTGCCCGCCACTTCGTTCCGGGCTGCGGAGGCACGTTTTGCAGCGGCTTGAGCAATTCGTACGGAGTAAACACCTCGGCCGTCCAGGCCGTCACGCGGGCGCCCGATTGCTTCGGTCCGCCGATGGCCGCGGTGGCCTTTTGCGTTTTGCGCTTGCCGTCATAGTGCCAGGGCCGCCAGCCGAGAAACTCGCCGCCGAAATTGGGGATGAGAATCGGCAGTTCATAGCCAAGGGGCGAAATCTCGTATTCGAAGTAAACCGGGTACCGCTCGTCCGGCCACAGGAAAAACTCAAAGACGTCCTCGTTCCACAGGTCGAGAAAATCCTCATTCATCGTGGCGGTGAGCGTGTTATCTTCGGCCTCCATGAGCACGTACAATCCGCTCGACGAGTAGAGCACCTTGACTCGCGTCTGATACCGCTGGCCGTCCGATTCGCGCAAGCCAAGCGGCTCCCAAGTCGTCTTCGCCCAGGCCGGAGCGTCGCCCTTGCCGTTTACGACGAAATCTTCAGTCCGCTGGACCCGCAACACCTTCGCTGCCGGTTTTTCACGGGCCGGCTGTTGCGCGAAGATCCACGAAGCCGAGCCGATCGCTACGACCAGAACCAGTGCCATGAATATTCGTGTCTTCATAATGACTTCTCCTTTTCACTTGACGATGAACAGGCCAATGTCTGTTACCCATCTTCTAAAAAGACTCTGTTTTGCTTGCTACGGCACGACTTACCTGGAACCGCCGCATCTAACGGATTGTACCATTTCAGCGTCGTCAGGGGGATAGATAAGTAATGCAAATTGAGCGATTGTGGTTGGTTGGCAGGTCAAAACGGCAGAGGCGCAGAGGAGTCAAACGGCGGCAGGTTCCTTCACGGCGTAATATATACCGCCGGAGCTGCAAAGCCTCCGCAGACCCTGGCGGCCTTCCGGATTGGCTTCCAGTCCTACGAACTGCAGGCCGAGACAGATATTCTTGCCGTCGGCCGTCGGGAGGATTTCTCTAATCTGGGCGTCGAAAGTCAAGAGGACTTGGGCGGGGTTCGGCGTGAATTCCAGCCCTATCAGCCGGCCCTTGCCGAGGGATGTTTCCTGTGCGGCGTCGATGGCCACCTGGGCGCCTCCTTCTGAAATATCGACGAGCCTGCCGCGCCAGTAGTGTCCGGGCAGCGCCTTGTGATAGTCATCTTTGCGGCCGCCGTGCCAGAGGAGGACATTTATTTCCAGTGGCGCCGGAACGCTCAACCGCTTGTAGTTTCTTCTCTGCAGCGGGCTGGAGCCGTCCGAGGAGCGAAGTTCCAGAGTACCGCTGCTGAGCTGATCGAGAGACGGTTGAAAAACAACCTCCGAGATGGCGGCGATCTCGAGAACCAGGTCGAAGCCATAGACGTTGAGGATTCGTCTGGCGGCCGTACCGACGTTGCAGAAGACGCAATGGCGCCCGCGGTCGCTCACAAACCGGCTTAATCTCATCAGCTCGCAGAGGCTCCGGCAGGCGGGCTCGTCAACCGCCCCGAGGTCCACAATGAGGTCGGACTCGGGCCTTTTCTGAACCATCGAGGCGACGGCATCGAGCTCGTCGCTGGTTTGCGGCTCGGCCGGTAATTTCACGATGAGAATATCGTCGGACCAATCGCGACCCATATTTTTCCGCCTTTCGAGAGAATAAGAAATCACAGCCGGGAATACTCTGGCGCCGACCGGCGAAAGACGATTCCCGCGATTCCAGAGATATATCGGCGTTTTGCCCCTGTCGGTTTAACGGAGATGTACCAATCCTCCCCGTCCGAATTGGTCCGGTAAGCCTGCCGGAATGGTTCGACAGGCTCTCCATCCTACCATTCTGACGAGAAGATGATTCGGGGCGGAAAGGTATTGAACATCAGAGCCGGCCAACGTAGAATCGTGATGTCAGAGTGCATCGTGCTGTGTTTTATTTGTTTAGCACGCAGCACGCGGAGTGCCGAACACAGTCCTAAAAGGAGAAAGGATTATTCAATGAATTCACATGCCAACGAACGGGCCGCCTCGCGACGCGACTTCCTGAAGCAGACTACCGGTGCTCTGGCCGGGGCGTCGCTTGCCGGTCTTGTCGCCGCCAGAGGCAATGTCGCCGAGCAAAACACGATCAAGGTCGCGCTGATCGGCTGCGGCGGGCGCGGGACCGGGGCTGCCGCCAACGCCCTTTCGACCAAGGGGCCGACCCAGATGGTCGCCATGGCGGACTTTTTCGAGAGCCGGCTTACGAGCAGCCTCAAGAATCTTTCCAAGCAGTTCGATAAACAAGTCAACGTTCCACGGGACCGGCAATTCCTGGGCCTTGATGCCTACCGGAAGGCTATCGACTCCATCGCCCCGGGCGGGGTTGCCATTCTGGCGACGCCTCCCGCCTTCCGGCCCATCCATCTTGAGTATGCGGTGGCCAGGGGCTGTCACGTTTTCATGGAGAAATCGTTCGCGGTCGATGCCCCCGGCATTCATCGCGTGCTCAAGGCCGGCCAGGAGGCTCAGAAGAAGAACCTCAAGATCGCCGGCGGCTTGATGAGCCGGCACTACAAGCCGCTCGAAGAAGCGGTTCAACAACTGCATGATGGTCTCATTGGCGAGGTCATCACGTGCTGGGCCTACCGCGAGCATGCCCCCGTGGGCTTTGCCGCCAAGTCGCCGGGGATGAGCGAGCTGGCCCACCAGATTCGCAACTACCACTGTTTCACGTGGCTCAACGGCAGCTTTCTGCTGGATTGGCTGATTCACAACCTCGACGTGTGCTGCTGGTGCAAAGGCGCCTGGCCGGTTTCGGCGCAGGGTCAGGGCGGCCGTCAGGTCCGAACCGAGCCGGACCAGTTGTTCGACCACTATTCCGTGGAATACACGTTTGCCGATGGCACGAGGCTGCTGGCGCAAGGCCGGCATATAGACAACTGCTGGGGCTTTTTCGGCGACATCATCCACGGCGCGAAAGGCTCAGCGGAGCTGGGCGAAGGAATCCCCCAGCCGCGCATTTTCAAGGGCCACCAGCAGACTCCAGAAAACGTAATCTGGCGCTACGACGGTCCCCGCTGCGATGCGTACCAGGTGGAGCACGACCTGCTCTTTGAGGCCATCCGCGAAGAGAAGCCTTACAATGAGACCGAGCGCTCGGCCTATGCCGCTATGACAGGGATTCTTGGTCGAATGGCGGCCGAGTCCGGGCAGATGATCACGTGGGAGCAGGCCATGGCCTCGAACCTGGAGCTGGCACCGGGCCTGGATTCTTACACGATGGATTCCGATCCGCCCGTCAAGCCCGATGCGCAGGGCCACTATCCGGTTGCGATGCCGGGAAAAACCAGGGTGCTCTGACAAACGATTGCCGGTTGTGGCGAGGCCGTCCCGGCCTTGCGTCTCGCTGGCATCTTGCCAGCGGTAGGGAACAAGGGCAAGATGCCCTCGCCACGGGGCAAATCATAAATCGACAATCAGATTTGTGCCTTTGTGGCTGAGTCGGAAATGGAAAATCGCAAGTCGCAAATCGAGATGGTGAGCGTAACACAAGTAAAGACGCAGATAGTCGTGGGCATGTGGAAGCGCGGGACGTACGAGGAGATTGGCTCGATGATTGCCAAGGTCTGTAAGTACGCCCAGACAAGCGGCGCCCAGATCCAGGGACCGCCGATGTTTATATGCCATGAGACGCCCCGAGAAGCCGTCAAAGCGAACGAGCAGGCCACCGCCGACGTCGAGGTTGTCGTTCCCATCGGCAAGGTGGTCAGAGGCGAAGGGGATATCACATGTTACGAGCTTCCCGGCGGGCAGATGGCCAGGATTGTGCATAAGGGACCATACGAAAAGTCCGCTCCGGCCTATAAGAAACTGTTCGAGTGGATCGCACAGAATCATAAAAAGGTGGCTGGGCCGATCAGAGAAGTTTACCTGAATGATCCCAAGCAGGTTCCGCCGGAGGAGATTCTGACGGAGATTTACGCGCCGGTAGCATAAGCAAGTGACTAAAGTTAAAAGTGCCTAAAGTGACTAAAGTAACAGTGGCTTCGCAAAATTCTTGGAAACGGGCCCGTGGGCTCATATCGAATCCAGCATTTTGCCGGAGGCGGAGTCGAAGGATTGCGTAAGTTTGTTGTTATTTTTTTGTTGAGCGTTTCAGCCGCAACTTTCGGACGTGGCGAAGGTGTGGAATTTTTCGTCGCGCCCGAGGGCAACGACGCTCAGCCTGGAACCAAAGCACAGCCGTTCAGGACTCTTGAGGCGGCTCGCGATGCGGTGCGCCAGGTCGATCACAGCCAAAAGGTAACAATCTGGCTTAGGGCGGGTGCGTATGAACGCACGGCGTCCTTCGAATTGACGGCCCGCGATTCGGGCACTGACGGGAACCCAGTGCTCTACCGCGCATGGCCGGGCGAAGAGGTACGGATTGTCGGCGGTAAACGGATAACGGACTGGCAGCCGGTGACGGACGAGGTGGTTCTAAACAGATTCGTCCCGGACGCCCGAGGCAAAGTGCTCCAGGCGAACTTGAAAGCGGCCGGCCTGGAAGACTATGGCCGTGTAAAAAGCGGCGGACTGGAGCTGTTCTTCGAGGATAAGCCCATGACATTGGCGCGGTGGCCGAACGAGGGATTCGTCAAGATTGTCGGCCTCGTCGAACCCGATACCGTCAACATAAGGGGCACAAAGGGCAGCAAGACCGGCAAGTTCATGTACGAGGGCGACAGGCCAAAACGCTGGATCGAGGAGAAGGATGCCTGGGTGCACGGCTACTGGTTTTGGGATTGGTCCGACGAGCGGCAGAAGGTTGAATCCATCGATACGGAAAAACACGTCATCTCAGTTGTACCGCCCTATCATGGTTACGGGTACCGCGTCGGCCAATGGTTCTATGGGATGAACATTCTGGCGGAGCTCGACACACCCGGCGAGTGGTACCTCGATCGAGAGACGGGAATCCTTTACTTCTGGCCGCCGGCGCCCATCGAGAAAGGACGCGCGGTTGTTTCCGTAACGGATAGACTTGTCAGCCTGAATGGTGTCTCATACGTGGCCATCGAAGGAGTGACCTTTGAGGCTTGTCGCGGCACGGCTATCGTGATGAAGGACTGTACACACACGAAAGTGGCCGGATGCGTGCTGCGAAACCTGGGCGGCAAGGCCGTAGAAATTGAAGGGGGCAGCAGCGATGGCGTCGTGGCCTGCGATATCTACGGAACCGGCAGTGGCGGCGTCAGCCTGCGAGGCGGCGAGCGTTCGTCACTCACGGCTGCCGGTCACGTTGCCGAGAATAATCATATCCATCATTATGGCCGATGGACGCGCATGTACACGCCCGCCATCTCACTTGACGGCGTCGGCAACCGGGCCGCACATAACCTGATCCACGACGCTCCGCACATGGCCATCGGATTCGGGGGCAACGATCACGTCATCGAGTTCAATGAAATCCACGATGTATGCCTGGAATCGAACGATGCCGGGGCAATCTATGCCGGCCGGGACTGGACGATGCGGGGCACGGCCATCCGTCATAACTACCTGCACGACATCACCGGGTTCGAAGGACGCGGATGCGTCGGCGTTTACCTGGACGACATGTTCTGCGGCACCCAAATTTTTGGCAACGTTTTCTATAAGGTAACACGTGCAGCCTTCATCGGAGGCGGACGCGACTGCACCGTCGAGAACAACATTTTTGTGGACTGTCAGCCGGCGCTTCACATCGACGCCCGCGCCATGGGCTGGGCCGGCGACCAGGTCGATACAACGATGACCGAACGGCTCAAGGCCATGCCCTACACCGGGGAGCTCTGGCGGCAGCGCTATCCTGAGCTTGTGGGGATACTTCAGGATGAGCCGGCCGCACCCAAGGGCAACGTTGTCGCCCGCAACATTTCCCACGGCGGGCGCTGGGACGGCGTGGAGAGCAAAGCGCGCGCTTACATCACCTTTCAGGACAATCTTGTCGATCACGATCCTCTCTTCAGGGGGACGCCGCCGAAGGCGTTCGATCTGCGCGACGACTCGCCCGCCTACAAGCTCGGTTTCAAATCGATCCCCTTCGAGAGAATCGGGCTGCAAAGTGATGAGTATCGCAATGTACCGAGTCCGTATCACGTGGGAAGGAAATTTCCGGCTGAGAAGATGAGCTACCAGGACGCCGTGACCAGTCTGGAAATTACCATGCTGACGACATCGCCGGCGAAAGACGATAAGATCTATCAAACGCATCCCAATTGGACGGCGGATGGCCGGCACGTTGTTTTCATGTCGGACCGAGGCGGAACGAATCAGTATTATGCCGTCTCGGTGAGCACCGGGGCTATCGTTCAATTGACCGATGATCCGCAGCCCGGCAACGCCTGCCTGAGCAGAACGGGAAACCCGCCTGCCGTCGGTCGGGCAGGTCGAATGTATTACCTGTCCGACGGCAAAATATGGGACGTCGATATTGATTCAATTCTGCAATGTGACGCGCCGAAGCAGCCGAACACATTTCGCCGCAAAGTGGCTGACCTGCCTGAAAATGCAAGCCTCAGCGGAACGATCTCTTTAGACAGTAATGAAAAAGACATTTATTTGGGAGTGCAGTACACCGCGAACTCCTGGGGTCTGCTGGCCCTGGATACTCATACGGGAAAGTATTCAAAAATAATCGACGCTGAGTTTCGAATAGGTCACTGTCAGGCCCACCCTGTGACGAGCGGGTTGATCATGTACTGCTGGGAAACAGGCGGGGATTCGCCGCAGCGGATGTGGATTGTCGATGCGAAGGGACAAGGAAACGGCCCCTTCTACAAAGAGACCTACGACGAGTGGGTAACGCATGAAGTGTGGTGGGGGCCGGACAAGGCGCTTTTCACCATCTGGCCTAAGAATGAGGAGATGCTTAAGAAACCATACGGCGTCGCATACGTCGGCATGGATGACAGGTCGCTGCATATTCTCGATCAAAGAAAGTATTGGCACGTGGGGGCAAGCCCTGATGGAAAATGGGCCGTCGGCGATACCTTTGACGGAGAGCTCTATCTGATAAACGGGGAGACCCGCCAGGCCAGGCTGCTGACACAGGGACATCGTCCCCGCGGAACCACCGTCCATCCACATCCATCTTTTTCCCCGGATGGCTCATCCATACTTTTCTGCTCGCAGAAAAACGGGAATTGGGATCTGTTCCTGGTTCAGATTGCTTCGGACAAGAACAGCACACATGAAGGAGCCAAATCACGATGAAACAGCGAGGTTTGAATCGACGCCAGTTCATTAGTATGGTTGCTGCCGGGGCAGGGGCAGCGTGTTTATCTGCCTGCAGTTGGAGCGGGCAGCGCGTCGCGTCGAACGCCAAGCAGACGAAACGGCCCAACATTGTTTTCATAATCGCCGACGATTTAGGGTGGGCGGATGTCGGCTACCACGGCTCGGACATTCAAACGCCCAATATTGACAGCCTGGCTAAACAGAGCGTGCGCTTCGAGCAACATTACGTAATGCCTACGTGCACGCCGACGCGCGTGGGTTTGATGACCGGTCGCTTTCCCAGCCGCTACGGCGTCCTCTCACCGGCATACGGCAAGATATTCGATGACGATACGGTCACATTGGCTGAGGCGCTGCGGAGGAGTGGCTATACAACCAGCATAAGCGGCAAGTGGCATCTCGGATCGCCGCCGGACTTTACGCCCCGCAAGTACGGCTTTGATTCGTCCTATGGCTACTTCGATGGCCAGATCGATCCTTACACACATCACTACAAGACCGGCGTTCGCTCGTGGCATCGCAACGACCAGTACGTCGATGAAGAAGGCCATGCGACGGATTTAATAACGGATGAAGCCGTTCGTATCATAGAATCGAACCATGCCGGGCCGTTTTTTCTTTATGTCACGTACAGCGTACCTCATACTCCGTTGGATGAGCCGGACAAATGGACCGCCCCGTACAAAGGACGAATCAAGGACGCTTCACGGCGACTGTACGCCGCGAGCGTGACGCACATGGATTACGGCATCGGGCGCATCCTCGATGCGCTCGAGCGCAAAGGGCTTCGCCAGAGCACATTGGTTATTTTCAGCAGTGACAACGGCGGCCAAAAGAATTGGTCCAGCGAGACCGAGTATGAGGGACGTTATGCAGCTAAGCCGCATACGGTGCTCGGAGACAACCGGCCGCTGAGGGGCTGGAAGGGCGAGGTCTATGAGGGCGGTATTCGCGTGCCGGCGCTGGCCAACTGGCCGGGAGTGCTCACGCCGGGGTCTTTGTCCCGTCCTGTCCATATCGTGGACTGGATGCCGACGCTCTGCACGCTGGTCGGGTGTGTCGCGGGTGCGCTGACCGCGGTTCAAAGGCGGGACGCCCTCGCCACGAAATTGAAGTGGGATGGGAAGGACGTCTGGCCGTTGATCTGCGGGCAGGCCGCTGATGCCGAGCCTTGGCCGCCGGCCGGCGAGCCTCGGCTGCTTTACTGGAAGACCCCCAACGCATTTGCGGTTCGGCATGGCGACTGGAAGCTCGTTGTCGGCAAAAAGAAAAAGGACGCCGAACTTTATGATCTCGCTGCGGACCCGTACGAGAAAAACGATCTGGCCTCACAGCATCCCGAGCGTGTTAAGGACCTGAGACAATTACTGGCAACCGTATCCGCCCAGGATCGAGAGCGATAAGTATGCAGCATGGGCAATCCGGCAATTCTGCCGGACCCATCCTACGAGTCTGGAAAGAAGAAATTTTGGAAAGGAACATACAATGAAGCGTATTCATAAGCACTTGGATGAGAGCCGGCGTACGGCCGGCGGCAGTGTTACACGCCGCGACGTTCTGACGGCCGCAATGGTTGGCGCCTCGTCGGCGCTGGTGGGATTGTCGGGGATCGCATTGGGCCAGGCCGGCGGCGGCGCGGTGGGCAAGATAGGAAAGGTCGTGAAGAACGGGCGCATCAAGCAGTCTATTTGCGGCGGATGCCTGCGAAAGGCCAACCTGGACGCCGATCAAACCGCGTCGCTCTTAATCGAGATGGGACTGGTTGGCAGGGACCTGGTAGGTCCCAGCGAGTGGCCCACGCTCAAGAAACATGGTCTGGTCGCAACGATGGTGCCGGGCGCGGGCTCCATCAAGAAGGGCCTCAACGACAAATCGCTGCACGCCAAGTTTCTCGACGACTTCAAGACGAACATCAAGGCGGCGGCCGAGTATAAGTGGCCCAACGTGATCTGTATGGCCGGAGACCGCGAGGGAATCAGCGATGAGGAAGGGATGAACAATTGCCAGACCATCCTCAAGGAAGCGGTCAAGATCGCCGAGGATAACAATGTGACTATCTGCATGGAGCTGCTCAACAGCAGGGTGAACCACCCCGGCTACATGTGTGACAAATCGGCGTGGGGCTTCGAGCTGTGCCGGCGTGTCGGTTCGCCGCGATTCAAGATGCTGTACGACATTTACCACATGCAGATCATGGAGGGCGATCTGATCGCTACGATCCGCAAGAACATCGAGTTCATCGGTCACTTTCATACCGCCGGCGTGCCGGGCCGTCATGAGCTCGACGAGAACCAGGAAATCTTTTATCCCGCGGTGATGCGAGCGATTGTCGAATCCGGCTATAAAGGCTACGTGGCGCACGAGTATTCCCCCACGCGCGACCCGATGGAGTCACTTGTGCAGGCGGTGAAGGCCTGCGACGTATAGGCTGCGGTTCGGCCTCCCGTAAGGGATGGCCAAGCTCACTGAGCTCACCGCCGAAGGGATGCAATATGAAGACCATAAGCGCGAAAGATAAACAGGTAGGATGGGCAACTTGTTTGCCCATGCTGCATCTAATGTTCACGGTCGCACTTGTTATGAGCATATCGGCCTGTCGTAACGTGCAAGCGGCAAGTCCGTCATTGCCCAACCGGACCAATCCGGTTTTCACCTCCGGAGGAAAAGACAGATACGTCTTCGACACCGGAATCCTTCGCGGAGAGATCCGAAAGGACGACCTGACGCTCGGTTTGTCGTCGCTGGTGCACGTCCCTTCAGGAACGAAGGTGAGCGGCAAGTACGGCGTGTTCAGCTACTACCGGGTTTTCACGACCAACCAGCGTTATGGTCATGCGGCGTGGGAGTGGCCCAGCGTCTCGAAGCTGCTGCCCGATGGCGCGGTTCAGATTGTCTGGCCGGCGGAGCCGAACCACCCATTCGAGATGGCCGCCACCTACCGCCTGAGCGGCGAGGCTACAATCGACTTGGAGACCGTTGTCAAAGCTCAGAAAGATCTGCCGCACTTCGAGGTCTTTCTGGCGTCTTATTTTACCGAGGCATTTCCGGCCTCCCGCGTGTACGTGGACAGAAACCCCAAAGCGCAGGGCAAGCCCGGTTTTATGGCGGCCGAAAAGTCCTTTGGGGACTGGCAGATGTTTCCCAAAGCCGAAGATGTGTTGCCAATGATCCAGGATGGTCGCTGGGAGAAGGAGCCGAACCCGGTGAAATGGACAATTATGCCGTGCTTAGCGGCGCCTATCGGCGTTCGCCAAACTACGGCGGGGAATCTGGCCGTGGTCCTGATGGCTCCGCCGGAAGATTGCTTCGCTATATCGACGCCTTACGAGGGAGAAGGTCATTACTCCACGTACTTGTCACTCTTCGGCCGGGACCTGCGGGCCGGCCAGACGGTTAAGGCGCACTGCCGGCTGGTGGTCGCCGCGGGCCTTTCGAATGACCAGATTCTGGCTCTGTACAAGGAATATATGAAGGAGCTGCGAGGCCTTACCGTTTCGGAGGCGGAGAAGTGAGCTAAAGTGACTAAAGTGAACTAAAGTGACACGCATGTGTCATCCTGAGGCGCAGCCGAAGGATCTGGCCAACGAAAAGCAGATTCTTCGCCGCGTCCCTAAGGGACAAGCTCAGAATGACAGCTTCGCTGTCACTTTAGGCACTTCCAACTTTAGTCACTCTCAACTTTAGTTTTGTTCAAAGGCTCGAAAAAACGAGTGATCGTTTTCTTGCCTTTTTCATGTTCGGCATGGACGACAATCGTGTTGTCCCTGGAGAGCTGGACGTTCTCCATGAACAAGCCGTCTTCTGCGACGGGCAGCTCCGTGCCCTGGACGGTAATCTTCGTTCCCGGCTCGGCCCATCCGTACAGGTCGATAGAGCAGCCGTTTCCCACGGCTTGCCCCTCGAGCGGATTCGTCTGCACAAGCACTCTCGGTCCGTCATCCCGAGGGGATGCCGGATCGAGGTCCAGCAGCTCCTCGATAATCAGTTTCTTTGCCGCATACAGCGCGTGCGGATCCTTGCTGTAGTTGCTCATGGTTTTGACGACGCGCGAAGCTATTTCCATCCCCCTGCGAGATGGATCGATTATGGACAAACGTTCGCTCATTCCAGCCTTTATCTTACTTATCTTATCTTCGAGCAGCCAGAAGTACTCGTAGTCCTGGAGTCCGTTGCGCATCTGCTCCCAGCGCAGAGAGCACAGCAACCCATCCCTCTTGGGATAGACGTGCCAGCCGTCGCCGCGATGCTGGCCGGGCGCCTCGAACGGGTCGTCCGTCCACTGATTGAATCCCCAGTGCAAATAGCCCTTGAGCCCGTACCTGTAGTTCAGCCAGTGGAGCAGGCGGGATTCTATCAGAGGCACGTCCACGGTCTTATTCGGATACGAACCGCCCTGAAATATCCCGACGGTGTAGAACCACAGCTCATAGCCCCGGCTCTGAGCTTTCTGGTACGTGTCATACCACGTAGCAAGATGATCCAATTTGGGGACCCATATCTCCAATCGGTCGAAGCAGTGCGTCGTTTCTATGGCATCCATTCTTCGCAGCGCCGGAGCATAGCGGCGTATGTATTCTGACGCCTCCCGCCAGCTCATGATATTATGATTCGATGGCTCATCGGCGATATGAAATACCGTCTTTTCAAGCCAGCCCTTTTCTCGTAGGTGAGCTTCGAACACAGGGAGGAACTGGGCGAGAAACTCCTTGCCCGGCATCGTTACGCTCCGGCCGGTTGGTATTTCCCGGACGCGAAAATCCCGCAGCACGATTTCTCTGCTCGACCAGCCGCCCTCACGGAACTGCGCGACAAATCCCGTCTCGAGCAAATCCATGCGGCCCGTTTTCCAGAAAACCTCGGCCCATTTGTCGAACCTGGAAAAATCGAATGTCAGCCTGCCTTTGTCGTCCAACTCGCCGGCAATCAGGTCGAGGCTCACCCGGAACACGTTCTGCCTGTGTTCGGCCATATTCTCCGCGTACAGGCTGAGCATCTGGTAGAACCTCTCGGAGTCCGATGCGTCAATGCCGTGAAACTGCTTGAACTTGCCCGTTGAGTACCATTCCGTGACCATCACGTGCCGTTCATCGGGCAACGTAAAGGGATAGATGGTAAGCTGCAAAGGTAAAGACTCATCGCCGCCTTCGGTTTTGATAGTGATAGTTCCTTTGTAGAGACCTTCCTCGGCGTCGCGCGGAACTCGAACCGTCAAATAGACTGCTTTACATTGGCCTTTCTCCAGGGGGATCTCTCTATCTTCAGCCAGATAATCGGGAAACCGGGCCGGAGCACGACGGATCAGATCGGTTTGCCTGCGGTTCGGCGTGTTTTCTTCGATGCGAATGGAACCCACAAAATTCCACGTTGCCGCGTCCGCAGGTAATGATGCACTGCCGTTCACGTGCACCAGCGGACTCAACGAAACAGTAACGTGCTCGATGTTTTGAGTGGCTTTGATAACGCACTGTGCGGAGATATATTCGTTTCTGATGCCGAATATCTCTACAGACTCACCAGTTTCGGGAGAGCCCACCGTTTGCGTGGCGGGCAAGCCGTAGCCATCCTCGAAGACTCTCACTAAATCGCTCACCGCAAAGCACTCAACCGGGGCACCTTGCGTTGTAACACATACGCAGCACAACAGAACAATGGCTGCCAAAATGGGCGAATGCCAACTCAACCGCAAATCTTTGTTAAACATTACTTCTTCCTTTCACCCAGAAGGTCCGTGTCTGCACGTTCTGGTGCGTCAAGTAGATCCTTCGCATGCGCTCAGGACGCCTGCGCGCGCAGAGCTACGCCCGCGTGCTCAGCGGCTATGGTACTGTGAACCCCAAGATAATTCAATTTCTTTGGTCGATATTGTATCCGGTTTATGCTAAAGTATTGTCCGGGATTACGCACTACGATGAGGAGTGAATCGAATGACGAACCGAATAATGAAATGGTCCGTTGTGATTCTTGCCGCGGTACTGATGGCATCGGTAGATGTGTTCTCGCAGCCCGGGCCCGGCGACGTCTTCCGGGAATACACGTGGTACAAGGAAGGCGGCGACGCGGGCGGGTCTCTTCGCGTGGGCGGCCGCGTGGGGTACGAAGGCTCTATTGCCCTTGAACATGATTTCGATTTGGAACACGCAACCAGGGCCGAAGTGATCATCGAAAAGATTCTCTGCCACGACGGCACAACCGGCCTGGCGATCCGAATTAACGAGAGCGACTGGATTGGCATCCCCGAAGCGGCGGACATCCCGGCTCCGCAATGCGATTATCAGCACCACGTCTATCCGACGGTTTGTATCCCGCTGAGCTGTCTGAAGCAGGGGCGAAAAAACGAGTTTCGCATGTCGGTCGATGCCAAACATCCGTGGAACTGGCCTCAGAATCTCATCTATGGTGTGCACTTCCGCATTTATTACGACCCGGCTAAGAAACCTCACCCTGCCGGACAGATTACAGGTCCCAAATCAGGTGACACTCTGGGCAAATCCGTAACGCTGACCGCTGAGGCGAGCAGCCCCAACGGCCCCATCAAACAGGTCGATTACATCGGTCTCTACGACGATGTGAACTTTGAAGGCGACGGCGTGTACCGCCAGTGGCACTACCACTTTTTTCACGGCCGGATCATGCACCACGTCGGTTCGGCGGCGGATGAACCCGCCACACGAATGGCGGGCAAGCCTTACAAGGTGACATGGGACACCTCGTGGGTACCCGACCAGAAGCAGGCGATGCAAGTCGCCGCGCGCATCATCGACAGCGGTAGCGTGATTTATATGACGCAAGCCGCTGGTGGTCTTCGCCTCGCGCGCCCCGGCCTATCGGTTGAGTTGTGCAGGCCTTATGACATTCCGAAAAAGTGGGTGACCAGAAGCGGTGAAAAACAAGAGCGTTTCGACGTGACCGGCGACCTTCGAAAGGCCGTCGCGGCTCAACTGGTTTGGTCCAGTTGGAGCCCGGGGTATATGAACGGCGTCTATATTAACGGCGAGAGGGTCTTCGATAGCGAAGGACCCAGGTACCAATATTTCGCCCATCGCGTCACCCTGAAAGACACGAGCTGTCTCAAGCAGGGCGTCAATATTCTAAAGACAGGCCAAACACCCAAAATAGACGGAAAGATGGTGCACGGGATGGAGGTGAACTGGCCCGGCATCATGGTCCTGATTCAATATCGCGATGAGAAATAGCTCAAGACTATAGGGGTAGGATGGGTCCGGCAGAATTGCCGGATTGCCCATGCTGTATCTGAAGGAGAAAATGCTCATGAAGAAGGCAAAACTGATTTTAGCGTTTTACTTTTGTACTCTGACTTTTCCGCTTGCGTCAGCTCAGCCGCAGCAGGCCAAAGAGATTCTCAATGCAAGCGGCATTACGGGGGGACTCGTCGTTCAGATTGGCTGTGGCGATGGAAAGTTGACGGCGGCGCTGCGTGCCGGCGAAAACTATCTTGTCCACGGACTGGATACCAATGCCCAGGCCGTACAAGGGGCAAGAGAGTACATCCGCAAGGTCGGAGTTTATGGCCCGGTGTCGGTCGAGGGTTTCGACGGACGGCATCTGCCCTATGTCGATAATCTCGTAAACCTTGTAGTGGCTGAAGACCTCGGCAATGTGTCGATGGCCGAGGCGATGCGCGTGCTGGCCCCCGGCGGCGTACTATACACAAAGCAGGAGGATGGCCGCTGGAAAAAGCTCGTCAAGCCGCGCCCAGGTAACATCGACGAATGGACCCACTACCTCCACGACGCCAGCGGGAATGCGGTGGCCCACGACGCGGTGGTCGGGCCGCCGCGTCACATCCAATGGGTCGCCGATCCGCGGCATACACGAAGCCACGAGCACATTCCCAGCATTTACGCCCTGGTCTCTACGGGTGGACGAATCTTCTATATCGCGGACGAGGCGTCCATCGGATCGATCCGGCAAACTCCCCAATGGTACCTTGAAGCGCGTGACGCCTTCAACGGAATCGGCCTCTGGAAGAAGCCAATCGAGACGTGGTTTCCCCACATTGTCAATTGGGGTCAAACGCCGCCGCAGCTCGAACGAAGGCTCGTGGCCGTTGGGGACCGGGTTTACGTCACCCTTGGGCTGTTCGCGCCTTTGAGCGCCCTGGATGCGGCGACGGGTGAGACGCTCAAGATTTACGAGAACACGCTGGGCGCCGAAGAAATCATCCTCCATAAAGGGACTCTGCTTGTCGTCGTTCGAAGCGTCACCGAAGAGCGAATCGCCGAATCGAAAAAATGGGCGCAGCTTGTCAAGGCGAAGGATTCGCCCGTGTATGTGCGAGAGACGGCCGAGCCCTTAGTCAAACGCCTCCGTGCGGTGGAGGCCGGAGGCGAGAAGAAGCTCCTCGCTCTCGATGCGGCTACCGGGCGGTTGATATGGAAGAAGGATGATGCGGACATCTCGGGCCTGAGAGCCGGCAGCCTGTGCGCGGACGCGAACCGGGTGTTCTACCAGAATGGAAAGGACGTTGTCTGTCTCGATTTTGGAACGGGACGGGAGCTGTGGTCCGTGTCCGCGGGGCCTCTGCGCGTCGTGTACAATGACAGCGTCTTTTGCGCCGACGGCGAAAGCGTCACGGCCCTGTCGGCTGAGAGCGGGCAAACGCGGTGGACGCAGCCCACGTTGTTGACGGAAATCCGGGATGTATTTGTCGCCGGAGGAACGCTCTGGCTGGGTGGGTTCAAGCCGTTCCCCGAGAAGAGAGGGCCTTCGTGGGGCCCGTACTTTGCCACGCAGTGCGACCTGGCCACGGGCAAAATGCTGATGCACATCGAGCCTGAAAATCCGGGACACCATCATCGATGCTACTCCAACAAGGCCACCGACCGCTATATCCTCGGGGGCAGGAGAGGGACCGAGTTCATCGATCTGGCGACGGGCGACGTTCTTTGGAATAGCTGGGCTCGCGGGGTATGCCGATACGGCGTCATGCCCTGCAACGGGCTGCTCTACACTCCACCTCACGCCTGCGGGTGTTACGTGGGGGTCAAGCTCATCGGCTTTCACGCCCTCGCGCCCGAAAGGGCTCCGGGACTTGCGGCCGACGAGCCTGATGAAAATCGTCTCGAGCGTGGTCCCGCCTACGACCAAATCATCAATCATCAATCGTCAATCGCCAATCGTGGTGACTGGCCTACCTATCGCCACGACGCCCAGCGAAGCGGATCCACACAGACAGCCGTGCCAGCCTCGCTAAGCCGCAAATGGCGCGCGGCGGTCGGCGGGAAGCTCACGGCCCCGACGGTGGCCGAGGGCAAGGTGTTTGTCGCCACGGTGGACGAGCACAGGCTCTCTGCGATCGACGCGAACTCGGGCCGGGTCGCATGGGATTTCACGGGCGGTGCTCGTATCGATTCGGCGCCGTCCGTGCACGAGGGCCGTGTGCTCTTCGGGTGCCGCGACGGGTACGTGTACAGCGTGCAAGCATCGGACGGCCGGTTGGCCTGGCGTCTGCGAGCCGCCCGGGAAGGACGGCGCATCGCAGCCTGCGGCCAGCTCGAATCCGCATCGCCGGTCCTGGGCAGCGTGCTGCTTGCGGATGGCGCCGTGTATGCTACCGCGGGCCGATCATCCTACGCGGACGGCGGCATCGACCTGTATCGGCTCGAACCGCAGACGGGCAAGATTCTGTCCAAGACGGCGATTTACAGCCCCGATCCGCAGACCGGAAAGCAGCCCAAACATATTGCTCCGGCGGTTATGCCCGGCGCTCGCGCGGATATCCTGACGGGCGATGATAGTTCTATCTACTTGCGGGACATGGTATTCGATAAGCGGGGTATCGAACAAAACGTGGGTAAAGCTCACCTGTTTACGCTGACCGACTTTCTGGACGACTCCTGGCCTCACCGCTCGTATTGGATCTTCGGCACACAGTGTTCGCTCGCGACCGGCTGCAGCAGCCGCGACAAGAAACTCATTTTCGGCAGGCTGCTTGTTTTTGACGAGTCGGAAATCTACGGATATGGGCGGGGGCAGGTCCACTGGTCGAACCAACTGCTGGACGGCGCGTACCGGCTGTTCGCCGTAAGCAGGGACAATGGGGCGACGCGGTGGGAAAGGCCCGTCAAGATTCAGGTCCGGGCCATGGTCCTGGCAGGCAAAGTTCTATTCGCGGCCGGCCCTCCGGCGGACTTGTCCGCCGTCCGTCTGGCGGATGCGGGCAATGGGACCGAAGGAAGTAACCGGGAAGCTCTGCTTGTGGCCATCTCGGCCACCGACGGGACCGAGTTAGCCAGGTACGCACTCGACTGCGCGCCGGTTTTCGACGGTATGGCGGCCGCTTATGGGCGGCTGTTTATCTCAATGACGGACGGCAGCCTGTTATGTATGGCCGGGCAGGAGTAAGCGAAGTGCCTGAAGTGAGTAGGGGCGGCCCCACGTGGCCGCCCTGGGCAACGGTTCGGCCCTGACCCCCGCTTTCGCGGGGGTGACGTCATTCCTGCGGAAGCAGGAATCACCGCCGAAGGGCCACATGGGGTTGCCCTGGGCAGGCACATCTGGCATATTGCCAGATCCCTTGTGGTCCTATGGTGCGACCATCCCAGTGGCATGGCCATCCTGGCCATGTGTTTCACGGGCTGGAAGCCCGTGCCACGCCAGCAGGGATTCCGTTAGCCGGCAAGGTAGCGCCCTTCCTTTCCGGCAAAATGCCGGATTCGTTATTCGATATTGGTTATTCGTTATTCTCTTTCTCTTCAGGTCTTCGTGTCTTGGTGGCAGAAAATATCGGCAATCGAGAATCATCAATCTATTCGTGACTTTGTGGCGTGGCGGCTATAAAATGGCGTTATGAAGATCTCGCTGAAGGCCAAGCTGATCGTCAGCTTTCTGGCCGTGATTGTTATAGGCGGTCTGGTCACCACCCTCGTGGGGACCCGGCTGATCGGCACGGGTATCATCCGTCAGGCTCAGGACAAGGTGCGAAATGACCTGAACGCGGCCCGGGAGATCTATCGGCAGGAGAGTGAGAGGCTCAAAGACACGGTCCGGTTTACGGCGCTGCGAAGATTCTTCATTTCCGAGGCCCTGCTGACGAACGACATTGAGACCCTGACGGCCGAGCTCGAGAAAATACGAAAGGCCGAATCGCTGGACATATTGACCCTGACGGACCAGACCGGCCGGGTCGTCGTGCGGTTCCGCAATCCGTCTGTCTCGGGCGACAGCCAGGCGGACGACAGCCTTGTAAGCCGGGTGCTGGCCGGCCGGGAAGCGGTCGCCGCCACGGTGATTATGCCGCAGGAAGAACTGCGAAAAGAAGGCCCGGACCTTGTGGAGCAGGCGCTGATCGAATACATTCCCACGCCCAGGGCAAAGGCGACGCTGGAAACAAAGCAGACATCCGCCATGTGCATGAAAGCCGCCGCGCCCATCCTTGGGGATGATGGGCAACTGATCGGCGTCCTGTACGGAGGGAACCTGCTCAATCGGAACTACAAGATTGTCGATAAGGTCAAGGAGACGGTGTATCAGGGCGTCAAATACAAGGGGAAAGACATCGGCACGGCGACGATCTTTCAGGGCGACCTGCGCATTTCGACGAACGTGCTGCGGACGGACGGAACACGCGCTATTGGAACGCGCGTCTCGCAGGAGGTGTACGAGCAGGTGCTCGTCAAAGGCCTGCCCTGGATCGACAGGGCCTTTGTCGTGAACAACTGGTATATATCCGCGTACGAGCCTATACGGGACATCCAGGGCGAGATTATCGGTATTCTCTACGTCGGGATTCTGGAAGAGAAATTCATCGATATGCGAAACAGGGCGATTGCCATGTTTCTGGGCATTGCGTGTGCCGGGATGATTATCGCTCTGGTCGTTTCGAATTTCCTGGCAAAGGGCGTGCTGCAGCCGATCAAACGGCTGATATTCGCATCGCATCAGTGGGCCAGCGGCAACCTGGACTACCGGGTCCAAACGACGGCGAAAGATGAGATCGCCGAGCTGACGAACACGTTCAACCTGATGGCCTCTTCATTGAAGGAGAGAAATGAACGGCTGAAGGAATACACTCAGCAGCAAATCATGAAGTCGGAAAGGCTCGCTACGTTAGGGCAGTTGGCGGCCGGCGTAGCCCACGAGATTAATAATCCCCTCGGTGCGATTCTGATGTATTCCCATCTGTCGCTCGAGGAAATGGGGGCTGAGGATAGTCATCGCAAGAACCTTGAAAAAGTGGTGGTAGAAGCGACACGATGCAAGAACATCGTGCGGGGCCTGCTTGACTTCGCTCGTCAGAGCGTGCCCAACGTCGAGGAGTCGGATGCGAATGACCTCCTGAGACGGACATTGTCCCTGCTTCAGAACCAGGCCTTGTTCCAAAACATCAAAATAACCACGGCGCTTTCGCCGTCCCTGCCCAAAGCCATGATGGACAGCGGCCAGATACAGCAGGTTTACACCAATATCATCTTCAACGCGGCGGAGGCCATGGCCGGCGAGGGCGAGCTGTTCGTTGCCTCCAGAGCCGCGCCCGGCGGTGAATCGATTGAGATTGAATTCACGGACACCGGCTGCGGTATCCCGCGGGAGAACCTCGAAAAGATATTCGATCCGTTCTTCACAACTAAGGAAGTCGGTCGCGGAACCGGGCTGGGCCTGGCCGTCAGCTATGGTATCATCGCCAGGCATAAGGGGGCCATAGAAGTCAAAAGCGAACCGGGCAAAGGAACTACTTTCATCGTAAGATTGCCTCTGAAGATGGAGATCTAAATGTCCAGTCAGGCTCACATTTTAGTGATTGACGACGAGGAATCCATGCGGGATTCATGCCAGCAGACGCTTTCACGGACTGCAAACAAAGTGGAAGTCGCTGCGGATGGTGCGGCGGGATTGGCCCTGCTGGAAAAAGAGTCCTTCGATCTGGTGATCCTCGATTTGAAAATGCCCGGCTTGAGCGGCATGGAGGTCCTCAAGAGAATAAGACAGAAGTATCCCGCGGTTGTTGTCATTGTGATTACCGGCTATGCGACGATAGAATCGGCCGTCGAGGCCATCAAAGGCGGGGCCTATGATTTTCTTCCCAAGCCTTTCACGCCCGATGCGCTGCGAGCGATCGTCGCAAGGGCTTTGGATAGAAGGGCGCTGGCCCTCGAGAACATTCTGCTGCGAGACGAGCTGAAGGCAAGCTTCGGGCCTGACGCGATCGTCGGGCAGAGTGAATCGATGAAGAGGATCGAGGAGGTCGTGCGAAAAGTAAGTCCGACCGATGCGACGGTTCTGATCTGCGGTGAAAGCGGTACGGGTAAGGAGCTGGTGGCCAGGGCGATACACCGCCACAGCGGCAGAAGCGACAAACCCTTTGTGGTCGTGGACTGTGGGAGCCTGGTGGAAAACCTCTTTGAGAGCGAGCTGTTTGGGCACGTGAAGGGGTCGTTCACGGGCGCCACGGCGACCAAGTACGGCCGCCTGGAGCTGGCGAATGGAGGGACCGTTTTCTTCGATGAGATTGGAAACATCAGTATGAACATCCAGACGAGACTGCTTCGAGTTCTGCAGGAAAGGCAGATTACCAAAGTGGGCAGCTCGCAGCTCATCAAGGTGGATGTGCGCGTCGTCGCCGCGACCAACAAGGACCTGCAGCAGGCCACACAGATGGGAACTTTTCGGGACGATCTGTTTTATCGCCTGAGTGTTATTCCGGTTAACCTCCCGCCCCTGCGTAAAAGAAAATGCGACATTCCGCTTCTGGCCGACTATTTTCTGAGGAAATACAATCAGAAGAGAAAGAAAACCGTCCGGGCTATTTCGGATCGAGCCATGAAGGCCCTCGTCGAATACGACTGGCCCGGAAACGTCAGAGAGCTTGAGAATGCCATCGAACGAGCTGTCGTGTTGACCGAGAACGACGTTATCGAGCCCTCGGATCTGCTATACTATGGATTGAGCGTTGAGACACCGTCCTCCGCGGGTATGGAGGGCCCCGAGTGCCTGGATGATGTGGAAAAGGAGCACATCGTCCGGATGCTCAGGAAATACGCCGGCCACAGGGGCAAGACGGCCGAGGCGCTCGGTATAGACCGTAAAACGCTCCGCTGCAAGCTCAGGCGATACGGCCTGGAATAACATCAATGGGGTAATACTCCTCATTGTTGGGGCAATATGCCCCGTTTCTCCGGCTATTCGCGAAGGCGTATAGAGCACCGCCCGTCCTTTCGACGACATACGCAACATCTCTGTTATCAAACACTTAAGATAAATCCTGCATGGCGTTACTCTGTTTGGCACACCGCTTGCCGTAAGTATCACTGTCGAGTCCAGTCGTATGACAATGAAACTCCACATTGTAGGGTGATCAGACAGATGAAGCTTGGAAGCAAGAGAATTCTGATCGTAGATCCCGACAGCGAAGCGGCCCGAGAGTCAGCGTTGCTCTTCATTGAAGAAGGCTACGACGTGGAAACAAGCGACGGTATCAGCGCGATGGCCGAACGGATCAGGGATGTACAGTTTGATTGCGTCATTATGGACGTTGACTTGCCTGAGATGCCCGGCCACAAGGCCGTCTCCATTGTGAAAACGATTGACCCGAAGATTCAGGTCATCGTGACCGCGGCGAAGAATACCGCGGAGCTGGAGGCCGAAGTGCGCAAGCAGGACATCTTCTATTACTACATCAAGTCCTTCGACCGGGAAGAGCTGATAGCCGCCGTTCGAGATGCATTCAAAAAAGTGGGAAAGGTTAAGGAGGCAAAACGGGTGAACGAACCGCCCAGTATTCTGGTTATCGACGATGACGTCAATTTTGTCGCGTTCTTGAGACCGATGCTTCAAAGCAAAGGGTACAGCGTCGATGCCGCCCACAACAAGGCCGAGGCCATGCGGAAGCTCAAGAGGTTCACTCCCGACTTGATTCTCCTGGATATCATGATGGAGAAATTGACCGACGGCTTCGACATCTGCTACAAGCTCAAACACGACCCCGAGACCAGAAAGATCCCCGTGTTAGCCGTATCGAGTATCACGGCAGAGACGGGATTCAAGTTCTCCCCCGCCACAGATGGAGAATACTTCGAAGCAGACGACTATCTGCCCAAGCCGGTCGAGCCGGGCACACTCCTGGGACGGGTCGAGAAATTACTTAGAGGATAAAAACCGTTGGCCAGTGACGTCCATGCAAAACTTGAAGAGCACCCCAGGATGTCGGAAAGCGCCGCCGTCCTGGTCATCGATGATGAGGAAGCCATTCGCGATTCCTGCTGTCTGGTGCTGGCCAAAGCCGGATACAGAACGCAGACCGCTGAGGATGGGAACGTCGGCCTGGAAAAGATAACCGAGATGAAACCCGACCTGGTTCTGGTGGACCTCAAGATGCCGGGGATGAGCGGCATGGAGCTGCTCGAGAAGATTGCCCAGATAGATCCGAGCATTGTTTCGGTGGTCATTACCGGCTACGCGACCATCGAATCGGCGGTCGAGGCGGTGAAACGCAACGCGTACGACTTTCTTCCCAAGCCGTTCACGCCGGACCAGTTGAGGATTGTTGTTAAGAGGGGCCTGGAACGAAGAAGACTTGCCATCGAGGCAGAGCGGTTGCGCCGGGAAAAGCAGATGATGCGCGAAAACTTCGTCACGCTGGTCTCTCATCAGCTGCGCAGCCCGCTTGCTTCGGCCAGACAATACTTCGGCGTCATCAAAGAAGGATTCGCCGGCGACGTGACGGACAAGCAGAAGCAGATTATCGAGACGGCCGGCAAGTATCTCGACGATCTGATGCAGCTCATCAACGATTGGCTCGACATGGCCCGTATCGATTCAGGCCGTATAGCCGAGAAATTCGAGGCGGTGGCTTTGGAAACCGTTCTTTTGGAAATCCTGGACGGCCTGGCCGCGTCAGCCGAGGCGGGAAAAGTAACGCTCGGTCTGCGCCTCTCGGCGGACACGCCCGCGGTTCACGGCGACCGCGACAGCCTCAAGCAGGCCATTACAAACCTCGTGAGCAATGCGATCCGCTATAATCGCCAGGGCGGCACGGTGACGATCAACACAAGGCAACAAGGCAACGATGTGGTCATGGATATCTGCGATACGGGAATAGGGATTTCCCGGGACGACATTCCCTTTATTTTTGACGAGTTTTTCCGAGTGAAGAGCAGCCAGACGCGGGCAATCTCCGGCACCGGTTTGGGGCTGCCGATAGCCAAGAGAATCATCGAAGCACATAACGGACGCATACAAGTCGATAGCGAGCTCGGCAAGGGAACGACCTTCACTATTTTCCTGCCAAAGGCGCAACAATGAAAATCGTAAAATTGCCCAAAGAACACTTTGAAGAATTTATTGCCCGATTGGGAGCTTTCGGGGAGATTCACGCTCCCACAAAGAGGGGGGCTACTGTAGGGGCAGGCCCGCGTGCCTGCCCGGGGCAACCACATCTGGCATATTGCCAGACCCCTACGCGGCGATTTGCCGCAGGAAGTCAGGGAAAGTATCGCTGATCTGCCCCGATTAGTGCGAGAAGAATATAGAATTGAGAATTGAGAATTGAGAATTTTCCATTCCACATTCTCCATTCTAAATTGTTGTGAGGTGAACCATGGAACATGTAAAAATCATGGTCGTGGATGATGACCCGGGTATCCGAGACTCCGTGCAGACTATTCTGGAGAGCCGTCAGTACACGGTCATTACCGCCGCCGACAGAACGGAGGGGATGGACAAGCTCAAGGCCGAGAAGCCGGACCTGCTCATCCTGGACATTATGATGTCCTCGTGGCTGGACGGCCTTGATATGTCCAAGAAGCTAAAGAGAGACCCGCAGTTCAGCGATATGCCCATCGTGATGCTGACGGCGGTCAGGGAGAAGACCGGGTTCGATCTGAGGCCGAGAAGCGGCGGTCCCGATTGGTGCTCGGTGGACGCTTATCTTGACAAGCCTGTCGCGCCCGCCGCTTTACTGGCCGAAGTCGAGAGACTTCTGACGAACCATTGACCGCCGTAAGGTGTCCCTAAGGGAGATTTACGATTGCCGATTGCCGATCCTTTTGCCACAATGTCCGACCTGTCTAACAAGTCCGACTTGCCCGCCACACGGATCGGCGGGCTTGTCGGACAAGCCTTCATGGCTAAATCGCAAATCGCAATTCGAAAATCAAAAATCCCTTGCGGCCCGGCCGACCGGCTGGTACACTGCCGGCTCTATGTGGCTGAAGGCACGCATTATTCTAATAGGCCTGCTGGTCGTTTGCATTGTCGGTTGCGGCGAGGATATAGACCCGAATGAGCCGCAGGGGTTCATTCAGACCAAAGGGTCCGATACAATCGTCAATGCCATACAGCAGGTCGCCGAAAACTTCATGCAGGCGTACCCGCATGTTTTTGTCGCCGTGACCGGCGGAGGCAGCGGCGTGGGTATCGCTTCGCTGATCAACAAGACCTGCGACGTGGCCACCGCCTCCCGCGAGATGAAGCCCAAAGAAATCGAGATAGCCCACAAACGCAAGGTCGATCCCAGGGAGTTTGTCATCGCCTACGACGGGGTGGCCGTCATCGTCAACAAAAGCAATCCCGTGGACAGGCTGACCATCGAGGACCTGCACAAAATCTTCACGGCGGAGGCTGTAAACTGGAAGCAGTTCGGCGGCAAGGACCTTCCCATTGTGACCCTCTCACGTGAGGTCAGCTCCGGCACGTATACCTACTTTAAGGAAGAGGTCGTCCAGCTCGGCAAAAAGGACTCCACGGAAGAGTTTTCCGCTGAGACGCTGCTGCTGACGTCCTCGCAGGCGATTGTCGAGGAAGTCGCCGGTAACGAATCAGCGATCGGCTACCTGGGTATGGGCTATCTGTCCGACCGGACCAAGCCGGTGCTGGTCGCCAAAGGCAGCGAATTCCATCCTCCGGATGTCGATAACGTCATCAAGAAGACATATCCGCTTTCGCGGCCGCTCTTTGTGTACACGGACGGCGAGCCACAGGGCGTCACCAAACTGTTCATTGATTTCATCCTGAATCCCATAGGACAGAAGCAATTCATGGAAACAGGGTTTGTGCCGGTAGGAGCGAGCATTGCCCAGAAAGATTAGCGAATTCATCATCGAGCTGTGTATCAAGCTGAGCGGCTATGCGGTCGTTGTTTTCGTATTTCTGGTCTTCTTATTTCTCCTGAGAGATTCGCTCTCGTTGTTTCGTCATTATCCGGTGAGCGATTTTCTCTTCGGCACCGAGTGGCTGCCGGTCTCCGACCCGCCGAAGTTCGGCGTCGTTCCGCTGCTGCTCGGTTCGATCTTTGTGACGGTCTGGGCCATCCTTATCTGCGTGCCCCTCGGTGTGGGCTCAGCGATGTTCATCTCAGAGGTCGCCCCCAAGCCATTGAAACACGTCCTCAAATCGTTAGTGGAGATCCTCGCGTCGATTCCGAGCGTGGTCCTGGGTTTTCTGGGCATCATCTGGCTCGGCCCGGTCCTGCGGAACGTTTTCGGCCTGGCGACGGGCATGTGCGGCCTGACGGGCAGTCTGCTGCTGGCTTTCATGGCCCTGCCCACGATTATCAGCATTTCTGAAGACGCCCTGACAGGCGTGCCGCGGGCCTATCGCGAGGCCGCTTTCGGGCTCGGAGCCACCCGCTGGCAGACCCTTTGGCGGATCATTCTGCCTTCGGCCTCCTCCGGCATCCTGGCTGCCGTGATGCTCGGCGTCGGCCGGGTCGTGGGTGAAACCATGGTCGTGATGATGGTTACGGGCAACGCACCGGTGATGCCCGGCTCGATTCTCAAGCCGCTGCGAACTCTGACGGCCACCATCGCCGGCGAGATGGGCGAGACGGTCGGCGGTTCCGAACATTACTTTGCGCTGTTCGCCGTCGGGATTGTCCTGTTCGTCATCACGTTCAGCATTAACTTCGTTGCCGACCTGTTTTTGCGGAGGGCCAGGAAATGACCGGAGCCAAAATCCGCCAGCATATTGCCTTCTCCGTTCTGGGCGCGGTGACGTTACTTATCGTTGTGCCCATCCTGCTGGTCGTTCTGTATGTCGTCGTCAACGGCGTAGGGGCGATCTCGTGGGAGTTTCTCACGGCGGCGCCGCGACAAGGCATGAAAGCCGGCGGCATATTTCCTGCCATCGTCGGCACCGTCCTGCTGGTCATTGGCACTATGCTGTTCTCGTTGCCGCTGGGGGTGCTGGCGGCCGTTTATCTCGTGGAGTACGCCAGCGATGACCTGTTAACGCGCATGGTGAAGCTGTCGGTTGTGAATCTCTCCGGGATTCCATCGATCGTCTATGGCCTGTTCGGCTTCACGGTGTTCGTGCTCCTGCTGCACTTAGGTACGTCCATCCTCGCCGGCTCACTGACCCTGGCGATCATGAGCCTGCCCGTCATCATCACCGCCTCCAAGGAGGCGCTGGAATCCGTACCGTTCACCTATCGCGAGATCAGCCTTTCGTTAGGCGCCAGCCGCTGGCAGACGGTGCGGTATTGCGTGCTGCCGTATGCCATTCCCGGCATCCTCACCGGCACCGTGCTGAGCCTCAGCCGCGCCGCCGGCGAAACGGCCCCGATCCTTTTCACCGTCGCCGCCTTCTATCTGCCGCGGCTGCCGCACTCGGTCTTCGACCAGGTGATGGCCCTGCCCTATCACCTCTATGTCATCTCGACCCAGGTGCCTAACATCCCGATCGAAATCAGCTTTGCTACGGCGCTCGTGCTCGTGGCCCTGGTTTTTCTCATGAATCTTATCAGTATCATCCTGCGTGCGCACTTCAGAAAAAAGAGGCTATGGTAGAAGAACCCGTCATCAAGACCGTTGATCTGAGCTGCTATTTCGGCCCGCTGCAGGTTCTCAAGAGCATCAATATTGAGATTCCTCATAACGAGTTATTAGGGATTATCGGCCCGGCCAACAGCGGCAAAACCACCTTCCTACGCGCGCTGAACCGGCTCAATTATCTCCATCGAACATACTCGCAGACCGGCCGGATACTCCTTGACGGCTGCGACATCAGCAGTATCGGCGATAATCTTCTTCGTAAGAAGATCGGTATCATTTTCGCCTTGCCGCAGGTGCTGCCGATCTCTATCTTTGACAACGTCGCCTACGGGCCCAAGGTGCATGGCACGACGGACAAGAAGACGGTCGGCCGGATTGTCGAGGAAGCTCTGAAAAAGGCGTATCTCTGGGATGAGGTCAAGGACCGCCTCCGGGAGCCCGCTGTGCGTCTCTCCGGCGGCCAGCAACAGCGGCTTTGCATCGCCCGCACCCTCGCCGTCGAACCCGAACTTATCCTCTATGATGAGCCCTGTTCCGGCCTCGATCCCATCTCCACCGCCAAGGTCGAGGATGCCATGCAGAAGCTCAAAGCCAGCTACACGCAGATTCTCGTAACCAACAACACCAGCCAGGCGTCCCGCGTCAGCGAGCGATGCGCGTTCTTCCTGATGGGTGAGCTGGTCGAGATCGGTGCGACGAAAACGCTCTTTACCAATCCGAAGGACAAGCGCACGGACGATTACATCACGGGCAAATTCGGATAATAATATGGACATTGATCCCAAAATAGAGACAATCGACCTGAACCTGTATTACGGCGCCTTCCGGGCGCTGACGGACGTGAACATCCGGATTCCCAGCCGCAGCGTCACGGCGATCATTGGTCCGTCCGGCTGCGGCAAGTCCACCCTGCTGCGGTGCTTCAACCGGATGAACGACCTCATCGAGCATACCGACGTCAAAGGCCGAATCATGATCGAGGGTCACAACATCCTCGACCGCGATACCGACCTCATCGCCCTGCGCCGTAAGGTCGGCATGGTCTTCCAGCGACCGAATGTCTTCGCCCTGTCCATTTACAATAATCTCAAGTTCGGCTTGCGAATCCACAACATGATGGCGAAGAAGGCCGACATTATGCAGGCCCTCCAGATCGGTCTCGAGCACGTCGCGCTCTGGGACGACCTCAAGGACAAGCTCGACGCGAACGCCCAGTCTCTCACGCTCGAACAGCAGCAGCGGCTGTGTATCGCCCGCGTGCTGATTCTCAGGCCCGATATTATCCTGCTTGACGAGCCCTGTTCGGCCCTCGACCCCATCTCAACGCTCCGTATCGAGGAGTTGCTCCGTGTGCTGTGCAAGGAGTACACGCTCGTCATCGTCACGCACAACATGCAGCAGGCGGCCCGCTGCTCGGACTACACGGCCCTGATGTACCTCGGCCGGCTCATCGAGTTCGGCCAAACCCATCAGATTTTCATGAACCCAAAAGAGAAACTGACCGAAGATTATATTAGAGGATCTTTCGGCTAATGGATTCTCGATTTACGATTTACGATTGTGATTTCAAATCGGCAATCGTAAGTCATAAATCTCTGACCGGAGACGACTATGGTAAGAGAAGGTTTTCACAATCGGATTAAAGAGATCGAGCACGACGTCCTGCACATGGGCGAGTTCGTCATCGAGGCGATCAACCGCTCTGTCAAGGCCCTGGGGGAGCTGGATGCAAAGGCGGCCAAGCGCGTCATGGATGACGACGCCCGGGTGAACGAGCAGCGATGGGCTCTCGAAGATAAATGCATTGACCTGATCGCCCGGCAGCAGCCGGTCGCTTCGGACCTGCGGGAGATCATTTCGACGTTGAGCATCGTCCGCGACCTCGAGCGGATCGGGGACTACGCCGAGGGTATCGGCAAGATTGTCCTGCTGCACGGCGATCAGCCGCTCGTGCGGCCGCTGATCTACCTGCCCCAGATGACTGAAAAGGCCGTCAGCATGCTTCGCCGGAGTCTGGAGGCTTTCGTGAAGCGCGACGCCGACCAGGCCCAGCAGATCTGCCTGGAGGATGACGAGGTTGACCGGCTTTACGACCAGGCCTACCACGACCTGATCAAACACATGATCAAGGACCCCACCCTCATCACGCGGGCCACCTACCTCATCTGGGCCGCACACAACATCGAGCGAATCGCCGACCGGGCCACCAATATCGCCGAAAGCGTTGTTTATCTGGTCACGGGCACCCCCGGCGAGCTCAAAGTCTCGCGCTATTGACCCGCCTGTACGTGCCAGCGGGCAAGGCGGCGGATTGTCTTGTTACCCTTCATAAGGAGAGGACGAATTATGAACCGGAGGCAATTCACAAAGTCTCTTGCGGCTTTGGGCGCGCTGTTGCTCCCGGGCACCGAAGCACTCAGCTCAAACAGGCGCGGCAAGGTTGCGATGAAAATCACGGACGTTCGTACCGTGCCCGTCAGCAGCTACCTTTTTGTCCAGGTCTTCACCAATGAAGGCATCACCGGTCTGGGAGAATCCGGGACGTGGGGTTTCCTCGAAGCTTCCGAGAAGGCCGTGGAGACCTTCAAGCGTTATTTGATCGGCCAGGATCCGCTGCGCATCGAGCACCATTGGCAGTATCTCTACCGCTCGACGCACTTCAGCGGTTCGGCCATCATGGGGGCGCTGAGTGCCATCGATATTGCGTTGTGGGATATTGCCGGCAAGTATTTCGGCGTGCCGTGCTATCAGTTGTTCGGCGGCAAGTGCCGTGACAAGGCCCGGGTCTATTACCACGTCTTAGGAGACACCAAAGAGAAATTGATCCAGAGGTGCATCGACGCCAAGAAGCAGGGCTTCACCGCCGTGGGTCATCTGACGCCTTTCCTCGATGAGTCCAGGAGTGTCCCCTATTTCAAGACGCACGCGGACAAGATGCAGGACGCCATTGATACGGTGCGGCGCTATCGCGAAGCCGTGGGAAACGAGGTGGACTTGTGCATAGAGATTCACCGGCGGCTCAGCCCGGCTGAAGCGGTCGTGCTGGCGGCGGGCATCGAGCCGTATCACCCGTTCTTTTACGAGGACCCGATTCTCCCGGATGACCTCGACGCCATGGACCTGATCGCCCAGAAGATCAAGATCCCCATCGCGACCGGCGAACGTTTCTTCACGATGCAGCAGTTCGAAACGCTGCTGAAACGCGGCGCCGTGCAGTACATTCGTCCGGACGTCTGTTTGGCGGGCGGCTTGACGAATTGCAAGAAGATCGCTGCGCTGGCTGAAGCGCACTATGCCCAGGTGGTGCCTCATAACCCGCTGAGCCCGGTGAGCACCGCGGCCTGCATTCAATTAGCAGCTTGCATCCCCAATTTCGCTTTGCAGGAATACCCACGAGGCGAGCATGAACCGCCCAAGAGCGAGATCGTCAAGAACGCCCTGAAAATCGAGAAAGGCTACCTGGTCATTCCCGACGCGCCGGGCATCGGTGTGGAGTTGGCTGAGGACGCCCAGGATCGCCATCCGTACCGCCCCCGCGGCCTGCAAACCCGGCTGAACGAAGACGGCTCCGTCGTGGACCAATAACTACGCGCGGACGAACCGCCTGCTCGCGAATGTCCCGGCTCCTACACGTTATCCGGCGCCGGGCAGACGAAGGGCTTGCGGTATTCGCGGTTCAGAATCTTGTTGGCCTCGGCGCTGTCGGTGAACACTTCCTTCTGGGGATCGAACTGCAACAGCGGTCCCATCGACATCCGGTACTTGTCCAGATCGACGCCGTTATCCTTGAAATGCTGGACGGTCCGGTTCAGCGTCTCGACGTTATCGTCCCGGCTCTTGACCTTTTCCAGCACGGCTTTGGCCTGCGCGGCGGTGACCTTGTTCTGCTCACCCAAATAGTAGCTGATATTGGCCAGGTGCGCCAGGGCCGCCGAAAGATGACCCTGGAAAGCATCGGAGTTGAGAGTTTCAGCTTTGCGGCTGCGGACGGCCTGCACAAAGTTGTCGAAGTGGTCGCCGCCGCCCTTGAATTCCTTGATCATTGTCCCCTTGAGATCGAACGCGACGCAGTGCGTATATTCCCTCTGGACCAGGACGCCTTCGGTGCCATAGAAGATCACACCGATCTTATTGCCCTTTGTGCTGTCGAACAGCTTGTTGATTTCCGCGTCGGCCGAACTATCGACCGAAAGACCCCGCGTCTCGAAAACCATGCACTTGTCGCCGTAATCGTAGATGGCGATTTCGGTATTGGCTGTGTCGCCTGCATCGACGTAATTCGGATCTTTGCGTTCGGCCTGATAGCCCAGGCGGCCGCCGTACGTAATGACGCTGTTGGGATGGCGGTTGATGCCCAATCCCCATCGGGCGATGTCGGTTTGGTGAGGTCCCTGGTTGCCCGAGTCGCCGTTGCCGTATAGGCGTTGCCAGTGCCAATCATAGTGTAAGTTGGGGCGTGTGAGCTTCGGCGTGGTGTACGCCGCCGGGCCGCTCCAGAGATTAAAGTCGATCTCCGGCGGGATCGGATAATCACCGAGGGCGCCGATGGACTTTCGGCGCTTGTAGCACAGCCCGCGCGACAAGTTGACCTGGCCGATACCGCCGTCGGCCATAAACTTCGTGGCGTTCTGAATGGCGGGATTCGAGCGGCATTGAGTGCCGACCTGGCACATCCTTTTGTATTTCTTCGCAGCCGCGACCAGTGCGGCCCCTTCCGGAATATCGTGACTGATGGGCTTCTCAATGTACGCGTCCTTGCCCGCCTGCATCGCCCAGACGCCGCACAGAGCGTGCCAGTGGTTCGGCGTCGCGGTTGAAATGAAATCGACGGACTTGTCGTCGAATACTTCGCGCATGTCCTTGACCCACTTGGGACGCCGGCCCGTACGTTTCTCGATGGAATTACAGGAGCTCTGGCCCACTTTCTCATCGACATCGACGATGTACGCGATTTCACAGTCCTTGCGACCGGAAAAGGCTTCGATGTGGCTGCCGCCCCGGCCCTTGCAGCCGATCACCGCACAAAGGAGCTTCTCATTGGGACTGCTGGCTTGGGCTTTGGCAAGCCCGCTGATCATTGGATTCACAGACGCCGCCGCTGCTGCGGCAAACATTGAATCCTGCAAAAACTGACGGCGAGTTCGCTGTGTCATGATGACGTCTCCTAAAAATGTTTGAATATCAATGTTATCAACCTCCCATACCGTACCACTATGAGAACGCGTTGACAACCTTTTTTATCGGTATCTGCTTATGTGCCGGCTGTCGTGTGCCGCCTGGCAGTCGCTTCGCACGTTTCTTCCAAGACCAGCGTTTTCACACAGTTTGTGGCTAATCCGCGAGGACGCCGAAATTTGATGGAATTTTTGTAATCCGTCAGTTACGGGTGGGAAGGGGATGGTTAAGAGGAGTTGAGGTTGAAGAGGGCGTCGGTGGGGTCGATGTCGGGTTGCTCGGCGAGCTTGTCGAGTGCGGCTTTGAAAGCGGCCGTCACA
>Ga0210377_10000225_pt1 | contig 53924 bp, 51 predicted proteins | sample PLM4_65_b1redo_FD_155480 | JGI IMG/M metagenome (GOLD analysis project Ga0210377, IMG submission 155480) | Groundwater sediment microbial communities from an aquifer in East River, Colorado, USA - PLM4_65_b1 redo | ecosystem: Environmental > Terrestrial > Soil > Riparian zone | place: USA: East...
GGTGATGGGTCTCGGACAATCGCTGCCGATCTGGCTGATCGCCGCGTTTATGATGGTTTTTTTTATCCCGATCATGGATGGCTGCAATCAGGCGATCTGGCAGGCCAAAGTTCCGCCCGACATTCAGGGCCGGGTGTTTGGATCGCGCTTGCTGATCGCCCAGATTCCCGGCCCGCTGGGGATTCTCATCGCGGGGCCTTTGGCTGACTTCGTGTTTGAGCCAGCCATGCGCTCTGGGGGCAGCCTCGCGCCGACGCTCGGCGGGGTATTCGGGGCAGGATCGGGGGCGGGGATGTCGGTGATGTTCGTGATGTTCGCGCTGCTGGGGGTGGCGCTGTTCGCGGCGGCTTATGCGGCGCGCCCGATCCGGCTGGCGGAGTCGTTATTGCCGGATCATAATAGCTCTGCCTAAACCCTTGCTACCTCGAGCGATTTTGCGATTTATTGATCCTCCTAATTTAGTTTGCAGAAGTATGACGAATCAGCGACTAGGGCTATCTAACTCGAGGACGTGAAGCAATGAGTTTGACACCAATAATCATAATAACAACTGTGCTTGTTTTTTGCAGCATATATTCATTCATATTATGGTTTAGGCTCAAGAAATTTAGGGAGATGGCCGAACCTATTTTTGCTAAATTACCAGAATGGTGGCCTCCGCGATATTGGCATGAGATGATGATTGGTTCCGATCTCGGCATCTGGGTGCTAAGAGTCGGTTTTCTTATCGTAATTGGAGTTTGTCTCAGGCTTCTCTTACTTATGCTATTTCGGATTTAGCAGGCTATTGGATAATGCGTCGCGCTTACCGTCGGTGGTTCCATTGGGAGGAAAGCTTCTTGATGGCGGGCAGTTCGGCTACCACCGCGATCACGTCCCCGGCGGCGAGTCTTGTTTCTTCTTCGGGATGCACATCAACGGAGTCGCCAGTTTGAAGCAGGACAACCGATAGATCAAGTTTTTCCTCGATAGCCTGAATCGACGAGCCATCCAGCTTTGATCCGCGCTCCACCACCACCCGGCCCATCGCCAGCACCCGATCATCCACCTTGAAAGTCTGGTTGATCTCGGCTCCGGCGGCGGCTCCCGCGAAAGCGGGGGCGGCCAGCATCGACGCGCTCATCACGGCGCTGATCTTGAAGCTGTCAGCCATATTGCGCGCGAACTCGTCATCGAACATGCGCATCACCAGCCGGATGTCTTTGTCAAGTTCGCGGATACGGCTGGCAATCTGCAGGTTGATCAGGTCGTCATTCGTGCAAATGATGATCGCCCGCGCCTTCTCGATCCCGGCTTTGCGGAGCGTTTCGGGCTGGCGGGCGTCCCCGACAATCACAGGGATGTCGTACTGGCGTATCTCGTCAAAGCGCGGCGAATCCGTCTGCCTTTCAAGGACGACAACTTCTTCATCCAGTCCTACCAGTTCCCGCACCACCCGCAGCCCCAGATGCCCCAGACCGCACACGATAATATGATCGTTGAATGTTTGCGCCACCGCTTCCTCCCACTGAGATTGTCGCGCGCTGCGGTTAAACAGCAGCGTCACAAAATCCGCCGCGCCGCGCGCCAGCACGGCCAGTCCGATGATCGGCATTAAAAAGAAATAGATGTCGAGGTGCCATGTTTCAGGGAAATCAATCGGCGGGTTAAAGAAGGTCATCGAGAGCGCGATATACAGGGCTTCCACCAAGCGCATCGGCCTGGCCTGCGATCCGTTCCACAACGCCTGAAAGCTGGCCGCCCCCACGATGATGGTGAATGTGAAGATCAGCAGCGCCTCACGAAACTCGCGGATGAGCACCCATGTGTCACGCAGGTTGGCGCGCCACCGTCGCCGGGGCGCGAGCCGCCGCTGGCGCAAATTCTCCCGGCTGTGAGGACTCTTTTTGCTCATCGAGCTACTTCATCGCTTTTTGCGCGCTGTCAGCGATTGCCTGCGGCTGGAATTCTGATGAAATAGCTTGCGCCAGAACGCGCGCCTGAACGCCGGGCGCGATTTCCAGCATCACCAGCCCCTGCTCGGCTTCAATTTTGATCACTTTGCCGATGATCCCGCCATAGGTGATCACCTCGACCCCTTCGTGAAGCTGGCTGACCAGCTTTTGCCGTTCCTTGAAGGCGCGCTGGCGGGGCATGATCAAGAAGGCATATATGCCAATCGCGAATAAGCCAATGATAAACAGATCGGTCAGCAACGTCCCGAAATCCATGACGATTCCTTGTTGATCCGTGACGCAGGCGCGTCATTAGCGGGCGGAGGCGACAATCTGAAGCAAATCCGCTTCCAGCGAGCCGCTGACCGGGTTTTCGACGATCCGGCCCAGTTCGCGGCCATTTTCAGCTTCCAGAATAATGAAAGTGGGGATGTTGGTCACGCCCAGCGCGTCGCTGCGGTCAAGGTTCTCGTCATGCGCATAAACGTCCCATGTCCAGCCGGGGAGATAATCGGCGATGCGGGCCATGCGTGGCATGTTGCGGATGCAGTCTTTGCAACTGTAGCGGCTGGGCGCGATTACATGCGCTAAAGGTCGCCTGATGGCTATGCGGGTCAGCGCCGCCAGATCGGGTTGATACGCTTCGTACATATCGTAGAAAGCGTCATCGCTCTCCACATAAACCAGAATAGCAGTTTTGGATTGGAGGGTAGCAGACATAGATGCCTTCGTTGGTGGTAGGATGGTGTCGCTCTTGCCTGAGCAGCCTAATCTTACCTCAGCGCTTCATAATGACAAAGCGCCCACGCAGGGTGGGGGTGTCTAAAAGCGTGGATATTTCGGCAGGTAGTTCGTCTGAGTGGCGACACAGTTCTCTGCCCCCTCTCCGAAGTTCGGAGAGGGGGCGCATCCAATTTGGCGGCAAGATCGGGTGGCGGCTGTGCCCCTGCTAAGGGGGCGTGAGGTCGGATGGCGCTACGATCGCTCTTTTAGACGCCTTTAGTGTTAGGAAGTGTCTAAAAGCGTGAATATTCCGGCAGCCGGTTCGTCCGTGGAGCGACTCGCCTCCTTTCCCCCTCTCCGAAGTTCGGAGAGGGGGTGCATTCAATTCGGCGGCAAGATCGGGTGGCGGGGGTGAGGTCGGGTATGGCGCTATCGTCGCGCTTTTAGACGCCCTTAGTGTCATGCTCCTGATTGCGTCCTGCCCATTTTGAGTATAATGGGGCCTATTGTTCGCGTTTCTAATTCTTGTCGCAAAGGGAGTTGCCTACCATGATGTCGCCTCAGTATCCGCTTAAGATGAATTTCAAAATTATTTCGTTTGGGCCGCAAATTTATGTCCGCGATGCCAGCGGCAAAGATGTTTTTTTTGTTCATCAGAAGGCTCTCAAGCTTAAGGAAGATGTTGTCGTCTACTCAGACTCTTCCAAGACCAACGAATTGTTCCGCATGAAGGCTGACCGCATTATCGACTTTTCAGCCCGTTACAGTTTCAGCGACAGCAAAAACTCTATGGCCCTCGGCTCGGTCAAGCGCGAAGGGATGCGGTCGCTGTTCAAGTCGAGCTATAACATCTTTGACGGCGAAACGGTCACCCATCATCTTAAAGAAGACAATCCATGGATTAAGTTTCTGGACGCCTTGCTGGGTGAAGTTCCTATCCTCGGCATGTTCACGGGGTATTTCCTCAACCCGACCTACACGCTTTATCGCTCTGGCGCGGAAGCCCCGACTTTGCATCTCAAGAAGCTCCCGGCGTTTCTGGAAGGCGCGTTTTCGATTGAAAAAGTCGGCGAAACATCCGGCGAAAATGAAGAGGCGCGGTTGTTGCTGAGTCTAATGATGATCACGCTGTTGGAACGCATGCGCGGCTAGAGTCATCTGTCACGTGTCGCGCGCCTTTGACGCAAGGGCGCGCGACACGGAGTGTGTCATTCTTGATCCCCGATTTTCGTCAACGCTAACCGAGTCAACCATAAATGACTGATCCCATCCGTCTTTTGCATTTCGCCGACGTGCATATCGGCATGGAAAATTATGGCACAGTCGATCCGGCGACGGGCATCAGCAGCCGTGTGATGGACTTCTTGCGGCGCATGAACGAACTGATTGAATACGCCGAACAGAACGACGCCGATCTTGCTATTTTCGCGGGCGATGCCTTCAAATCCAGCGCTCCTAACCCGACGTATCAGCGCGAGTTCGCGCGGCGCATTAAGCGGCTGGCGAAGCAATGCCCGGTGGTTCTGCTGGTTGGCAACCACGATATTCCGGCGATGTCACAGAAGGCGTCTAGCGTCGAGATATTCCATACACTGGGGGTTGACAACGTGATTGTGGGCCGGGCTGACGAGTTTCATCGCATCGAGACCAAACGCGGCCCTGTTCAGGTAGCCACCGTGCCTTACCCGGTGCGCCAGCGGCTGTTAGCCGAAGTCAACGCGCGCGGACAGAACCTTGGCGAGTTGGACAATCTGATGCGGGAACAGCTTGACTTGTTGATCCGCGACCTGACCAGCCAGATTGATCCGTCGCTGCCTGCCGTCCTGACGGGGCATTTCACCGTGCAGGGCGCGCAGTTTGGCGCCGAGCGCGGGATCATGCTGGGGCGCGATGTGGCCGTGCTTCGTAGCACGCTGGCCGACCCGGCATGGGATTATGTGGCGTTGGGCCATATTCATTTTCATCAGGATGTCAACATCGGGGCCTACCCGCCTGTCGTGTACAGCGGCAGCATCGAGCGCATCGACTTTGGCGAAGAGGGCCAGCCCAAAGGCTTCTGCTGGGTGAATCTGGCGCGCGGCGAAACCACCTATGAATTTGTCGAACTGGCGGCGCGGCCCTTTGTGACCATCCGGGTTGATGCCCGTGACCAGCGCGACCCCACCCAGGCGACCATCAAGGCGATCAAAAAGCATGACCTCGCCGATTCGGTTGTCCGTGTGGTGATTCATGCCACGCCCGAAACCGATTCGTTGATCAGCCAGCGCGATATTGACCGGGCGCTGGCTGAGTCAGGGGCGGCGTTTGTCGCCGCCGTCAACCGGGAAATTGACTACCCGATCCGCGCTCGGCTGGGCACGGATCGCCCGGAGGGGTTGGCCCCCATCGAGCTTCTTGAACGGTATTTAGGTAGCAAGGACACCTCGCCCGAACGAATCGCGCTGCTCAAAGAGTATGCCGAACAGCTTTTCGGCGAAGGCGAGCAGTTCTTTACACAGCAATGAGCAACGAGTAAAAGCAGAAACGGCAGTAACAGCAGTAATGGCAGCGATCAAAACCCATAGCCTAAAAGTCATGAGTAACACGTTTTAAGCCCAAATGATTAGGCCGCGCCTAGAATTTGCGTATGTTATTTAAGCGCCACAGGAGACAGCGTCATGTTATCGGCAACTGCCCCGCAGAAACTCAGCCGTGTCACCAAGTGGGCTTATGGCGCGGGCGATCTCGGCCCGGCGATTGTCGCCGGGGTTCGCGGGTTCTTCTTTTATTATTTTCTGGTCAATGTCGCGTTGCTCCCGCCCAACATGGCGGGGCTGGCGCTGGGCATCATCGGGGTGTGGGACGCGGTCAACGATCCAATAGTCGGCAGCCTCAGCGACCGCACCCGGTCACGCTGGGGGCGTCGCCGCCCGTGGCTGCTGTTTGGGGCGATTCCGTTTGGGCTGGCCTACTTCATGATCTGGCAAGTTCCGCCCATCGATGATCTGGGGCGGTTCTGGTATTACGTCATCTTCGGCGTTCTGCTCGACACCGCGATCACGGCGGTCAATGTGCCGTATGGCGCCTTGACGCCGGAGCTATCCAGCGATTACGATGAGCGCACCAGCCTGAACACCTACCGTTTTAGCTTTTCAATCCTCGGCGGGGTGACGGCTATTTTTCTGCACAACATCATTGTCGATTCATTCAAAGCCTCCGGGCAAGTCTTGACCGGGTATACCATCAGCGCGGCGATCTGGGCCTTCTTCATGGTCGTGCCTAACTTCATCACTTTCGCGTTCACCCGCGAGTCGCAGTTTGTCGATGACAATGCGAAAAGACCGGGCATTTTGGAAGGGATCAAGATCGCTCTCAGCAACAAGGCTTTCCTGTGGGTCACGGTGATTTACTTGCTGTCGTGGCTGGCGATCCAGTTTATTCAAAACAACTTGCTGGCCTATGTTGAATTGTGGATCAAGGCCGCCGAATATTTCCCGTTTCTAATAGTGTCCGTGCAGCTTTCGTCGTTCGTGTTCTTGTTGATTTGGGCCCGCGTCAGCCAGCGTTTGGGCAAGCAGCGCGTTTACTATATCGGTATGACTTTCTGCGTGGTGGTTTTGAGCGTCCTGTTCTTCGTCCAGCCGGGGCAGGTTCCGCTCCTGTTCGTGCTGGCGATCCTCGCCGGGGTGGGCATCAGTCTCGGCTACCTGATCCCGTGGAGCATGTTGCCTGATGTGGTCGAGTATGAGGAAATGCAAACCGGGCAGCGCCGCGAAGGCGTGTATTACGGTTTCTTTGTGTTCCTGCAAAAGATAGGGTTATCGCTGGGAATCGCCATTTCGGGCGTCGTGTTGAGCGCAGCCGGATATATTCGCCCGGCAGTGGAGGGCGGCCCAATTCCGCCCCAGCCGGAAAGCGCGCTGCTGGCCCTTCGCGTTTTTGTGAGTTTTGTCCCTGCCGCGATTCTGTTGCTCAGTTTTCTCGCTGTGCGCGCCTACCCGATCACCCGCCAAAAGCATATCGAGATGGTAGCAGAGTTGGCGCGGCGGCGGGCAGAAAGCGCAGCAGCGGCGGATTAGCGCAGCAATTTTAAGCGATTAGGGGCGTCTGGCAGCGAGACAGGATAGGCCATCCCGCTCTTCGTAATCAACCATGATGAGATCAGGGAAAGCCTCGCGCAGTTCGCCGGGGTAAAGCAGATAATCGGGGTTGAGGTCAGGTTGGCATTTCAACTCTGTCTGGTTGAATGTGGCATAGACCAACCAGCCGCCGGGCCTGAGCGCCGCCGCTAACGCCGGAAACAAGTCGCGGTTAAGGTAGCGAATCACAGCGATCAGATCAACCGAGCCGGGCGCGGGTCGAAACTCATCCAGATCGACTTGAGCAAAAACCACACGGGTAGTCACTTGATGCTGGCGGGCAGCTTTGACTGCGCGGCACACAGCGACCCGGCTGGCATCGACGCCAAGCGCACGGTAGCCCTGTTCAGCCAGCCAGATGGTGTTATGGCCCAGTCCGCAGGCCAGATCAAGAGCCAACCGCCCCTGTCCGGCAGGGGCGTGAATCTTCAGCCAGCCAAACGGTCGATGCTCGGTTTGCCAGACCTCCGCCGATGCGTAGCGATCATCCCAGCGTCGTTGATCGTCGCTGGTCACCCGATCTCGCTTTCAATATTGCGCAGCGCGTCAAGCATGGCAGCCATGTTTGGGAAGCGATCTTCGGGATTGTAGGCCAACGCCCGCATGATAATGGCAATCAGCGGCCAGGGGGCGGAGGGGTTGATCTGGCGGATGGAGCGTTTGCTAAACGAAAAGGGGGGCTGAAGGCGCGGGTCGATGCGGGTCAGGACGTGGTGTAGCGTGGCGCCCAGCGCGTACATATCCACCAACGGGGAAACTTGCCCCTCGTATTGCTCTGGGGCGGCGTAGCCATCGGTGCCCATCGGGGCGTACACTTCGTCGGCGGCGAACACCCCCGCGATGCCATAATCCACCAGTTGAACGCGGTTGAGCGGATCGATCATGATGTTGGCGGGTTTGAGATCGCGATAAATGATGGGCATGGGCGTGCGGGTGTGCAGATAGTTCAGCACGTCCGCCAGATCAATTGCCCAGCGGCGCACAATGGGGATGGGCAAGAATTCGCGGGTCTCGAACAATATATCTTCGAGGTCTTTGCCTTCCACAAAAGACATGACCAGATACGATTGTTCTTCGACCACAAAGCCCTCGTGGATTTTGGGGATAATCGGGTGATCGAGCGCTTTGAGCAGGTCAGTCTTGAACTCAAAATCGTGGATCAGGCTGCCCAGCGACTGGCCTTCGTCGGGTTGGAGAATTTCCTCTTTGATGGCGAATAACGCGCCGGTCTCGGCATGGCGGGCCTGATACAGGGCGGTCATCCCCGCCACGCGTTGAACCTGCGTCACCACGTAGCGGTTCGCCACCACCTGATCGGGTTGATATGGGGTGTGAATCATCGGCCCCTCGCCTGAGACGGACGTAGCGCGCGCCGGCAGGTTGACATGGATAGGGGGACGCTATGTTCGGCGAGGAAAGATAATTCATGACAAAAAATGAGTCAATTCGGCGTCACTGGTGCTGAAAATTCCCCGCGCTTCCCATCAATGGCAGTCCCCCTGCCGCTTTGCTATAATCGCCCGCGATGCCCCTGTAGCTCATCGGATAGAGCAGCCGCCTCCTAAGCGGAAGGCAGAAGGTTCAATTCCTTCCTGGGGCAATCCTGATTATACCTGAATTCCCATGAAGCGAGACATGCGACCTTCCTCCCCGACCCCGGCGAAACTGCGCGCTCATCCCCATCTGGCGCGGCTGGCTATCGCTGTGACGCTGGTGTGCGCCAGCTTCGCGCTGTTTTCGGACGCGCTGGGCCGTCCCTTGTGGCTGAAACCCGCGCTGGACTTGATCCCGGATCGGTATATCTACGTGATTGATCAACGGGTTGGCTGGGGGCTGCTGGAAGTCAAGTATCAGCGCAGCGGGGCGGCTCAACTGCCCACCGGGCAAGCCGTGAACGACGCGGCGGCGGCCCAGTTGTTGGACAGCGGGACACTTGAACCGACCGCGACCAGCGCTTCAACGCCAGCCATCATCGACGCTACCTCGACTGCCGCGAATCTGGCCCCCACCGCCACCGTCACCCCGGTGGCGCCGCCGCCCAATGCGCTCAAAGATCAGGCCGAGTCCAAACCCGCCGATCTGACTAAAGCGACCTTCATGCTGACCGGGTTCACGCAGATCATTCAGACGTGGAACAACTGCGGCCCGGCGACGATCAGCCTTGTGTTAAGCTACTGGGGCCAACCGGTTGACCAGAAGGACGCGCAGCAGTTCCTCAAAACCGATCCAGAAGATCGCAATGTGCGGCCTGACGAACTGGCGAGCTACGCTCAATCGACAGGCATGGAAGCCCTTGTGCGGGTGAACGGTTCGCCGGACTTGCTGCGGCGGCTGATCCGGGCGGGCTTCCCGGTGATCGTCGAGAAAGGCTTTGAGCCTGCGGGCCAGCGCTGGCAGGGGCACTATCTGGCGCTGGCGGGCTACCGCGACGACAACAATTCGTTTATTGGCATGGATTCGTATCTGGGACTGAACCGCGAGATTTCAGCCGAGACGCTGGACAGTCTGTGGCGGCATTTCAACCGGACGTATCTGGTGGTCTATCCCCAAGAGCGCGAGCAGGAAGTCAGCGCGATCATTGGCGCGGATATGGACTCGGCGACGAATTTTAGCGGCGCAGCCAATGTCGCCCGCGCGGAATTAAAACAGGACGCCAACGACGCTTTTGGATGGTTCAATCTGGGGAGCAGCTTGGTCGGGCTGGGGCAATATAAAGACGCGGCAGTGGCTTATGATCGCGCCCGGCAGGAGAACACGCTGCCGTTCCGCATGTTGTGGTATCAGTTTGGCATGTACGAGGCGTATTATGAATCAGGGCGCTACGCGGACGTGATTTTGATGGCCGACGCGACCATTGAGTATGGCGTGCCGTATCTGGAAGAATCGTATTATTACGAGGGGTTGGCTTACGCCGCCAAAGGCGACAAGGCCAGCGCGCGCCAATACTATGAGCTGGCAGTCCAGTATAACGGCCATTTTGCGGCGGCCAAGCAGGCGCTGGACAAATTGGGGAAGTAGGGGCGCCCATTGGGCTGCCCCTAGGCATCAACTTAAGTCGTCATTCTGTCGGCGTTGTTGAATGAATAAATTGATGGTAAGCTGAAAAGATGAGACAGCAAACGAAAACACCCGCCATAAAACGAGATGCCAAGAAGGCGAAGAAGACCAAGTATCCGAATGGATGCAAGCATCGGGTCAGGAATTGGCGAGAATACAACGCGAGTCTGGTCAGGCGCGGGTCGATTACGGTTTGGATCAGCCAACAGGCTTTGGCGAACTGGAAGCCCAAAGTGGATGGTCCGCGTCGGCGTGGGGGACAGACGCAGTATTCGGATGACGCGGTGACGTGTATGCTGACCTTGCGGGCGGTGATGAATTTGCCATTGCGCCAGACCGAAGGGTTTGGGCAGTCGCTTTTGGATGTGCTGGGGACGGAGGTGAAAGGGCCGGACTATACCACGCTGTGCAAACGCGGGAAGGACGTGGAGGTCAATCTGGGAGTGAGCCAAAGCGATGAACCGTTGCATATTCTGGTCGATAGCACAGGCTTGAAGGTGTATGGGGAAGGCGAGTGGAAAGTCCGCAAACACGGCTATTCCAAGCGGCGCACGTGGCGCAAACTGCATCTGAGTGTGAATGCAACCACTCAGGAAATCGAGGCAGTAGAACTGACCGAAGTCGGCAATGATGACGCGGGAACAGGCAGCCAGATGCTGGATGACATCTCTAAGCCAATTGGAAGTGTGCGTGGCGATGGCGGGTATGATAAGCGCAAGTTTTACCAAACCTGCGCCAAGCGTCAGATTAGCGAGGCGATCATTCCACCTCAACGTAATGCCCGCATCTGGCAGCATGGCAACTCGGCCAAGCCGCCCCTGTTGCGTGACCAAAACTTGCGCTGCATTCGCCGCGTTGGGCGTAAACGCTGGAAGACCGAATCGGGCTATGCTTGCATCAACGTCGATCATCGTCGCTCTCTGGTCGAGACAACTGTCTTTCGTATCAAAACGTTGTTTGGTAGTCAACTTCGCGCCCGTACCTTTGACCGTCAGAAAGTTGAAGCTCGTATCAAATGCAGGGCCTTGAACATCATGACCCAGTTGGGTCTCCCTGACTCTTACCCAGCCGTAGTCTGACTTCGGTTGGGCAAGGGGGATTCTGCTTACTCATCTTATTCGTTCAACAAAGCCACGCGGTATAGTACGGAAACTGGCCGGATCGACGGATATCGATACTCCCGGGCTGGAGCATCATGTGTAATGCTCATTTAAGTTAAAGATGGTTGGATTATATCACGGAGCCACCATGTCAGCTCAGGACAACATAGCCAAAGTTGAGGCCGGTTTGAAAGCGGTAAATGAACATGGAATTGATGAATTCGTGGCACTCTTGGAGCCGGATTTCAAGTTGCAACTGATCCTCGAGCCCGCTACGTCGCAAAGCCCGGGTGCCGCAAATGGACGCGACGGGTTCCGAGCTTATCTATGGCTGTTATTCAGCGCCTTTCCTGATTTTCGCATGGAGCAGGTCAGAATTAGTGCGCATGGGAATAAGGTTTACCAGGAAATTATCGTGTATGGCGCTCATCTCGGCGAGTTTGTATTGCCAAATGGGCTCAAAATACCGCCAACAGGGTTGGAGGTTCGCATACTAGTGGAGATTTATCACACCTTCAACGAGAGCGGAGGATTCATAAGCAGCACTGGCCACGCCAAACTAGTCGATGTGTTGAAACAGTTTGGGTTATCATAAGTCGAATGTCTGGGAGATCTTGGCCAGTCATGCACCCAGATCACTCTTGCGAGACTCTGCCTCAGCATCAAACTGATTTGACCATTCGCCATTCGGCCAGTCAATTGCAAGACCGCCAGCTTATCCCTCTGCTCAGATTTCGGCATAGACAGAAGCTGCCCAACCTCGTCGGTGGGCAGTTCTTTGCGAAACAGTTCACTAGGTAGCGGGGATAGGATTCGAACCTGGGTCACAATATCTACCGACAGCCAGACCGCTTGGTTGATTATGTAGATATCGAGAACACGAAACACCCCATTTCGAACCGCATACATACCTCATTTGGGTCTGACGAACCTCAAGGGGTTCGAACCCAATTCAGATGTTTTGCCAGTCGGTTGGCAGCTCCGCCAACTTGTTTTTGTGCTCAAACCGAAGCATGGAAAAGAAATCGCCCACCTCATCGGTGGGCAATTTGATGAACTAGGCGCCTTCCAGAACTTATTTCGCGTCACTCGCGCTTTGAATAAGCGTCGCCTGCTGGCCCTTCGACTCCAGATACGTCACAAGAATCGAAGGCGCGTCCGGGTGATCAACATGCAACGCGTGATCATAGTCGCCCGCCTCGACGGGAACATCCTCGCTGAACACGGGAAGGCGGACGCCAAGCCCGCGCGCCAGATGATCGACATGCGCCAATAACCAGTATCGATACTCCTGCATCTTGAGCGATTGCCACTCCACGATAGATGCCATCGCCCCCTGAACGCGCGCCTTTTCCCGCACAATCCGGTGAATCTGGCGTGGCTCGCGGTGGCCCAGAGGAGAGATCAGAATCGCGTGCGCGCCGATAAACAGGATGCTGAAAGAGATTAGCCGAACCCAGCCGCCTTCTTCCCACTTGCCAAAAATCTGTCCGATAAAGATGATCGTGAAGAGAATCGCGGCGCCCAACGCCCCAGCGGCCCCCCAGAACCGCGCCCGTCCCTGATAGTGTTCAAGGATGTGCTTGCGAACCGCCAGCCCCATCGCCGCGATGGGTAGGAACACACCAATACTGTAGAACGGAACGGCATGCGATGTCTGCCCGCGCACCAGAAACATGATCACGACAGCGATAACAAAGGTGATTGTCACCGATCGGGTGAACGTCCCGCGCGAGTCGCGGTAGACGACAAACTCCGGGAACTCGCCAATTGCCACGTCACGCCACTCGGTAGCCTGAGCGTCTTGAAGCGCGGTCATCGATGCGGCGGCGAGCAAAGCGACGGCCAGTATCTGATACACCCAGAACAAAACCTGCCCGCCCGGGACTTGCCCAAACCCAATGTTAGCCAGATTCCCGACCAGCGTGCGCCCCAGCGTCCCATCGAACACATTGAACCGCAGCGCGAAGAAGGTAAGAAACAGCGTCGTTATCCCGCCATAGAACAGGAACGAGGTTTGCACAAACCGCGCGATGCCCGATTTTCCGCTGTAAAACTTCCATATCCAGTTCAAGCGCGGCAGATACTTCTTGCCCCATTGCACAAATTTGGCATCCTCGTCGATCATAAACTGAATCCCGTTCGACACTGCCTCAAGCCCTGTGAGCGCCACCATGCCCTTCATAGACGCTGTCAGCAGGTGCATCAAAGCCTGCCCCAGCGATACCACTTGCGGCGGCGCCTCGTTGGTAGCGGCTGACACCCCGCTCGCGTTCGCAATGAACAAGCCGACGCCCATCGTGACCGACAGCATCACAAACAGGCCCAGTAGGATGAACACGACCTGCGATGATTCGCCGCGCCCTCGAATGGTGAGAAACCATGTCACAGCGGCTAGCGTCGCCCCTAAGCCAAAATGCCAACCCCAGTCAGCGTCATACGCGCTCAACACCGATAAAAGCTGATCGCCCGCTGACAACGCCGAAACAACGATGGTGAGAACATAGTCTTCAATAAGCGTGATGGCGACAATTAGGCTGATGGTGGGTTTCAAGTATCGCATGGCAGCCGTGTAAGACCCGCCGCCCTCGTTGAACACCCCCAGTGAGTACATATATAGCGCGCCAAACACCAGATTCGCAAGCGCGATCACAATTGCCGCGACATAGCCGTATTGCTGCAAGCCATACGGATGCAGCGCCGCCATCATTTCGCCTGTCGCATAGAAATACGAAGTAAAGTAATCAACCCCAAACAGCGCGACAGCCGCTAGCAAGCCGATTTGTCCCGCGCCGTGCATCTGCGCGTGGCCCCTCTTTTCGCCGGGCGCAAGGCGATAAGCGATAAAGGCGAAAATAACCAGTAAACCGAGCGAGAACAACATCGTGCAACCCCCTCCTAGTTCAGGGTTCTACAAAGTGAATTACAGGAACAAGCTCCACACAAACACCAGCCCAATTTCGGCGACGGTGACTACAACCAGAGTCGCTTTGCCGCCCAACCCTTGAATGCTGTCGCCAATCTGGATTTGTATCCAGAAAAACACGGCGACGATTGCGAACGGGATCAAATTGAACACCAGCTTTCCCAGAAAACGGCGAATGCTTCGTCCGATTTTGTTGATGTCAATACGAGTGGCAGCCGCGCGTTGCGGCAGTTCCAATGCTTGATGTGCCATATGTCGGCCTCCTTGTAGGCTTGGTTGCTTGAACTGTATCCGATGGGAATAAAGGCTAAGTAAAGGCCCGGCTGAAAGTTATAAAGAACAAATAAAAAAGGCGTCTCTCGTAATGAGAGACGCCTTGATAACTTTCGTCCAGGCGATGCGCTTCGTTTAATCCTTGTTGATAAATCGATATCCAACCCCGGCTTCCGTCATCAAATATTGAGGGTGACGGGGATTGTCCTCTAATTTCTTCCTGAGTTGCATCATATACACGCGCAGATACTCCACATTGTCTGATTCTTCCCAGCCCCACACATGCCCCAGAATGCTGTGGTGTGTCAACACCCGCCCTGGGTTTGAGACAAGATACGCCAGCAAGCTAAACTCGGTTGCAGTGAGCTTTATCTCTTCATCGTCGCGTGTTACCGTGTGGTTGGCAAGATCAATAGTCACCGCGCCCATTTTGACGACGGGGTTTGTCGCGCCGTTAGCGTGGCTTCGATGGCGCAATGCCACGCGGATTCTCGCCAGTAGCTCGTCAATCCCAAACGGCTTGATCAAATAGTCGTCAGCGCCGCGATCAAGGATAGCAACTTTATCTTGCTCGTTGTCGCGCACTGACAGCACGATAATCGGCGTCTGCGTCCACTCCCTCAACTGCGAGCAAACATCAAATCCGCTCATGTCAGGAAGCCCAATATCCAGGATGATGATGTCCGGCATCGCCGTCGCCGCCAGCGTAAGACCTTCGCCGCCGCGATTCGCGGTAGTGACGCGATACCCCTTTTCAGACAAAATGACGCGCAAAGCCCGCACGATCTGCGGCTCATCATCAATAACCAAAATGTGCGGTTCGTTGCTCATCCGTTTTCGCTGCCTTGCTTTTGAAGTTAAGCTTTGTCCTGCCCGCTGGCGGTTGGCAGGGTGAACTTGAACGCAAAACCGTTCCCCAGATTTTCAGCCCAGATGCGCCCTTGGTGCGCTTCAATAATCCCTTTGCAAATTGAAAGCCCCAAACCCGTGCCGGGAATGCGGTCAGCGTCCGTCACCCGGTGAAATCGCTCAAAGATGCTTTCGATAAATTCCTCCGGCACAGGCGGGCCAGCGTTGATGATTTCAACCACAATCGCGTTTTCGCCGCGTGCGTACGCGTTGACTTTGATCGGCGTCTCGGAAGGCGAGTATTTCAAGCTGTTCTCAATCAGGTTGACAAACACGCGCTCGATCAGCTTGTGATCGACCCATATCATCGGCAGGTCTTCAGACACATCTATTTCAAGCGGGCGGTTGCCAAGGCGCGGCTTCATTGAGGAGACGGTGGCGTCAACAATATCCGCTAACACGTGCCATTGATGTTGCAGCCGAAGCGCGCCAGCGTCAATCCGAGACATATTCAGCAGGTCGCTGACGAGCTCATTCAGCCGATCCGTTTCTTCGTCCAATGCCGCCAACAGGTCTTTGCGAGCGGGCTTGTCCCAATCCACGTCGCCGCTACGCAGGCTGGCCGCCGCCGCCTTGATGGTGACTAAGGGCGTCCGAAGGTCATGCGATATAGAAGCGAGCAGCGCCGATTTAAAATGATCGCTTTCTTCAAGCGCTCGCGCCCGCGTTTCATGCTTCTCCAGAACCGCGCGCTCCAGCGCCAGTGCCCCAGAACTAGCGAACGCGCGCAGAATCTGTTGCTCTGACGCGGAAAACCCCCGCGCGCGTAACGCCTTGATCTCGCCGAAATGGTCACGATTGGTTGTCAATGGGATCGTGAAAGCGTTAGGCCAGTCGCCGTAAACGTCAGCTCCTTTCGGCATGGTTACTGCAAAAGACTCGTTCATGAGATCAGATTGCACAATAACCCGGACGGACTCGGCATTGAGCGCATGGCGCAAATCGACGGCGAGCCGCTGCGCCACCTCTTCAGCTTGCCACAACGATGCCAGTGACGCACTAAACTCATACAGTCGTGTGACCTCCTGAAGATGGCTTTGTGTGTCAGCCAGCCCAGACTGAATCCGGCCCATCAATTGGCTAATAAGAATGGCGACGCCAAAAAATACCACTAACGCCAAGAGGTCTTGGGTCTGATGTACAGCTAGCGTGTAATAAGGCGCAATAAAGAGATAGTTAAAAGAGAGAAAAGCGAATATAGCGGCGACAACCCCCGGCCCTAATCCCCATAAGCTGCTGGCAACCAGCACAGGCAGGAGAAATAGTAGGGCAATCACAGGTGTGCTAAGGATATCACGCAGAAGATAGAGCATAACCGTGTCCACAGCGGTGATCAGTGTCGCCAGCAACGCTCCAATCGCCTGCCGCGAAGGAGCGTTTAATCGGCTTCTCATACAGAACTTAACCTCAGTGGAATAAGAAGACCCGACCTTATATAGCCGGGTCTTTAGTGTTCAAGAATGTGTGGACCTAAAGCGACTTAAACCGAACCGCTGCTGAGTGAAACTCACATTCTTTAATCTCACTAATGGCATTTAATATAGTTTGCTTCATGTGGAATTGCAAGAGGAACCCGCAAAATTCACAAGAACTTGTATCTTTTGCCAAATTGAGGGCGATTGCGCTGAAAGAAAAGCGCTTCTTGAGCGACATCTGTTGACCTCGAGTAGGGTCAGACTGGAATCAGGAATGCCCCCCAAGATCAGGAAACTCGATTGTCCTGTTCCACAAATCAAAAATCCTTGTCTTGGGGGTAATCGCTCAGACGGCGCCGGGCGTAATAAGTGGCCGCCCCGACCCGGCTCTCGATACCCAGCTCGTCTAGGATCGCGCTAAGGTGGTTGCGCACTGTCTTCTCGCTAAACACAAGTCTATCAGCAATTTCACGATCAGTATTGCCTTGAGCATGTCTGGAGCTGGGCCGAAAACGACAACGTGGAATATCTGCGGGTATATATGATGCGGTTGAGAAAAAAATCGAGGCCGATCCACGACATCCTCGATTTCTACTGACCGAGCCGGGTGTTGGCTATCGGTTCATCACTCCAAGTGGACTTTCGCTTAAGCCATATTCAGAGCGCCTTGCAAGGCGCTTTTTTATTTGTCCTTTATACGTTTGGCGAAACCGTTTATGAGTCCTTTATAAGCGACCGGTACACTCGAGGCAGTCTATCAGGAGATCAAGTCATGACATTGCAAAGTAGCCTGCCCACAACCACCATCGAGTTAGAGCCTGAGCCGCAAATCCAAGTGTCGGTTGCGAACCGGAGGCTGCTGGGCAAGCTGCGGGTTCCGCATCATCAGCTCTGGGCTGACATTGGTCGAGTGATCTTTCTGATTCCGGGAGTCATTCCGCGCGCGGACCGTTTGACGCAGTTTTTGGTCATGCTTGAATTGCCGCGTGAAACGCCCATTGTCCTCGTCGAACTTGCCAATGCGTTTCATTCCAATCTATCTAACCGGAAAGCGATCACGAAGCTAGTGGCATCGATGCAGCGGGAGTACCCTGCGGCTCGCCATATGACGATACAGGCTGTCACATGGCTGGAAGCGATGACGATGCTGGTGGAGGAACAGGACCTGCTGATTTGTTTTGTTGGAGAGCGCTCTGAAACCGGGCCATTCGGCAAACAGCCTTTAAGCCAAGCGTTGTTTGATAGGTTTAACCGGCCAACGCTTGAGGTCGCTGGAGCGTTACCCGGCTGGGAAAGCCGGTTTATGGGATGGATCAAGCGGGCGCTTTTTGATTTGTTTCCCTATTGCGTTGTCGCTTTATTTTTCTGGATTCAGTTGCAGATTGGTGATCAGTCGGATGGCTGGATGAGCAAGGTCTTTCTAGCTTCAACGATTGTCATGGAAGTTCTCTTAGTCTTTGTCTGGAGTCTCTTTCTGAGTTAAGGCCATGCCAAAAACAAAATCTCAAACATCAGGCGCGCTAAGACCGCGCCCTTACGATATGACTGCGCTGCCCAAATCGCTGGTGACGGAACACGCGCACGTTGAAGCCCTGTTTCAAGCGCAACGCGCGATCACACAGCATTTCATCGAGGGGCAGGGACAGGTTCTAGCCGATGCGTTAATCAACCGGGCATCGCAGGCGCGCTTCAAGCTGCCAGATGAGGCGATTGTTGACCCATCTGACGCGACGGCGGCAAGCATCCCAGCGCAAGCGCGCGAACAAGTAGCGGGCGGCTTTCTGGACGGGCTGACTCACGCCGACCTGCGTTCGGCCTTGCGCCATCGCCTGTTGGAGCTAGAAGGCTCGAACGAGCAAGGCGTGGTCGTCAGCGCCCGGTTGATCCGCTATGCGGCGGCGCGGCATCTGGTTCACAACATCTTGCCGTCCGGGCGCGCTGTGGCATACGCGCTGGCTGATGGCGAAGAAATTCCGGCCATTCCGGTCGCCAACGCTAATGAAGCCGAATCAGCCCTCACCGCCGAGACAGACGCTATCGCCGAGAACGAGCCACAAAGCGGCAAGCGCGGCGAACTGCTCGTGCCTTACGTCCCCTCGGCGCGGAGATTCTATCTGCCGCAGTGGGTGATTTTCGACGACGAGGGGAAACTGCTGGCAGGCTCGGTTCAGGAAGCTGAGGCGCAGATCGGATCGATGCGGCAGTTCCTTGAGGCCCTCCATGCGGCCATCGCTATCGCGCCGTACATCGTCGCCGACGAGGAATATCAGCGCAAGCGCTATGGGATGCTAGGGCAGTTGATCAACCAGGGGCGCGCGCTGGCTCACTACCAGATGGGGCAAATCATCGAGACGATCAACAGACGTGGCGGGACAGGCCAGTTGAATCGCGGCCTTAGTCTGAGCATCCCGTATTTTGACGATCAAGAGCTTGAGATCAGGCTGCGCGGGCTGCAAGTCACGCCCGCAGGACGGGTGATGTTTGTGCCAGCTTTTGTGACCCGCGCGGCGCGCGAAGAGCAGGCCAAAGTGGCGCAGGACACCCGGCTCAACCCCTCGACACGCAAATACCTGCTGCGCGATCTGGAATGGCTGGCGCAGGCATTTGAAACCACCCCCGACAAGTAATCTAAGCGAGACACTATCATGTTGTTTTCTATCATTCTTCTGGCAGTAATTGTTTTCTTGGCATACAAGGTTTCCCCGCGCGAAAAACAAGAGCATGACCATGTTCACGGCGCAGGCCAGATCGGTCTGCTGGCAGCGTTAGCCCTCTTTGGCGTGGACTACTTCACCTCGTATTACTACGCGGCAGGCGAGATGATGCATGTCCTTCACCCTTACGATCTCCAAAAATACGGCTACATCACCGCCGCCGTGATTGCGCTGGTCAATATGACCTTTGGAGCACTGTATATGTATTCGCTTCGACCCTTCAATGAGGGTGGCGGCTCCTATACAGCCTCTATGCGCTATCTGTGGCCGACCATCAGCCTTATTGTAGCGATTACCCTTGTTGAAGACTACATCCTGACCATCGTAGTCTCGTCACTGTCCGGGGGCGACCAACTTCTGTCCATCGTGGGTTTATATGGCCATAACTGGTTGTACCATTTCGGGCTGGGTGTGCTTCTGGCGTTCGGGACATGGTTTCTGACGATTCGCGGACGCGGCGAATCGTCAACCATTGTGTTTGCCCTGATAGCCATTTTTGCTCTCCTGACCCTGACTATGGGGGTTGGACTTATCATCGCCCATCTTAAAGGCTTGCCTGCCGTCCCGCCCAGTGAAACTCCGGAAACCGTTACATTCGGTCAGGCGCTTCTTCACCTGCTAACGGCTTCGATGAAAGGCATGGTAGCCTTGACGGGTCTGGAAGCGGTTTCGAATGGCGTCCAGTTCTTCAAGGATGAAGATGCAGGATTCGTGAAGGGGGGCAAGGCGCGTCTCCCCAAGCTTATGGGCTTGTGGAACTTCTACAGCGGTAAATCGGGAATAGGCCGTTTTGTGCAAACCTCGTTTCTATTCTACGGGGGTCTGACTACTTTATTCCTGACCTTCTTTTCGCTGCGCTTCAACGTGTTTGACGGAAACTTTGGCCGCACGCTGGTCGGCAACCTGGCTTTCATCGGCTTCAACGAAATTCCAGGAGGGGTTATTTTGTTCTGGGCCTACCAGATTCTCGCCGTGTTAATGTTGTCGGCGGCATCTATGACGGCATTGCAGGACGCACAAGCCACAGAATGGCGGGATGTCGCCATCGGCGAAATCCCGGAAGCCATTGTGTATCGTGACAAGCGCGGCACATTCACCCGCTCAGTAACGATCACCTTTGTTGTGGCCGTGATCATCATGTTCCTCGTGCAAGGTCAGACAACGCACGCCATTCCCTTCTATACGATTGGGGTGTTCCTGCCGATCACCGCGATGGGGCTGGCGATCCGCAAACACGTGCTTACACACTATACAGGCCGCGTCCGAACATGGGGCGCGGTAGGCGCGTCATTTGCTGCGGCGCTGTCTGCCATCGTGTTCTTTGGCCAGATCTTGGGCAAATGGGAAGAAGGCGGCTGGATAAGAGTAATTACCTTCACCACGCTCTTTTTGGCCGCGCATCTGGTGCTGATTTCGCCGCTGGGCTACCGCGATCCCAAGCAGATTCATCGCATCGTTCGAGAGAAAGCGCGTGTGCAGGGCGCGATGGCTTCGATTGTTGAATGGCAATCGCTCAAGATGCAGGAGTATCGCTACTCCTTGTTGGACAGAATTGCAGTGGTCACAGCGCGCTTCTTCCAATTGTTTGGGGTCATTCGGCCCATGCGCTATGGCGGTCCCGTTCCGGTCGTGGCGGGCGATTATGATCATGCGCTCCATGTCGATCATCCTGACGCGCCGTCGCTGCTGGACGCGTATCTCGACAAGCCTGCCCCGCCCAGTCCAACGCCGGTCACTAGAGACGGGCAGAAGCCCCGCGCTGCCGCCAAATCCGGGAAACGCGCCAATCGCCGCAAACCATCGCCGCGCCCGACCCGCGCCAAGTAATCTCGCAGGGATGGGCGGCTTGGCACTATCAGGCCGTCCATCCGCAATTTCCTGAGCATGGTATACCTACCCATTTACACACTGCGCCCAACCGGGGCTCTCCAATCGCTCGACGGCGCGCCGCGCGGCCTCAGCGACGCGGAGCGCCAGACACGGCTGCGCTTGTATGGGCCCAATGCGCTGCCGGCCCCGCTCCGCGCGCGCGTCTGGCGCAGACTAATGGCGCACGTCGCCCACCCGATGGCTCTGTTGCTGTGGGTTGGCGGAGGGCTGGCCTTGCTGATCGGGCAGCCGCAGTTGGCGGGCATTATTTGGAGCATCGTCTTGCTGAACGCGATCTTTTCGCTGTGGCAAGAGCATCGCGCCGAACAAACTATCATGGCCCTGAACAAGCTGCTGCCCGCCTTTGCCCGCATCCTATGCGACGGTCAGGAAATCTCTATCCCGGTTTCTCAGATTGTCCCCGGCGACATACTGGTTTTGGAACAGGGTGATAATGTCCCGGCAGACGCCCGCGTGATTGAGCAATATGGCCTCCGCGCCAACCAAGCCGTGCTTACAGGGGAAGCGGTCGGCTCTGCCAAGTCCGCTGACGCCTCCCTACGTGACGGCTTGTCTGAGTTAGAACGTCCCAACCTTATCTTTGCTGGAACATCGATTCTGTCCGGCACGGGGCGGGCGGTGGTCTACGCCGTTGGCGCGGCGACCCAGTTTGGGCGCATCGCCCGACTTTCGCGCCAAATCCCCGATGAGCCAAGCGCGCTTCAAGTCGAGATCAACAGGCTGGCGCGAGTCATCTCGATAGCGGCAGTCGCGCTTGGCATCGTGGTATTTGTGGTCGGGGCGACCGACGTCGGGATTCCGCTGGCGGAAGCTTTCATTTTGAGCATCGGGACGATCATCGCCGTTGTGCCGGAGGGGCTGCGCCCGACTCTGACCCTGTCGCTGGCAATCGCCGGCCAGCGGTTGGCGCGGCGCGGCGTGCTGGTCAAGAAACTGGGGATGCTGGAAACGCTCGGCTCCATCTCGGTGGTATGCACCGACAAAAGCGGCACGCTGACCCAGAACCAGATGACCGCGCGCGAAATGTGGGTCGGCGGACGGGCCTATGCTGTGTCCGGCGTGGGTTATGAGCCTGTCGGCGAGTTCAGCCCCGCCCCGCCAGCCAGTCGCGGAGATCAAGACGAGTTCGACGTGCTGCTCCGCGCGGCTTGCTTGTGCAACAACGCCCGACTGATCGCGCCGGGGCCGCAAAACCCGCTCTGGAGCGCGCTCGGCGACCAGACCGAAGCGGCCCTGCGTTCGCTGGCCTTAAAAGGCGGGCTGGACGAAACGGCGGCCCAGCGCGACTACCCGCGCCACCATGAACTGCCTTTTGACGCGGTTCGCAAGCGCATGACCACCATCCATTGGCGCGACGGCAAAAAGATCGCCTTTGTCAAAGGCGCGCCCAAAGAGACGCTGGCTTGCTGCTCACACATGCTGATCGACGGCGATGCGCGCCCTCTCAATGACGCTTTGCGCGCAGAAATTCAGGCGGCCAATGACGGCTACGCCCGGCGCGCGATGCGGATTTTGGCCCTCGCTTATCGGGAACTGCCGCCCCGCGCGGAAGCCTACAGCTCTGAAAGCGTCGAGCACGATCTGGTGTTTATCGGGCTGACGGCTATGATGGATCCGCCGCGCCCAGATGTGTCGCGCTCGATAGAAGTCTTCAAACAGGCAGGCATCCGGCTGATTATGATCACGGGCGACTATGGCCTGACCGCCGAATCGCTGGCCCGGCGCGTCGGGATGCTAAACACGGAACACCCACGCATTGTCACCGGCGGCGATCTGGACAGCATGGACGACGAGTCCCTCCTACGGGCGCTGGACGAGGAATGCCTGTTTGCCCGCGTCGCGCCGGAGCATAAACTTAGGATAGTGGGCGCGCTCCAAACGCGCGGGGAAACCGTCGCCTTCAGTGGCGATGGTGTCAACGACGCGCCTGCGCTGCGGAAAGCCGACGTGGGGATCGCGATGGGGAACACGGGCACGGACGTGGCGCGCGAAGCGTCCGACATCATCCTGACGCAGGATCGGTTTGGCGACATCGCCATCGCGGTTGAAGAAGGCCGCGCGATCTACGAGAATATTCGCAAATCCCTGACCTACATTCTGGCGAGTAATGTGCCGGAGATCATGCCCTTTGTGCTGACCGGGTTGTTCAACATTCCGCTGGCGCTGCGCGTAGCCCAGATATTAGCGATTGACCTCGGAACTGACCTGCTGCCCGCGCTGGCGTTGGGCACCGAACCGCCCGAACATGAAACAATGCAGGCCGCGCCGCCTGCGCGCCGCCAACCCCTGATTAACAATCGGTTGATGGGCCGGGCGCTATGGCTGGGCGGATTAGAGACTCTATTGTGCTATGCCGGGTATTTCCTCGTGCGCGTCTTGGCAGACCCATCAACGCCCTTTGGCTTTCTGATTCCAGGTTGGCTGGATCGCGGCGCGTTTACCGCGCTGTCGCCCGATCAGGTTGACCGGATCGCCTCGACGGTGTTTTTTGTGGGCGTGATCATGGCTCAGGTCGGGAGCGCCATCGCGTCGCGCAGCGAACGAATCGGCGTGCGGCGACTGGGCTTTTTCAAGAACGGGTTTCTATGGGCAGGCATCCTGTGCGAGATCGGTGTCGCGCTGGCTTTGATTTATGTGGAACCACTCGCGGCGCTTTTCGGCAATGCGCGATTTCCGCCGATTCTCTGGGCGCTGTTGGGCAGTTTCGCCTTTGCCGTATATGGATTTGATCGGGCACGCAAAATGATCTTTCAGGGCCGCCAGCGCGTGGCCCGGATAGAAGGGAATACGCTATGAAAATTATTATCATGGGCTGTGGGCGAGTCGGCGAACAAGTCAGCCTGCTTATGTCCGAAGAGGGCCACGATGTGACAGTGATCGATCAGGACGCCGCCGCGCTGGATCGGCTTAAGCCGGGCTTTCACGGGCATACGGTGAAAGGCGTGGGTTTTGACCGCAGCGTGCTGTTGCGCGCCGGGATCGAGGAGGTCGAAGGCTTCACCAGCGTCAGTTCTTCGGACAACGCCAATATCGTGGCGGCGCGCATTGCGCGCAATGTGTTTCATGTGCCGCGCGTGGTGGCTCGCCTTCACAACCCCCGCCGTGCAGAAATCTATCGGCGGCTGGGACTGGTGACAATCTCCTCGACCACATGGGGCGCGCGGCGGATTTCAGAATTGCTGACACACACCGACCTTGCCCCAGTCATGTCGTTTGGCTCCGGCGAATTGTCGCTACTGGCAATTGAAGCGCCGTCGCACTTTGTCGGGCGAACGGTCAAAGACTTGACGGTGCAGGGCGAAATTTTGGTGGTGGCGATCACCCGCGAGGGACGGGCGCTGCTGCCGACGTTGGGGACAGAGTTCGCCAGCGGAGACGCGCTGCATCTGGCCGTGTTATCGTCCGCGATGGGAACGCTGGAAGCGATGCTGGGTATTAGCGGAGGAGTTTAACCATGTTTGTGATTATTGTCGGCGGCGGCAAAGTTGGCTCATATCTGGCTTCGCTGTTGCTGGAAGGCGAGCACAAAGTCAGGGTGATCGAAAACCGGCTTGAGGTGGTTGAAAAACTCAGGAACGAGTTGCCAAACGAGGCCATCATTGTCGGCGATGGCAGCGACCCTAATTTGCTGGAAGACATTGGCATTCGGGAAGCCAATGTCGTGGCGGCGGTGACAGGCGAAGATGACGCCAATTTGGTGATCACTACGCTGGCGCGCTTCGAGTTCGCGGTGTCACGCGTCATTGCCCGCGTCAACAACCCTAAGAACGTATGGATGTTCACCGCCGAGATGGGCGTAGATGTGGCGCTCAATCAGGCTGATATTTTTGCGAGGCTGATCGCCGAGGAAATGTCGCTAGGTGATATGATGACACTTCTCAAACTTCGCAAGGGCGAGTTCTCGATTGTGGAAGAGAAAGTGCATCCAGAATCGAAAGCAGTAGGGAAAGCCATTCGCGACCTGAATCTACCGATAGAGTGTAATCTGGTAGCAGTGCTCCGCAAAGGACAGCTCATAATCCCTCATGGCGACACGGTTCTAAATCCATCAGATGAAGTGCTAGCAGTGGTTCACCAGTCAAAACTAAGCCACCTTGCGGCAGTTCTGGGTAGAACATCAGATACTTAGGGCGCCTTCACAGAGCCAGTCATGGCATGTCAATTTGAAGTCGGGAATCTTTTCTCTTTGGAGACATTATTGTGCCAAATTGAGAATTAACCCGTTCATCTCATTCTCGCTATGAAAAGCGTTTTCGTGAAACCAGAACCATAGCGACCTGATAGGATTCGAACTTTTGCTAGGCGTTTTTCCAGTCGATTGAAAGGTCTGCCAGTTTGTCTTTATGCTCAAATCTGAGCATCGATAGGAAATGCCCAACCTCATCGTTGGGCATCTTTGTGAAATATGTAACTTGTGGACCTGAAGGGGTTCGAACCCTTGACCTCTACAATGCCATTGTAGCGCTCTCCCAATTGAGCTACAGGCCCCTTGTCCAACGACGTGTATTATGCCCAGTTCGGGCCAGAGGCGCAAATTTTTCCTTGCGGAATGCCCACACTGCTGAGGCGGAGGTTTTGCTTGCAGTCCCCGCCAGCCTCTGATCAGCCCGATGATCCATCAGGCACGATTTCTTTAACTCTCCCCACAATCCCGCCTTCAAGCTGAACCTTGATCCCATGTGGGTGCGTTGCGCTGTTGGTAAGGATGCGCGCCACGACGCCTGTGGTGAGCTGCCCGCTACGCTGATGTTGTTTCTGCACGACACGGACGGTCATGCCGGGCCGGATATTGCCACGTTTGCCGCCCTGAGAATCAACCATAAAGCCCGTCCTTTGCCTGCCATACACTAATATAACATCTAAGCAGACGCTCTGTGAATTTTGACGCCATCATTTCACTAATGGTTTGGCAATCAGCCTTCCATCGAGCTACGGCGCTTCGATAGCAGCGATCAACTCCCGACAAAAATCCGGAATATCCGCCACCACCCGCCCCCATACCATGTTCCCTTCCCGGAGGGCCGGCTCGTCCACCCATATGGCCCCGGCGTTGATCAGATCATCCTTGATGCCTTTGCTGCCCGTTGCCTTGCGCCCCTTGACAATCCCTGCCGAAATTGGGACCCAGCCGCCATGACAGATCGACGCGACGATCTTCTTCGCTTGATCCGCCTCGCGGACAATCGTGAGGATAGACTCGTAGCGGCGCAGTTTGTCCGGGCACCATCCGCCGGGGATAACAACCGCATCAAACTCGGCGGCTTTGACCCTGTCAGCGGTTGTGTCGGCTTTCGCCATCAGGCCGCCCTTGCCGCGAAAATCCTCGCCTTTGGGGCTAACCGTGACCACCTGAGCGCCTTCTTCTTGAAGACGCATCACTGTCACCCAGTATTCAAGGTCTTCAAATTCCTGCTCGATAAAGAAGCAAACCTTTTTCCCTGACAGGCGCATCGTGAGCCTCCTAATAGACTTTTGTTCCCACTCTCGCAGGCAGGCTGGGTGTCAGCAGCGATAGAGTTCCACCTGCCTGCGGGACGCCCAGCGTTAGAACTTCGGAGATGAATCCAGCGATATTCCTCGGCGCAAGGTTCACCACGCCGATTACCTGCATTCCAATCAATGATTCCTTGCGATAATTAGTGGCCTGCATGGCTGTCCATTTCTCGCCTATTTCAGGCCCGAAGTCAATACGCGCCTTATAGCTGGGATTCTTGGCGCGCGGAAAATCTTGAACCTCCACAATCAACCCGGCGCGCATATCTACCTTCTCAAAATCCTCAATGTTAATCATATGTCCCGGCCTATGTTCATCACACAATGGAGTGGCGCATTATCAGTGTATCAAAACACCATTCCGCAGGGAAGTATTTGACGCAATTCAAACACAGGGCAATCCGGGATGCGGCTATACTCAACACATGGTCGATCTTCGCCTGCTCATTATCGCTGATGATCCGCTGGCGCGGGCTGGTTTGGCGGCTCTATTCGCCGATCGGTCTGGCGTGTCTGTCATCGGGCAAATCAACGGCAGCGACTTCAACGCCACACTGGATGTGTATCGCCCGGATGTGGCGTTATGGGATGTCGGCTGGGAAAGCTCATCGGAAAGCCTGACTATTCTGCGAGGCGAATTGGAACATTCGGAGGAATCATCACTCGATCTGCCTGTGATCGTGTTGATCCCGGACGACGCCGGGCTGGCGCATGAAGTCTGGGCCGCTGGGCCGCGCGGAATGCTTGCTCGCAACGTTTCGTCAGATCGCCTGATCGCCGCGCTGGACGCGGCGGCGCACGGCCTGATAGTTCTTGATCCCGCGTTGGCTGGCGCGCTGCTGCCCGCCGCGCCCCGCGTGGACGAAGCTCATTTTGCCAGCGACGGCCTCACCGCCCGCGAATTGGAGGTGTTGCGCCTGCTGGCGGAAGGGCTGCCCAACAAATCCATCGCCCGGCAGTTAGGCATCAGCGAGCATACTGTCAAGTTCCATATCAACGCGGTGATGGGCAAGCTCGGCGCGCAAAGTCGCACCGATGCTGTAGTGCGCGCTACCCGGCGCGGTCTGATTATTCTCTAGAAAGTTTAATGGGCCGCTCCGCGAATCTCGTCCAGCGATTTGACTCCTTGCGCGGACATCCAGCTATCCATCTCGTTCAGAACGCGGCGAATGCCAGCTATCCCGTGTCGATGCGCTACTGTCGCCAGCCCCACCGCCGACGCCCCCGCCATGACCATCTCAATCGCGTCCTCGCCGCGCAAGACCCCGCCCGTGCCGATGATCGGCGCGTCAAACGCCTCGTAAAGCTCGTAGACCATACGAATCGCAATCGGACGCAGCGCTTGTCCAGAGACTCCCCCAGACTTGTTGCTGAGAACCGGGCGGCGCGTTTGAATATCGATGACCATGCCGGGCATGGTGTTGGAGACGGTCAGCATGTCCGCCCCGGCTTTGATAACCGCCCCGGCGATAGGAGCAAGATCAGGAACATTGGGGGCCAGCTTGACGCTGATCGGGCAGGCCAACGCTTCCCGCGCGGCGGCAGTCGCTTCGGCGGCGGTCGCCGCGTCGGTGGCAAAGGGAATGCCAAACTCCGCCCGCACATTCGGGCACGACAAATTGACCTCGACCAATGCTGGTTCGCAGGCAGAAATTACGCGGGCCACGACGCCGTAATTTTCCACGGTATCGGCGAAGATGCTGACTATCAGTGTGACGTTGTTCCGAGCAAAGTCCGCTTTCAACTTGAGCAGCGTTTCTACTGCGGCTTCCGCGCCGGGGTTTGCCAGCCCCACCGCGTTGATCAGCCCCTCGCCCCAGTCGTGAATCGTCGGCTCAGGGTGCCCCGCGCGCGGGGCCGGACCGACTGAATTCATGGCAATCGCGCCGACGCCGCTGGCAGCCAGCTTGACTGCCTCGTTTCCCCATGGGCTGGCTGCCAGTATCAGCGGCGAGGCCAGTGTCAGAGGGCCAAGCCGGGTGGCCAGATCAGGCAGCATGTTCGCTGCCCTTTCGCGCTTGAAGCCAATCGTTGACTTGCTGATGCTGTCTTTTGGTGATTCGCTTCAGGCGGAGCAGAATGTCCAGAATATCGGTGAGCGTTAACGTGCTGTGCAGCCGATACCCCCGCGCCGCCATTTCCTCCGCGCCCCCCATCTGGCGATCAATCACCACCAGCATATCGACGATTTTCAGCCCGGCAGCCTCCAACACAGTGATTGACTCTATCTTGCTTTGCCCGCCAGAAATCACGTCATCAATCAGCAGGACAGATTCTCCCGTGCGCCATTCCCCTTCGATCTCGCGGCCGGTGCCGTGCATTTTGGTCTGCAGGCGCGGGTAGATCAAGGGGCGATCCATCATCAGGCTCAGAGCCACCCCTATCGGCAGCCCCGCCATCGGGATCGCGGCCAGCCGATCAAAAGTCAGCCGCGTTGCCATCGACTGAAGCACGTTCGCCACCCGTCTTAGGATAGCAGGTCGGGTGATCAGCAAGCGCAGGTCAACATAAATGGGTGATTGCTCGCCAGATTTTAGCGTGAAGTCCCCGAACTGCACCGCGCCCAGTTCGTGCAAGCCTGTCACCAATGATTCCCGATCAATAAGTCCCATTAGTTTCCTCGCCAACCGTTGATCTCATCTCGATAGCGCTCCGCCGCTTGCCGCGCGGCTTCCACAAAATCGGCGCCTGTGGACGCGCCCATGATCGCGCGGGACGCATTGATCAAAGGGCCGATCCCGTCCAGTGTCGCCCCGTGTTTGACGGCGTTCTGCAAGTCTCCGTCTTGCGCGCCAACGCCCGGTATCAGGAACGGCTGGCGGGGCGCTTGCTGGCGCAAATCTGCCAACTCCTGCGGATGAGTCGCTCCGACAACCAACCCGACCAGCGAGTCGGGATAAGCCTCCGCCCAGCCCACAGCCGCCTGCGCCACAGCCTCATAGAGTTTAGGCGACGCGCCGGGATGATCTTGAAAGCGCGGCGCGGCAGGGTTGCTGGAACGGCACACGATATACAGCCCTTTGCCGGGGAAAGATTCGAGCAGGGGCGCGACAGCGTCATCGCCAATATACGGGCTAACGGTCATGGCGTCAACACCCCACCGCGTGAAAGCCGCTTCGCCATACATGCGCTGAGTGCTGCCAATGTCGCCCACTTTAGCGTCGAGTGTCACAGGCAAATCAGCCGGGACGCTCGAAAGCGCGGTCTCCAATGCGCGGATGCCTTCCGAGCCGTGCGCCAGAAAGTGCGCGAGATTCGGCTTGATCGCGCACACTAGATCAGCCGTCGCCTCGACGATTGCCGCGCAGAAATCTGCGATTCCAATCCCTGTTGGCATTTGCGACGGGTTGGGATCAAGCCCCACGCACAGCCAGCTATGGTTTCGCTGTTGAGCCGCCAATAGTTTTGATCGATAGTCCATAGCTCTATGCCCGGCCCAGCACGGCGGCCAGCAGCGCCATGCGGACGTACAGCCCGTTTTCCATCTGCCGGAAATACGCCGCGCGCGGGTCGTCATCGACTTCATACACAATCTCGCCAACGCGGGGCAGCGGGTGCATCACGATCATGTCTTTTCTGGCGTGAGACAGAATCTCTGGCGTGATGATATAGGCGTCTTTGACTTTTTCATAATCGCCCAGATCAGTGAAACGCTCCTTTTGGACGCGAGTGACGTACAGCACATCCACGTCTCGAATGACTTCTTCGAGATCTTCATGCTCGGTGAAATTGGCGCCTGCAGCCCTGACTTCTTCGCGGATTTCGTCAGGCATTCGAAGCAGACTTGGCGAGACAAATCGGAAAGTTGCATCCCGGTTCAGCAGCAGCCGCGTTAGCGAATGGACAGTGCGGCCAAATCTCAAATCGCCCAGCATAGCGATGTTCAACTTGTCGATCCGGCCCAGCTCGCGTTTGATGGTGAACGCGTCCAGCAGTGCTTGGGTGGGGTGCTCGCCCACCCCATCGCCGGCGTTGATGATCGGCTTGCGCGCCCAGCGAGCCGCCTCTGCTGCCGCGCCGACTTCATAATGGCGCAGAACGATCACATCCGAATACGATTCCAGTGTTCGAACTGTGTCCGCTAGCGATTCGCCCTTGCTCACCGAAGAATACTGAACCGAGTTGATGGGAATAACCTGGCCGCCTAACCGCTGCATCGCCGCCATGAACGACGAACTGGTGCGCGTGCTTGGCTCATAGAATAGATTCGTCATTATTTTTCCCTGCAGCAGATCGGCGCTGCCAAACCGATCCACCAGAGTTTTCATCTCGTTGGCGACGCCAAAAATATAATCCACAATCGATGGCGTGAATTGCCTCACCGAGAGGATATGCTGGCCGTATAGCCCGTTATCTACATGATCCGCCGGTCGGGGTTTGTTAGCCAAAACTCGCTCCTCCTACCTGAGAAAAAGGCAAAAAAAAGCGACCATTAACTGGTCGCCTGCTCAATATCAGGAATAAAACAAGGCCTGTGCAATATGCCGCGATGCAAACAGCGTCTTTTTGCGGACATCATGTCAGCATCTCCACCCTCACTCCGAATAGCTCAAATTATACAGAGCCGTCTATCTTGGCGCAAAAATATTGCCCTGATAAAATCGCCCTGCTATTTGTCTTGCTCCGCCGACGGCTTGTTTGTTTCGAAACGCATCACTCGGAAACGCTCGGCGTAAGCGCAGCCAGCTTCCTTGCCCGACTCGGCGCTCCACTCGCGCACCATTTTTGCCTCATTCTCGCCAAGCTGAGATTTATGGCACAACAGCGCCTCGATCTTTTGTTCGATTGTCTCGCTGATGTTCACAAAGGTGTTGGGCTGGAGCGTCAGGTCAAGAAACAGTTCGGTGACATGATGCGGATCATGCCCTTCTGCCAATAATTCGGGAAAGATCGGGCGCGTTTCCGCGCTAGGAAACACGGCGTAGATCGCGGCTTCCCCCGCCGCGCGGTGATCGGGGTGGTTGATGTAATCGGTCTCAACCAGGATCGTGGTCGGATCCTGGCACACGACCCTGTCCGGCTTGACCTGCCGTATCACGCGGGTAAGGTCTCGCCGCAATTCCAGCGTCGGTTGAAGCGCGCCATCTGCATAGCCAAGGAAGCGAACGTCCTGAACGCCCACCTTTTCAGCGGCGGCGCACTGTTCGGCCTGCCGTGTCCTGACAAGCTCCGCCAGATCGGCGTCGGGATCATTGCTCCCGGCGGCGCCGTTGGTCACGACGCAATAAGTGACTTGAGCGCCTTCTTTGACCCACCGCGCAACGCTCCCCGATGCGCCAAACTCAATATCGTCCGCGTGCGCGGCAATGACTAAAACACGCTGGGGCGTGGCTGTGGATTCTGTGAGGCTGGTTTGATCGGCCATTCTGAGACTCCCCTCATGTTAATCTAACTGCTTTAATCGATAGCGCAACCCTAAATTATCTTACCTTGTCATATTATGGCCGCGTATCGGATTGGCGCATCTGGCGAAAAACCTATAGGGTCAACAAAAAAACGGCTGCTTGTTCTGGCAGCCGTTTTTTGTTTATTGCAAGTGGTTATTTACCGAAAGATGTCGCGGATGATCGGAATTTGGCTATATAGATTAAGGCTGTCAACCGCCACTGCCGCCCCTATCAGCGCGCAGCACAACAACAGCGTTAGAACGCCGCAACCAATCACAATCCAGCGGTTGCGATCTGGCTGGAAAGATTCTTCTTCGCCCATCGGTTCGGCTGGCATAGCCGGGGCGGGGGCCGCTGACACCGGGCGGGGGGCGGGCGCGCTGGCAATCGGAGCTGGTTGTGGCGCGCTGCCAGAGGGGGCCACCATCGTTTGCGCGATTCCCTCGCCAACGACTTCATACACGACGGTGATGGTCTCTCCTAACCCAATCAGATCGCCATTATTAAGCTGGTACGGGGTCGAGAGGCGCTGCCGGTTAATGAATGAGCCGTTAGTGCTGCGCAAATCCTCAAAAGTGTAACCATTCGGCGTGCGTATCAAACGCGCATGGTGGCGCGAAACTTCCGGGTCGTTGATCACAATATCGTTGGTGATGTCGCGGCCCAGCGTCACCGTGTCACGAGTCAATAGAAATTGCTGATTTGGTTGAGGCCCCCGGCGAACAACGAGCCGATAGCTGGCGCCCGATTGCATGGACAAAGCCTCCTGAAATCTGAATGAATATGATAATACCGATATATGCTAACCGTGCTTATGATAGGTTGTTTTTGGCTTTGTGTCAAACCAACCTTGCCTATCCAAGCGTATCGTCCGGCTCAACGTCGGCGTTATTCGGTTGATCGTGTTCAGCGGCTGATGGCATGTCCCCAGCCTGCCGGATACGGCTCGGATGAATGACAAACCACAGATGCCCATCATGCGCTTCGACCCACACGCCCGGAAACGCATGATCTACCACCCGCGCTGTGAGCCAGCTATCGTCGCCAAAGGTGATCTCGACAAGTGTGTTGATGGGATAGCGGGTTGCAAGACGCGCGGGCATTCTCTAATCATACGCCGATTACGGTTGGAGGTCTAGACGCCTTTCGGGGAATGGGTTAGACTACTGTTGCCTTGAAACGACAACACAGGAGCAGAAGTGGCACGAGACTACGCTTCCATCGCCCCCAGCCAGGTGACACGCAAGGATCGCGCGGTTGGCGATGATGAATGGATCATACGGATGTTGCGCCGCGCCCCAATGGGCTATCTGGCGACTCTTCAAGGCGGCCAGCCCTTCATCAATAGCAACCTGTTTGTCTACGATGAGCCGTCACACGCTATTTACATGCACACAGCGAAAGTGGGCCGAACGCGCGCCAACATTGAAAACAGCGAGCGCGTGTGTTTCACTGTGACCACGATGGGACGTTTGCTGCCCGCCTCTGAGGCGCTCGAATTCAGTGTCGAGTATGCGGGGGTGGTTGTCTTTGGCTTGGCGCGTATTGTCGCCGATCAGGCAGAAGCGTCGGCAGCCTTGCAGATGATTCTTGACAAATACGCGCCGCACCTCAAGCCTGATCGGGATTATCGTGCTTCTACGCCCGGCGAGATTGACCGCACGACCGTCTACAAGATCGCTATTGAATCGTGGAGCGGCAAGAAAAAAGAAGTCGCCGAGGATTTCCCCGGCGCGTACCGCTTTGAGGAAATCCTCGAAGGCGAGTAAACCTGCTATGGCAGCCAACAAACCCATCAACCATGTGCGACATCCACAGCAGGCCGTCAACGACGATGCGTGGATCACAGCGTTGCTGCATCGCGCCCCGTTTGGCGTGATTGCTACTGTGAATGGCGACCAACCCTTTGCCAGCGCCAATCTATTTGTGTTTGACAAAGATCGCCACTGCCTCTACATGCACACTGCGCAAGTTGGCCGAACACGGACTAACATAGAAGCCCACGAAAAGGTCTGTTTCACCACTTTTGAGATGGGGCGTTTCTTGCCAACATGGGAAGCTCTCGAATTCAGCGTGGAGTATTCCGGCGTGGTCTGTTTTGGTCGAGCCAGCATTATTCGAGATCGCGAAGACGCGCGCCATGCGCTGCAAATGCTCCTTGACAAGTACGCGCCGCATCTTGCCGCCGGGAAGGACTATCGTCCGCCGATTGACGAGGAGATCAAACGCACCAGCGTTTACCGCATCCTGATTGATCTGTGGAGCGGCAAGCGCGAAACCGCCCCGGAAGACTATCCGGGCGCGTACACTTATTTAGCAATGTCCCATAAGGAGGAGAATCATGAAGTTTGACCTGAACAATCCGCGCACGCTGGCGAACACCGCCATAATGACCGCACTTGTGCTCGGCCTTACGTTCATTCACATAATGCAGACGCCCACAGGAGGCTATATTCACTTCGGGGACATCGCCATTTACTTTGCCTCGTTTGCCTTTGGCCCGTGGGTTGGATTGGTGGCCGGAGGTCTGGGAACCGGTTTGGCGGATATGTTGAGTGGCTATCCCAGTTTTGCGCCGATGTCGTTGATCGTGCATGGGCTTCAAGGATTTGCGGCAGGCTGGATCGCGCGAAAGAATCCCCGCCCCCTGTACCTAGCGCTTGCAATCCTGGCGGGGGGTGCGATTGTCATTGCTGGCTACTTTGTCGGAGAAGCGGCAATCCCGATCTTTGGCGGGCTGACTGCCGCTGTGGGTGAAATTCCGGGAAATGTTGTGCAGGAGCTAATTGGAGCGCTTGGCGCGATTGTCTATACCGCCGTTGCGGATGCGTACCCCCGGCTGAGACAAGCAGGGTCATAGCGCTTCATGTCTGCTCCACCCAGCGTTCACGTTGCAGGGCTAACATTCACTTTTCCGGCGTGGGCGGCTCATCAGCCGCCCCGCCTTGTTTTGCGTGATGTCAGCTTTGACGTGCTTGCAGGCGGCTGTCTGGCTGTGACGGGCGCGGCGGGCAGCGGCAAATCGACGCTGTGCATGGCGGTCGCCGGGCTGGCCCCGCGCCTGACCGGAGGGTATTTGGCAGGGACAATCGTCGTTGCCGGGCGCGACGTTCAAGTTGAGCCGCCGGGCGCGCTGGCCGGCACGCTGGGCGTGGCGTTGGCTGATCCGGCAGGCCAGTTGTTCAACCCCACAGTCGCTGATGAAATAGCGTGGGGATTGGAAAATCTCGGCGTTCCGCCCGCCCGCATGGATGACCGCATTCGCGGCGCGCTGGCGATGGTCGGGCTGGATCAGATCGCGTGGGATCAACCCCCTCAGACGCTTTCCGGCGGCCAGCAAAAACGGCTCGCTTTGGCAGTGGCGTTGGCGCTGGAGCCGAGTGTCCTCATCTTGGATCAGCCATCAGGCGGTCTCTCGCCGCTGGGCCGCGCCGAGTTGATCGCCGTGCTGCGCCAGCTTCGCCAACAGCGGAAGTTGACATTATTGATGGCGGAAAGCGACCCGGAGTTTATCAGCAGGTTAGCCGATCAGATCATCGTCATCCACGACGGACATATCGCCTGTCAGGGAACGCCCGCCGAAGTCTATCTTGAAGCGGCTATCCACCCTGAGTATGGAATCGCGTTGCCGCCCGCCTTTGCGTTCTCTCAAATCCTGCGCCAGCGCGACCCCGCTTTTTCACTGGCGCTGACGGTCGATGCGATTGACCGGCCTGCCAGCAAGCGTCAAAGGAAACCATTGGAAGTGGCATCCCTTGTCGCCGACATAGCTCGGCCAGCCGCCATCCAGCTTGATGACGTGTCAATTCGCTACAAAACCGGGCCCGAGGCGCTGCGCCGCTTGTCGCTCGCCATTCCCTCAGGTCAGTTCGTCGCACTGGCAGGGGAGAACGGTTCCGGCAAGACAACGCTTGCCCGCTGCCTGATCGGGCTGATCAAGCCAACCGCTGGCCGCGTCTTGCTTGATGGCGCGGACATTGCCGGGCAATCGGTGGGGGCGCTGGCCCGCCTGATCGGTGTCGCTTTCCAAAACCCCGAAACCCAGATTTTCAATCCTACGGTGATAGAGGAAGTCACGTTCGGGCCGCGCAATCTCGGCCAGTCTGACGACTCGCTGGCTGCGTCGGTGAATGAATCCCTGACAAGCTTTGGCCTTGAGGCGTGGCGGGATGTTCCCCCTGCTATCCTTAGTCTTAGCGCTCGCCGCATGGTCGCGCTGGCCGGGATCGCCGCCATGCGCACACCGATCATTGTCCTTGATGAGCCAACGGTTGGGTTAGATGACAATGATCTCCGGCGACTGATGGCCTGGCTGGTTGATCGACACCGCGCGGGCGCGACCGTCTTGCTCATCACTCACGATATGGAACTGGCGGCCCATCTCGCCGAGCGCATTGTCATTCTGAAACGCGGCCAGATTGTCGCTGATGGCAGCCCGCAGCAGGTGTTCAATCAAAACGCTCTTCTGCAAGAAGCGGGGCTGGAAGCGCCTTTTGCTATCCAACTGGCGCAGCGTTTCAATTGGCCCGCCCTGTCCGCCGATCTGACTCCTTTTGGAGCCGCCCGCGTCTGGATGGGGACATCTTCATGACTGCCGCCATCGGCCAGTTTGCCCCCGGTGATTCGTGGCTGTATCGTCTCGATCCCCGTGTCAAGCTGTTGCACGCGTTTCTGGGCATCGTCCTGTGTCTTATCGCTTCCCGCGTTGAAGCGTTAGCGATCCTGCTGGTAGTGACGCACATCATATTATTCGTCGGGGGGGTGTCCCCGCTCCGCATCGTCGCTGCGTGGGGCAGGTTGGCCGTGCTGTTGATCATTATTTTGATCATCCAACCCTTATTTTCTTCTGGCGGCAGCGTGGTTCTGGCGCGCATCGGGCCGATAACGATCACCGCCGATGGCATTTTAGCCGGGCTGCGGATTGCCCTGCGCGTGGCGTCGGCGGCCTTTATCGCGCTCACGCCTATTCTAACAACCCCCATCCCCGCGCTGGTGCGCGGGCTGGAAAAGATCGGGCTGCCCTATACATGGGGGATGACGGTTGGCCTTGCATTGCGCTATCTTGAAACGTTGACCGAGTTATATCAAACTATCAACGAGGCGCAGCAGGCTCGCGGTTGGGATACCGCCTCCCGAAACATTGTTCAGCGAGTCAGAGCCGCGATCCCGACCCTGATCGCCATTATCATCGCCTCGCTGCGCCTTAGCGATTCGCTGGCGCTGGGCATGGCGGCGCGCGGCTTCGGGTTGAGCCGACCCCGAACGCATCGAATGGGTATTGCTATGCGCGCCGCCGATTGGATCGCCATCGGTGTCGTCACTATTGCATTTGTGGCAGCTTTATTCAGTAGGGTAAACCCGTAAAGATCAAGTTGCGCTCGCGGCGTGCCACGCCTCCAAGACTGTCTTTTCCTTCTCCGCCGTTAGCGTAGCCTGCGGATTAGCCGCCTCAGGATGATCAGCCATCCAAGCCCGTGCGCCGTCCAGCGTCTCGCCAAACGCGCGGAATGTCAATCCGGCTTGTAGCGCCCTGTCGATGCGCGCTGAGTTGAAATATCGGTCTTCTTCGGGCATACATAAGGGAATGTGTTCCCACATCGCTACATTCTGCTCGCCCAGAAATGCTTCGTTGACCCATCTGAAGCGCGAATCGCTGCCGATATGCTTTTGGCAGGCTTCGACAAACGCGCCCATCGTCAAAGGCTTCGCCGGGCCGGTAGCGTTGAATGTTCCTATAGCTTGTGCTTCCATCTGGCGGACAATCCATTCGCCCACATCGCGGGCGTCAATAAATTGGATAGGGCGATCCGGCGTGGCCGGAACCAGCGTCTCGCCGCCGCGCGCGATGCGATTGACCCAGTAATTGAACCGATAAGTTGGATCACGCGGGCCGACGATCAGTCCGGGGCGAACGATCAGCGCATGGTCTGGCAAACCTTCTTGAACAACTCGCTCGCACAGGATTTTTAGCCCGCCATATGTCTCCCCGGTGATCTCCTCGACAGTGGGGTCGGCCAGCGTCTGCGCGGGCGATGTTTCATCCGGGCCATTCGGTGATGTGCTATACACCGAAATACTGGAGATAAACGTGTAATGCCCCACATCGTCTTTCAGTAAGTCAACAGACTTCTTTACTACACGCGGGAAATAGCCGCAGGTGTCCAACACACTGTCCCATTGTCGGTCTTTCAGCAAATCAATATCCGCATCCCGATCCCCGACCAACTGCTCAACACCGGGGATGGTGTCCGGGTTGGTCTTGCCCCGGTTGAACAGCGTGACTTCGTGCCCGCGCGCGCGGGCATGCTGGGTCGCGTAATATCCCATAAACCGCGACCCGCCAATGATCAGAATTTTCATAAAATCGGACTCCGTTTGGATTGTGACACAGATTGATTTGCGACTGCCCAACAGTCAATCGCTGTTGATTTGTCTCACGCACCAACCAATTCGATACAACCCAGATCGTCAAAGGCTAATAGAACACGCTCCAACCGATCCCACCATAAATGCCGCGAAAAATTGGATGACCACCACCAAACAGGCTCAAACAGTTTTCGGATTACTGAATGGCGATAATCTTCCCAACAAGTTTCCCATTCATAGTCAGACACGCCACGCTGTAGCAGCCGGGAATGATACCGGTGGAGCAGTGGTTGTTCCAGCCGCGCCCGCCGTTCGGGGTACCAAAACAAGGTCATCATGTACGCTAGATCGTCTGTGCCTATCCCAACCCCCATAACCTCCCAATCCAGCAGTCGCGCGCAGTCGCGGGCAGGATCGCGTGGATACAGAAAATTCCAGGCATGGGCGTCTCCATGTGTAAGCGGCAAGCGGTGGCCTGTTCTTGCTTGCTCATCAAGGCGCGCGAGCGCTCCCATGCTCTTTTCATATATCTGCCTGCGCTGAGGAGACAAATTGTCGCCAAGAAAGTCGCAGAATCCCGCAAACAGCTTCGCTACGCTCTCGCTTTCCGATTCGCGCGTCACGAAAGGCGGACTGCCAAGTCGGGGCGATGCCCAGAAATGCGCGTGCAAATCCGCGAGGCAGTCCACCCCCTGCTCGGCGCGCTCTTGTGATGGCGGGATGGGCGGTTCAAGTTGGATATGCGTCTCTGAGAGGTCTTCAAGCAGCAAGTGAAACTGCCCGGTCGCGTCGTCCCAAACAGCGTCGTAACAGCGCGGGATAGGAAGATTGGCCGAATCATCCACTATCGCCTGATAAAACAAAATTTCGCGGTTGCCCGGCTCAGAAATATCCTCTTTCGCTGCCTGATCGGATAGTTTTAGAAAGAGGCGCATAGGCGCGAATGATGGCGCGTCTGCTGAATAGGTCAGTGTGAGCCGCGAGACGACTGAGCGAAACGGGCTAGAGGTTTCTTTCTCTATCCCTATGACATTGCCCTGCGGGAGCGTGTCATGCGCCCGCAGCTGCTCTGTCAGCCAGCTGGGGGTGAGGTCGTCGATCCGGGTGATCAGGGCGGACTTTTATCGGCTCAGATGAAACAAGGCGTCCGCATTATGCGCATACCTGTTCAATGTGTCAGCGCCCAGCGAAAGCCCCAGCAGGCTTGCCCACCATGCGAAGACGGGTGCCCATATCATCCATGACGATCTTAATAAGTAGCCCGCTTGTTGGGTAAACCACAGCATCAGCCCCCACGACATTCGGACGTTGACCATGCCAAAAAAATTCAAGGTCTCAATGTTCCACAAACCAACAAACGCGCCTCCGAGCAAAAGAGCCGCCGGGCCGATGAGCAGGCGCGTGCGCCAGGCATGGTCAGCGGGCGCATCGACCCAGAAGGATCGATACGCATAGGACACCCGCGGAGCCAGCAGGACCACCATCGCTGCTGTCACACCGGGCACAGAAACTTCGGTGCTAGCCGCAAGGAGCATTAGCATTGCAAGAGGTGGAACCAGCAGCCCTATGTCGGCGGGCAGCAGTAGCACGTCGGACAGCGTTTCAGCCCACCATGAACGGCGGGCAGCCAGCGCGCCCGACAATCCACCGAAAACAACGCCAATCAACAGCGCCGCAAACGCGCTGTTCAGCGGCGGCACAAGGCTGGATGCGCCGCTGAACATCAATTGAGATAAGATATCCCGACTCATAGGATCTGTCCCCAGCGCGTGGGTCGCCGACGGCGGCGATGGGTAATCGCTCAGGGACACATCAAAGCCAGTGATAGGGTCAAATATATCCCTATCCCAGACCGTGTTCATAAGCATTGGATGAATGAGCGAAGATAGCAGGGCGCATAGGGGGATAATCAACACTATCAATCCTGCCAGCGTCCAGCGCCGGGTCGGTTGGGGGCTTTGAACCGATGGCGTTGATGAATTCGCGGGCATATTCACAACACGCCTCAGCGCGCCAAACGCTTCCGCTATCAGTCGTCCGATGAGAACCATCAGTGCCATGACAGTAACGACCGCAAACACGACGGGGTAATCCTCTGTTATCGAGGCGTTAAGCAATTGAAGGCCGAGGCCGGGGTATGTGAATATAGTCTCTACGAGTATCTGGATGGCCAGCCATCCTGCAGCCATGCCAAAGGAACGCTCGCCCCACACCAGCAGGCCATTGCCCAGAAGATTCTTGACACCGTAAGCTGCATCGTGTGTTAGAACGCGGATGACCGTCAGCGTAATCACGGCGCAAGGCATGAGCGCCATTGCCAGTGCGGGCAGCACCAGATGATAGAGCCTGTCACTTAATAGAATTTCGCCTGCCCGCGAAACGCGAGGGTCAGCCGCTTGGCCTGCTGGAAACAGGTGCAGGCCCACAGCAAGAATCAGAAGGAGAGTTAAGCCAGCAATAATCGGCGGCCATGCAATCTGCAGATAAAGCCACACCCTGCCTGCTGCACGAAGTATTGTGTGGACCCTAGTCCCCCGCGCTGTCATTCGATGAACCGCCAACCCCCCGGCAACGGCCACTGGCACGATGCACAGCGACAGGGTAAACGCCGCGCCCGACAACCAGGCTGAAAAATACCACCCGCCCACAACAATGTCAGCAATAGGCCTCCGAGATACCCATGAAATCTCGAAAGCCTCAGGCCACTCACGCTGGCTGGCGGTAAGTTGGGGTGGGACGTTGCCTGTGCTGTAAGTCGCGTAGGCCCATCCTCCTAATACAGTGCGGAGGATAAGATAGGCGATAAGCAGGATAACAACCCGGCGAAAAAATTGGATAACAGCTAGGCGTCGTTCACCAGAACTTGCCAGGGTGGCTGGTGGTGGGACTGCGGAAGCTGCGGATTGATCCATCTTTGCGCGCTCCTAACAATCGATGATGGAATCAAAAGGGCGACCCCATCAGGTCGCCAGTTGGCTCCCAACTGAAGTGTGCTATGCCAGATAGTCCTTCAATTGCCGTGATCTCCGGGGGTGCCGCAGCCGGCGCAGGGCTTTGCCTTCAATCTGGCGGATGCGCTCGCGCGTCAAGCCGAATTTCTGCCCGACCTCTTCGAGGGTGTAGCTCCGCCCGTTTTGCAGCCCAAACCGCAACCGCAAAATGCGCGCCTCGCGCGGGCTGAGAGTCGCTAAGACTTCCTCGACCTTCTCGCGCAGCAGGTTTTCGTATACGCTCTGCGTCGGGGTCGGAGTTGTTTCGTCCTCAATGAACGATCCCAGCTCGCTGTCATCTTCTTCGCCTACCGGATGTTCCAACGAAAGCGGCTGCCAGCTTACCTTGAGCATCCATTGAACTTTGCGTGGCTCAATGTCCAGCACAGCGGCGATCTCTTCGGGGGTGGGCTTGCGCCCGTGCGTCTGCTCCAATTGGCGAGCCGTTTTGTACAAGCGCCGGATGCGGTCAGACATATGCACCGGGACGCGGATTGTGCGCCCCTGATCAGCAATAGCGCGGGTGATCGTCTGGCGGATCCACCACGTCGCGTAGGTGCTGAAACGATAGCCGCGCCGATAATCAAACTTTTCGACTGCTTTCATCAGGCCCAGATTGCCTTCTTGGATCAAATCGAGGAAATGGACGCCCTGGCCCATATACTTCTTGGCGATGCTGACCACCAGCCGGGTGTTGGCTTTGATCAGGTGCTCTCGCGCCAGCTTGCCATCCTCGACAGTGGCATTCAGGCTTTCAATTTTTGTTGGAGCCAGTTTGCCGTCATCGCGATCCAGCGTTTGGGTGGCATGATTGCCTTTTTCAAGGCGGCGGGCGAGGTCAACTTCTTCTTCTGTGGACAGCAGGGGAACGCGGGCCATCTCTTTGAGATACAGCCCTACCGTGTCATCTGAGGAAACGCCCGACAGATCAAAAATGCTGTCGTCCTCAAGGTCGATCTCGATCAGTTCGGCCTCGTTGATGTCTGGCATATCGGCCAACTCGAACTCGATGTCCTCGTCGTCGATGTCAAGATCGTCTTCCAGCTTGCCGATTAGCGTCTTCTTGCCCCCGGCAGGAACATCATTCTTGTCATCGTAAATTTCTATCCCAGCCGCGGACAGGGCCACAAACACATCTTCGGCCAAATCGACGCTTCCATCACTGTCTGGCAGCGCGTCAAACACGTCATCGGTTGTCAGATAGCCTTGCGCTTCGGCCTTCTCCATCAATTCAGCCACAAGTTCAAAGTCTTTGTCAGTGTTCCGGCCCATACGGACGCTCCACAATAGGTTGTCCAGCAGGTCCCAGTAAAATGAAACGGGCGGCATACACTGCAACACCCCGCCGTCCGATTCGTGTCGCGCTAGCCGCTTAAAAACGCGCGCAGCCCGGCCAATCTTGGATCAATGTCATCAGTGACACAGTCGCAGGTTCCCTCATTAAAGTTTTGCCCGCACTGAGGGCATAGTCCCAGACAATCAGGCTGGCACAGGGCCTGTATTGGCACAGCGAGAATGCCTTCTTCTCGCATCACTGGCGACAAGTCAATAAAGCCGCCTTCGTCCACTATCCTGATTTCGGGCGGCGTGGGCGGATCAGGCGGCGGATAAACAAACAGGTCGGAAATTTCAACGTCGTATGGGTGCTCAAACTGAGTCAGGCAGCGGACACACTCAATCTCGCTGCGAGCGTTTAACGTCCCTTGCGCGACAATCCCCTGCCGGGCGCGGGTCAACCGAATCTTCCCGCGAAGCTGGTTGATGACGATGTCCTCAACCCGGATTGGATCGTCGCGCTCAAAATCAAAGTCGCGTGTGTAACCCGCGCTCTCTTTGAGCAGAAACCCGACATTAAGCCGGAGCAATCGATTGTCATAACGGGCAGGTGGATTGGACACCATGTATTACCGCCGTTACCGTATTTATGGATACCAATACGACGCTTCTTGATTTGGGTTAATCATGGCGCGAAGTGTCAAACGCGACTGCAATAACCAGCTTCATACGCAATCTGATGGTCATTATAACATATTCTGTCAAGCGCTCGTGTTTCGCAAAATCTATAAGCGATTGCGTCACATGACATGAGATAGAAACTTAACCCATCTCGCAAACAAACAAAGCGATTCCCTCGTTGTGTCGGATGGAAAAGGTCGATTGTTGACAGGCAGCAAGAAAAACCAAATCTAAGGGTTCTATTTGTTGATAAACAACGCTCGGATATCCTCGCTATTCAAATCCTGATTGGCAGTGACTTTGTTCGCCACCTTGCCCGTGATAATGGACTGCGGCGCGCCTATCGATGCGCCGCGCAGGGGCGCGTCATTCTGAACCACTTTGTCAATTTGCTGGGCCAGCGATGTTGGCTGACCGCCTTCGACCCATGTTTTTATCCCATCGATAACGGTTTGCTCTAACACCAGTTCAATATGAACTTCCTGAACAAAATACACCGGGCGATCTTTGAAGGTGGCGGAAGTCGCCTCGACTGCGCCATCGCCGCCCTGCAAACCCTCACGGACATATTTCGGAATAGCTGTCAACAGCTTGCCTAACAGCTTGACCGGCGTGGCATAATACACGCCAGCCACCGTGTAAACCGGCGTTTGCGGATCCGCGGTTGCCATCCGTTGGTGAAAGGCTTTGGCCGCCGCTAAGTGTCGGGGGTTCAGCGGGGTTTGGGCGCTCTTCCACATCTCCAGATCATAAATGTCCAGATCGGGCAGGGGATTCCAATCCGGGTACAGGCCGTTGGGCGCGGGCAGCACATGGTACATGCTGGGGAAGCTGCGGAGCATCTTGAGCGCGTCGTTCGAGCCGTTGAGCTTCTGCGCGATCTCCATTTTAGGGTCATTGCCCTTCGCCAGCATCAGCGCGGCGTCCAACGCCCCTTTGAACGGCGTCCCCAACGTGATGGCCCGTTTGACGACTTTCGACGCGTGGCTTTTGGTGGCTTCGCCGGACAGGTACTCCATGATCACCAGCCCGCCCATGCTGTGTCCCACCAGCGTCACCTGCTTGCGGCTGCTGCCCGCCAACTTTTCGTCGATGAAGTCTTTGAGCTTGGCCGCCGCGTGATCGGGGGCGAAGCGCCAGTCGTAGGCGAACGAGTAGACTTCGTATTCCTGTTGAAGCGACAACAGCAGCTTGGCATACACCAGCCAAATCGGTTTGGTGGCTTCGACACGAACGCCGGGAACAGCGTCTTTGACGCCGTCCGCGTCAAGATCAAGGCGATTCAAATGCCCTTTGAGAAACGCCAGCGGATTGATCCAGATGACCTCGGCGTCGCTTCCAACATCTTCCAACAGCGATCCGGTCAGGCCGGGTAGCAGGATGATCATCGAGTCGCCCTTCTTGTTGTCAGCGCGCGGGGCGGCGACAGCGTTTCGCACGTCAGCGGCGTATTTGCCGAAGAACGACTCCATGCTTTCGTCAGGAACTTCCGTGCGAAGATAATCATGCAAGTCGGACTCGTCAACGCTGATCATTTTGACGAGATCGTCAGTGTTGGGCATCGCCTGTTCTCCTCCGAATTTAGCGCGTGTTAGGCGCACGACAAAAAGGAATCATTGTCACTGCTGCGACAATGATAACACGAAAAAATTTGCAGCTCATCGCGCGCTTTTTCTCGATTTTCCCTGTTGATTGCATTTGACAGATCGCCCCGAACTCTATAAACTCCTATCTCATAAATCGAATACGCGACTCATCGAGAGAGGCGGAGGGATCGGCCCTGTGAAGCCTCGGCAACCACTGCGTTATGCAGTAGGTGCCAATTCCGTCAGACCGTTGCAGGTCTGGAAGATGAGAAGGCACAGCAACGAACTCTGTCCTCTCATCAATTGAGAGGATTTTTTTGTTTCATCGACAGGGACAATCATGAATCGGACTGAATTGCTTAAAGCTCAACTGGAAAAACGTATCCTGATCCTTGACGGCGCGATGGGCACGATGATCCAGAGCTACCAACTGGATGAAGCGGGCTATCGGGGTGAGCGTTTCAAAGATCACCCCTACGATCTCAAGGGCGACAATGATCTCCTGAGCCTGACCCAGCCGAAGATCATCGCTGATATTCACGCCGCTTATCTGCAAGCGGGCGCGGATATTATCTCAACCAACACCTTTAACGCGACCGCGATCTCGCAGGCGGACTACCACATGGAAGCCGCCGTCTATGAGATAAACCGTGAATCGGCGCGGCTGGCGCGCGAAGCGGCTGACGCCATGACCGCCAGCACGCCAGACAAGCCGCGCTTTGTCGCCGGGGCGCTTGGCCCTACCAACAAGACCGCTTCAATCTCGCCGGACGTGAACGATCCGGGCTTTCGCAACGTGACCTTCGACGAGCTGGCCGCCGCCTACACTGAAGCCGCGCGCGGGCTGATCGACGGCGGCGCGGATATCTTGCTGGTAGAAACGATCTTTGACACGCTGAACGCGAAGGCCGCGATCTTTGGCATCCTGTCTCTGTTTGACGAGCTTGGCGCGAAATGGCCGCTGATGATCTCCGGGACAATCACCGACGCCAGCGGGCGGACGCTTTCCGGCCAGACTACCGAAGCCTTCTACAATTCGATCCGCCACGCCGAGCCGTTGATTGTCGGGTTGAACTGCGCGCTGGGCGCGGGAGCCTTGCGTCCCTATATCGAAGAGATGTCACGCATCTCTGATAACTATGTCAGCATTTATCCGAACGCTGGGCTGCCCAACGCTTTCGGCGGCTACGACGACACCCCGGACTATATGGGCGAGACGTTGCGTGAATTCGCGCAGAGCGGGTTTGTCAATGTGGTCGGCGGCTGCTGCGGCACGACTCCGGCGCATATCCAGCACATCGCCAGTGTCATCGAAGGAATCGCCCCGCGCCCGCGCCCGACAGTTGAAAAGCGGCTGCGTCTCTCCGGGTTGGAGCCATTAACCGTTGGCCCCCCCATTCGGTTCGTGAATGTCGGCGAGCGAGCCAACGTCACCGGGTCGCGCAAATTCGCCAGGCTGATCCTCGACGGCAAGTACGACGAAGCCCTTAGCGTCGCCCGCCAGCAGGTGGAGAACGGCGCGCAGATGATCGACGTGAACATGGACGAGGGGATGCTCGACGCGGAAGCGGCAATGACGCGCTTCCTGAGTTTGGTCGCCACGGAGCCGGACATCGCTAAAGTCCCGGTGATGATCGACTCGTCCCGATGGTCGGCTATCGAGGCCGGGTTGAAGTGCGTGCAGGGCAAGTCGGTCGTCAATTCGATCAGCATGAAGGAAGGCGAAGAAGAGTTTATCCACCACGCCAAACTGGCCCGGCGTTACGGCGCGGCGGTGGTCGTGATGGCCTTTGACGAACAGGGGCAGGCCGACACACTGGAGCGCCGGATTGCGGTCACTCAGCGCGCCTACCGGATTCTGACCGAGCAAGTCGGCTTTCCGCCTGAAGAGGTCATCATCGACCCCAACATCTTTGCCGTCGCCACCGGCATGGAAGAGCATAATCTGTACGCTATCGCCTACATTGAAGCGACAAAGTGGATCAAGCAAAATCTCCCTCATGCGCTGGTCAGTGGCGGGTTAAGCAATCTATCATTCTCGTTTCGGGGCAACGAAACCGTGCGCGGCGCGATGCACTCCGCCTTCTTGTATCACGCGATACAGGCCGGGATGGATATGGGCATTGTTAACGCCGGGCAGCTAGACATCTACGAAGACATCGACCCGGCTCTGCGCGAGCATGTGGAGGACGTGCTGTTCAACCGCCGTCCCGATGCGACTGAACGGCTGGTGACGTTCGCCGAGACGGTCAAAGGGCAGGTCGAAGACAAACCGGAAGCGCAGGCATGGCGCAGCGCCCCGGTGGACGACCGTCTGACCCACGCGCTGGTGCATGGCATCACCGACTTCATCATCGAGGACACCGAAGAAGCCCGCCAGAAGGCGCCGCAGGCGCTGGCAGTGATCGAAGGGCCGTTGATGGCCGGGATGAACGTCGTCGGCGATTTGTTTGGCTCTGGCAAGATGTTTCTGCCGCAGGTGGTCAAAAGCGCGCGGGTGATGAAACAGGCCGTCGCTTATCTTGTTCCGTATATCGAGCTGGAAAAGAAATCCGGCGGCAATGGCGGATCGCGCGGAAAAGCGGTGCTGGCGACGGTCAAGGGGGACGTGCATGACATTGGCAAGAGCATTGTGGGCGTGGTGTTGCAATGCAACGGCTATGAAGTGATTGACCTCGGCGTGATGGTTCCCGCCGCGAAAATTCTGGAAATTGCCCGCGAACAGCACGCCAACATTGTTGGCCTGTCCGGTCTGATCACGCCTTCGCTGGAAGAAATGCGCCATGTGGCCCGCGAAATGGAGCGCGAGGGGTTTCGCGTCCCCTTGCTCATCGGCGGGGCGACCACCTCCAAAATGCACACGGCGGTCAAGATCGAGCCGGAGTACCAGCGCGGGCAGGTCGTGCATGTGCTGGACGCCTCCCGCGCGGTAGGCGTCGTCGGCCAGTTGTTGAGCGAGGAGCGCCGCCCCGATTTTGTGGCTGGCGTCAAAGCGGAGTATGAAAAACTGCGCGAGACTCATGCAGCCAAAGGCGGGCAGAAACTCGCTTCCATCTCAGAGGCGCGAGCCAACCATCTGGCGCTGGATTGGGCGGCTTATCAACCGCCTGCCCCGAACTTGAAAGGCGTCAAGGTCTTTGATGATTACGATCTCGCCGAGCTTCGTGGCTACATCGATTGGACGCCATTCTTCGCTGTCTGGGAACTCGCCGGGAAATACCCGGACATCCTTTCCGATCCGGTGGTGGGCGCGCAAGCTGCTGGCGTCTACAACGATGCGAACAAGCTGTTGGATCGTGTCATTGCTGAAAAGTGGCTGACGGCGAAAGCCGTAATCGGGTTGTTCCCCGCCAACAGCGTTGGCGACGATATTGAAGTGTATACTGACGGGAATCGCCAGCAAGCTTGCGCAGTCGTTCACACGCTCCGCCAGCAAATGGAGAAGGGCGCTGATCGGCCCAATCGCGCTCTCGCCGACTACATCGCTCCCGCTCAAACCGGGCTGCCCGACACGCTGGGCATGTTTGCCGTGACCACCGGGATTGGGCTGGAGGAGCATGTCCAACGCTTTGAGGCGGATCACGATGACTATCAGGCCATCATGCTCAAAGCAGTGGCGGATCGGCTGGCGGAAGCGTTCGCCGAGCGTCTCCACGAGCGCGTCCGGCGCGAGTTCTGGGGCTATGCGCTGTCTGAGAAGCTCGATAACGACGCCTTGATCGCTGGGCAGTATCAGGGCATCCGGCCTGCGCCGGGTTACCCGGCCTGCCCCGACCATACCGAGAAAGCTGAACTGTTTCGGTTGTTGGATGCGACCGCGCAGGCGGGGATTGCCCTGACCGAAAGCTTTGCCATGCTGCCCGCCGCTTCGGTAAGCGGATACTACTTCGCGCATCCACAGGCGGCCTATTTTGGCGTCGGGCGGATCGGCGAGGATCAGGTTGAGGATTATGCCCGTCGCAAGAATATCGATGTAGGCGCCGCCCGTCGCTGGCTTGCGCCGCTGTTATAAGGATATTCGCAAGCGGCAGTCTGATCAGCCCGCGCTTTTGATCATCATCCGCGCCGCCCGCCGCCCGATCTCGACAGCATAATTCGTGCCGCGATCCCACGGATACACTTGGCTCATCGACGCGAAGTACAGACCTTTGATCGGCGTGTCGATGGTCGGAAGGTTGCGCGAGTGGTTGACCACCGGCACGGGCTGGGCATACGGCGCGCGGAACAGCCATCGCTGCCTCACCCATTCCGCCGAGAACGCCGGGTTGACCCGCTTCAGCGCGGGCAAGAATCGCGCAGCCAGTTCCTCTTCGCTCATCTTGAAAAAGGCGTGATCCGGCGCGAGGTAATCCCCCAGATACACAATATGATCCCCGCCGTAGTTTTCTTTAGCCATGTAATGGGTATGTTCAACCAGCGCCAGAAATGGAAAGGGATTGTCTTCTTTGTTGGGACTGCGCGCCGGCAGATTCAGCCAGTATGTGCCGTCGGCCATCAAGGGGCGATCCAGCGCAAGGATCATCGCCAGCGCCCCGATGCTTTGCAGCCCGGTGACCTTCATCCTGTACGCTTCCGGCAAATCGGGCGCGATTTTGGCGAACAGCCCCGGCCCGACGGTGCACAAGACCTGATCAAACACGCCGCCGTCTTTGCCTGCCTTGATCTCCAATTTCCCGTCTGGCGTTGACGCAATGCGCTCAACAGGGGTGTTTAATTTGATGGTCGCTCCGGCCTGCTGCGCGGCGGCGGCGATGTCTTCCAGCGCGGCCTGAAACCCGCCGACATACGTCCCCAGCTTCGCCGTTCGCTTGTTCAGCCGCGCCCACAGCCACGCCATGTTGACCTGATCCCATAGCGGCCCAAACTTGGCGATCAGCATCGGCTTCCAGATTTCGTCGTGCGCGGCTTTGCCCATCCACCGTGCCGACCATTCATCGGCGGTGTATTTTTCCAATCCAATGCCATTAGGCATGAAGGCGACGAAGGCGCTCATTGCCCCAAACCGCAGGCGATCCCAGAATGGCATCGTCGGGATGCGCAGCACGTTGACCACGCGGGAGAGAAATCCGCTGGGCAGCACGGGCTTGTCCAGCGCGAAATTGCCGTTTTCGGTCCAATAGCTGGTCGTCGGCGAGGAAAAGCGAACCTTGTCCGCGCAGCCGATCTCTTTGAGCAGGGCGAGAATGTCGTGGTCAGTGGCGAACCAGTGATGGTAGAACTTTTCGAGCGTCCACGCCCAGCGCGGGTCTTTGAACCCCGCCGCCAGCCCGCCGACCTCGGCCCCCGCTTCGTAGACCGTGACCTGATGCCCGGCTTTCGCCAGATCGTAGGCGGCGGCCAACCCGCCCGCTCCCGCGCCGATAATGCCTATCTTCATGAACTTCCCTTTTGTTTCGAGCCACAAAGAACGCAAGGATTTTCATTTTGATTTTCTTTGCGCTATGCGCTCATAATCTCGGTTGGCCCATCAGCTGTGACCTCGCTCGACGCCCGCGCAAAGTCGCCCCAGTGTATCCCTTGCCGGATCATGTAATAAATCCCCAGCACGGTGATCGGCAGCCACAGCGCGGCGTGCAAGACCAGCGTATAAGCCGCCGCCACATTCGGGTTGACGTTAAACGCCACCAGCACGGCGATCCCCGGCGTGTCAAACGTCCCGACGTACCCCGGCGAACTGGGCAGCGTGGTGGCAAGGTTGACCACCGCCGTCATCAGCATCAATACAAAGAAGCTGACCTCAAAATTGAAAGCGTGCATCACAAACCAGTATTTGGTCGTCTCGGTCAGCCAGATCACGATTGATGTTATCAGCGTCATGCCCAGATCGGCGGGGCTGCGCAGCGAGGACAGCCCGTCCATAAATCGATCCGCGATAGCGATCAATCGTTCACGCGCCGCCTCGACTGGAACCAGTTTTTCAAACATACTGTGATACAACCCCCGCGTGAATTCTGGTCTTAGCGCCAGCGCAAAGAACACTCCCAGCGCGCCGAGAAACAGGGCTGTCATCCAGATCACGATCTGATCGTAGGGCGGCGGGATGGGCGCGAACGGCAGCGCGGCGAACACAAACATCAGCATCACCAGCCCGTCGAAGATGCGCTCGACGATAATCGTCGCCAGTGATGCGCTGACGCTGACCCTATGATTACGCTTAAGCGCCCATGCCCGGATCACTTCCCCGGCCCGAAACGGATAAACGTTGTTGCCCATGTAGCCAATCACCACCACCGGGAACAGCTCGCGCAGCGAAACGCGCTGGATGGGGCGTAGGAGATAATGCCAACGCCACGTTCGCGCCCACACCGCGACGAAGTAAACCGCGACGCCGGGAATAATCCATAGGTAGTTCGCGCCTTGAAGCCCCTTCCATACTTCTTGCAAGTTGAGCTTGTCTAGCGCGATGTAAATAAATACCGCGCTGATTGCCAGCCCAATAATCAACAGCAGCCAGCGTCGCCATGAATTCATAAGAGCCTCAGTGAAAATGGGTAGGGCAGATTGTACCATACCCTATAGGCTGATTTGCCTGTATGGTTATACAAGCACAGCGCCGCAAAACATCACCAGCGATGGTTGGTTATGATGTTAAGCTAACGCATCGCGCAGTAATGCCCAATCGACCGTATAATAGGGGCTGGAATTAGATGTTCCGGGAGCGAAAACAATGAGTCGCACGGTTGAGGAATTAGAATCTGAAGTCGCCCGGCTGAAACAGGAAAACCAATCGCTGTGGCAGATGATCAAGCGCCTGAACGACATCGAGGAAGAATCGCGGGCGCGGCTGGCCCACGACATTCATGGCGGGTTCACGCAGGGTGTCGCCGCCATCACCATGCGGCTCAATGTGGTTCACAAACTGGTCGAGAGGAAACCGGAGTCTGCGTTAGAGGAATTAGTCAAGATCGAAGACCTTGCGCGCCGAACGACAAAGGAAATTCGTTACACCCTCTTTGAGCTTCGCCCGATGGCGCTGGAGCAGGGTCTCGCGGCAGCGCTGGAACAGCTCGCCGCCCGTTTGCAGGACACATTTGGGCAGGAAGTGATCGTGTTGATCGATCAGGACGCCGATCAGCGTCTTGACCATCGGACGGCCCGCGCTCTGTATACTATCGCCGCCGAAATGATCAATTATCTTCGCAAGCAGGCCAAAACGGAGCAGATCACGATCAACGTCACGCAGCAAGACGACCAGTTTGTGATGGAAATTGTGGACAACGGCACAGGCTTTGACGGCGAGGCTGCCCTCACTGCCGCGCGCGCCCGTGAAGGGCATCCGGGTTTGACCCTCATTCAGGATCGGCTACGCGTGCTGGAAGGCAAACTCGATCTTCGCTCCGTGCCCGGCGAGGGCAGCCGGATTGCCATCACGATCAAGTCAGACACCGTGCAGGTGCGGGGTTGATGCTAACTGTCATAGCCATCCAATCTGGGCAGTTAGACGCTTTCGCCCGCGTAGGCGACCACCCTCTCGGCGTGGACGGTTTTGCCAATGCGGTCCGCGACCTGTGGGCCAGCGGCGAATCTCGCCCGGAGTGGTGTTTTGTCGTGGAAGAAAATGGCAAATGGATAGGGCGAGTTGGCTACACTGGGTCAGACCTGACACCGCACGAACTGGGAATGATGGGCTTGCATATTCCTTGGCGCGGCGACTATCTGGCCGCAGGCATTCCCTTGTTGCGTGAGAGCCTGCGCGCCATGCGCGCATCCGGGCGAACTCACTTGGAGCGGCGGCTTTCCTCAATATCGGATTTTGTTAGCGAGCAGCGTGCCCTGCTCGAAAAAATCGGCTTGCCGCTGGCTCAAGAGAAGATCGCTCTCAGCCGGGTCGACTCTAAACCCCCAATGACTGGCCCGGAACATTTGTCGTTTCGTTCGCTGGAAGATGTTGGCGAGCAAGCGTTTGTGGACGCTGTGCGCCGGGTGACCGATGGGACTCTTGATCGCATCGATCAAGCCGAGCGAAACATTATGGGTCACGCTGAACACGCCCGAGTTTACCTGCATTTTCTCAAAATCGCCGATTGCCAGCCGGGATGGTGGCAGTTGGGCTATGCCCCTGATGGAGCCTTGGTTGGGTTGGTGATCCCCCAGAGTTTTGGCGATGGCATTGGCGCGATCAACTATATCGGCGTTGTCCCGCAGCAGCGCGGCAAAGGTTATGGTTACGAACTGCTTCTGAAAGGGACAGCGATCATGCAGCACGCTGGTCTTCGCGAAATGATCGCCGATGTGGATGTCTTGAACCCGCCCATGATTCGCGCTTTTGAGCAGGTTGGTTATGTTCATAAGGTCGAAACCCAGTTTGTTTATTTTGGCGAGATTGCCCTGCTGACTGACGCTTAAGCTCGCTAAGACCCGGCGCGACCAGTATGCCATTTCTATCCGATCACGGCAGAATAACTGGAAGGGCCAAGCGGCTGTGCTCGATTTCCCAGCCAAAACCCTCCCTGATTTGCGCGGACAATGACATAAAGTGGTATCGCCACCCGTCACGAAATACCATCAAGAACAAAGCCGCCTTCGCAGCCGCGAAGGCGGCTCACAAAATCCCGCCCGGGCTGTTGGTTGCATCGAGCGAAAGCGGGCTATCTCCATTCTCGACTAGGGTAATGCGATCCCCATCCGGGCGTTTTCCTCTTCAATTACCTTATCCTCTAGCTTTTTGTACAGCGGCGCAGGCTGGCCCAGCTTCTGCCCCGGTCGCAATTTTCTGGGCTGCCACGTCCCGATGGCGCGTGTCCCGTCATACACCAGCGTCTCATGCGCCCGCGTCGATTCCTCATACCTGATGATTTTGAGTTCACCGAATAGCTGTCCATCATAGCCCAGCATCTCGTACAGCTTCTGCGCGGTGAACGGTATCACGGGGGCCAGCATGGTCGTCAGGTGATCAATCGCTTGAAGCGCGGTGTAGACGGTCGTCGCGGCGGCCTGCCTGTCGGTCTTGACCGCCCCAAACCACGGGGCGCCGTCCAGATATACATTCACTTCGCGCGCCAGCCCCATCGCCTCTGATAACGCGCCGCGCAGTTTGACCGCCGCGTACAAATCGCTCACGGTCTTAAAACCCGCCTCGACTTTTTC
>Ga0210377_10000226_pt1 | contig 53746 bp, 48 predicted proteins | sample PLM4_65_b1redo_FD_155480 | JGI IMG/M metagenome (GOLD analysis project Ga0210377, IMG submission 155480) | Groundwater sediment microbial communities from an aquifer in East River, Colorado, USA - PLM4_65_b1 redo | ecosystem: Environmental > Terrestrial > Soil > Riparian zone | place: USA: East...
AATCGGAGTCAAACCCCCCGGCGACCAAGACCTTCCCGTTGGGCAACAGGGTTGAACCGGCAAGCCGCGCGGTACCCATTGGCCCCGTCGTTGGGCTAAAGGTTCCTGTCACCGGATCATAGAGTTCCGCCGAGGCCAACGCGCCAATCGGGGCAGGATCGACAGATGCCCCTCCAGCCATCAGGACTTTCCCATTCGGCAACCGTGTCGCGATTCGGACGCCATATCGGGCGGTCCCCATTGGTCCCGTCGTCAGGCTAAAGGTCCCCGCAGCCGGGTCGTACAGCTCCGCCGAGGCCAGCGCACTCCCACCGGAGAGTCCCCCAGCAATCAAGACCTTCCCGTCGGATAAGAGCGTCGCGGTGTGGACACTTCGGGCATCCTCCATGTACCCAGTGGACGTAAAGAGGCCTGTCGCCGGATCATAGAGCTCCGCCGAGTTAAGATCCGCACCAGAATCCCCACCCCAATCAAATCCCCCGGCAATGAGAACCTTCCCATTGGGTAAGAGAGTTCCGGTGCTGAATGCTCGGGGATTCATCATGAACCCGGTGGTAGGCGTAAAAGTCCCTGCAGCCGGGTCATACAGCTCCGCCGAGGGCAGCGTAATCCCACTGGAGTTAGCTCCCCCAGCGATCAGGACCTTCCCGTTGGGTAACACGGTTGCAGTCGGATATCTGCGGGCGGTCCCCATTGGTCCCGTCGTTGCGCTAAAGGTCCCCGCAACCGGGTCATACAGCTCCGCCGTGTTCAGCGCACCAGGCGGAAGGTCAGCAGGTCCTCCCCCGACGATTAAAATTTGCCCGTTGGGCAAGAGGGCCGTGCCGGGATGCGCTCGGGCGGTCGCCATATTTCCCGCCGTTGGGCTCCACGCATTCAGGGGGCCAGTCTGATCGTTGCATATCTTCGCCACAAAGGCGTCATAGATGCCGCCGAGCGTGCCCTGCAGTGGGTTGACCGTGGGAAAGTTGGAGGAATAGGTGAATCCCGTCACGTAAGCATAGCCCGAAGCATCCACCGCAATGCCGGCACCCCAGTCATCGCCGCTGCCCCCCAGGTAGGTGGAGTAGACCAGGGCACTAAGATCCGAATTGAGTTTGGCCACAGTGGCATCCTGGTTGCCGCCGTACCCCTGCAGTGTGTTGGCCGTGGGAAAGTCCGAGGAATCGGTATTACCCGTCACATAAACGTAACCCCCATCCATCGCAATGCCGAAGACCCTGTCATCGCCGCTTCCCCCCAGGTAGGTCGAATTGACCAGCGGACTGCCACTTACGGGGAGCTTGGCCACAAAGGCATCGTCGACGCCACCGCCAAAGGCACTTTGCAGTGGGCTGGCCCCCGTGGGAAAGTCCAAGGAAGAGGTATTCCCCGCTATGGCGGCATTGCCAGAAGCATCTACCGCAATGCCGGTGCCCACATCACTGCCACTGCCTCCCAGGTAGGTGGAGTAGATCAGCGCGACGCCCGTCGGAGGTAGGTTCGCCACAAAGGCATCAGAGGCACCACCGCCAAAGGTACCCTGCAGTGGGAAGGCCGTTGGAAAATCGGAGGATGTCGTGGATCCGGTCACAACGGCAGCGCCACCGGCATACAGCGCAATCCCGTTGCCCCCATCATCACCGCTGCCTCCCAGGTAGGTGGAATAGAGCAACGAAAAGCCGAAAGGAGCGAGCTTTGCCACAAAGGCATCATAGCCCCCCCCGGATGCGGGCTGAAAGGGGCTTAACGTGGGAAAGTTGGTCGAAAAGGTATACCCTGTCACATAGGCAATGCCGGAAAGAGGATCCATCGCAATCCCCGTGCCAGAGTCAGTGCTACTACCTCCCAAGTAGGTGGAGTAGATCAGCCCAGAGCCCGCAAAATTGAGCCTAGCCACAAAGGCATCAGAGGCGCCACCGCCATATATGGCCTGAATGGGAACGACCTTTGGAAAGTTGATGGAACTGGTGTTTCCCGTCACGTAGGCATTGTAGGCAGAATCCAGTGCAATGCTGGCGCCCCCGTCATAGCTGCTACCTCCCAGATAGGTGGAGTAGATCAGGACGGATCCGGGCTGACTGAACTTGGCCACAAAGACATCATTGAGGCCGCCGAAGGTACCCTGCAGGGGGATTGCGGCCGTGGGAAAGTCAGAGGATAAGGTGACTCCGGTCACATAGGCATAGCCAAAAGCATCCACCGCAATGCCGTAGCCGTCTTCACCGCCGCTGCCCGGCACGCTGCCGCCCAGGTAGGTGGAATAGAGCAGCACGGGATCAATGATGAGAGGTTTGCCTGTGTCATAGGCGGCGACCTGAACCCCCACCATGACGGCAACGGCCGTGCGTTCTCCCTGCTCTGTTCCCCGCTCACCACCAGCCTTTTCCTGTATGACGTACCGGGCAACCACCGCGTGCTTCGCCCCGTTAATCTCCTGATACACCTGGGGCTTCCGAAGGCGCAGCTCGCCGCCGGCGACTTGCAGGAGTAGATCACCCTGCTCATCGACTTTAAGATGCTCCGCACCTTCGAAGGCGAGCCTGATCTGACCCGGGTCGGCGCCAGGGCCGACCACCAAGTCGTATTCCAGTTGTCCTTGATTGCCGTAGTAGACGAGGTCGACCCCGGGGTAGACGCTGGCATACCGCACCTTCGCATAGGTGGGAATATTGGTGTGCCATTTCTTGGGATCATTGCCGATGAAGTAATTGACCTTGCCAGGCAACTCCTCCAGTCCCGCCGCCTCCGGCCCGGGCTTGGAGCCAAGCAGCTTCATGCGGACCACCGCCTGTTTCGTCTCTTCGGGGGTCGTGGCCGATGCCGCGTCAGTGGGACTTAATCCATGGGGATGTAATTCGGGTCCAGTCTTCGCTGTTCCCTCCGCCTCGGGCTTGCCCTGCCGTAAGGCCAGCACCGCCTCGTCGGCAGTGAGATACAGCGCATAGCCGCGGCCACGGGCCAGGAATTTCACTTGGCCGTCGGTCTGGCCCCGGTTGGCCTCAAAGCTCAGGGGCAACTTGCCGTAGGCTTGAACGATCTGCTGGTTGGTCTTTTCCGGGGCACCTGTCTGGGCAGGCTCAGCAGGGCCTTTGTTCACCGTGGGTCCCGGCTGCTTCGAGGCTATTTTTTGTGGCAGGAGAGCGCTACAGCCAACCTGCACAATGGCCGCCAGTAACCCCGCCAATCCGGCCATCAGGCACAACAAGCGGATCCACCCGCCCCTACTTTGTTTATTCCATTTGCTCATAAACATAGACCAACCTCCGTTTTGCCTTGCGCTCCTCATCAGCACCAGGAGCTTCACCTACAAGCATAATCGTTGCGTCTTTAGGGCCTACAGGCTCAACACGCTTTGCCATGATTATGGCTCCTGCATGATTATGGCTCCTGATTGAGTGCTGGTAGCTCTACACCCTTTAGGAGGCCCTGTTCTTTGAAGAAGCGCCGTAGCAGCCCACGCACGAGTAGCGACTTAGCGCCATGGGTCTCATTTGTTACCTTGGAGAGGAGATCCCACTCGAATGGGAGGAGCTCAACGTGTAGGTTGTGAACCTCATCCTTCTCCGGAGTGCTGGACATTGGAATTGATAGGACCTCCCTTGATAAGAGATTTCGCACGCTGGCCCAGAGTCGTTGTTGATCCTGAATCGTTGTCTGTGACCATCGCCAAGAAGAAGGGGTTCGGCCTCACAGCGGCGTCAGCTCTTCTTCCACCAGTGCCTGAGTGATCGAGATCTTAGGCACAAGTTGAGTTAGGTCGCTATCCCCTGAAACAGGTAAAATAGCGACTAAATTGGTGTAGGCCTTGATGAGATCCGCGGTGGGCGTGGGGATTCGATGATGCCGGTTCGAATCGCGTAGCACACCAGGTCCGCGATCCGATGCAGATCGAGTTTGCGCATTATATTCTTGCGGTGGGTGTCGACGGTTGGGGGGCTGATCTGCAGGCACGCAGCGATCTCTTTTGTGGATTTCCCTTCGGCGACCAGTTGCAGGACTTCCCGCTCCCGCGCGCTGAGGCCCGACTCAACGGGCTTGCCGGGTCCCCTCTTCGTCGCTTTCTGTACAAACGAAGGGATGAGTTTGCGTGAGATACAGGGGCTGAGGTAGACATTGCCTCGGTGAGCCTCCCGAATCGCCAGGAACAGTTCTTGCGCAGTGGCGTCTTTCAACAGGTACCCCTTCGCCCCCGCCTCCAGGGCGCGCTTGAGAAATTCCTCGCTGTCATACATGCTGAGGAGCACCACCTTGGTGGTCGGGCTGATCTGGGAGACGCGTCGAGTCGCCTCGATCCCATTGAGATCGGGCATGGAAATGTCCATGAGGACCACATCGGGCCGAAGGGCTTGGATCTGCTTGAGCGCCTCCCGTCCGTTCGAGGCGGTCCCAACGGGTTTCAACGTGGGCTGGTCCTGAAGCAGTCTGACCAACCCGTCCAGGAACAGATGGTGGTCATCGACCAGAAACACTCGAATGTGATTCATCGGCCGAGCCGGTGGGTTGCTGATCGTCATCGGCTCATCCCGACGCGTCTGAGACGGCAGGGACTCTGACGACGATCTTGGTTCCGTTCCCAGGACTGGACTCGATTTCGATGTGTCCTTGTAGGAGGTTGACGCGCTCATAGATGCTGGTCAAACCGACTCCGTGCCCGGCTTCACTCGCTGCTGCCGATGTGCTCCAGGCAAATCCTATTCCATTGTCCAGGATGGACAGCACCACGTCCTGACCGATTGCATCGAATCGGACGATCACGTAACTTGCCCGGGCATGTTTGGCCACGTTGCTCAATCCCTGCTGCACAATGCGATAGAGGTGGGTTTCCCTGTCAGCGGGGAGAGGCGTCTCTGTTTCGTGGCAGTGGAACTCGGTCTGGATACCGCTCATTCGCTGGAACTCGTCGATATAGGACTGTATGGCGGGGATCAACCCCAGTTCATCGAGGATTTCCGGGCGCAGGTGTTTCGATAACTGGCGTACCTCTTGCGAGATCTTTCTCAGCTGAAACACGATCGCTTGCAACTCCTGACGATGGGGCGCCCTCGCGGATCCAGCGTCCATGACCACTCGTTCCAATCGCATCTTGACCGCGAAGATGGATTGGGCGACGTTGTCGTGCAGTTCACGCGAGAGCACTCGATACTCATCCTCCTGAAATTGCAGGATATGCTGAGAAAGCCGCTGGAGGTGTCCCATGGTGTGGGCCAGCGCGCCTTCAGCCAGCTTGCGCTCAATCAGTTGTTGTTGTAAGGCCTGATTGGCCCTTGACAGCTCGGCCGTTCGTTGCTCGACGCGTCGTTCGAGTAGGTGGTGGGCTGTTCGCAGCGCGCGCTCAGCCCGTCGCTGCTCGGTGACGTCGCGAAAGCTCCACACCCTGCCAACGGTCTGTCCGTCGACCCGCTGGGGCTTTGAATAGCGTTCAAAGACTCTCCCGTCCTTAAATTCCAAGGTGTCGAAGCTTTCGTCATCCGGCTTCGCGTACAATTCCCGCACCTTGCTGAGAAAATCGTCGGGGTGACATAGCTGGTCGAGGACAAACGCCAGGGCGCGATTGTCATCCCTGGAGTCGACAATGGGGGGGGAAAGCTGCCACATCTTGACGAACTGACCATTGAAGCTCACGATCTTTCCCGTGCCGTCCACCACCAGAATGCCGTCGGCGGTTGATTCAAGCGTCGCCTTGTGCAGAGACAGTGCGGTTTTGAGGGCTTCTTCCGTCCGCCTCTGATCCGTGCGGTCGCGAACAGCGACCGCCGACTCACGGACGTCGCCCTGAGCAGTGAGCATACCGAGGAGAGATTCATCCATCGGGCCACCTGGACGGGTCGTCTTGGTAAGAGCGACAGAATCCTGTCGATCCGAATGGACGGGGCCGCTCATCGAACTCCAATAATTTACGCCACCGTCGGGTGGCCGGCGTGGGAGGGAAGAAATCGCCTCGTGATTCGCAGGGATTGAGACGGTATTTACCGTCTTTTATAAGAGAAAGTCAATCCCTTCGCTAACAGGCTTCTGAAAAAGTCCATCTGCTGCGTTCTCGGTCGTCGGAAATCCTCACGTACGACCCAGTACGCTCCGGTTTCCTCCTCCCTGCGGCCTTGCATCTGGAACTTTTTGAGCAGCCTGCAAGCCTTACCGAGTCTTAAAGAGCGCGAAGAGAAGCAAGTTATGCGCCGGGAATGTACTTTGCCGGATTACGGGCCGAACGCGACAACTTCGAGGTCGAATTGGGCCGTTATCGATCATCGAGCCCTACGCGGAGACCGACGCGTGCAACGTTCTTTATCCTAAGTAACACTTTCTTTTTCCAAATACAGACCGTGTTGGCATACCGATTGGGCGGTCTTGCATCGGTCAAAAACAACCTCTATTGAGACAAACGATCCGAGCACCCCCGATTATTGACAAGCCGGATTGATCCATAGTATTGTGCCGCATTCGTCAGGGGGCGCTGCCCCGCGGGCTCTCTATACCATCATTTGCTCACCCACTACGACGGAGGAGACCAATGGATCAAACCATCGTCAGGACCCAAAAACATCGCAACGGCGACGTGCTGTTCGAAGAAGGCACGTGGGCCTTTTCCGCCTACATCGTCAAGTCGGGCAAGGTGAATATCCTCAAGCAAGCGGACGGCAAGCAGGTGATCGTCGCCACGATGAAAGCGGGCGACATCTTCGGGGAGATGGCGTTCTTGGGCGGGACGAAACGGACCGCGTCGGCCGTGGCTGACGGCGACGTCGAGGTCGCCGTCATTTGGCAGGACATGTTCATGGAGGCCCTCAACGAACTCTCTCCGGACGTCCGATACAAATTAAACGGCTTGGTCAGCGACCTGACCGGTCTCACCGAGATCTACGCCCGATTGTCGAGCGCCATCCACGAAGTCAGAGGTATTCAAGCGAGGATGGGCGATCTCCGGCCAATCGACAAAGAACTCGACAAGTCGCCGGACTATCTCCGTCGCGTCGTCGATGCGCTCGTGGTCAGACTTCGCAAAGCCGTGGATGGCTGCACGAGGTTGTCCAATGAGATCGAAACGGCGCACAAATCCGTCGAGGCGATTGCGGCCCCTGCGAAAGGTTAAGCGCCATCGCGCGGCGGGCGTTTCCTGCGATCGTCAGCGGAACTCGATGACGCGTTTATCCTCGAGCATGTGGAGGTTCGGGATACCCAAATCCAGAAGCTCCCGTTTGATGGCGGGCAGGTACCGCGGCTTCATGTGGTAGGCGTAGACGGGTAGATCGGGCTTTCCGATCTTGTCGAATTCTCGCCGCAAGAGGCGCGGCGTGAGGTGGCGGCTCAGGAACGCAAGGTCCTCAAGCTCGTTGGGAAAGGTCGTCTCGATAAAGGCCGCTTTGAGCGTCGGCTCCTCGGCGGCCGCCTTCCAGATCTGGTCGGTTTCGCCGGTGTCCCCGCTGTAGAGAAACGACGCCGTGCGGTCCTGAATCAAAAAACCCGCGCACGGCACGACGTGATTGACGGGATAGGCTCGGACGCGAAGCCCGCCGACGTCGAACGCCTCCCCGGCCTTGACTCCCCGCAGTTGGAAGACGGGATTCCCCTGATTCGGGAGCTGGGTGAAATCGGGCCAGAGCTGATCGTTGAACACCCATCGCTCGAGCCCGGAGATGACCTCCTCCAAACTGATGATCACCACTGGGTTATTGACTCGATCCGGCAGCCGATTTTCCGAGAACGACGACAGCCCCTTGATGTGATCGATGTGGATATGGGAGAGCAAGACATACCGGATTTCAGTCTGTTCCTCGAGGGTCAGCGCCGAACTGATCGTGCCGGCGTCCACCAAGACCGACCCGTTGACCAGAAACCCGCACGCATCGTAGTGGGAGAGCTCGGCGCCGTGACAACCCAGAACCCGTAGTTTCATCAACCACGCTCCTCCGATGTGAGGTGACGACCGATCCGCACGTCAGACCTCCAATCGAGGGCGGGCTCACGGTCGGTCGGTTATAGCAAAGACGGCCGGCACTGTCAATTGTCCGGACTTCACGACTCAGACCCCGGCCAGTTGGCGCTCCACCCAGAGGCATTGACGATGCAAGGCGTGGCGCTTGGCTTCGATCCAGGCCCGGCCGTAAAATCCCGGGAGGTATTCACCCCGGTAGAGGGCCTTGGCCTCCTCCAGGCACTTCCTGGCCGCGGGTCGCTGGCCGAAGATCTCCAGGCGATGGGCTTGACGAACCGCCTCCTCGAACGCCCAGCAGTCCGACCAGCAGGACGTGGGGTGGAGGGACAGATGACCCCCGACCACCGTCACGAAACCGGATCCCTTCTCCTCGGGTCGGCCCAAGGCCGCCTGGAGCCGATGGAGGGCGGCGTACCACTCGGTGACGCGCGCCTCTTCGCCCTGCTCCGGCCACAGCAATCCCACCAGTTCCGCACGGGGGACCTGCCGGCCACCGAGGGTGACCAGCGCCAGGAGCAGCTCCAGATCCTTCGGGTCCCGCCACGCCTGATTCGAAACCACGCGGCCGTGGAGCAGGATCTCGCATCTCCCAAGCGTGTGAATCGTAAGCGCGGGTGTCGTCACCGCTTTCGGTTGAGTCATCAACCAGGGTTCCTCCGAGCCACTACGATGCGCCCGTTCGTGTCGCGTGGTGCGGCGTTCCACGATGACGGGGATCTATAGCAGAGCCGGCCTTACAAATGCCTTACAGGCCGACACTCGGATCGAACGTCGGGTCAGGGAGATCTTTCAGGCGAAGCGGGTCAGCGGCGGGTGACACTCGTGGGGTCCAAGGCGTCGCGCAGGCGGTCCCCCAGCAGATTGAAGGCCAGCATGGTGACGAAGATTGCCAGGCTCGGGAACACGATCAGATGCGGGTAGAATTTCAGCGCGGTCCAACCCTCCCCCGCGAGGCTGCCCCAACTGGTCTGCGGCGGCGCGATGCCCAGCCCCACGAAGCTGAGCGTCGACTCCGCGAGAATCCCCGCCGGGATGCGGAAGGTGAGCGTGACGATCAGGGGGCCGACGGTCTGCGGCAGGAGGTGCCGGAAGAGGATCCGCGCGTGACCCGCCCCGGCCGCGCGCGCGGCTTCGGCGAACGGCTGCTCGCGCCAGCGGAGGATTTCGCCCCGCACGAGCCGGGCCACCGTCATCCACCCGACCAGGCTGATCGCCGCGATCATGCCCGGCACGCCCCGCCCGATCAGCACGCCCAGCAGAATGATGAGCAGGAGGTCGGGCAGCGCGTAGAGCACCTCCAGCAGGCGCATGAGCGTGGCATCCACCCGCCCCCCCACGTACCCCGAGACCGCGCCGTACAGCGTGCCCACGAACAGCGCCACGCAGGCGGAGACGAGGCCCACCAAGAGCGAGGTGCGGGTGCCGTGGATAATCCGCGACAGCAGGTCGCGCCCGAGCCGGTCGGTGCCCATCCAGTGGGTGGCCGACGGCGCAGCATAGAGCGACGCCAGGTCCTGCGCGTCATACGGGTACGGGGCGACCAGCGGCGCGAACAGGGCGGTGAACACCACCACCGCCAGCACCATGACGTTGACCGCGGTCATTCGATTCTGACCCGCGGGTCGAGCCACGCGTACGCGAAGTCGACGACGACGTTGGCCGCCACCAGCACCGCCGCGTACAGCAGCGTCACGCCCATGATGAGGGGGTAGTCGCGGTTGGTCACCGCGGTGATGAAGAAGCGCCCCATGCCGGGGATCGCAAACAGGTACTCGACGACGAACGACCCGGTCACGAGCGCCGCCGTCAACGGCCCGAGAATCGTGACCACCGGCATCAGCGCGTTGGGCAATTGGTGCGCGAACAGCACCGCCCGCGGGCTCAACCCCTTGGCGTGCGCCGTGCGGATACACTCGTGACGGGCGATGTCCAGCAGGCTCGATCGGGTCAGCCGCGCGATGTAGGCCGCGGGCCCCAGACCCAGCGTCAGCGCGGGCAGAATGAGATACCGCGGTCCCTCCCACAGCGCCGGCGGCAACAGGTGGAGGCGATGGGAAACGACCAACACCAGGACCGCGCCCAACACGAAGTTCGGCACCGCCACGCCGGCCGTCGCCAGCATCATCCCGCCCCGATCGACCCACGTGCCCGGCCGTTCGCCGGCGAGGATGCCGAAGGTCAGCCCCAGCACCACCGCGACCAGCAATGCGACCGCGCCCAGCGCCAGCGAGACCGGAAAGGTCTCGGCCAGGATGTCGACTACGTCCCGTCCGACGTATTTGAACGAGGGGCCGAGGTCGCCGCGGATCAGCCCGCCCAGGTACAGGAGGTACTGGCGCCAGACCGGCTGGTCCAAGTGGTACTTTGCCTCGATGTTCGCGACGATCTCCGGCGGGAGCTGCTTTTCGCTGTCGAACGGCCCGCCGGGGACGGCACGCAGCAGGAGGAAGGTCACCGTCGCCACCACCCAGAGCACGGCGAGGCCCCAGACCGCCCGTCGCGCCAGCGCCTTAAACGGCACCAATAAGCGGCCGCGGATCATCGGCCGTGCGCCTCCAGCGTCACGCCTTGCAGCGACAGAATCTCCATCGCGTTCAGGCTCAAGCCCCTGACCCAGGGTTTGACGAGGATGTTCTGCGCGTGGGTGAAGAGCGGCGCGATGGGCACGTCCTCCTCGGTCAGGATGCGCTGCGCCTCGCGATAGAGCGCCGCCCGGCGCGCGGGGTCGGCCTCGGCCGCGGCGTCGGCGACCAGGGCGTCGTAGCGCGGGTTGGCCCAGCCGGTGTGGTTGTTCCCCGAATCGGCGGTGAACAGGGCGAGAAAATTGTCGGGGTCGGGGTAGTCCGCCCCCCACCCGAGCCGGAACAGCGGGGGGGCGTCGTGTTGCAGGCGCTTGAGATAGACCTTCCACTCCAGATTGTCGAGCGTCACGCTCACCCCGAGATGGCTCTTCCACTGGGCTTGCAAGTTCTCGGCGATCAACGTATTGACCGGCCCCGTGTTGTAGACGTACTCGACCGGCGGCAATCCCCGGCCGTCCGGGTAGCCCGCCTCGGCCAGGAGACGTCGCGCGCGGTCGGGGTCGAACGGCAGGCCGATCGACGGGTCGTGGCCGAACATCCCGGGCGGGACCCAGCTCGTCGCCGCGCGCTCGCCGCCGCGCAGGATCTTCGGGAATTGCTCCCGATCGATGGCGAGCGTGAAGGCCCGCCGCACCCGGGGGTCGGTGAAGGGGGCTTTCTTGACGTTGAACCCCGCGTAATACCCACGGAGGATCGGCAGGCGGAGGTGCTCCGGCGAGCCCTGGAACGCGGGGATCGCCTCCGGGGGCAGTTGCGCATAATCCAGATCGCCGGTCTGGTACAAGGTCAACTCCGTGGTCCGCTCGTTCACCACGTACATGACGACCCGGTCCAGCGCGGGCCGGCCGCCGAAGTAGGTCGGGTTGGCCGCGAGCGTGAGGCGGTACTCATGCCGCCAGTCCGTCAGGCGAAACGGGCCGTTCGTCACCAGGCGCTCCGGGTCGGTCCACTGATTGCCGTATCGCTCGATCAGATCGCGGCGCTGGGGAAACGTCACCATGAACGTGGTCAAACTGGGAAAGTAGACGAGCGGCCGTTCGAGGCGGACCTCCAATTCCGTCGGCGAGAGCGCGCGGACCCCGACGGCCGCGGGATCGGCGATCTTCCCGGTGTTGTAGGCCTTGGCGTTCGCCACCGGGTACAGAAAATAGGCGTACTCCGCTCCGGTGTTCGGATCGAGCAGCCGCTTCCAGGCATACTCGAAATCGCCGGCCGTGACGGGCCGCCCGTCGGTCCACCTCACGTCGGACCGAAGGTGAAACCGGTAGACCCGGCCGTCGCCGGACACGTCCCACGACGCGGCAACGGACGGGACCGGCTTGAGGTCGTCGTCGAACCGGGTGAGGCCGTCCATGAGGTTTTCGATCACGGTGATCGACACGCTGTCGGTGGCGAGCGACCAGTCCAGGGTCGGCGGTTCGTTGGACAGCACGAAGCGGAACGTATTCGGGGAAGTGGACGACGCCGCGCATGCGCCCACACCGATCGACAGGCACACGGCGAGCAGCCGTCGGGCCGATCCGACGGTCAGCCCGCCAAACACTCCGTGACCTGCGCCTCCATCGCCGCCCGGAGCGCGTCGAGGTGCCCGGGGGTGTCGGCTTCGAAACGGAGCACGAGCACGGGCTGGGTGTTCGAGGCGCGGACGAGCCCCCAGCCCCACGCGGTGCGGACCCGGACGCCGTCGACGTCGACCACCTCCAGGATCGGGATGGGGAAGCGCTCCGCCCGTTTTGCGGCGTCCTGAAAAAACGTCCGGATCCGGGCGACGACGCCGAACTTCCGCTCGTCCGGGCAATCGACGCGGATTTCGGGGGTCACGTTCGTTGGCGGCAGGCGGGACGCCAACGCGGACAAGGGCCGGCCGTCGCGGACGAGGAGTTCCACGACGCGGCATGCGGCGTAGATGCCGTCGTCGTAGCCGTAGTAGCGGTCGGCGAAGAAGAGGTGTCCGCTCATTTCGCCGGCGAGCGGCGCATCGAGTTCCTTCATGCGCGCCTTGATCAGCGAGTGCCCGGTCTTCCACATCACCGGACGCCCGCCCAGCCGCGCGATCTCGTCGTAGAGCACCTGCGAGCACTTCGCCTCCGCGATCACCGGCGCCCCCGGCTTCGCCGCGAGGACGGGCCCGGCCAGCAGCGCGAGCAGCCGATCCCCCCACAGGATCTCGCCGCGCTCGTCGACCACCCCCAGGCGGTCGGCGTCCCCGTCGAAGGCGACGCCCAGGTCGGCGCGGTGTTCGCGCACGGCGGCGATCAGATCGCGGAGATTGTCGACGACGGTGGGGTCGGGATGATGGTGGGGAAAGCGCGCGTCGGGCTCGCTGTAGAGTTCGATCACGTCGCACCCGATCGCCCGCAGCAGCGCCGGCGCCGCCAGGCCGGCCACGCCGTTCCCCGAATCGACGACGACTCGGAGGGGCCCCAAGCCGGACGCCGCTCCCCGCGCCGTCTTCAGGTCGGCAAATTGCCGCGCAAGCTCGCCGTGATACGCCGGGAGGATCGCGTACTCCGAGATCTTGCCGACGCCCCGCACCCGCTCCCCGCCCTCAACCATCTGGCGGAGCGTCTGGATGGCCGCGCCGTAAATGGATTCTTTCCCCACGCACACTTTCAGGCCGTTGAACTCGGGCGGGTTGTGGCTGCCGGTGATCATCACGCCGCCGTCGACCGCGAGGTGAAAGAGCGAGTAGTAGAGCACCGGCGTCGGACACACACCCAGGTCCACGACGTCGACGCCGGTCGAGAGGATGCCGGCGGCGAGCCGATCCCGAATCGGGGTAGAGTGCTCCCGCACGTCGCGGGCGAGGCTGACGGAGGAGCCGTTGGCACGCCGGACCATCGTGCCGTACGCTCGACCGATCCGCTCGGCCAGGTCGAACGTCAGGTCGGCCCCGACGACGCCCCGGATGTCGTACTCGCGATAGATGGACACGCCGTCGCGGTGCTCCCGGTCTTACCGCCCCGTCCTTCCAAAATCATCGTCAAATCGTACGATATCGTCCTCGCCGAGGTACGAACCGTTCTGGACTTCGATGATCTGGAGCGGGATCGCCGGATCGGGATTTTCCAGGCGATGCCTGGTCTGCGGCGGGATGTAGGTGCTCTCGTTCGTCTTCACGTCGTACACGCGGTCCCCGCAGGTCACCCGCGCCGTGCCCGATACCACCACCCAGTGCTCGCTCCGTTGCCGGTGCATCTGCAGGCTGAGGCGCGACGCGGGGTTGATGACGATCCGCTTGATCTTGTAGCCCTCCCCTTCCTCCAGAACGGTGTACGTACCCCACGGACGCTGCACCGTCCTGTGGGTGACGTGCTCCTGCGCGTGCCGGGCCTCCAGGGTTTCGACCACGCGACGCACGTCCTGCGCCCGATCCTTGTCGCAGACCAGGGTGGCGTCCGGCGTGTCGACCACGATCACGTCCTTGAGGCCGATCGTCGCCACGAGCCGATCCTGCGCGTAGAGGATCGAGCGTTCGCTGCCGAAGTCGAGCACGCGTCCACTGATCACGTTGCCGCGTTCGTCCTTTTCCGCCACGTCGTCCAGCGCCGCCCAGCTCCCGACGTCGCTCCACCCCAGTTCGGCTGGAATCACCGCGGCGCGACGCGTGCGCTCCATCACGGCATAATCGATGGACACGGCCTCGATCGTCCGGTAGAGCTCGGCGATCCGATTCCGGTCGGCTCCGGCCTTCATCTCCTCCGCGATCCGCTCGGCGGCCTCCGCGACGGCGGGCGCATACGCGCGGAGTTCCTCGAGGATCGCCGCCGCCCGCCAAATGAACATGCCGCCGTTCCAGAAATAGTCGCCCGCGGCGACGTAGCGCTCGGCGGCGGCCCGGTCGGGTTTCTCGACGAAACGCGCGACCCGGAACGCAAGGCAACTATCCAGCGTCACGCTAGACGCCAGGCAACGATCGAGCGTCGCGCTAGACGCGTCGGCGTCCGGTTTCGCGCCGCACGCCGGCGAACCGACCCGGAGAGGCTCGCCGCGCTGGATGTACCCGTAGCCGGTCTCGGCCCGCCGCGGCACCAGCCCGATCGTCACGAGGAATCCCTCGCGCGCGACCTCTTCGGCCCTCGCCAGACACCGCAGAAACGCGTCGGGTTTCGCGATAACGTGGTCCGCCGGGAGGACGGCCATGACCGCGTCGGGGTCCCGCTCGATCACACGGTGCGCCGCCACCGCGATCGCTGGGGCCGTGTTCCGTCCGACCGGCTCGACGATCACCGTTGCGTTCGCGTCAACCGCGCGCAGTTGGCGGCCGACCTCGTCCGCGAGATCCCCGCCCGTCACGACCCAGCGCCTCTCTGCCGGCACCGCCGGGGCGACGCGGAGCACCGTTTCCTGCAGCATCGTCCGGTCGCTTAGGAGCGCGATGAGCTGCTTGGGAGCCAGCCGCCGGGAGAGCGGCCAGAAGCGGGTCCCGGTTCCCCCCGCGAGGATGACGGCGTGCAGGTGCGACGCACTCATGGCATTCCGCTTACCGCTCTAGCGTGACGCTGGATCGTTGCCTCGCGTCTAGCGTGACGCTCGATCGTTGCCTCGCGCGATCGGTCACCGCCCACGTCCCGACCACAGCACGAGGCCCTGCGCCACGACGGCTCCGACGGCGTCCGCCGCCAGGTCCTGGACATCCGAGACCCGGAGCGGGATGAAGCCCTGGTGGTACTCATCGCTGACGCCGTACAGCACCGCAATCACCGCCGCCGCGCCGGCGAGCACCAGTGGCGGTGTCCGAGGCCTGGAATGGCGCAGAGCCGCGAACAGCACGACGGAAAACGCACCGTACACGAGCACGTGGATGGCCTTGTCGACCAGGAAGGGCAGGTGCTTCACCCCCAGGGGATACGACTGCCCGGCGAGCAGAAAGATCGCGAGCGCGTATAGACCCGCCGCAAGCCACCATCCCATCGACCCGATGGCGGAGAGGCCGGACCGCGCGGCGGGCGCCGACTGCGCCACGGGCGGCTTCACTCCGCCGGGCCTCCATCGAGGGAGTTGGCCTTGACGCGCAGAATCCGAAGGCGGACGAGCCGCCCGATCAGGTCCGGAGGGCCGTCGAAGTTGACGGTGAGGTGGCTCGACGTGCGCCCCATCAACCTCGTCCGATCCGTCCTGCTGGGCCCCTCGACCAGCACCTCTTCGACCCGTCCCTCGAACGACTCGTTCTTTCGGCGCGTGATCGGCCGCTGGACCGCCAGCATCTCTTGCAACCGTCGGTCCTTGTCGGCCTCGGCGACTTGTTCGTCGAGCGCGAGGGCCGCCGTGTTGGGCCGCCGGGAGTATTTGAACGCGTAGATATTGTCGAATTGCACGACATCGAGCGCGGCCAGCGTCTCCTGAAAGTCCGGCTCGGTTTCTCCGGGAAACCCGACGATGATGTCGGTGGTCAGCGCCACGTCCGGCATCCGGAGCCGCAACGCGGCGATCAGGTCGAGATAGTCGCGGAACGTGTAGTCGCGACGCATGCGAGTCAGCGTCCGGTCGGCCCCCGACTGCATCGGCAGGTGCACGTGCCGGCACACCTTCGGGAGCCGCGCCAGCGTCTCGATCATCTTCAAGGTCACGGCGTTCGGATGGGAGGTCGTGAACCGGATGCGAGCGAGGCCGTCGATGGGGTGAATGAGGTCGAGCAGGTCGGAAAAATCGACGCCCTCGGAGGAAGTGCGGCCGTAGGAGTTGACGTTCTGCCCCAGGAGGGTCACTTCGCGGCAGCCGTCCGCGCAGAGGGCGGCGATCTCGTCGCGGATCTCGCCGCTGAGCCGGCTGCGTTCGCGGCCCCGGGTCGCGGGCACGACGCAAAAACTGCACGCGTTCTCGCAGCCCTCCATGATCGACACCCACGCCCTCACCCGCTCGCGCCGGTCGGCGGGCAGCGTGGGCGCGATGCCGATCGGATCCTCGGTGTACACCACCTTGCGCCGCGTGGTCACCGCTTCGGTCAGCAGCGCGGGGAGCCGCTCGATGCCCTTCGATCCGAAGACCAGATCGACGGCCGGCGACCGCTGCAGGATCGCGCGGCCTTCCTGTTGCGCCACGCATCCCGCCACGCCGATCAGGAGGTCGGGCCGCGCGGCTTTCAACGCGACGAGCCGCCCGAGGTCGCTGTAGACCTTTTGCTCGGCCTTGTCGCGGATGCTGCACGTGTTCAGCAGGATGAGGTCGGCATTCTCGGGGTCGGCGGTGAGGACGTATCCCATCGGCGCGACGAGCCCGGCCATGCGTTCGGCGTCGTGCTCGTTCATCTGACAGCCCCAGGTTTTGATAAAGACCCGTTTGGTCACGACGTCTCCGTCACGGATGGACGATCACGCCGTCCCGGAGGGTGGGCGGCGGCGCGGGAATACGCGCGTTACGTTATCGCACGGAGGGCGAAAATGCAAGGCAGCGCGCGGGTTAGGAATGTGTCCGAGTATCGGGGTATTGGAGCCTGTTCAGGAACGCGCCAGATGCAAGGCGCGTAGGGCCGACATCGTCGGCCCGTCGAATATTGCCACGGGCGCGCGCTGCGCGCCCTGTGCACCGGACCAGAGCGCACTGTGGTATGCGTGAGGACCGGATGCGCGGCAACGCCGCTCTAGCGTGACGGACGAATGCTGCTTCCCGAGATGGCCGTTCATGGACAGGCTCCTAGGCCGCGGCGGGCAGTCGCGGCGAAAGCTTCAGATCGCGCGCGATCTCCTGGATCAGCGCCTCGTCGATCTCCTTTTTCTTCCGCAAAAATCCTTCCAGCAGGGCGTTGTCGCAGAGCGTGTTGATGAGCCGCGGCGTCCCCTCCGTGAACCGGTGCACGGCCGCGATCGCGCCGAGCGTAAAGGGATTATGCTCGGCCCCCGCCACCTTGAGCCGGAAGAGGATGTAGTCGTGGGTGATGGCCTCGGTGAACGATTGTAGGTGGCAGCGGATCGCGACGCGCTGAGCCAGGGGGCCGTCCAGGGAGAGGGCGGAATCCAGCGCGGTCAGCCCGAAGAGCACGAACGTGATGAGTTTCTGTCCGTCGATTTCCATGTTGAGGATTCCGCGAAACTCTTCCATCACCTCGCGGGCGTTGAGCATCTGCGCCTCGTCGATCAGGACCACCGCCTTCTTGCCCTGCTCGTGGAGCTCGATCAGGCGTTGCGAGAGTTGGGTGAGCACCGACGGTACGTCGTCGGCCGGCTTCTGAACCCCGAGCTGTGTCGCGATTTTTTTGAGCAGCCACTCCGAGGTAACGGCCGAATGGATGATGATGAGGAGCGCCGATTCGTACTGCGCGTCGTCCAATTGATCGAGCAGGCGTCGCGCCAGCGTCGTCTTGCCGGCGCCCACGTCCCCGACGAGGATCGCGAGGCCTTTGCGCTCGGATGCGGCGTACATGAGCCGGACGAGCGCATCCGCGTGCTGCCGGCTGTCGTAGTAGAACCGGTTATCCACGGCGATCGAAAAGGGCTGTTCACGAAGGCGATAGTGCTCCAGATAACTCACGGTGACTCCTTATCAGAGGTATGAGACCTTTTTCTTCCCCTGTTTCTTCTCCGGTCGCGTGGGCGCGACCGGCGCCGGCCGCGGGAGCTCGGGCAGCGGCGCGGGCTCCGCAACGGGCTCCGCAACGGCGACGGGCGGCGTCCGCGGCGGGGGCGACGCGACGCGACGCTCGATCTCGGTGATCCGCTGCTGTGCTTCTTTGTAACTCGGCTCCAACTCCTTCGCGCGATAGTACTCGGCCAGCGCGTCGTCGTGACGTCCCTGGACCTCGAGGATCTGGCCCAGCTCATACGCCAGCCCCGCCATGCCCTCCGTGCCGTCGTGATCGGGATCGTCCAGCGCCTTTCGCAGGATCTCCTCGGCCCGTGGCAACAGGCCTTTCTCGCGATAACATACGGCGAGCATGCTCGTGGCGGGAATCACGCGGTCGGGGGACTTCAGCACCAGGCGGAATTCGCCGATCGCCTCGTTGAGCAACCCCATCTCGCGGTAGGCGATGCCCAGGTTGTAGTGGGTTTCATAATCTTCCTTCCCGTACTGTTCCTGCACCCCTTTTTGGAATTTCCGGAACACGCTCTCCAACTCGCGCTCGGCGGAGAGGTCCGCGCTCGGCTCGGCCGCGTCCGCGGGCGGAAGGCTGCGCTCCATATCCTCGCGAAGCGCGTCGGCCAGATCGATGTAGTCCTCGTCCCTGGTGGTTTCGCTGCGCTGCGGCCCCTTAGCCTCCGGTGCGCTCGGTGCGATCGTACGCTCGGAGCTGAGGCTGTTCTTGCCGAGCGGTTCGCCGACCGGCTGGACCGTCGCGTCCGCATTCTCGGGCGGCGGGCGGCTGCCCACCCGGGCGGCGATCTCGCGGAGGCGTTGCGTCGCCATCGAATGGTCGGGAACCTTCTGCAAGACCGCCGAAAACAGCTTCTGCGCTTCCTCGTCGAACCCTTGCTGAAAGTAGAAGTCCGCCTCCGCAAGGTCCTGTTCCATGGTGTCGGCGGCGGGCGGCTCCGGCGCGGCCGACGGTTCAGATATTGTCGAGACCGCCTCGATGGTCTTGGCCACGGCCTGCCCGCCCGCGGCGGCTGATTCCGGGTTGATCTCCATCGCCTCCCTGAGGGCCGCGTCTCGTTCCGCGTCTTGCCCCAGGCGCTCGTGGATCGCGGCGGCCTGCACGCACGCCTCGGCGGCGGATTTGGGATCACCCTGCGCAATCAGCAGCTCCTTGAGCTTCATCAGCACGGCGATATTGCCGGGATCATGCTGTGCGAGGCCCTTGACGTGAGCGATCGCTTTGTCGACCATCCCGTACTTGACGTACACGTCGGCTTCGGTGAGCGCGTCGGTTACGCGCTCGTGGCTGGTCTCGTCGAACTCGGACGCGCTCTTCATGCGAGAGGACTCGGGCTGGACCGCCGCAGGTGCCGGCATCACGTCCAATGGCGGAGCGGCCGCCCGCGGCGGTTGCGGTTCCGCAGCCGCGGTCTTCTCGTTGGCGTTCAGGGTTCCCGTGCGCTCGGCCGGGATCGACGTGGGTTCGAGGACAAACTCCCGAGGAGGGGGCGCCGGCGCGGCGGGCTGCTCCTCCTGGCTCGGCGTCGGCGCGACCTCCCCGCCGAGTTCCTTGAGCTTGGCTCGAATCTGCGACAGCTCGGTGGTCTTGCCGGCGGTTTCGAGGTGGCCAGCGACGCGGGTCAATTCCTCGCGCGCCTCGGCGACCATCCCTTCCTTCTGGCACAGTTCCGCCAGCTTCAGTCCGATGGTGGGATTGGCGGGATCCAGCGCGGCGATCTTGCAATACACGTCGATCGCGGCCTTGACGCGCCCCTCCTTGAGTTCATGGCGCGCCACCTTGAGATAATCCTCGACGGCGTTCCCGACGATCCCGCGCTCGGCGTTGACATCGGCCAGCTTCAGCACGACGTCCATCCGCGCGGGATCGAGTTTGATGATCTTCTTATAAACCGCAATGGTTTTCAGCGCAAACCCGGCGGCTTGAAAGGTCTCACCGGCCTTGAGAAAGGCCGCGATCGCCTTGGGCTGGGCGTTCTTTTTGAGGTACAGATCGCCGATCGTGTTGTACGTATTACCGTCGTTAGGCGTCTCGGTGATGAGGGATTTCCACGCCTCGATGGCTTTGTCGATCTCTCCTTTGGCGGTCAAACGTTGGGCGTTGAGGATGATCGAGTTTTTATCTGATGCCACGGAGCCTCCGGCGCGGAACGGGAACTTGGGTGCCCAAACTGTAACATAGGGCAAAGTGGTGTCAAGAATTTCGGCCGGTTTGCAAGCAGAACGGCATTTCGCTATAGTGGACCGACTGCATGGCATCCGGTTACCGTGGCGATCATCACCCGATACCTGTTCAAAGAACTGCTCGTCCCCTTCGTTCTGAGCGTGGCCGTCCTTCTGGTCTTGCTCGTCACGCAGCAGGCGGTCCGACTCGTCGACCTCCTCGTAAACCGCGGCGTCGACGCCGGCGTGTTGGCCCGGATCTTCACCGCCCTTCTCCCCGCGTTTTTCGTGGTAACCCTGCCGATCGCCGCAATCATGGCGACGATCGGGGCGTTTAACCGCCTCGCCGGCGATCGCGAAATCACGGCGTTCCAGGCGTCGGGTGTCAGGACGGCCCGCCTGGCCCTGCCCGCGGCCGTCTTCTCCGCGTGCCTGTGCCTCGCCGGCTATGTCCTGTCGCAGGTCGCCGAACCGTGGGCCGGGCAATCGCTCCGCAGCCTCACCGGTGATCTGTTGCGCCACCAGGCCACGGTGGCACTGACCGAAGGCGCGTTCAACAAACTGTTCGACCGCATGATCCTCTACGTCGAGGCCATCCCGTCCGGCAATCGGTTGGAGGGCGTGCTCATCGTGGATCAACGCGACCAGGATCTGCCGGTGCTCATCCTGGCGCAAGAGGGCGCCTTTCTCGGTGGACGGGACGGCGCCGCGCCGGGCTTGCGACTCCTCCATGGGAGCATGCACCGCTCCCTGTCGGAGTCCGGCGCCGCCGACGATCGGTACCAGGTGATCCGTTTCGACTCGTACGAGCTGCGGCTCGACGAGGAACGGTGGCGCGAGGTGGGCGGGACGCCCGCCAACCGGCGCTCCCTGTCCGAGCTTCGGGCGAAGGCCGCGGAGGAGACCCGCGCAACCGGGCGCGTCGACCCCAAGACGGCGAGCGAGATGTTCGCGGCGTACAAGGATCGCGCGTTCCCCTTCGCCATCTTCTGGCTGGGCGTGCTGGGTGTGCCACTGGGGATCTCCACGCGCCGCGCCGGCCGCATGGGCGGGTTCGGCTTCGGGATCCTCGCCGTGGGCGCGTACTACCTGTTGCTGATCGCGGCCGACACGATCGCGGCCCGCGCCTGGCTGCCGCCTCCGCTCGCCGCCTGGTTGCCCAACGCGGTGCTCGCGGCGGTAACGGTCGGCCTCGTGGCGATGATGGACCGCGGGCGGCCCCGTTTCGGACGCCGATGACGCCCGCCCCTTCCTGAACCGTGCCGATCCTCACGAAATACATCGCGCGCGAGTACCTGCGGGTCTTTTGGCTCTCGCTCGGTGCCCTGCTGCTGATCTATGTCGTGAGCGAGGTGTTCGCGAAGATTGGGAAATTCACGCGGTACGACGCCGACGTCGCCGCGCTGTTCGCGTACTTCGCGCTGAGGATCCCGCGCGCCCTCTACGAGATGGCGCCGCTGGCCGCGCTGATGGCAAGCGTGCTCGCGATGACGACGCTGTCCCGCCAGCACGAGATCACCGCCCTGCGCGCGTGCGGGGTCGGCCTGTTCCGCATCGCGTGGCCCATCGTCCTCGTCTCCCTCGGCCTCGGCGCTGCGGCCTTCGCCGCCAACTGGTCCTGGATTCCCGCCACCACGGGGCGCGCCCAGGACATCAAGACCGTCCGAATCGAGGGCCGGCCCGCTCCGGCCGCACTGCAACGCGCGCGGGTCTGGATGCGCCTGGAGCACCGAGCCTTCCTGAACGTTCGCATGGTCGACCCCGAGTCAAAATCCCTTTACGGAGTGAGATTCTACCAGGTGGACGATCACTTCGCCCTCATGGAGGAAATCGACGCGCCGGAAGTGCGGCACCAGGGCGGCGGCTGGATGGCGCCGTCGGGGATCCATCGCCTGTTTCGGGCCGACGGGACGATCGACGTGGAGCGGTTCACCGACCGCCCCCTCGACTTCCTCAAGACGCCCGAGGACTTTCTGCAACTGGAAATCAAGGAAGAGCACCTGGAGTACCCCCAACTGCGGGAATACGTGAATGGGCTTGTGAGCTCCGGCATCGACCCGGGCCGCTACGCGGTCGACCTCGCGACGCGCGCGTCGGTGCCGTTTGTCATCGTCGTCATGGCGCTGCTGGGCATCCCGTTCGGGCTCGGCGACACCCGGCGCGGCGGGTGGGGGATGGCGGTCGGGATGAGCCTCGTGCTCGGCCTCGCGTACTGGATCGTCCACTCGCTCGCCGTGTCGCTCGGTCGAGGCGGCGTCCTCCCCCCCTGGTTGGCGGCGTGGGCCGCCAACGGCATCTTCCTGACGATCGGCGCGGCGTTGTTGCTGCAAAAGCGGCACTAGGAGCCTGTCCAGGAATGGCCAGCTGCGGCGTTGTCGCTTCGGAATCCCTCCTCACGTACGACCCAGTACGCTCCGGGGGGATTCCTCGCTCCGCCTTGCATCTGACCATTCCTGAACAGGCTCCAACACCCGAATACTCAGACGGGCTCCTCGGCGCCTGTCGAGCGACCGGTTGACGGACCGGACCTCGGCGGGCAGACTTACCTGCTGCGTGAACCGCCTTGGAGGGACGCCCGATGAGCCTGCTGGACTTTCTGAAGACGACCACCAAGCCGCTGACCTCGGAGGTCCGCTCAATCCTGGTGGTCAATAGCAAGGGTGGCAGCGGCAAGACGACGGTGGCGACCAACCTGGCAAGCTATTACGCCGTCCGCGGCGCCCATGTGGTCCTCGCCGATTTCGACCCCCAGGCATCGAGCCTTGCCTGGCTATCGGCGCGCCCCGAGGACCACCCCAGAATCTACGGGCTCGCGGCCTGGAAGGACCCGCTCCGGATTCCACGAGAGACCGACACCGTGATCATGGACGCGCCAGCCGGCGTGCAGGAGCGGCAGTTGGCCCGCCTCGCGCGCCTCGCCCAGACGGTGCTCATCCCCGTGCTGCCCTCGCCACTCGACATCCGCGCGGTGACGGAGTTCATCGAGAACGTCCTGCGCGTCCGCCAGACGGCGGACCTGTCGGCCAAGGTGGCCGTGCTGGCCAACCGCGTACGCGACGTCACGCGCATCGCCGACGTGCTGGACGAATTCCTCCGCGGTGTCAACCTGCCGTTCGTTGCGACCCTGCGCGACAGCCAGAATTACATCACAGCCGCCGAGCGCGGCCTCGGCCTCGTCGAACTCGCCCCCGCCGCCGCAGCCCCGGACATCGAGCAGTGGGACCCGCTCGTGACATGGCTTCGCAGCAAACGGAGCCTGCCGAAAGCGGCGTAGCGTCAGGGTAAGCGCGCCCTCTCGTTGATCGGCGGCTGAGGGAACCGGCGGGATCCAGAATGGCGCGGACAGCCCCTCAGGACATGGTCTGGACAACCACGATTTCAATCTCGTCCGCGGCAGAAACGCCTCGATTGCGCACGTGGGCGGTCCACGACGGGTGGCGCCGGAGCGCGGCGAAGACCGCCTTGATCACCTCTCCCTTCATCCCGTCCTCCCACTCCGAGAGCCAGGCATGGTGATCTTCGTCCCCATCGTACTCGTCGGGGAATGCGACTTCCAAGTGAAAGCGAAGGTTGAAGGTTTTTTCTTCGGTGAACACGGTGGTTTCCGTCACGCGAGGGCCCACTCTAGCAGGGCCGTGTGTGACTGGTCAACGGAACCGAGAGACACGCACCGTGCGTTCACACGACCCCAATTTCTCCCCCCTGACGCGCCCTGCCCGTTCCGGACTTACTCATACCCCGATATTCCCGCACCGATCGGGCATTCCCCGGGTCGCGGTTTCCCCGCCGCTTCCGCCGCAAGCACCTGCGTCAGGCATCGGAACTGCGGTGACGCCCGTAACAGCTTGGGCCCGATGGCGGCGAGCTTGTCCACCTGTGTCCTGTCGAGCGTGAATGAGGTGGGCAGGTTCAGGTAGTAGTTCGGGTCTTCGTGTTCCAGTCCGGCCGCGCCAGCAAAGTTGATCTCGATCACATACGGATCGATCGTGCCCTGAAAAGCCGGGATCTGCGGCGCGCTCGGGCAACTCCTCTCGATCAGTCTCTGGCAAGCCTCGATATCCTTCTGCGCCCGCACCCGCTGCTGAAGGCTCTCCACCATCAGGGAAATCGACTCGTAGCTGTAGTGTTCCATACTGAGCGTGGCGGTCTTTATGGCGACGGTCGACAGGCCCGGTGGCGATTCCCGCTTGCCAAGATCCTCCTGGGGTTCTGTCCGCGCGTTGACGACGATGACCACCAGGCGCTTGATCCGCGCGTCGTTGATTCGCTGCCGGATGAACCCGCGCGCGAACGCGTCGTAGATTGCGCGGACCCCGATATTATCGGCCAGCCCGCCATCCATCAGGTGAACGTATCTGTTCGTCTTATCCAGGTAGTAGGCGAGGTCCTGTGCGGCTTGATAACGGTAGCGCGCCACGTGCAGCGATTCGGCGGCCCCCTCATACCACCAGGGTGGCTGATAGGACTTTGATGCCGGGTAGTTGACGAGGGTGACCGGGCTCAACAGAAACGGAAACGCCGACGAGGCGGCCACGGCACGCGCCACGGGGTAGCCCTCCAGATCCGAACCCAAGGCATCGAAATACAACGGGAGGAAGCTGAACCGCGAACCCGACTCGACGTTAGTCGCATTGATCATCACGAGCGGGCGGCCGCGGCGTTGCAGGTCCGCGACGCGGCGGTGATCGAACACCTCATCGTCATACAGCTCGACCGCCAGATCGATTCGGCCGAACGTCGGCGACGCGAGCCGAAACCAGTTGAGGGGATTGGCCGCACGCCAGATCAGCGCTCGCTCGATATTCCGATCCAGAAATCGCCCGCGAAAATCTGCAAACAGGCGCTCGCGAAATAATCCGTAGTAGGCAGCCGTGAACGAGCCGCCCGATACCGAAGAAATGCAGTCCACCTCGTCGAGCAGCGACTTCTCCACCCCGTCGATGAGCACCCGAGCACGTTTCAGCTCCTCCATCACCCCGTACGCCAGCGCCGCCGCCCGTGTCCCGCCGCCCGAGAAACTCAGACAGATGAATAATGAATCGGAATTGCCGTGTTGCGGCAATGTGTCGAAGCGGTACCCGGAATCCTCCTGAACCGTCTCTGTCCGCCCGTTGACGTCATAATGCGCGCACGCGGCACACGCCAGCATGGCGCACACCGTCATGAAGAAGCGGACGCCCAACGTCATGCTCATTCCTCCGGTTCGAAGCGGATCACCTTGGGGTCGAGCACCGATGTGTTGGCGAGCGTGACGCGACGCGATGCCGGTGTGTAGTTCGGCGGGGGTGACAGCTCCACCGTATAGCTTCCGCCCTCGAGCTCGATCACGTCGTTGGTCAACCCGCCCGGCTCACCACCGATCATAACCCGGCGCTTTCTTGGATAGTCAACCCGCAGGTACTCCATGTGTTCCCTCTAGATAGACAGAAAAGGAGACCCGCCCTTCCCGAGTCCGTCGCGCGTCTTGGTCGCAAGTCGGCGCAAGCAAACGGGGTCAGGCCTCGGGGTCAGACATTGACGTGTTAACTTTGTACAATCGATCAACCCCGACGCCGCCCTATCGCGCGGCGGGTTGGAGCGCGGCGGTCGGTTGGTCCAGGGGGATCGCGCGGACCGGGCCGAACGTGGAGAGGGGTTTATCGAAGGCACGCTCGTCGCCGACGGCCAGGATGATCAGGCGGTCCGGATGCAGATGTTTGCGGGCGACGCGGGCGAGGTCTTTCGTGGTGACCTTTTCGACGTTCGCGCGGAAGCGCTCCAGGAAGTCGGCGGGCAGGCCGTAATACTCCAGCGACATCTGGCGGTTCACGATCTGCGCGGAGCTGGAGAACGAGAAGACGAAGGAGTTGAGGAACGCCTGCTTCGCCTCCTCCAACTCCCGCTCGGGCACCGGCGCGGCCACAATCCCCTCCAGCTCGGCCTTCATCGCCGAGATCGCCTGCGCCGTCGAGCCCGCCTTGGTCTGTGCGTAAAGGAAGAACGATCCCCGGTCGAAGTTGCCCGGTATCACCGCGCTCCCCACCGAGTAGGCCAGGCCAGCCTTCGTGCGGACCTCGCGGAAGAGCCGGCTGGAGAACGCCTGCCCGCCCAGGATGTCGTCCAGCAAGGACAAGGCGAAGTAGTCTGGGTCGGCCTGCTTGATGCCCAGGTGGCCCATGCGGACCTGCGTCTGGGTCACGTCGCGTCGAATGGAATTAACGGAGGGCGCCGGCTGGTCCTTCACGGGCGGGACCGTGGGATACGTCACCTTCTCGGGTTTCCACGGGCCGAACGCGCCGATGAGCTGCCTGACGAGTTCATCGCGGTCGAAGTCCCCCGTGGCCGCGATCATCGTCGTGTTGGGGTGGTAGTAGCGGCGGTGGAACGCGACCAGATCGTCGCGCGTGATCGCGTTGACGGTGGCCTCGGTGCTCTCCCGGCCGTACGGATGACGGGCGCCATAGAGCAGTTTGTTGAACTCGCGCGACGCGATCGACGCCGGGTGGTCGTTGCGGCGGCGGATGCCCTCGATCGCCTGCTTCTTCGCGAGATCGACCTTGTCTGGCGCGAATGCCGGCCGGATCAGCATGTCGGCGAACAGAACCACGCCGCGGGCGAGGTCCTTCTTGAGCACGTTGAGGGAGGCCGACCCCGCGTCCGTGCCGATCCCCGACCCCATCTCGGCCCCCACGAATTCGAGCTCGTCGTCCAGCGCGTCCCCGCCGAGCGACACCGTCCCCCCGGTGCGCATGACCGTGCCGGTCAGCGCCGCGAGGCCGATCTTGTCCGCGGGTTCATAGAGGCTCCCGGTGCGGATCATCGCCGACAGCGTGACGAGCGGCAGCTCGTGGTCTTCCAACAGATAGAGGATGAGACCGTTGGGAAGGACCATCCGCTTGGCCTTCGGCGGCGAAAACGGCACCGCGGGGAACGTCATCGCGCGGGGGTCCGCGGGGGTCGAGGGCTCGGCGGCGCGGGCGGTCGCGACCAGCCCGAACAGGACGAGCGCGAGGAAGACGAACGCGGCCGCTTGTTGGTGCCGTTCAACGGCCGCTTGTTGGTGCCGTTCAACGCGCGCCCTCACGGCGCCGCCCTCTCGACGACGGGCGGCACGAGGCGCGCCACCGTGCGGTTGCGCTTGACGAGCCACGCGGCGGCGACCCGGCGGACGTCCTCGGGCGTCACCGCCGCCATGCGATCGCGGATGCGGAGCAGGTAGCGCCAGTCGCCGGCCACCGCCTCGTAGTACGCGAGCTGCGAGGCCAGGCCGCTGTTGGATTGCAACGAGCGGATCAGGGCGGCGTCCAGGCGGTTGAGCACCTTTTCCAACTCGCGGGCGGGCACGGCCTCGCGTTGGAGGCGGTCCACCTCGGCGAGCAGCGCCGCCTCAACCTCGTCGAGCGTGTGCGGGGCCCGGGGCACGGCCTGGAGCGTGAAGAGATTGGGGTAGCGCGCGCCCGGTTCGCCCGACGCCGCCGAGGCGGCCACCGCAACCTGCCTGGTCTTGACCAGCGACGTGTAGAGACGCGACGTCCGCCCCGACGAGAGCAGCGATTCGATCACGTCGAACACGGGGTCGTCGGGGTCGTTGATGTCGGACTTGTGATACCCGATCAAAATCTGCGGCTGGGCGTCGTACTCCACCTCAATCCGCCGCTCGCCCGCCTGCGCCGGTTCCAAGGTGACGACCGGGGGCGGCGCCGGCCGGGCGGGGATCGCGCCGAACGCGGCCGCCACCTGTCGGACGGTCTTCTCGGCGTCGAGGTCGCCGACGATCGCGATCACGGCGTTGGACGGCCCGTAGTGCCGGTCGAAGAACTCGCGCGCCATGGGCGCGGTCAGATGATCGACGTCCGACGCCCACCCGATCGTCGGGACCCCGTATGGGTGCGCCGCGAACGCCGCCGCGATGAACGCCTCGTAGAGCTTCCCGCCCGGATTGTTGTCCACGCGCATCCGGCGCTCTTCCTGCACCACCGCCCGCTCGGTGTAAAATTCGCGGAAGACCGGATGGGTCAGCCGGTCGGACTCGAGCACGGTCCACAGCGGGAAGCGATTCGCGGGCAGGCTGACGGTGTACCGGGTCACGTCCACGCCCGTGCTCGCGTTCAAGCCGGCCGCGCCGTTTCGGTCATAGATGATGCCCAGTTCGTTGGGCGCCACCAGCGCGCGGGCCTCGTCCTGCAAGGCCTCGAATCGTGTCCGGAGCTCGGCGAGCCGCGTCGCGTCGGCGGCCCGCCCCTTGTCCTCCTCGGCCTGAATGTCGAGCGCGAGTCGATCGATCTCGTCCAGCAGCGGCCGCTCGCGCGCATAATCCTTCGTGCCGATCGTGGTCGTGCCCTTGAACGCCATGTGCTCGAAGAGATGGGCGAGACCGCTCTCCCCGGTCTGCTCGTTCACCGAGCCGACGCGGAAGGTGACGTTGTAGGACACGGTAGGCACGACAGGGCGCTCGACGAGGAGGACGCGCATCCCGTTGGCGAGCGTCCGATCGATCACCCGGCCCTCCAGAAGCGACCCCGCCGTCGCCGCGGACGGGATGATCGCGATCGCGACGGCAATCGCCACGCGCGCCGCGCCCCTCAGGCGCCTGATCATGACGGTCATCGTGTCCGGTTCCTCCCCGGCCGCTTATTGGTGCCGTTCAACGATTCGAGCTGGTTCAGACGAATTTCGACGAGATCCGCGATCTCCTCGATCGCCACCCGGATGGCCACCTCCTCCACCTCATCCATGCTCCTCGCGTGATCGGAGGCCGTGTCGTACCCCATTTTCCGGCCCGAGAGCACCGGCTCGCCCGCGGGCGTCACGCCGAGGACCCGGGCCGTCGACACAACCTCCATCACGTTCCTGACGCGGGAACCCTCCCCCGTCGCGCCCGTGCCGAGATCGAACGCGTTGTGCCGCTTGCGATCGACGTCGATCGCGAAGAGCACGACGAGTTGCGCCCCGTGCTCCTCCGCGACGGCCCGCACGCCCTTCAGGGTCAGGCCTTCGTCGAAACGCTCGGGCGGCGCCGCCTCGACCCGCGACGCCCGGGCGCTACGCGCGATCCCGCCGCGGACGACGCCCAGCCACCGTTCGCGCGTGGTTTTGGAGACATGGGTCGGTCCGTCACCGACCGGCGCTCCCGGCGTGGGAACCCACGCGATCACGACCGCCACGGGCCCTGCGGGCAGCGCCGGCGGCGGGCTCGACGCCCGCGGCCAGGCCTCGCCCTCCCCGGCCGGGGGAAACCACGCGAGCGCCTCCTGCAGTTCTGCGGCGGTTTGCCGGTGCGGAACGCACCCCGCGCAGAGCAGAACGAACACCATCCCGAGAGACCACCTGTCCATCGCCGCGCCCGTCAATGCGTTCAATGCAGGAGCGTCATGAGGTCCTCGATACGCTCGCAGAACCAGTCAGGGTTCGCCGCCTTCAGCGTGCCCGGATCCCCCAACCCGTATCCGACCGCGACCGAGGCGACGCCCGCCGCCCGCGCCGCGAGGATGTCGTTGACGTTGTCCCCGACCATCACCGCACGGTCGGGCGCGACCCGGAGATCCTCCAGGACCTTCAGGATCATGCCGGGATGGGGTTTGATGTGCGGCGTGCTGTTCGCGCCGAGGATCGCGTCGAACGCGTCGCGCGCCTTGAGACCCTCGATCAGCTTCAGCGTGTACTCGATCGGCTTGTTGGTCACGATCGCCTTCTTCTTGGCCGCAAAGTGCGCGAGCACCTCGGGCACGCCGGGGTAGAAACGGGTCGCGTCGAGCAGGTGGTCGAGGTAGTGGCGGCGGAACACCGCGAGCGCGTCCTCGAACGCCTCCGCGCCGCGGCTCTCGAACGCCCGCGCCAGGAGCGCCCGCACGCCGTCGCCGACGAACGCGTAAATCTGCTCAGGCGGATGCTGCGTCAGGCCGTACTCGCGCAGGGTGAGGTTGACCGCCGTGGCGATGTCCGCCTTGGTGTCCGCGAGCGTGCCGTCGAGATCGAACAACAGGAGATCGATTGGGACGGACGCAGACGATCGGCCGGGGGAACGGATCGTCACGTTCGCCACGACACCTCGATCGCGGCGCCCGTGACCGCCCGTGCGGCCTCGCTCGCGAGAAAGACGGCGACGTCGGCGATATCGGAGGTCGGTTTGGCCTTTCGTCCCCGGGCGGGCTTGGGCGCGCCGCCCTTGGTGCCCACCAGGGCCGGGCACAGCGCGTTGACCGTGACGGCCGATTCCTCGATCTCCCTGGCGAGCGCCCGCGTCAAGCCGATCACGGCGAATTTCGATGCCGAAAATGCCGAGAAGTTCGGCACACCATCGAGGCCGGCGGTGGAGGCGATCATGATGACGCGCCCCTCGTTGCGGCGCAGCATGCCTGGGAGCACGGCCTTGGTCAGCAGGAACGCACCGGTCACGTTCACGTCCATCGTACGGCGCCATTGCTCCGCCGTGGTCGAGACCAGCGGCTCGATGTACGTCACCGAGGCGCAGTTCACCAGGATATCCACGCGCCCGAACGCCCGCTCCGCCGACGCGACGCACGCGGCCACGCTCGCCTCATTGCTGACGTCGGTCGGAATCGCCAGGGCGCGCCGGCCGAGCGCGATCACCTCGTCGGCCGCCGGCTTGATCTCGCGTTCCGTCCGCGCCACGATCACGACGTCGGCGCCTTCGGAGGCCATCGCCAGCGCGATGTGGCGCCCGATGCCCCGTCCCCCGCCCGTCACCAGCGCGATCTTGTCTTTGAGTTGAAAGTGCTTAGCGAGCGTATTCCCCGCAGCCTGCTGCGGGGTAAGCGAGCGAATGTCCATGATCCGTCCTCTCCTTACACTTCGAAGATTCCCTGTAGTTGGCTGCAGGGAGCTTCAATCGTCGTCCTCCTTTGCCCGTGATCACCCCATCCCGTGCAGGCGCACGGTCTCCAACACGATCCGAGCCGACCGGATGAACTCCTCGATCAGCAGGTACTCGTTCCGCGTGTGGATGGCCCGCATGCCCGTGCCGAGATTGGCGATCTGCAGGCCCTTCGTGTTGAACACGTTGGCGTCGCAGCCGCCGCCGGTCGCACGGGTGGTCACCGACGCGCCCACCTGGCGCGCCGCCCGGAGGACGTCGCGCACGATCGCGGCATCCTCCGGCACGTTGAGCCGGTCATAGTCGCGCTCGACCACTTCGGCCACGCTCGCCCGATGGACCACGCCGTCGACCGTCACCTCGTGCCGGGCCGCCGCCTCGGCGAACCGGCGGCGCATGTGCGTCGTCTGCGCGTCGAGCTTTTTTTCGTCGAGGCTCCTCGCCTCGCCGCGGATCACGGTCTCCTGGGGGATGATGTTGGCCGCCGCCCCGCCGTGGATGACCCCCAGATTGGCCGTGGTCTCCGGATCGACGCGCCCCAATTGCATGCCCGCGATCGCCTCGCTTGCCACCTGGATCGCGGAAATCCCGCGCTCGGGGCAAATCCCCGAATGGGCTTCGAGCCCCGTGACGGTGAACTCCAGCCGATCGGCCGCCGGCCCCTTGGTGAATAGAAAGCTCGCGTCGTCGCTGTCGAGCACGAGGCCGTCTTTGGCCGTGAGCCGGTCCACCGCGAAATGCTTGGCCCCCAGCAGGCCGACCTCCTCGCAGATCGTGAACACGACCTCGACCCCCGCGTGCGGGATCCGCCGCTCGACCAGCGTGCGCAACACCTCCATGATGATCGCCACGCCCGATTTGTCGTCGCCGCCCAGGATCGTCCGGCCGTCGCTGCGGATCCGCCCGCCCTCGCGGACCGGCACCACGCCCTCGCCCGGCACCACGGTGTCCATGTGCGCGGAGAGCACGATCGCGGGCCCCGGGAGCGCGCCCGGGAGGCGCGCCATCACGTTGCCCGTCTCGCCGCCGACGCGCTCGCCGGCGTCGTCGACGGACACCTCGGCGCCCAGCGCCGCGAGATCGGCGGCAAGCCGCTTGGCGATCGCCCCCTCGCGCCGCGACAGGCTGTCGATCCGCACGAGCGCCATGAGATCATCGACCATCCGCGTCTCGTTGATCATGCTAGGAGTCCATCCGAGTCATCGACCGTGCCGAGTCATCGACCGTGTGAGCCTGTTCAGGAATGCGTCAGATGCCAGGCGGAGCGAGGAATCCCCCCGGAGCGTACTGAGTCGTACGTGAGGAGGGATTCCGAAGCGACAACGCCGCAGATGACCATTCATGGACAGGCTCCTCGCTCGCGCACCATGCCCTGCGAGCTCGAGACGAACCCGAACCGCTCGTAGAACGTCTGCTTGTCGCGGGTGTTGAGCCAGAACTTCTCCACGCGGGACAGCACCGGGTGCGACAGAATCACGCCCATCAACCCCTCGCCCACGCCGCGCCCCTGGTACACCGCATCGACCACCACGTCCCACAGGGTGGCGCGGTAGATCCCGTCGGTCAGGACCCGCGCGAACGCGACCAACCGCGGGCCGTCCCAGCCGGTGAAATAATAATCGGTGTTCGCCAGCATCCGCGCGATGCCGTCCTTGGACCGCCCCCGCGCCCACGGCGCCTGCTCGTACAGCCGCTGGAGCTGGTCCACGTCGAGCGGTTCGCCTTCCCGGTAGGTGATGTCCATCGTTCCGTCGCGAGGCTTTACTGTAGCGAAGGCGGGCGCGAAAGACAAGCCGCGGCGCTCACGACGGCGGGACGTCGTCGGCCGATCCGTCGCCGCCTTCGGTCCCCGGCGGGGCGGTCGGGGGCGTCGCCGGCGGGCCGGGCATGCGGTACGATCCCTTCAGCCAGCGACCGAGATCGATGTCGCGGCACCGCGCGCCGCAGAACGGTGCGGTCGCGCGGTCGACGACCGCTCGGCCGCAGATCGGACACGCGGGCGGCGACGTCCCGCTCACGGCATCGCCCGCGACACGGGGCGCGTGGCGGGGTGGTATTCGATGAGGTTGGCGCTGATCCGGCCGATCTTGATCTTGCTCTCCAGGCGGACCGGCAATCGTCGCGCGTCGTCGGTAAACCAGATGTAGACGTCGCCGCGATCCAAAAACACACCCTCGAATTCCACCTGCGCCCGCACGCGGATCGCGTCGAACTCGCCCGCGCCCGTCCTCACCCGCTCGCGATTGAGGACGACGATGCCCAGCCGCCAGTTCTTGTTGCTCTCGTGCACGTCGATGGTGACGGTCTCCCCGACCACGATCTTCGGGAGACTGCGAAAATAGTACAGGCTGGACAAGGAATCCTGGACGCTCGGCGGAATGTCGAACACTTTTCGCTCGCCATTTTTGACGACGGTCGCGGTGTGATTGACCTGATCGAACAGTGTCAGGCGCTCACGGCGCCGGTCCCCCTGGCGCTGCTTGACGTCGAGGCGGAGCGCGGCCAGCGTCTCCCGGTCGACCAGGCTCTCGATGCGGTCCTCGACCGGGAAAAACAGCGACACGAACGAGTTCGATTTCGCGACCGACCGCAGCCGGAAGATCGGCGTCCCGTCCTGGTCGGCCTCTTCCACGGCAAGGGAGGCCGTACCGCCGACCAGACTGAACCAGGAGATCTCGTAGACGAGGCGCTCCCCGTGCCCGAACGGCACCTCCGCGGCGGCCGATGCGGAGGCCGACGCCCCGATCGACACTGCGAGCAACATCCCGACACGCCATCCGGCGCGGATGGCACCAATCCGACGCGACATGCCATCATTATAAAAACGAATCCCGGGAATAACAAGGGCGAATGGCCCGGCTTGCCAGGCGCCGGACGATCGTGCTATGGTCCGAGCGATCGAGGATCGCTCGACGCCATGTCCCAACTGACCCCGGAAGAAGCCGTCATCATCGTCAACGCCTACGGCGACACGCTGGAGGAACTCGCCGCGCGATCATACCCCCGCTGGGACACCGAAGAAGAGTACCGGAGCGCGGTCCTCGACAGCCCCGACCCGGTCTCGCTCCTGCGCCGCACCTACGACGTCTCGCTGCTCCCCTACTCCAAGAACGGGATCCGCGAGGCGCTGCACGTCCTCCTGGCCCATCCCGACGTCGAGCCCGCAATGAAAGAACGCCTCCGCAAGGGACTCTTGAGCCTGGACGATTTCGTCGAATCCGGCGAGACGGGCTGAGGGGGCGACGGGTTGGTTCTTCCGCGGGTCGGCCTGGCCGCCGCGGCGTATCTTGTGCTTGCGGTCTGCCCCGTGTGGGCCGCCGAACCGCCCAAACCGTCGATGGCGGCGCGCGCGGTTCCGCCGGGGGCGATCGTCGTCGACGGCGTCCTGGACGACGCGGCATGGACCGAGTCCTCTGGCGCGGACGGCTTCATCCAGCAGACCCCGGATCCCGGCCTGCCGGCGGTCGGCACCTCGACCGTGTGGGTCGCCTACGACACCGCCGCGCTCTACGTCGCCGCGCGGCTCGACGATCCCTCGCCGGAGCTGATCCAGGCCGATGAGCGCCACCGCGACGCCGAGTTCTCGCGCAGCGACGCGTTCGCGGTGCTCGTCGACACCTACCACGACCACCAGAACGGCTTTCTCTTCGAGACCAACCCGCTCGCCGCGCAGGCCGACGCGATCATCACCCGCGAGGGCGCCTTCGTCAACCGGGCGTGGGACGGCCTCTGGGACGTCGCGGCCCGGCGCACGCCGACCGGCTGGACCGTCGAGTTCCGGCTGCCGTTCGACACGCTGAGCTTCCACCCGACCGCCGGCGCAACCTGGGGCATCCAGTTTCGCCGGACGATCCCGCATCTCCGGGAGACCTCGTTCTGGAACCCGCTCACGACCGAGCAGACCCTCAACGAGCTGTCGCGCGCGGGGCACCTGAAGGATGTGGCCGCCGGCGCGGGCCGCCGGCGCCTCGCGATCACGCCGTACGTCAAGGGCGCGTACGGCGCCGGCTCGACGGGCCCGGCGCGGTGGGACGTCGATCACGACGCGGGCGCCGATCTCCGCTACGGGATCACACCGGACCTCGCGCTCGATCTGACCGTCAACACCGATTTCGCCGAGACCGAGGCCGACCGCCTGCAGGTGAAGCTGGATCGGTTCCCGCTGTTCTTCCCCGAACGCCGCGCCTTCTTTCTCGAAGGCAGGGGCGAATACGAATTCGGGCTCTCGGGGCAGCTCCAACCCTTCTTCTCCCGGCGGATCGGCCTCGATGCCGCGGGCCGACCCGTTCCACTGTGGGGCGGCGGCAAGGTGACGGGCAAGGTCGGGCGCTACGGCGTGGGCCTGCTGACGATGCAGAGTCGCGCCGACGACGCGCCCGCCGAGCGATTCGGCGTCGTCCGCCTGACACGCGACCTCGGGGTGCGATCCCAGATCGGCGTGATCGGCACGCGCCGGGAGGAGGTCGGCGGGACCGCGTTCCACACCGTCGGGGCCGACGCCGCCTACAACCCGACCCCGCAGATCACCACCGACGGCTTTTGGCTGCGCACCGACGGCCCGGATGACGTTCGACCCGGCTACGCGGCGTTCGCCCAGGCCCAGTACCGCGATCCCTTCTGGCGGATCAAGCTCAACCATCTGCGGACCGACGAACGCTTCACCCCCCGCCTGGGATTCGTGCGCCAGACCGACCTCGACGAGACCGTCGCCTACGTCGACGTCCGGCCCCGCCCCGTTTCCGGCCCCGTGCTGGAGGTCGGCGCGAAAACCGAGCTCACGTACCAGACCGACACGACGGGCACGATGCTGTATCGCAGCCAGTACCAGCGCGTCCTCGCCAATTTCCGCAGCGGCGACACCATCCTCCTGAGCTACGACCCGCAGGTAGAGCGGTTGCAGGAACCGTTCGACCTCCGCCCCGGGCTGACCATCCCGGCCGGCGATTACCGGTATCACCACTGGAACGCGTACGTCGCCAGCGCGACCAATCGCCCGGTGTCGGGGCTCGTCAGCGTGTTATGGGGCGGCTTCTACGGCGGGCGAAAGACGTCGCTCAACGTGCAATGCACCATCGCACCGGCGGGGACGCTCTCGCTGGGCGGGGCGATCGACGTCGAGTGGGTCCGCGTGCCGCAGGGCGACTTCACCGCCCGGATCATCTCGGGCGACGCCCGCTGGGCGCTGACCAACCGCCTGGTCCTGAACGCGCTCGTCCAGCACGACGACGAGCGCGGCACGCTGGCGGCGAATTTCCGCGTCGCGTGGGAATACCGATCCGGGAGCTACGTCCACCTGATCGCCAACCCGACGTCCGATCCCCAGGGCTCGGCAGCGGTGTACCTGGTGAAAGTCACGTGGCTGTGGGAGAGCGGTGAGGCCGGGCCGGGGAATGCACTCGCTAAGCACTTTCGTGGTACAACACGGGGCGAGGGAGAGTGACGATGGCCATGTTTTCCGTTTCGCCGCTCAAAGAGGACGAGCTGCTGGCGCGAATGGCGCGCCTAGGGATCCGCGAGGAGGATCTGGAGGAAACTTTCGTGCGATCCTCCGGGCCGGGCGGCCAGCACGTCAACAAGACCGCCACCGCCGTCGCGCTGACGCACCGCCCCTCGGGCGTCACGGTGCGCTGCCAGAAGACCCGCTCCCAGGCGATGAACCGGTTCTACGCCCGCCGCATCCTCCTCGACAAGATCGAGCGGCAGCGGCTGGGCGAGCAGAGCGCCGAGCAGCAGCGCATCGAGAAGGTCCGCCGCCAGAAGCGACGCCGCTCCCGCCGCGCCCGCGCCAAGATGCTCGAGGACAAACGCCGTCAGGCCGGCAAAAAGGCCTTGCGCGGCCCCGTCCGGCCCGAAGAAACGAATTAGCAGTGTGTCCGAGTCTTGGGTTGTCGGAGCCTGTTCAGGAAGGGTCAGATGCAAGGCGCCGCAAGGGAACCCCCCGGAGCGTACTCAGTTGTACGTGAGCACGCAAGGCCGACTGACAACGCCGCTCTAGCGTGACGGACGAATGCTGCTTCCCGAGATGGCCCTTCATGGACAGGCTCCTGGACAGGCTCCTAGAAGCCGAAGTTGACCTCGACCCCGATCGCCTTGATATGTCGGTCGTAAAACTGGCCGAACGGGTTGAAGCCGTTGTAGAAGTCGAACAGCAGGCGAAAGCGGCGATCGGAGAGATCGCTCTCGAGTTCGTACCCCACCTTGATGCTGCTGTCCACCGCGTACCCGTGCTGTTGGAACTGCTTGAAGTCGACGCCGGCCACAAAGTAATCGAAGCTCGGCATACGCGCCTGCCTGGGGAGCTTCGACAGCGGGAGGCGGAATTCTCCGCCGTACTGCCAGCGCAGGTTTTGCAAGGCGGGTTCACGGTGAATGAGCCGCGCGGCGCCGCCGTAGGCGCGCAGCGCCCGCCAGTCGTACGATATCAGCAACTCCGCGTCCTCGAAGCTCAGGTTCACGCGGGTGACGCCCGGCGAGCCGAGGAGAAACTCGTCGCCCAGGTGCGAGCTTTGATGATAGAGGCGGAACCGTCCCGACACGTCCCCCCGGCGGAACGTCACCGGCAGACCAACGACGTAGTCGGAATTGAGCAAGTCGTACGAGGGGGCGGAAAGATTGAACTGCGCGAACACGCCGCCCTGGATGTTCACCTGCACGCCGTCGCACGGCCGGTCGCCGACGTAGCGCCGGATACCGAAGGTCTCGCCGTACACCACCCATCCCGCCACGAAATCCCCGTCCTGATCGGGAACGACGCGCTGGCGGCTGATGACGAACTGGGGCTGCTTGGGATCGGCGAGCACGGGGCGGAACAGATCGTCCCGGGGGAATCGGCGCACGCGCCGCGCGGGAGATTCATCGGCCGGCGGCGCGTCCGCCGCGTCCATGGCATAGCGGCAATCCAGCGTCTGCGGCGACCCGTCCGCCGAGGAAAGCGCCGGCGAGGGCAGCAGGAGGAGGACACCGAGCGCGGCCAACGGACGAGTCAATGCGGAGAATCGATCGAACATGGACTTCGTCAAGGATACGGACGGATGCGATGGCGTCAAATGAACCCGACGGACACCCTCGCCGGAGTCGCCATTGACAGCGCCAGCCGGGTCTCTTAGAATCAGGTTGCAGGCATGAGTGACAAAGACTTAAAGGTGTTGTTCGAGAAGGTCGACGGCGGGTACATCGTCGCCGACCCGAACCCCGACCCCAAGCACCCCGCCGATTTCTGGATCAACAAATCGGTCCACACCGATTTCGAGTCCGCGATGGAGGACATCCGCCGCCGACTCCGCGTCTCCGGCCTCATCGCCTCCCAAGAAGGCAAGTTGTCGCTGTAAAGACCGCACCACCCGCGCCGACACCCGCCCACCACTCGCTCGCGTTCGTCACGACCTGGTTAGTCCACCTCGAAACATTGTTGGCGCGTCCGCTCCAGCGCTTTGTTGAGCGCTACCGGTTCAAAAGGCCGGACATTTCCAGTACACGATTCGACCAGACACCGGACTGTTCAGCGATCTGACGACGTTGTGCTGAATCCGACCAGATCTCTGCCCAGTTCTGTTGCCAGCGTGCAAGTTGGATTTGCAACTCCACTAACTCTGCAGCCGTATGGCTCTCCGCTGCCGCCGCCGTCCATTCGATAAAGAACTTGCTCTCATCAATGAGATCCTCGACAGCTTGGCGGCTCGCGGTATGAGCGGCAAAAGATTTAACCCGACGCAGATTTGCCGCCAGACCACCCAAGCGGATGGGCAAGCCATCCCGAAGATATCTTTCGCGGATCACGGCCCAGTCTCTCATGCATCCCCCCTGAGCCATTGCTGAACAATCTCGGTGACGCGCCCTCGGATTGCCGAGTCAAGAATCTCTAGGGAGAGGTTATTCTGGCGAGGGCGGATATTGATGAGCGACTCAAATGTCACCTCACGCGCTGCAGGGTTCCAATCTGCTCCCCACACGTCCTGCTGCTGGCTCCCAGCTTCGAGCAAGACGGCCTCACAGTCGGCGTGCAGCACTCCCCCACCGGCCAGAATCCCCTGCTGCACGTCGACCGCGAGTTTGATGTATGTACCGAGTGTCTCAAGCATCTCTTCCATCTGCTGCCCGGTGGCGCGAGTGCGTATGATATGGATCATGCGTTGGCTTTTCCTTCAGCACCGTGAAAGACGCGCCCGACGATCAGCGCTGAGGAGCGCGCCTGCTGTTGGCGCGTCGCCTCCAGCGCTTGGTTGGGCAAGGGAACCGACGAGGACTCTTTAGGCCGTCAGGCGCAATGCGCCCCGGACTGCCGGCGGCAACTCAATCAGAACGAAATAGTCTACGGGATACAGATAATCTTCACCGGACTCGTCAATGACCCGAATGTGCTGTCTTTGAGCGGCGGCGGAATCGGGCAGGACTTGATAGATTTTTCGAACTTCCAGGGAAGCAGGGTAACCTTGGTTGCGGATACAGACTGCAAATTGTGGTTTAGCGGCAATCTTGGGGCGGCTCATCGCTGTTTATTCCACTATGCGCTTGATTTTGAATTCCTGCTTACCCAAGCCGCCGGCTTCATACCAATGGATCTCGGCCCGGAGCAACCGGCCATCTGGCAGCCGCACTGTAGCAAACCCTTTGCGTTTTCGCCAGCGTCCCGGGCTTCGTTCGTGGAGCATTCGACTCAGATGGCAAATACAAGACATGACCCCTGCCTTCTGCCCTTCTTAGCCGCTCTCTTAACATTGAATGACTTCGCATCCTTCGCTCTTTGTCCTTCACTCAAGATTTCAGCTATTCGCAACGCACCAATCAAATACCAGCCCTTTTCTTTTCTGAAATCTTTCCACGACGTACCAACATTTCGCCAGAGCAAAGCCCAAAATAGCAAAATGTCTCTGAGCTTAGCTTGTTTCAACGCTGCTGCGCGACCATTCGCAGGACAATCTCCATAAGTGAGATTATCCCAGTCAGGATCAGCGTGCGTATTATAGATACCGACGTTGCGAGTGAATGGGCGAGCTTTCGGCGGATAAGGTTTTCTGTATTTTGTATCAGGATCAGGGAAAGAGACAAAAATAAACCTATCGTCATTGAAGATGGGGCTTCTAGCTAACGACTGATCCTTCAGGTTAGCTCCGACATTAACCAAAAAGATTTTACTCATAGTTTTGCCTCGCAGAGAAATTCAAGCGCAGCAGCCTAACATCTTTGACGCTGAGGGGCGCGCCGCTTGGGGCGCGTCGCCTCCTGCGTCGTGTTAGGTTGCGAGTGCATTCATGATCCGCTCCCAGCCACCACGATATGGCTCAAGCGACCAACCGCTGGGCTCGGCGCGCGGCGGCAATTGGATGGTCCGGACGGTCGTACTCGAGTCTCGCTGTTGCCCCTTTGCTCCTGGACTCGAGGACCAGAGATGAAAGCTAGACATAACGGCTTTCGCCATCTCCGAGGACGGTACCACGAAGTACTCGAAGTCCTTGCCGGAGTCTGGGACTGGGATGCCGGCCAAGACCCAGAAGAAGGATGGGCCAAAGTCCTTCTGCGACTTCATGCCGACAGAGACTGTGCGATTGCCTGGCACGAATGTCTTGACCTGCACATGGCAGAAGCGGGTGCCCGCGGCATTACTGACGAGAATGTCCGTGTTGGGGCAGTTGCCAAGCGTGACTACTGCAACAAGCTTGCGCCGGCACAGCTCACCCGCAACGAAGAACTGGGCGGCATCTCCTCTGTAGCCCTTGTCGTGACGGGCATCCATTCCGGCAACCTAACGCCAGCGCTAACCTGCGAGCGGTGCGCTAGCACCGCGAGTCAGGTTGAGCAACGTGTTATACCTCAGCCTTTTTTCAGTTTCCAAATTCGAATTTCATGTTTATTCCCAAGCCACGTTACGAACAACTCGTCCCGCTCGACTGGAGCAGTTTCCAGTGCGGCATACTGAGATTCGATCCAATCCCGAATTCGCGGTAGGATTTCATTCGTGAATGCACTAGCCGCGTCGTCTGAGTACGATTCCCGGCGGACAGGAAAAACATGAACATGACCGGCGCTGAAACTTGTTGAATAGCTCGCATGCGCCACAGGAAGACCGGTGAGTTCTAAGTCTACGTAGCGGGGTGTATGGAGATGTGACCTGCCAAACTTGAACCGCAGGCTTTCGATATGTCCAAACAAGTTCTTTACATCGGACTTTGAGCACGGAAACCGTTCAACCTTCGGTAGATTAATACTTTCAATATTCATCGACGCGGAAGATCTCTTCTGAGGTATAACGCCAAAACTAACCCGCCGGCCTCCGAGCGAACGAGCGAAGCGAGCCGCCTCGCTGGCACCCGGTCGGGTTGAGTGCCGGGTTAGGTTCATCTTGAGGTGGTACTCACCATTGTGGTTGACGGCTCGCTTTTGCCGAGTAGCGCCTTACGGAAATACTTTGCGGCGCATGCGCCAACGGCAGCGCCAAAAATAGTCGGAGGAATGCCAATGAATAGTATCGTCGGGAAAATCCTTTGCAGTATCCACTCGACAATAGAAGTCTCAAAGGAACCGCCCACGTAAGAGAACGCAGCGATAGAAATTAGTGTGAGAATCACGGTGTTGAGGACAGCGGCGAGGATTCCGAGGAACGCCCCCCCAAATAACGTAACGGCTTGGGGCCTGAGAAATGCGGCGAATGAACCACGGAGCAAGGACTCCTGTGCTGAGTGCGCCAGACACGACAGCATGGAGCCAGATAGGTTTGGGAGCGAGAAAACTCCATGAGAAGGGCAGATAGGAATCGTGATTTATTCTTCCGATCAACCACCCGACAAGCTCCATGAGCCCCAATGTGAACGGACCAGCGAAGCTGGCAATGGCGCCGAGGGCGACTAGCGACCAAAAGATTTTGCGAACTGAAGCGCCCTCATATGCCATCGATCATCTCTGGAGCGAAACCTAACTATAATTCGACGTCCCAATCATTTCTGCAAATCGAGCGTGGAGCGCTTGGTAATCGCTCATGACGCGCAGCAGGATTATAGCTACACATCTCTTTCTAATCCAGCGGTTATGACTAAAATCTCAATCAAGAGCTGATGTGTGTTAGCACGCATATCGTGCGTCCTAACGCCCCCCGCCGGATTCGCCGAGTAACTGATCCGCAGGACTCTGCACAGCGCGGCCTCCGCGGTTCAGGGCGTTCAACGGGCGGCCGGGGGAATTCACGGGGACGTTGTTAAGTAATTAACTTTCCCGTTGCTCCCGCGATGACCTTTCCCCGTCTTCGCCCGCCTCATCCCCTGTTCCCGCCCGCCAACCATTCCAGCGCCCCAGGCGTCCGCTCCCACGCGCCCGATTCGCGCTCACGTACAAGATCGCTTCGTCCGGGCTGCCGTAGGCGTACATCTCGGGGAGCCGACGGGGCAGGCGCTCACGTCCGAGGAGGAAGGCCGGGACGTGCGGGTTGTCTTTGATCGCCTGGCCGAGCCGGCGCCGGGCCGCCTTATTGTCGCCGCCGCGCCGGAACGTCCAGAGCGCCCACGTGTAGAGCCACACGGCCGAGAGATCTTCACCGTACCCCTTGAGCAGCCGTTCCAGCTCTTCGTCGCGCCCCAACTCGAGCAGGCACGTCGCGAGCAGATCACGAATGCCCTGGTTGTCGTTGGGATTCAATCGAAGCAGATCGCGGTAGTGCTCGGCGGCGGCTTCCCGCTCTCCCAGCGCCCAGAGGCATCCCGCGAGCGCCGCCCGCGCACGCATGTACGGCCGGGTGTCCAGAATCCCCCAGAAGTGGCCGACATCCTCCTTGAACGCCTTCCGCCCCAGCGACCGCTCGCCGGCGGCCACGCCTTGGACGTACAGGTCTCGCGCCTGTTCCAAGGTTTCGGCGGTCTCCTCCGCGAGAAGGACATACGCGTCGGCGCAGTTGGGATCCATCTCCAGCGCTCGCCGGGCTTTCCGCACCGCCTGCTGCCGGCTCGGCGCCTCCCACGCGTCGTACATGAGCATCTGGGCGTCGTGCGCGAATTTCTTGCGCCCCGACCCACCGGTCATGTCGCCGAGAAAGTCCACCATCACGCCTTCCAACACCATCCGATCAGGCAGCTTGGATTTTGCCATCATCTTCTCCTCTCTCGGGACAGATCCAGCCGACCGCTGCTCCGTACTGTGAAGAGCGATGCGCACGACGACGGGGATACAGGAGCGATGAGATAGCAGGCAAACCATGAAAAGTGATAACCGAAATGTCCCTCATGCCGCCCTGACTATCTCGTTGCCAGCGAGGCACGGGCCGTTCGCCGGGTCTTAGCGGCCGAGAGCGAGCAATTCGTCGCGCGAGAGATCACAGTCATGGAGGATCTTGCTCATCAGACCGGGACCGATCGTTTCTCCGGTATGAACGGGAACCACGGTGCAACGTCCATCCGGATGCTCAAGGAAGTGATGGCTCCCCTTAACGCGATCGACCCTGAATCCGGCCTTCCGCAACATGGCGATCAACTGGCGGCCCGTCAGGCGGGGCAGCCGGGTCATGAATTGACGACGATCCGCTGAACGCCGATAAACTCGGAGGATTTCGGCGAGTTCCCCTCAACCTCCAGACAGAGCTCGATCGCTTCCCGGATCCGTTTCATCAGCGTGTCAAGAGATTTCGCCTGGGTGTGACACCCTCGAAGCTCCGGCACACTCGCCACGAAAAAGCCCTCCCGGTCACGCTCGATCACGACATTGAATTCTCGTTGTCTGATTTCTCGTTTCATGCCAACCTCACATCCGCGTGGGACGGATTATGCCGAATCCATCAACAAAATACCAGCCTGGGGGAACAAGCAAGAATACCGAAACGCGGGCTCACGCTGGTCATGGTCACCCACAACGAGAAGCTCGCGGCCAAGCCGACCGGATCGTGAAGTTGGTGGATTGAGGGGGAGACGTCGGGCGACCGACGTCAGGCCACTCGGCCCGCGACCGCCGAACTTTCCGCTTCTCGTTGAATGCGGAGCCGTTCGGCCTTCGACTCGTTGATCACGTGATCGAGCACGTCGTCGGAGAGCTGCGTGAGCTCGGCGGCCGCGTCCTTGAGCGCCCCGTGCTCGACCGCGCGCGACACCACTTCGGCGTTCGTCTGCCCCCGCTTCTTCCCCAGGAACGGCTTGACGATCAGGTAGAGCACGTCGCGCAGCGGCATGTAGCGGAGGAAGCGGCGCAGCAGCCTGAAGGTCTGTATGGGATAATGCGTCAGCTTGTAGAAAAAGAGCCGCCGCAGGCCGGCGTTACGCTCGGCGTTGATCACCTCGCCGGGCAGACAGGTCGGATCGATCTCCGAACACTTAAAGTACTTGTACCAATCGGTGACGTCGTTGACCACACCGCGCCTCACGTATTCCTGCCACAGGGGTGTCCCGCGGTAGACGCACAGCCGATTGAACCCGAAGGTGTCGAGTCGCAACCGCGACGCGAAGTCGAACGTGGCCCGCATATCTTCCACAGTCTCGTCAGGGTTGCCGACGACGAAGAAACCATGGACGATCTCGATGCCGGCCTTCTTGGCGTTCGTCACCGCGGATTCGATATCTTCCAGCGTCTGTTCCTTCTTGAGCCGATCGAGGATCTTCTGGCTGCCGCTCTCGATCCCGAACATGATCGTCCGGCAATGCGCCTTGGCCATGACTGGAAAAAGATGCTGGCACACGGAGTCGACCCGCCCCTCCACGCCCCACTCGATCGTGATCCCGGCGTCGATGATGCCCTGGCACATCGCTTCGATCCGCTTGGGCTTGAGGAGAAAGTGATCATCGACGAAATACACGGCCCCATAGCCGAGATTCTGGAGATACTTGAACTCTTCCACCACGTGCTCGGCGCTGCGGAAGCGCCACTTGCCGTCATTGAAGATCGGGATGTCGCAGAACACGCACGGCCACGGACAGCCGCGGGAGGTCTGCATGGTCGTGAAGCGTTCCATCGACAGCACCGCCGGCACGTCGAGCGGCATCGACTCGATAAAATCCAGCGGCAGGCTCTCGCGGTCGGGGAAGGGCCACTGATCGAGGTGTCGCTCGGTCGTCCGGTTGGGGTTCTGGATCACGTGCCCGTCCTTGGCCCACGTCAGGCTTTCCACCGTCTCGGGCGCCTCGAACCGCTCCACGAGATCGAGGATGAGCTGCTCGCCGTCGCCGCGGCAGACAAAGTCCACCTCGGGGCACTGGAGCTTCACCAACTGCGCGTTTAGCGAGGCGAAGACGCCGCCGAATGCCAGCCGAACGGTTGGATCGACCGCGCGAATCTGGCGGGCCAGGATCTTCGCATACGGGTAGCTGGTCGTGCTCAGGAAGCTCATGCCGACGAGCGCGGGGCGCTGCCGTCGGATCTCTTCGATGATGACGTCGTTGGGCGTTTCCGGATTGGCTTGATCGAACATGACGCACTCGTGGCCGGCGCGTTTGAGCACGGCGGAGAGCGACATGATGCCGATGGGGGGAAAGCCCATGACCCGGATATTCCCGTTCTTGGCGCGGGTCTTGGCTGGGAGCGCGTAAAACTGGGGATCGCGGACGTGGATTAAGAACACGCGCATGAGCACCTCGATTCTGAGGGTGTGGGATTCTGCGTGGATCGGATCAGAAATGGACCCGGTGTTCGCGTAGGGGGTCGCCTCCGCAGAGAGCCTAACAAGGAGGCAATCGATCTGTCAATTGCGGTTGTCCCGCGAAAAGAGCCGCGCCCCGGCATCCATCGGGTTGCCCTCCAGCGACGCCACCACCGCTTCCGCCCCCGCCTGCTTCAGCGCCTCGGCGGGATAGGAGTTCGCCACGGCCAGGCACCGCATCCCCGCGGCGCGGGCGGCCTCGATACCGGCGAGGGAATCTTCGATCGCGAGGCACGACGCGGGAGCGATGGGAGGGGCAGGGTTTTGCGAACGGTTGAGCAGCGCGAGGGCCTTGGTGAAGCCCTCGGGGTTGGGTTTGCCGTGGCTCACGTCCTCGGCGCTGATGATTCCGACGAAGCACGACAGAATGCCCACTTGCTTCAGTATCGCCTCGATCTCCCGGCGCAGCGCGCCGGAGCAGATCGCCAACGGGAAAGACGTCGCGAGCGCCCGCACGAAGTCGACGGCACCCGGCAGGAGAGGGACGTGGTCGGCGATCGTGGACATCAGCAGCGCAGACTTGCGCTCGATCAGCTCGGGGACCCTGGGCAGCGCCGCCGTTTTGCCGTGACGGGTGAGCGCCTCGGTGAAGCATTCGCGGTCGTCCATGCCGAGGTAGATCGCGTCGTACTGCCCGCGCGTCAGATCAATCCCCTCCTCGCCGAGCAGGCGCCGGAACAGACTGAAGTGCAGCGGCTCGCTGTCCACGATCACCCCGTCGAAGTCGAACACCACCGCCCGTAGCCCCTTCGGAATCGCCACCTTGACCCCCACAAAATAAATGTGCTAGGTTCTTCCGCCACTCGCGGCCCGCAACCGGCCGCATCCTACCACAAGAAGAGAACGAGGCGGGCGTATCGCGATACGCCCCTACGAAAGAGGCGTCCTATGGCGCGCGTCTTGGTTCCCTTGGCACCCGGGTTTGAAGAAATCGAAGCCGTCACGATCATCGACATTCTTCGGCGCGCCAACGTCGAGGTGACCGTCGCGGGCACGGTGGACGGGCCGATCGTCGGCAGCCGCCGTGTCCCGATCATCCCCGACACGACCATCGACGCCGTCGCGGGATCTCGCTTCGATATGATCGTCCTGCCCGGGGGCGGCGAGGGCACGGCCAACCTCCGGCGCGATCCGCGCGTCGCCGCGCTCGTCAAAGACCAGGCCGCCCGCGGAGGGTACGTAGCCGCGATCTGCGCGGCCCCGACCGTGCTGGCCAACGCCGGCCTGCTCGACCGGAAGCGGGTCACGAGCTACCCGTCCTGCCAATCGGAGTTTTCCGCCTCGGACTATCGGACCGACCGCGTGGTCGTCGACGGGCGCCTCATTACCAGCCGGTCGCCCGGCACCGCGCTCGAATTCGCCCTCGTCCTGGTCGAGCGCCTGGTCGGTCCCGACGAGAGCCGCCGCATCGGCCGCGACGTGCTGGCGCAAGGAGCGGTCGATGCCGCGTGAGGCCACGTGGGTCACCGGGTTTCTCACCAGCATCCTCATCGAGTATTTGGACGAGCGCTGCCCCGACGCCGCGCCGCACATCCCCTACCAGACGCTGTTCGCGGGATCGGACTTCGCCGATCACCAGGGAGATCCCCTCGCCCTCCTGAAGGATCCCAACCAGTGGCTGCCGCAAGACGTCCTGACGCGCCTGGTCACCCTCGCCGAGGACATGACCGGCGAGGCCGACGTCGCCTACCGCGCGACCGTGGCCCACTTCGCGCGGCCCGACCGACGCGGGCCATCCATCTTTGAGATCATCGCCGCGTTGCTCAACGACGTGCGCCACGTCGTGTCATCCTCCAGCCGCTGGGCCGGCGCCTTCACCAGCAACATGACCCTCCAGGCCATCGTCGACGCTGAACGGCCGGAGGCCACGCTACTGACGCACATCGCCGCCGGCGCGCGGATCACGCGTGCGCCGGGACTGTTTTTCCGCGGACAATGCGACGGCTTTCCACGGCTGTTCGACGGAGTCACCACGACCGGGTGCCGGGAGGAGTTCACGCAGGTGACGCTCCGCCAGATCGTCCACGATTTCGACGCGTACGAGATCGCCGAATCCGACGGACACGTCCGGGTGATCGACCGCCGCAGCGGCGCGGTCACCGCCGCGGCCGAGCCCGTCGCGCTCGGCGTCGAGCACCTGCCGAACCCCGAGGCCCGGCACGCCGACGGACCGATCGTCGCGCCCGACGGCGCGTCGTTCGCGGTGTATGCCGCCGACGGCGCCAAACCGGCCGCCCCGCGCGAGGCGAACGCGGTGCGCATCACCCAGGGCGGCCGGCTCTGTCGCGGCCGCGTCGACTTCGCGCTGGAACCCGGCGCGATCTACGGCGCGCCCTATTCACGGTACCGCTTCGCGTGGACGGATGGCCGCGCACGCGTCATCCCCGTCGAGGATCGGCTGCGCGAGGCCTCGCGGCTACTGTTTCGCCACCTGCAGGAACTCAAGCGGACCCAGCACAGCCTGCTGCGGTGCGAGCGGGACAATGCCACGCTGCTCACCGAGAACGTGCAGTTGCGGCGCGAACTGGCCGCGCAGCACCGGTTCGCCGATCTGGCGGCGGCCAGTCCCGCCATGCGCGAACTCTGCCGCCAGATGGAGTTGGTCGTGGACACCGATTCCACCGTGTTGCTGAGCGGAGAAACGGGCACGGGCAAAGAGGTCGTCGCGCGCGCCCTGCACTATAACGGTCCCCGGAAGGACAGCCGGTTTCTCGCCGTGAACTGCGGCGCGCTCCACGAAGGCCTGCTCGAGAGCGAACTGTTCGGCCACGAGCGCGGCGCGTTCACCGGCGCGGTGCAACGACGCGCCGGCAAGTTCGAATCGGCCGACGGCGGCACGCTGTTCTTGGACGAAATCGGCGAGCTGTCTCCGCCCCTCCAGGTCAAGCTCTTGCGGGTGCTTCAGGAACGCGTCGTCCAGCGCGTGGGGGGCGACGAGGACGTCCCCGTCAACGTCCGGATCATCGCCGCGACCCACCGCAACCTCAAGGAGATGGTCGGCGCGGGGCGGTTTCGCCATGACCTCTATTACCGCCTCCACGTGATTCCGTTGGCCATTCCCCCGTTGCGCGAACGGAAGGCCGATATCCCGCTGCTCGCGGAAACGCTCCTGGATCGCCTCCGCCGCCGGCTGGGAAAACCCGCCGAGCGCTTCGCTCCCGACGCCCTCCGCATTCTCCTCGACTACGCCTGGCCGGGTAACGTCCGTGAGCTCGAGAACGTAATCGAACGGGCGCTGATCCTGGCGGGCCGGGATCCCGTGTTGACGCCGTCCCATCTGCCTCCCGACTGGTTCGCCGGAGCCTCGATCTCGACGGGTGGAGAACCGTGGACCGTTTTCACCGGCATGGACTGGTCCTCGTTCTCCCGCTTCTTCGATAGTGGCGGATCGTTTGACGACCTCCTCGGCCGGATCGAGTGGGCCATCACCAAACGGGCGGTCGAGGAACACCGGGGCAACAAGAGCCACGCCGCGCGGACGCTCAAGCGCAGCTATCGCTGGCTGCGCAAGCTTGAGAAGGAACACCTGGACCCCACCGACGCCTAGGAGCCTGTCCATGAATGGTCATCTGCAGCGTTGCCGCTGCGTATCCGCTCCTCACGTACCCACCACGTACGCTCCGGTGCGGTGCTCGCGGCGCCTTGCATCTGACACATTCCTGAACAGGCTCCAACACCCAAATACTCGGACACACTCCTTGTAGGGACATACGGCTGGACGCTCCTAAAAACCTGCATGCTATAATCCTTCCATGTCTCAGACACCTCCCTCACGTCCCGGACCACGCGCGCGCGCGTGGGTCGAACGCGACGCCGAGGTCGTCTCCCACTCCTACACCCGCACCTACCCGCTCGTCGTCCAGCGCGCCTCGGGCCTGACCGTCGAGGACGTCGACGGACACCGCTATCTGGACTTCACCTCGGGGCTCGGAACGAACCTCCTCGGTCATTGCCACCCCGACGTGGTCAAGGCCGTCCAGGACCAGGCCGCCACGCTCATTCACATGTCGGGAACGGATTTCTACTACCCCTCCCAGATCCGCCTCGCCGAGGAACTCGCGAAACACTGTCTGGGGGACGAGCCCAAACAGGTCTTCTTCTCGAATTCGGGCACCGAGGCGATCGAGGCCGCGATCAAACTCGCGCGGTATCACACCAAGCGCACCAACCTGATCGCGTTCTACGGAGGATTTCACGGCCGCACGCTCGGCGCGCTGTCGCTGAGCGCCAGCAAGGTCGTGCATCGTCGGGGGTTCGGGCCGCTGCTGGCCGGCGTCTTTCACGCGCCCTACGGGGACGTGGACTTCATCGAGCGCGAGCTGTTCGCGCACGTGGTGGCGCCCGATGAGGTGGCCGCCGTGGTGGTGGAGCCGATCCAGGGGGAAGGCGGCTACGTGGTGCCTCCTGCGGGATTTCTGCGCCGACTCCGGGAATTGTGCACGCGCCACGGTATCCTGCTCGTGGTCGATGAAGTCCAGAGCGGGATGGGTCGCACCGGGAAGTTCCTCGCGTGCGAGCACGAGGGCATCGTCCCCGACATCATCGCGCTCTCCAAGGGCCTTGCGGCGGGGATGCCGCTAGGCGCGACGATCGCCCCGACCCGTGTGATGACGTGGCCGGCCGGCGCGCACGCCAACACCTTCGGCGGCCATCCCATCTCGTGCGAAACCGCGCTGGTGGCGCTCCGCCATCTGGACGCCGGGCTCATCAGCCGCGCCGCCGAAGCGGGCGACCGTCTCATGGGTGCGTTGAAACAGTCCGCGGACCGCTCACCGTTGATCGGCGAGGTCAGGGGCAAGGGCCTCATGGTCGGCGTCGAAATCGTCAAGGATCGCGTGCGCAAGACGCCGGCCCCCGAGGCGCGCAACCGCATCATTCAGCGCTGCTTTGAAAAGGGCCTGCTCCTGGTCGGCGCGGGCCAGCACGTGGTGCGCTTCCTACCCGCTCTGGTGGTCACCGACCAGCAGATCGACCAAGCCGTCGCGCTCTTTACCGACGCGGTCATGGAAGTGGACCGCGAACTCCCCCACGCGGCCTAGTCGGCTGCTGAAAAAGACCATCTGCTACGTGCCTAGAAGGCCCGACCTATTTTAAAACCGCGATTCCCTCCATCGACCTCAAGCTGAACACGCCATCCTTTGTACGGCGTGGTCAGCAGATAGCTGCTGAGCATGCCAATGGCCGCACCCCCCGCAACATCCCGCAGATAATGCTCACGGGACTCGACGCGGCTGTATGCCACAGCCGAACCAAGGATGTACGCTGGGAGGCCGAACTCCCACCCATAGCGCTTGCGCAGGAATTCAGCGGGGAAAAAAGAGGCCGCCGTGTGCCCGGAGGGAAAGGAATGACTGCCACCGCTGGGTCGCTGAGCGTGAATCGCGTACTTGAGACCGAACGTGACTCCAAGTGTGAGCGCTCCGGACTCGGCCAACTGCAATACGCCCTCGCCGTCTTTGAGGCTGAGGGCGAGACCGGCGGCGCTCGCCGGCAGAACATACAGCAAGACATTCCCTGCCGTCTCGACCGCATCGTTCCCGCGAGTTTCAGAGACCGCCGCGAGACAGAGCAGCGACGTGAAGATGGTGAATGCACTAACTCTCTTGGCGTATTCGATCTCTGGTCCTTTCCAGGTTCAGGCTCGTTGCTAATTTACCGGCCGTCGGCGTCGCGCCACTCGACGGCGCCGAAGTGGGTGTCACCGAGGAAGTTGTACGCGAGGCTGACGGTTCCCACCGTCTGGTGCCGGTCGACCAGGCCCGGATAGTGCGCGTCCCGTTGCGACGCGACGTACTGGAGCCCGAGGGCGTGGCGGCCGTGCACGCGCACGGTGACCGACGCGTTCCCGCGGGCGATGCGCTCCCATCCTTGAGTCTCGGGGGAGCCCGTGCCGCTGACATAGTAGCCGCGCCCTGTCATGTCGAGCATCACCACGTCGCCGAGGATGAGGCGGAGCGCAAGGAGCCCCTGCGGAGTGGTGCCGTAATGGTAGTCACGCTCACCCGCGCCGGCGATGGTGCCGGCCGCGCCGAAGCCGATGCCGCCGAGAGCCGTGCCCTGGAGCGCCACCGCGCGGGAGAGCCACCACTGGGCGGTGGTCCCGAGCGAGAGGGCTGTGGTCGAGACGCGGAAGACCTGTGGCGAAATGTAGTCGTAGCTCCCGTAGAGGCCCCAGATCCCGCGATAGGCGTCGCCCAGGGCGTATTTCTTTCCGAGGAGGAGGCCGCGGGTCATCGTATTCTCGACGGAGTAGGAGCTGTCGACAAAGGTTAATTGGAAATCGAAGTAGTCGAAAGGACGCGTATACCCATAGCCGGGCTTCCCGGGGAGCCCGTAGGCCAGGGAGACGTCGCCCGTCACCTCCTTCCGGTTGACGGTGCTCGAAACACCCTGGTTGCCCCGTCGCACGGTCAGGCTCCCGCCAAGCCGCAGGCGCAGAAAGGTTGCCGGATGGCGGCTCGGGAACACGGCGTCGAACCGGTTGCCGAAGGCGAGACGGTTGAAACCGGTGGGTGGCGAGATCACCGCCGCGCCCAGCTCGCGCTCCAACCCCGGTGTGCCGCCGCCACTCTCGAGCACCAGGCTGGCCATCCGGAAGAGCGCCTCACCCAAGAAGGTCCCGCCGATGCCGGTCGCGATATGGTCGTTGATGGAGGCCGGCCCGGTCTCGCCCGCTGTCTCCCAGAGCATGCTGCCGGCGAGAGTAAACCCGAGCGACTCCCAGTAAGTGAGGCCTGCCGATCGCGCGGATCCGTAGTAGATGGATCCCTGATACGGATGGAGGATCTGGTTCACGGCGAACGGGTCGGTGTCGATCACCTGCGCACGGGTCACGTTAGTCCGGAACGTGGAGTAGTTGGTGCCGTACACCTCCGGATCGATGAAGCGCCGATTGAATTGATTGAGCGTAAAGATGAACCCGGTGACCTCGAGGGCGGGGATGACGTAGCTCCTACCGACCCTCGTCTCCCAGGACAGGACCGGCTTCTGCGCCTCGGCGGCGCCGGCCAAGACGAGCTCCTCGGCGAAACCCGCACCCGGTGCCCCGAGGCCGAGTGCGAGGGCACCGGTGATGAGCGCCCATCGAAACGTGTCGGCATGCCGGGATCCGTTCACGCCTCGCGCGTTGCCGGCCAGGCCCTCGCGGATTGCACGTGTCGTCTTCAAGGCAGCTCCTTTCCTCGACGAGGGACTGAGAGGTTTACCCAGTCGGGCTTTTGAGTGTGGGTCCAGAAGTACGTCTTGAGTCCACGAAGGGTCCAGTCCACCTTGAAGCCGTCACGCAGCATTTCGTCCCAGGCGGCTTCGGGGGTCCAGTTCTGGTAGTACACGCGATACAGTCCTACGATCATGCTGGTGCGGTCGCGTCCAAGGCTGCAGTGAACGAAGATGGGATGAAGTGACGGGTCGGTCAGCGTCAAGAGCGCTTCTTTGACGCGCCTCTCGTCGGGAGCCAGCGGAAGTGCAAGAAGAGGGACATTACGGTACTCGATTTCGTTGTGGTGCGCGTCCCTGCGCTCGGGCAAAATATCCCATGTAAGAGTCTGGAGGCTCAGGATCGTCCGGACTCCGCGAGCCTTGAGGAAGTCAAAATCAGCTTGGGTCGTGGGTTGGGAACCTCGGAAAATCGCCGGCGAGACTTCAGCGAACCGCTCAATTTCAGCGTGGGCGACGCCTACGGAAAGAATGCCTGCGATCAGGACGTGAACCAGTATCCGAGGATCGAGAGGCATTCGTTGCAACGGGTCGCTTTCGCTCAGCCCTTCTTGCTTCCCGTGACCAGCAACACGATCCCGCCAATTAACGTGATTGCTCCCACGATCGGCGGCAGCGGAAGCGTTCGCGTCTTCTCGGTCGTCACGTGGACGGGACCGAGATCCACGGCCTTCTCTCTGGTCGTGTAGGTAATTCCTTGATAGGCGAAGGCCACGATCCCAATAGCAATGAGGATGATCGCCAACAGTGTACGTGTGTTCATGTCGCTCACCTTTCTGTGGTCAATTCGGTGGGTGCCCTCCCGCTGGCTACAGGACTCTCCGGCCCTGAATGACATTGACCAGGACGACGATAATGGCCACCACCAGCAGGATGTGAATGAACCCGCCCATCGTGTAACTACTCACCAGCCCAAGTGCCCACAACACGACCAA
>Ga0210377_10000227_pt1 | contig 53735 bp, 51 predicted proteins | sample PLM4_65_b1redo_FD_155480 | JGI IMG/M metagenome (GOLD analysis project Ga0210377, IMG submission 155480) | Groundwater sediment microbial communities from an aquifer in East River, Colorado, USA - PLM4_65_b1 redo | ecosystem: Environmental > Terrestrial > Soil > Riparian zone | place: USA: East...
CCTGTCCCCCGCTGTCCGCGCGCGTACCTGGGATGTTGATTATCGTTTTTCACAATGGATCGCACTGGGACTATGGGGATTGTTCGTGGCGCGCGCCCACTACGATATCACACGAAAATTACCAGATGCCGACCCTTATCTCTTTCCGGTTGCCGCGCTGATCAGCGGCTGGGGGCTGTTAACCATCTGGCGGCTTGATTCAAGCTTTGGCGCACGACAGGCACTATGGTTTGGCGTGAGTTCAGCTGTATTGATCGCAGGCACGCGGCTATTAACGATCGATTTCCTGCGCAGATATAAATATATCCTTCTCACCTGCGGCATATTTCTCGTCGCACTTACTTTAATATTTGGCACTAACCCAAGCGGCAGTGGACCACGCTTATGGCTGGGCTACAGCGATTTTTATTTACAACCATCCGAACCTCTCAAGCTTTTATTGATCGTCTTCCTTTCTGCATATCTGGCAGATAAACTTCCCTCGCGGTTACGTACAATCCACATCTTATATCCCACCGTTATCCTAAGCAGCATCGTGATCCTGCTTCTCGTGGTTCAACGCGATCTCGGCACTGCCTCCATTTTTACGGCGTTATATACAGTCATCATTTATCTGGCAACTGGTCGCAAACGGATCTTATTGATTTCGCTATTCCTGTTAGCCTTTGTCGGCTTTGCTGGATATTCTTTTGTGGGTATCGTGCATGCACGTGTGAATTCGTGGATCAATCCATGGAATGACCCTACCGGAAGTTCTTATCAGATCATCCAATCTTTGATCGCGATCGCCAACGGCGGCATTCTCGGACGTGGACCCGGATTAGGAAGCCCGGGATTCATCCCCGTGGCGATCTCTGATTTCATTTACGCAGCGATCGCGGAAGAGACGGGTCTTATCGGGACTTTAGGCCTGCTCGCTGCCATAGGTGTGATCATTACCCGTGGCTTACGCGCCGCACTCCGCGCCCCTGACCTTTTTCGGCGGATGTTGGCGGCAGGCATTACAGCGTACTTTGGCTTGCAGACTATTTTGATCGTAGGCGGCAACCTACGCCTCCTGCCGCTCACGGGTGTTACATTGCCATTCGTTTCTTATGGCGGCTCGTCTCTGCTGACATCGTTTGTGGCCTTATTGATACTCATCAACATCAGCAATCATTTGGATATTGACCCGGCTCCGCTCCCCAAACCGCAACCCTATCTTGTCTTAGGTGCATTGCTCTTTGTTGGCTTATTTGCATCCGCCCTCGCAAATGGCTGGTGGTCCGTCATTCGTGGACCTGACCTATTAACCCGTTCAGATAATTCGCGCCGCATCATCGAAGAACGGTATGTTGCGCGCGGATTATTGCTTGATAGCGCCAATAGCATTATCAACAATAACAAAGGCGAGATCGGGAATTTCTCGCGTAACTATAAATATGTGGACCTCGCACCCATCACTGGCTACACTGACCCAGTCTATGGACAAGCTGGGCTGGAAGAATCACTGGATGATTATCTACGCGGATTAAAAGGCAATCCAACGAGCAAGTTATGGTGGAGCAATCTGCTGTATGGCATGAATCCAGCGGGCTTGAATGTCCGTTTGAGCATTGACCTTTACCTGCAAAACCGAACCGATGAGATGATGGTTGGTTCCAGCGGCGCTGTTGTTTTGTTGAACGCGAAAAGCGGTGAGATCCTGGTCATGTCATCACACCCTACTTTTAATCCAAATCATTTGGCAGAATCAGGCACAAAGTTATTGGTAGACCCAAGCAAACCACTGATCAACCGTGCCACGCTTGGACAATATCCCACGGGCACGACGATCATGGAACCCTTCGTCCAAGCTCTGACCGGGGACAGCACAGCGAACGAATCCTTTATGGTCAACGTATATGAAACTTTTGGGTTTTATCAAACTCCCCAAATACAACTGCCCACCGCACCCGCCTCTTCAGAAGCTGACATTGATTTGACACGTGTATCGCCATTGCAAATGGCTTTAGCTGCCTCCGCATTCAGCAACCACGGACTGATCCCCGCGCCACGTATTGCAATGGGTGTCAACACGCCGAGCGAGGGCTGGGTATCGCTCCCGGCTTTGGGAACACCCATCGAAGCGTTGCAAGCCTCGGCTGCGGATGAGGCGATTTCGTCCTATCTGGTCGAAAATCAGACGTACTGGCAACACCTCGGTGAGGCACAGGAGGATAAGTCATCCTTCACGTGGTTTATTGGGGGCACATCGCCAAGTTGGCAAGCCACGCCGCTTGTGATCGTAGTCGTTCTGGAAGAGGACAATATCCGCCTGGCGCAACGTATCGGGCAAGAGTTGTTGATCGATGCCATGAATCCGTAGTGCCAAACACAGTTAACAAAAAAGAGCCCAGCGTTTGCTGGGCTCTTTTATTTGGGCAAAATTATTCGCCTTTGTCGGTATCCTTGGCGCCGTACCCAGGACCACCCTTGAAGAAATCATAATTGGGCTTGATGTCAGGTGTGAGGTCAACTACTTCGCCAGCCGCCAATTGCTTGACGGTATCAAGCACGATCGGATGACCATGATGATTGGTGCCTTCCCAGTGACCGGTGAGTCCAACGCGGCTGATATATTCGCCGCCTTTGGCAGTGTACGCCGCGGGCACTTCATCTTCCGGGAAGATGGCAGCATACGGGCACTCAGGTACACAAGCGCCGCAATCAATACAGGTATCCGGGTCGATATATATCCACGGAAATTCATTGACAGGGTTGCCAGGAATCATACATTCAACGGGGCAAACGTCAATGCAGCCGCGGTCACGAACGCATAAACTTGTGATAATGTGAGTCATGGGACATCTCCTATTGGGAATGTGATTATGCTAGATTTCGGTATTATATCGCTCTTCATTAGACTTCGGAAGTCTGCGTAGATTCATTCACCAGACAGATACCCAAAAAGACTTCCGAAGTCTGCTCTTATTTAAACTTCTCAGCCACTACATCCCAATTGATCACATTCCAAAATGCGGCAATGTAATCGGGACGACGGTTCTGATAATTCAGATAATACGCGTGTTCCCACACGTCGATGCCCATGATCGGGGTCAAGCCATCAGAAAGCGGGCTGTCTTGATTCGCAGTAGAAACCACTGCCAAGCCGCTGCCCTTTTTCACCAGCCAAGCCCAACCGGAACCAAAACGCGTGGTCGCTGATTTGGTGAATTCTTCCTTGAAGGCGTCGAAGGAATTGAAAGAAGCATCGATCGCTTTTGCCAATTCACCCGTGGGCGCGCCGCCAGCTTTGGGTCCCATGATCTCCCAGAACAGGTTGTGATTGTAGGTGCCGCCGCCATGATTGCGGACCACACCGCGCACAGCCTCAGGCGCAGCATTCAGATCGCTCAACATTTCCACCAGCGATTTGCCTGCGAGTTCGGGAGTTTTATCCACAGCACCGTTCAAATTGGTAATATAAGTTTGATGATGTTTGGTGTGATGGATTTCCATCGTGCGCGCATCAATATGTGGTTCGAGCGCGTCGTATGCATATGCCAGTTTTGGAAGTTCAAATGCCATGTGTATCTCTCCTTCGTGAGTTGATAAGATTTTGGGAAGTGCAACAAAATTGTAGTCTCGTAGAGGGAGCATGTCAAGAAAGATATTCAATCGAACGGGACAAGCGGTAGAATTGTCGGATGACCGAACAAAGAGCCCGCCTCAGCCTGCCTTTCAACCTGCTCATTGCCATCCTAGCTGTTTCCACAGCTTCGCTCTTTATCCGCTTCGCGCAAGCCGGAGGTGCCCCTTCCTTGGTCATCGCCGCGATCCGTTTGACGATCGCCACGCTGATCCTCTCACCGATCGCGTTGTTACGTCATCGCACAGAATTGGGGAATCTCACACGCCGTGATTGGACACTTGGCATTGTTTCAGGCATCTTTCTCGCTGTCCACTTCGCTACATGGATCACCTCCCTCGAATACACGTCAGTGGCGAGTTCGGTGGTATTCGTAGCGACAGGTCCACTGTGGGTGGCGATCCTTTCGCCGATGCTGCTCAACGAACGTTTGTCGCGCATCGCAGTGATCGGATTGATATTGGCATTGGTCGGCGGGACAGTGATCGGGTTGTCAGATGCGTGCATCTGGAACAATGGGCTGCAATGCCCGGAGTTAGGTCAGATTCTGCAGGGACGCGCCATGTGGGGCAACTTCCTGGCGCTGTGCGGCGCGTGGGCAATTTCAGGATATCTCATCATTGGCAGAAAAGTGCGCGCGAAGATGTCGCTCATCCCCTATATCTTTTTAGTGTATGGCATCGCTGCCATCGTTTTGATCCTTTTTATGTTTGCATCGAAGCAAAGTCCGCTTGGGTATTCAACCAGCACATACGGCTGGATCTTTTTGCTGGCGGCAGTTCCGCAATTGATCGGTCACTCCACATTCAACTGGCTGTTAAAATATTTGTCCGCCACCATGGTCGCGGTGACAACGCTTGCCGAGCCGATCGGTTCTGCCATCCTGGCATTTATCTTTTTGAAAGAGACACCCGCGCTGGCAGTGATCGCAGGCGGTGTGTTGATCCTCTTCGGCATTTATTTGACGTCAAAACAGTAATCGTAACGCGACACGCTTCGCGATGTCGCAGTACAGGAAAAAATCATGCTCAACTTCGATTCAGCCTTGAAATACACTCCACCATCTGATTGGCTCAAGATCACCGCCATTGACGCACACACCGGCGGCGAACCATTCCGCGTGATCGTGGATGGCTTCCCTAAACTGGAAGGCAATACCATTTTGGAACGCAGACGGTATGCCAAAGAACATTACGACCATCTACGCACGGCGTTGATGTGGGAACCGCGCGGACATGCTGACATGTACGGCTGTATTCTGACTCCGCCTGTCACACCCGGTGCGAATTTTGGAATCCTGTTCGTTCACAACGAAGGTTTCAGCACCATGTGCGGACATGGCATCATTGGCATCACAACGGTTGTACTGGAAACGGGTATGCTCCCTATTACAGCACCCACAACCAAAATCAAAATCGACAGCCCCGCCGGATTGATCACTGCTTATGCCCACATCGAAAATGGACATGTGAAAAACGTTTCGTTTCACAACGTCCCATCCTTCGTTGCCGCGCCGGATGAAGTGGTGCATGTGCCAGGGCTGGGAAAAATTCGCTACGACCTTGCATTCGGCGGCGCGTTCTATGCCTATGTCAACGCGGAGGATGCCGGGGTCAGTTGTGGAGCGAATGATTTCCGCCCGCTGATCGAAAAAGGCATGGCGATCAAACGAGCGGTGATGCAGAGTAAAAAGATTGTTCACCCTTTCGAAGAAGATCTGGGATTTTTATACGGTACGATTTTTGTGGGTCCACCTGCACAGGCGGGGTCACAAAGCCAAAATGTGTGTATCTTTGCTGAAGGCGAAGTGGATCGCAGTCCCACTGGCACCGGTGTAAGTGGACGGTTGGCAATTCACCATCAGCGCGGCGAAATCAAAAAGGATCAACCAATTGTGATCGAGAGTATCATCGGCAGTAAGTTCACTGGCAAAGTGATCGAAGAGACGACGTTCGGTCCGTATGCGGCGATCATCCCGGAGGTCACGGGCGAAGCGCATATTGTTGGTCGCAATGAGTTGTGGATCAATCTGAACGATCCACTGAAAGATGGATTCATTTTGAGGTAATGGAACATCCTATCATGTCACCCTGAGCGATAGCGAAGGGTCTCTACACCGAAAAAGCGAGACTCTTCGGTCGCAACAATCGCTCCCTCAGAGCGACATGGTGTTTTTTAAATATCAAAGAGGTACTCATGAAACTTCCCCCGCATATCCATCTTGAAGAACGAAACATTCCTTACGAAGCACGCAGTTTTTCACCTGAGACGGAAAAGGGCGCGGCAAATGTTGCACATGCGCTGGGCTTCTCTGAACGCCAAGCCGTGAAGACCTTGGTCTTTCAAGTGGATACTGGCGAGCGTGTATTGGTGATGCTGGGTGGCGACCAAAATGCGATCTCAGGGAATTTGAAAAAAGCCATCGGGTCACGCAATATTCGGATGGCTGAACCAGACATCGTTAAAGAAACGACCGGATACGTCATCGGCTCCATCCCCGCCTTTCACTGGCAGCCATCTGGATTCAGGTCTTTTCTGGAAGCGAGTCTGCTTAATGAACCCCTGCTCGGCACAGGCGCGGGACAATGGGGCGAAGAGATCATGATCACGCCCGAGAATTTGATCAAAGCCAGCAATGCGATCGTGGTCAATTTAACGGACCGCGATAAGCCAGTCATGGAAACATAAGCGAAATCTTTGAAAGGAGATTGCATAAAATGGACGATATGGAAGAAAGACCATCACTGATTGTTGAGTGTCCACACTGCCACGTAAGAGTCTTACCTAAGGCAAATAACATCTGCCCAGCCTGCCGGAATGACATGTCCAATTTACAGGGTGTTGACCCTGATCAAGTTGCTTTAGCCATTTCCGAGTCGGAGGAACTCCCGACTTTTTGTTACTCGTGCAATCGTTATACAGAAAGAACTATTCGAGTTTCGAGCGATCAAGAATCTGATTTGGAAAAAGCGCTCTTCGGCTTATCTTCACCTGGAAACACATCCAATGTCATCATTCACCTCCCACAATGTGAAGAATGCGCGGAAGGGAAAGAGCCCGAATTGGTTGGTGTGGATTACGACCATCAGACCATAACTGTTGTAGTCCACAAAGGATTTCAGGAACGAGTTCTTCAATTACGAGATAATGTTTAGTTCAAGTTGCTTTTGAACATCAAATAAACTGATCGGAGAACCTCATGGATAATCGCAGAAAAGAAAACCGCGAAAAGCTAACGACCTTCACACCCGTCTATTTTCTACACCCCAAAACCTTGCTGGGATTTCTTTCAGATCTGACCCTGCATGGCGGTATGGTGCTCGGTGAAAAGAGTGTCGAATCAGACAAACAAGGGTCGCTGGCAATTGAATTCCCCGATACCCTGAACGATATTCTCCTGACACATATCACCATCCCGGCGCGGGTTGCGTGGTGCCGACCCGATGTCGAGAGCCCGAATTACTTTACCATCGGGTTTGAGTTCACAGAATTATCACCTGAACATTCCAAGGTGATCACTGCTATCTTGAAAAAATACCGGTTTTAGTTTGAATGGACAATCACAACCCACACATCCTAATCCAAACCGACTTGGGCGATATCGTCGTTGAGTTGTATCCGCAACAGGCTCCGATCACCGTAAACAACTTTCTGCGGTATGTTGCTGAAAATCGTTTTGCAGATGCTGCCTTTTATCGCGTCGTGCGAGCGGACAACCAACCGGACAACAAAATCAAAATTGCTGTCATCCAGGGCGGCTTGCAAGTTGACGAGCATCCGCTGATGCTGCCACCCATCCCCCACGAGACCACGCAACAAACCGGGTTACGCCACGAAGACGGCACACTCTCGATGGCGCGGAATGAACCCGGCAGCGCAAGTTCTGAATTCTTTATTTGCGTGGGCGACGAACCCGAATTGGATTTCGGCGGCAAGCGCAACCCAGATGGCGCAGGCTTCGCCGCCTTTGGAAAAGTGCTCGCAGGGCACGATGTGGTGCAGAAAATTCATCAAAGCCCGGCGAGGGAACAAGCACTCGAACCGAATATTGCAATTATTGGAATGGAATTAGTGAGTAGCAACAAGTAATAAGCATTTATCCGTGGTGATGCTGGTCGAGGCGAGGCATATCCTGAGTGAATATGAATGACCGTTTCTATTCATCCAACCAGCCTGCTGCAATTGCATTTTCAGTAAGAATAGTAGCTTGTTGCCGGTCAATGTCAACAAAAAGAACTTTGTTTTCATTTTTACGAATATTAGATACTGTAACAAGCAAAAAGTTATCATCAGCTGACCAGATAGGTGGATATGGGAAATCTCCTCCTTGTAAACAAGTATTAGTGATTTCACCCGAACGGATATCCAATACGGCTAACTGACGATCTGCGTCCATGTCGCCTGATTTGTAGTTCAAATTTAGCCAAAAGGCAACCTTTGTGTTGTCGTTAGACAATGAGATCCCCTCCGCGCCAGATACATAGTCTCTTGTTAAGTAGGTAAGGCGTTTTATCTTTCCATCAAAGCTTATTTGTGCAAGTTCAAAACCACCCATATAGGGTATCTCATCATTGAAGTTGCGATATACTTTCCCTCTCCAACTCGTATAGGATGGAAATACAGCGACGATAAACGACGAACCATCCTGCAGCCATTCTGGTCCACCACCATATTCAACATCATTCCCATGCAATCGCAAGATTTCTTCCCTGTTTTCAGTATCCCATAAAACCAGCGGGGTATCATCGTCATTATTCGAGGCAGGGTAGACGACCCTGGATAAGGATTTGTTATATACCGTCAAAGTGAATGCTTCTTTTCCCCAATTAGAGACACCACTTACCAATATGTCTATTTCGGGGTAATTTGGTAAGTAATCAGTTGTTTCTTGATTCTCCAAATTGAAAAGCAGTGTCGAAGCGGGGGGTTTAATAATTCCATTTTTCAATGGCATGTTTTGAATGATTAATCTTTGCTCATCCAGCCAGTCTATTACCCCCCACCAATGTTTTGTGCCGTTGAATTGCTTTATTTTTCTCAAACTAGAATCCAATATGATTAGATTATGATATTCGTTTACATAAGCCAGCTTATCCTGTTTGGGCGAAATTGATAAGGAGTCGTAAGCTTTTGCGACCCATCTTGTCTTCTTGTTATCCAAATCGATAACCGATAAATTGTTGGGAAGTCCGGGGTGTCCTGAATCGAAAATTAATACTTTTCCGCTTTTTTGAGTTTCGATCTCAGGCAATAAGTCCACACATGCCTGAATGACCTTGGTGGTGAAATCAGGTGTTGGTGTCTCTGTGGTAATCGGTGTTAGGGTCGGAGTTGGGCTGGCTGAAACAATAGGAATGGGAGAAGCTATGGTTGGAGATTCAAGAGTAGCTAATTTCGTGTTTTGAGATATGGGCGCACAACCTATAAGAATCGAAACAACAAAAACAATTAAACATAAGTAGCTATAGCATTTTGAAATGGAATAAATATTCATTTTTCCTCTCATAGTGACATGCTTCGACTCTCGCCCCAGCAAAAATGAGAAGTCACTCTGAAAATCCAAAAAAATAATAAAATGGACAGCAATACTGCTGTCCATTTTATTATTATCTCAAGTAGAGCTCATTCAACTCTCGCAGCCCGCTTGCGAGATGTTCGTTCATATCCGATTCCTTCATGCGCCATTCCCAGTTGCCGCCCAGGCGTGAGGGGAAGTTCATGCGGGCATGACCGCCGAGATTAAGCGCATCCTGCATCGGCGCAATGGCATAAACCGCCACCGAAGACCAGACACTGCGCATCAGTTCCCAGACGAAATGATCGGCATCGGTATTCAAATATTTCAATGCAAACTTGCGTTCATGTTCAGGCGCGGTGTCAAACCAGCCGCGCGCGGTGTCATTGTCATGTGTGCCAGTGTATGCCACGCAGTGCGCGGGATAGTTATGCGGCAGGAAGGGATTCTTGGCGCCATCAAAACCGAATTGCATGATCTTCATGCCGGGCAGTTTGAAGTCATCGCGCAATCTTTCGACATCGGGCGTGATGACTCCCAGGTCTTCGGCGATGATGGGTAGATCAATTTCCTGCGTGCGGGCGTCACTGAGTTTTTCATCCAACACGCGCAGGAAGTCATTGCCGGGACCAGGTACCCAGCGTCCGGTTTCGGCGGTTTTGGCACCGAAGGGAATTTCGTAGTAACCTGCAAAACCGCGGAAGTGGTCAAGCCGCACAATGTCAACCAGATTCAACACGGCACGAAAACGCTCGATCCACCAGGCGTAACCGGTCTCTCTGTGGATATCCCAGCGATATAGCGGGTTACCCCACAGTTGACCGGTCGGCGAGAAATAATCAGGTGGAACACCGGCTACGACAGTGGGTAAACTCTTTTCATCCAAAAAGAACAGGTCAGGGTTCGCCCAGGCATCGGCGCTATCATAGGCAATGAAGATGGGAATGTCACCCACGATCTTAATATCCCGTTCTTTGGCGTAGGCGCGAATATTATTCCACTGGCGGAAGAACAGGAATTGATAGAACGAATAACGCTGAACACTTTCAGCATGCGCCTTGCGAGCTTTGTCCATCGCAGTCTTCTTGCGGGTGCGGATGGATTTATCCCAACCGTTCCAGGCACCGCCGCCGTTCGCTTCCTTGATGGACATGAACAAGGCATAGTCATCGAGCCAGGAGGCGTTCTCAGCGCAGAAATAATCGAACTCTTTGTGCAGCCCTTCGACTGCGCTCCCCGCTTCGCGGTTCGCTCCGCTCACATCGTCCCGATGCTTTTTCGGGAGGGCGAAATTAGAAAAAGCTTTCAGCAGCAGATCCAGCTTCCACGGGATGAGCAAGCCGAAGTCCACGAGTGAGGCGTTAAAGTCGGGCATATCCGCAAAATCAGCCTCGGTTAACAATCCATCTTGAATTAAAAATTCAGGGCTGATCAAATAGGGATTCCCGGCAAAAGCAGAAAAACATTGATAGGGCGAATCGCCATATCCGGTGGGACCCAATGGCAGTACCTGCCAAAGTTTGCAGCCCGTGGAAGAAAGCCAGTCCATAAAGCGATAGGCTTGTGAACCCAGATCGCCGATGCCATATGGACCGGACAGACTGGTGGGGTGTAGAAGAATACCGCTGGAACGCTCAAATTTCATTTGCCAATCTCCGTGTCTGAATGGTTTGCCCTGCATGCACCACCGACTCATCGTAATCTGATGCAATCACATCGGTGCCGACCTCCCCTTCAGGTTCAACTACAAAACCGGCAGGGACAACGCCATGCTTGCCTACCAGTGCGATCTTGATCACTTGATCGGCAATACCCCAACCAACGCGGGCATTTTGCTCAATGTGAGCGCCTTTATCTAGGACAGCGCGTTCAATAACGGCACCGCTCTCGATCACGCAATCAGTGGCAATGACCGACTCGCGTACTACAGCGCCTGGGCGCACGATGACACCCGGCGAGAGCACACTGCTTTCCACGCGCGCGCCGGATTCAATAAAGCAACCATCACAAAGCATGCTGGCATGTACATGCGCGCCAGCAGGCAAACGCGCCGGCGGGCGCTCTTCTGTACGGGTGTGGATGATCCAACTGCGGTTATAGAGTTTCAGATTAGGCTGGGGCGCAAGCATATCCATGTGCGCCTGCCAGTAGGAGTTGACCGTTCCTACATCCATCCAGTAACCGCTGTAAGGGAAGGCATACACACGCGCCTTGGATTTTACAAGTTTCGGAATGACGTCTTTGCCAAAATCATGGGACGAGGCTTCGTTCTGGTGATCTTCCCACAATATCTGATCGAGCAGTTCACGCTTGAAAAGATACACACCCATGTTCGCAAGATTCGAAGGCGGGTTGGCAGGCTTTTCAAGAAATGATGTCACTTCATATTTTTTGTTGACACCCAGAATGCCAAAGCGGGAGGCTTCTTCCATCGGTACGCTGATCGTGCCCATCGTTAGATCGGCTTGATGGTCCATGTGGAAGGAGATCATCGGTTCATAATCCATGGTGTAGATATGGTCACCAGAGAGGATGAGGACAAAATCAGGATTGTCCTTTTTGATAAAGGTAAAGGTCTGCTGCACAGCATCGGCTGTGCCAGCAAACCAATCTGAATCGTTACGCGCTTTGTACGGCGAAAGGATCTTGACGCCGCCGGTGAAATCACGATTCAGGTCCCAGGGCGCGCCTGAGCCAACATGCTCGATCAACGATTGCGGACGATACTGCGCCAGGATCATTACATCGAAGATGCCTGAGTTGACACAGTTCGACAGCGGGAAATCAATGATGCGATATTTCCCTGCAAAAGGGACTGCGGGTTTTGCCCGCTTAGCCGTGAGAACCCCCAACCGAGAACCTTCTCCACCTGCGAGAATGACAGCCCGTGTTTTCATTTTGTATTAGCCCTCTCCGTTCCTGACTCCATTCAGGGTCTTCTCTTCGCGAACCTTCCTGCCCGGGATTGCAAACCGATTGGCATAGGTTTCGCCAGAAGCCAGGGAGCTGGAACTTTCCACAAGTATTTTGTACAGTTCGAGATATTTATAAGCAGAGCTCGACCAGGAGAAATCCTGAGCCATGCCCGCTTTTTGTAAATTAGCCCAACGTGAATGATATGGATATAGATCAAGGGCGCGGCGCACCGCATCATTGAACGATTTAATTTTCTCATCGACAAAAACAAATCCAGTTTCGCTATCGGTAACCGTGTCATGCAATCCACCTACGGCACGTACCACTGGTACACTGCCGTAACGCATGGCGATCATTTGGGAGATACCGCAGGGTTCGTAACGCGAAGGCATCAGGAACATATCTGAACCAGCATAGATCTGCCGCGCAAGTTTGGCATCGTAACGTGTTTCCACGCGGACTCTATCTGGCAACAACTCTTGCAGTCTCTTCGCAGCTTCTTCCAGTTTCGGTTGACCCGCACCAAGGATCACGAGTTGCCAATTTTTCTTGGTCAACATTTTCAAGCCTTTGAGTGCAATGTCGATGCCTTTGGCTTGATCCATGCGTGTGACCATGCCCAGCAAAGGCACATCAGGATCAACCGGTAAACCTAATTTCTCCTGCAGGGCGGCTTTGTTCTTTTTGCGCGCCAACAAATCGTCAGCGTTGAAATTAGCTGATAATACCGAATCAGTTTTAGGGTCGAAAGAGACGAGGTCGATTCCGTTTAGTATCCCGCTCAAAGTATCGCTGCGAGTCTTAAAGAAGTCCTGCAAGCCTGAGCCGAAGACTTCATCGTATGAAATTTCCTGCGCGTATGTCGGCGAGACTGCGACCATTGCATCGGATGCCCACAGACCCAGTGGCATTGGCATCACTCGCGCCCAATCAGGCAGGTCAGTATTCGCCAGCGGCAGATCATACGATTCAAGGATCTCTTTGACATCGGGACCCAGAAACGGCAGGTTGTGAATTGTAATGACCGAGGCAACGCGATTCTTTTTATCTTCCCAACGCTTCACTAGATTGCCATACGCCGCCAACGCGGTATGCCAATCGTTACAGTGAATAATATTCGTATTCCAATTGAGCTGACGCGGCAACTCAAGCGCCGCCAGCGAAAAGAACGCATATTTCTCGGCATCGAGTTTGTTGTTGGATGAATAGACGGACCCACTCGCGCGGATCGGCTCACCATTGATGAAATAGACCGGCATGCCATCGAGCATGCCTTCCAACGCTTCCACCTGGACCTCGGTCTTGCCGCGCGGAATCGAGTAGATGCTTACTGGCTTGAGCGACTCAGCCTTAATGACCGAATGCATCGGCAACACCAGGCGGACATCGAGTTTGATTTCTTCATTGGAAAGCGCGCGCAAGGCTCGTGGCAGGGTTCCCGAAACATCACCGAGCCCCCCTACTTTTACAAAAGGTTCGGCTTCCGCCGCAAGAAAGAGTACATTGATGGTTTGGGACATGTGCCAATTGTACAACGAAAATCAAGAGGTTCTTAAGTCAGTTTTACTAATTTCGAAGGCTGTAATTTGCTCATCGCAACTTTTAAGGGGTGTTGGGGGTTGAAATTTTGTAGGAAAATTCCCAGCCCAAAGGAGGCACAATGAGAGTTCAAAGTCAACCGTTCCGTCTGACGAAGGTTCTATATGCCCTGCTGGCATTGGCATTGATCGTAATCGGATTAAATGCCTGGGGAAATTATCAGCAAGCACAATTCGAGAAAATGCTGAAAGGCAAGGCTCCCACCCGCAAAGGTGACTTACAAGCCAGCGTGATCAATGCGTCGCCGGTCCGACCTGTCTCGATTGCTGCAGCACCGCCTGGCGGATTCACTCCCCAGGTTCGGCTCGGTTTCGATGTTGGCGACCAATGGGAACCTGCCATCGCAGCCGACCGCTTCGGTCACGTTTATATGTTATATGCCCAATATACGGGTGTGCCAGGCTGCCCCGATTGCTCAAACCCAACCCAGATCCTGCAAGTTAGTAACGATCACGGAACAACCTGGGGTTCTCCAGTTGTTATCTATCCCGCTGGCGCAACCACGGGCGGACAGTGGGATTCTCAAATTTCGGTTGATCCCGTTGATGGGCAGACAGTATATGCGTCGTTCATGCAAAATAACAAGAGTGATATCATCGTTGCCAAATCCACAAACTTTGGCGTCACGTGGACGTACGTCACTGCGGATTCCACCAACTCTGGCACCGATAAACCGATCCTCGCTGTGCGTGGGCAGGATGTATACGTGGTCTACAATCATTCGCAAACCATCTGGTCAGCCAATTCGCACGATGGCGGGCAGACATTTACCGAAGTCAAAGTCAATCAGAACGGCAAATTGGGCTGGTCGCTGGCAGGTGGTGGAACTGTGACCCCAAATGGTAATGTTTATTTCGCATGGGCTGGTTATGAAGGCAGTGGCGGTGCAAAAGCGAAAGTTAATCTGTATGTTAGCAAGTCCACTGACGGCGGCGCAACATGGACAACTAACCTTACCGACATATCCTCTTCACCGCCCGATTGTTCTGCATACGCCTGCGGCTGGGCATATCTGGGTGCACAAATGGTAATGACCTCTGACAGTGTCGGTAACATCTACCTCTTGTGGAACGCAGGTTCGGTTGCCAAAGGACCTGAGCGCATCTACTTTGCCAAATCCACCGATGGCGGAAACACCTACACAACCAAAGTGGACGTCTCGACCGCGCCTGCGGGTACACATCACAACTTTCCCGCGATCGCTGCAACAGGCAATGGCGACGTCCGCATTTCATGGATGGATGCCCGCGCAGCAAACGGCGGTCAGGATCGTTGGAATGTTTATTACCGCAGTTCAACCAACGGCGGTTCCACCTGGACCAATGAGGTTGATGTTTCCACCTATGTAGCGGGTTCCACCTACATCTTCATCGATGGTTTCCGCTATCCGTTTGGCGATTATTACGAGATGGATATTGACGAACAAGGCACCGCTCACCTCATCTTCGGCGAAGGCTATAACTACGACTCGCCTGGTTCGATTTGGTATTCGAAGGGGAGGTAAAAACAACAAAGACCTCCGAGTTCTTGAAGAACTCGGAGGTCCGATTTCAGGGAGCCTGAAGGGTTTCGAACCCTCAACATCTACAGCCACAGTGTAGCGCTCTGCCGTTGAGCTACAGGCTCCATAAGTGAAGCGGACAACATTTTACCATTAGACCCTAAAGGTCTACAAGCCCTTTATGATCGTATTTTCAGAACTGCGAGGGTCTCCTCCCCAAGAATTTCGCCAGTTTCCATAAACCCCAAACCCGCATACAACTTCCGCGCAACATCATTCTCAGACTCGTAACTAATTCCAACATGCGCTATACGTTCATCGGTGCGAAAAACTTCGAGCATCTTTTTCATCGCAAAACGCCCAAAACCTTTGCCCTGATACTTTTCATCCACCATCAAACGAAAAATAAAAGCTTGTTGTTTCGGGTACTCAAAATCATAGCCGTACATAAAAAAACCAACTGGCGCATCACCTTCATAGATTCCAAAGGCATGTAAATTCCAATGTCCTGCATAGTCATCCCCAAATTGCACTTGCGCGATGGAATATAAATTCGACGCGACAAAATGCTTCTGGTCTTCACGCACTTTGAGTTTGATAAGTTCCTGCCAATTGTCTTTTGTGACGGGACGAATCTCAGGCGCCATTCAAGAGTCCCGTAATGGATTCGACCAACGCGTCGCGCATCACTTGAGCCTGCTCGCCATTAATTAAATTTTTGACTACAACCAAACCTTTTTCCACCTCATCTGGTCCCAGCACGAGCACGACCTTCATCTTCATCTTGTCTGCAAATTTGAATTGCTTTGGTAATTTCGTGGGTTCGGGTGAAACCATCGCATTCAGTCCAGCCTTACGTAGTTCCGCCGCCAATGCGAACGATTGCATGGCTAACTTCTCATCAAACACCGTAACCAACACTTGCGCAGGGCTTGGGGGGAATTCGGGCACAAGCCCGGCTTCCTGCAAAAAGATACCCATACCTACATCGCCCATTGCAAACCCAACACCCGATAGCGGCTGTCCACCTACATCTTCCAGTAAATTATCATACCGTCCACCGCCAAACAGAGAGCGTTTTAACGAGCCGCTGGTATCAAATGCTTCAAATACAGTACCCGTGTAATACAACAATCCGCGCACAATATTGGGGTCGAATTTTACATAATCTTTTACACCCAATGCTTCCAGGGCGACAAACGTACGAGTCAATTCATCACTTTGTTTCCACAGATCAAAAGCGTTCACGATGTTTTTCAAGCCAGCGAGTTGAGGCTGTGTGAGTCCAAGCTCAAATGCGTATGCATCCCACTTGGCAGGTTCCATCTTTGAGCGGCGGTCAATTAGATTCGATACATCGAGTCGTCTTTCGGCAGGAATTCCAAGCTTATCGAATTGAGCAGTCATCAGGCGCCGATTATTCACAGAAATCTGAGCCCGCTCTGGGGTAAGTCCGACCGAGCGCAGGAATGTCGCAGCCACTGCGATGAGTTCCGCATCCGCTTCCGGCGAATTGACTCCCAGCATATCAATGTTCCACTGAAAGAATTCGCGCGAACGTCCCTTTTGCGGCTGCTCGTATCTCCAGAACGGACCGAACGACCACCAACGCACGGGATACGTCAACTCATTTTGTTTTGCCGCGATCATGCGCGCGAGGCTCGGCGTGAGTTCGGGGCGCAATGTCACCAGGTCGCCCCCGCGATCTTCGAACGTGAACGATTGTTTCTTCACAAGTTCTTCGCCCGATTTCGCTGCGTAAAGATCAATAGCCTCAATGAATGGACCGTCATATTCCTGATAGCCAAAAGATTGCGAAGCCTCACGCACTTTCTCAAAGAGATAGTTACGTAAAGCCATTGTCTCGGGATAAAACTCGCGCGTGCCTTTTACAGTTTGAATTGTTTTCTTCATAGTAGAACTCCGCTTGGATTGCCCCGCATTGTAGCATATTTGCAAATACTATCGTAGTATGACATGCTGTCTCCCGGAACAGGAAAGAATACACTAGTCCAATTTGTGAAAAATGGTACAATCAAAATAAGCTGTCATCCTCGAAACATAAGGAGTCCGATATGCAGAACGAAGCAGAGGTGATCCAGGAACTTGGAAAAATTCCGTGGTTTCAAGCGATCAAGCCTGAGCACTTGAAAAAGATCGCAGAGATATCGCATCTGAAAAGAATAAAAAGCGGAGAAGTGCTTTTCCGCGACGGGGATCAAGATGATTACCTTTACATTGTCATCGAGGGGCGTGTCGCGCTGGATATATTTATCCCCCACCGCGGCAAGGTACGGATCAATACGGCAGAACCGTGGGATCTATTTGGGTGGTCAGGTGTAACTCCTAATCTCCATCAGCGAACTGCCGGGGCGACCGCTGTGGTAGATGGATTGCTGATCGGCATAGATGCTGCAAAATTGCGCGACGCCTGTGAAGAGGATCATGATCTGGGGTATATCGTCATGCGGCGGCTCGTAAACATCGTTGCCAGTCGTTTGTTGGTCACCCGCTTGCAATTAATTGACATGTTTGCTTCACCGGAGGAGAAAAATGCCAAATGAACATCTCCCAGAAATCGGGAGCACCATTACCATTCAAAAGCCGGCATTCAATTCGATACTGGCTCGTTTAAAAGAATATGGATACCTTGCGATTGGTCCGCGCGTAAAGAACGAATCGCTTGTTTACGAATCGATTGAAAGCCTCGACGATCTGCCGCAAGGCTACAGCACCGAACAAAAGCCGGGACGTTATCGGCTGATCCGCGAGAAACATTCACGTTACTTCGATATCATTCCCGGCGCGCATTCATGGAAGCAGTTCCTTTTCCCGCCCCGCGTTGAATTATTCTCGTTATATAAAAACGGAAACACATGGGAAACAGCCTCGCAACAAGCCGAGACATCGAGTTATGCCTTTATCGGCGTGCGTGCCTGTGAACTTGCTGCGATCCAGATCCAGGACAATATTTTCATGCGGTCGGATTTTACAGATCCGATCTATCGCGCCCGACGCAAGCGGGTCTTTATCATCGCCGTCAATTGCACACACCCATCTGAGACTTGTTTCTGCACTTCTATGGGCACCGGTCTGCGCGTGAAGGAAGAATTTGACCTGAACTTAACCGAACTCGATGATGTTTTCGTACTAACGATCGGCTCAGAAGTGGCAAAGAGAATCCTGACGGGCATCCCATTCGAAGATGCAAGTGGATATATCCTCACGAATGTCGAACATAAGCTTACCCACGCCGAACAGCAAATGCGGCGCAAACTCGATACAACCGACCTACCTGAGTTGATCCTTAATCATCTTGACGACCCATATTGGAACGAGATCGGAAAACGCTGCCTGAGTTGCGCAAACTGTACGCAAGTCTGCCCGACATGTTTTTGCTGGGATACCTCGGACGAGATGAGCCTCGATGGCAATACAACCAAACGCACCCGCGTCTGGGATTCGTGCTTCAATCCGGGTTATTCCCATCAGGCTGGCGGGAACACACGACCAACCATCTATTCCCGATATCGCCAATGGTTATCTCATAAACTTGGCACCTGGAAACAGCAATACGGAACATTGGGCTGTGTCGGTTGCGGCCGGTGTATCACCTGGTGCCCGGCAGAAATTGATATCACCGCAGAGATCGTTGCCCTGCGAAATGAGGTGAAGCGATGATCGCCACCAACACTGCAACACAATTGGTTACGTCACACACCGAAATCCTACTTGACCCCCACTGGGCTGAAATCACAAACATTACGCTAGAAGCCGATGGCATTTCAACATACTGGCTTCGTTTTAGAGACTCGCTGGAGCAACAGGAGTTTCGCTTCGAGCCCGGACAATTCAATATGCTCTACCTGCCAGGCTTTGGCGAAGCCGCTATTTCCATCAGTTCAGATCCCGAAGACCACGAGAAGCTCGGACATACCATCCGGTTCGTCGGTAATGTCACACGCCAAGTGAGCCGATTGAAAGTTGGAGACGTTGTTGGTTTGCGCGGACCTTTTGGAACGTACTGGCCCATGAAAGCCATGGAAGGTAAGGATGTATTCATCGCCTGCGGAGGCATTGGTTTGCCGCCGCTTCGCCCAGCGATCTATCACATCATCCGCAACCGCGAGAAATATGGAAAGGTCACTTTGCTATATGGTGCAAGGACTTCCGGCGATCTAATGTTTCCACATGAATATGAAGTGTGGCGCAAGGCAGGAATTGATGTTGAAGTCACAGTCGATCGCAGTGACGCAAACTGGAATGGGCGTGTGGGCGTAGTGCCCATGTGGTTTTATCAATTCCGTATTGACCCACGTAAAACAGCCGTCCTCACCTGCGGACCAGAAGTCATGATCCGCTTTGTGATCTTCGAGGCGATGGCGCGCCGCATCCCGGCGGAAAGCGTTTATGTTTCCCTCGAAAGAAACATGAAATGCGGTCAGGGATCTTGTGGACACTGCCAGATGGGTCCCTATTTCATCTGCAAGGATGGACCGGTATTTCGATTTGATGAACTACAGTCGTTCTTCAATGTGGAGGAGTTCTAATGAGTGCCAAGAAACCATCAGTCGCTGTTTATAAATTTTCATCCTGTGACGGCTGCCAACTTTCACTTCTCAATATGGAAGATGAACTTCTCAATCTCGCAGACGCCGTTGATATTGCCTTCTTTTTGGAGGCGACCCGCGCACAAAAGCCCGGACCCTATGACATTGCACTGGTCGAAGGTTCAATCACGACTCCGCACGAAATCGAGCGGATCAAGGAAGTACGGGCGCAGGCAAAAACCGTCATCGCCCTCGGCACTTGCGCAACCGCCGGTGGAATTCAAGCATTACGAAACTTCGCCAACCCGGAAGAATACGCGGACGTGGTGTATGCACACCCTGAATATCTACATTATCTAAAGACCGCCACTCCCATTGCCGAACACATCCTCGTTGACCTCGAACTATGGGGCTGCCCCGTTAATAAAGCACAGGTGCTCGAAGTTATCGTCGCATTACTGAATAATCGCAGACCAAACCTTCCTGCTTATTCGGTATGTCTGGAATGCAAGCGGCACAATACAGTCTGCGTTCTCGTGGATAAACGTATCCCTTGCCTCGGACCGGCTACACAAGCGGGCTGTGGCGCGATCTGCCCGTCTATGGGTCGTGGATGTTACGGCTGTTTCGGTCCGGCACGTGAAGTGAACGCAGAGTCGATGTCGACGATGCTGCTAAAGATGGAACGTTATCCAGGAGAAACAACTCGCCTCTTCCGCGGCATCAGCGGATACGCGCCCACTTTCTATAACATCGCTGAAGAGACCCTCTCCACAAGCAAGGAGTCAAAATGAAAACGATCGAAGTTCCCGCACTGGCGCGCGTGGAAGGTGAAGGCGGCTTATATATTGGCTTGGAAAACGGAAAGGCAATCGAGGTTCGGCTCGATATCTACGAACCGCCGCGTTTCTTTGAAGGATTTCTCAAAGATCGTTTTCTCCAGGAAGTCCCTGATATTACCGCCCGCATCTGTGGCATTTGCCCTGTAGCTTATCAAATGAGCGCCGCATACGCACTCGAAAATGCTTTGGGAGTCAAAATCGTCCCGCAGGCGCGCGCGTTACGCCGCTTGATGTATTGTGGCGAATTTATCGAAAGCCACGCATTGCACATCTACATGTTACAGGCTCCTGACTTGCTTGGCAAAGAATCCGCGCTGGAATTGGCGGCGACCGCTCCCGAGGTTGTCAAAAATGCGCTGAGGTTGAAGAAGATCGGCAACGAATTATTGAAAACGATCGGCGGACGTTCTGTGCACCCTGTCAACGTCTGCGTCGGTGGATTCTATAGCTGGCCCGATGCAAAATCGCTCAAGGATTTGCTCCCCGATTTTGAATGGGGATTGAACGCCGCGCTCGACACCGTCAAGCTGGCACTTACGCTTCCGTACCCGGACCTTGAGATCGATTACGAATTCGTCGCACTTCACCACCCTGATGAATACGGCGTGATCGAGGGCGAAGTCTGGTCGTCAAACGGACGGAAACTTTCCATCGCTGAATACGAAAACGGATACATCGAAGAACACGTCAAGCATTCCAATGCCTTACATAGTCACACTGTTGATCACAACACTTATCTCGTTGGTCCGCTGGCGCGCTTGAACCTGAATCATAAACAACTGATGCCCAATGCAAAGAAAGCATTGGCAGATTCAGGAATTCAGTTGCCGCTTAAGAATCCATATAAATCCCTGTTCGCGCGTGCCATTGAACTGGTCCATTTTTACGAGGAAGCCATACAACTCATCAAGGAATACAAACCCAGCGGTCCGGCACATGTTGAATTAAAACTTAAAGCCGGTGAAGGCGCTGGCGCAACCGAAGCCCCGCGCGGATTGCTCTATCATCGCTATAAAATTGATGCGAATGGAATGGTGCAGTTTGCAAAGATCACCCCACCCACTGCGCAGAATCTCCCGCGCATCGAAGCTGATCTCTTTGCGCTCGTACCACAACTCATCAGCATGCCCGAAGCAGAGGCGACGCTCACCGCTGAACATCTCGTGCGTTCGTATGATCCGTGCATTTCCTGCGCAACCCATTTCCTGAAATTAAAAGTGGAAGAGAAGTGACAAAAGTCGCAGTGATCGGCATTGGGCAAAGCTTGCGTGGTGACGATGCTGTCGGGCTGGAAGTCCTCCGTCAGTGGCGGGAAAGGTTTCAGGAAACCGCGAGCAGGCTTGAGGTCCAGAGTGAGGCGTGTGAGTTACCGGGTCTCACTTTGTTGGATTTGTTCAATGATGTCGATACGGCGATCCTTGTGGATGCAGTCCAAGGTAAAAGCACTCCAGGCACAATTCATCTGCTGGATGAAAACGAATTATCCGCTTTCACGTCCGACGCAAAATCTGCGCACGGCTGGGGGCTTGCAGAAACACTGCAACTCGGAAATGAATTGATGGTCACAAAGACAAAAGTCAGAGTGGTTGGAATTCAGGCTGAACAAATGACCCTGGGCACGGGATTGAGCGAGGCAGTCAAAGACGCCATCCCGATTGTCTGCGAAATGCTTGAAGAAGAAATACATAAAGCTCTTTGCGAATAAAAAATAATCGCCAGCAATCACTGGCGATTATTTTTGCGACTTCAAAATTCAGTCGTTGAATTTTGATTTATTTTTGGTATAATTTTCACATTCGACAAAAGGAGAACCAAATGGAAATTAATTATCAGGAAACTTCAAAAGATTTACTGGTCCGCATTGACATTCACGAAAAATACGGCTCAGCGAATATCGATCAGTGGACGAACGAACTTCTCAAACCCCAGGCTGGCATGAACATTCTCGATGTCGGCTGCGGCGCAGGCAAGTTATCCTTCCTGTTCAATGATTACACTCAAGGCGGCGCAAAAATCACGGGCGGTGATTTCTCTGAAGAACTGCTCGACAAGGCTCGTGCCAAGAATAAGGAACGCGGCACAAACATTGATTTCCAATTTTTGGATTTCAACAAGCCGTTCAACTTTGCGGATAACACCTTTGACCTGTGCACCAGCGCCTTCGCCATCTACTACGCCTCAGATCTGGACTTTACATTTGGTGAGGCTCATCGGGTGCTTAACATTGGCGGACGGCTCTTCGTCTCCGGTCCATTGCCCGAGAACAAGCAGATGTTCTACGACATTATCAAAGAAGCCACCAACGCGACCATCCCGCCGATGCCCGGCTCCTCGCGGTTCAAAGGTGATATTTTCAACACCATCGATAAGATCTTCGCCAAGACCGAATTACACAAATTCGAAAACCACCTCACCTTCCCTGAAGTTGCGCCTTTCATTGATTATGTCCGCGCTTCCCTAAGTGAAGACCGCAAATTGTGGACTTCCATGTTCAACGGCAAAGATGAATACGAAGCGTTGATCGGCAAGATCACTGATGTGGCTACGCGCTGGCTTAACCGCGATGGCAAACTAGTGATGACCAAAGTGGTCGGTGGAATTCTGGCTACTAAATAATATTGTCTCTACATTGGCAGTGCTTCTCTATGAAAAGCACTGCCAATAAGAATCTGGAGTTTGTACAATGAGCAGAGCATTGATCGACCTCAGTCATACTGTCGAACATGGAATGATCACCTACAAAGGTTTGCCCGCGCCACTCATCTGTGATTATCTTTCCAGAGAGGATTCCCGCAAACATTACACTGCTGGAACCGAATTCAACATCGGCAAGATCGAGATGGTGGCAAACACGGGTACGTATGTGGATAGTCCTTTTCATCGTTTTGCAAATGGCATGGATCTTTCTGAACTACCGCTCGAGTCACTGGCTGATCTTGAGGGAGTCGTTGTCCGCGTACAGGATTTGGGACGCGCTATCAATTCCAAGACGCTTCGTGGGATCAAACTCAAGGGCAAGGCAGTTCTCATCAACACAGATTGGTCGCGTCATTGGGGCAAAGACCAATACTTTGAGGGTCACACTTTCCTCACGAAAGACGCGGCAGAATTTCTCGTTGAACAAGGCGCGGCTTTTGTTGGGATCGACACCTACAACATTGACGACACAACCGATGGCACGCGTCCAGTACACACTATCATACTAGGAAATCAAGTCCCCATCTGTGAACACATGCGTGGATTGGGCTTACTTCCCGAGACAGGGTTTCGCTTCCATGCCGCGCCGGTAAAAGTAAAGGCTTTTGGTACATTCCCCGTGCGCGCCTACGCAGTTTTGGATAAATAAATGAATTTCTTCGGCAAACGAGTTCTCTTTCTTGGTGCGCACCCTGACGATATTGAGTTGGGGTGCGGCGCTTTGTTGCATCATATCGTCAAACAGACCGACGTATTATGTGTCACGCTTTCAGATAATCAAAAAAACCCCGATCTGAAAAATGTAAAAGATGAACATTATGAAGCCATGGCAGTGTTGGGTGTGCCACAAGAGAAAATCATTCTGGGTTCATTTACGACACGTGTCTTCCCTAATTCACGCCAGGAAATTCTTGAATATTTTCTCAAACTCCGCAGGGACTTCAAGCCTGACTTGATCTTTGTCCACTCGAAACAGGATGTACACCAGGACCATAACACGATGACCGATGAAGCCCTGCGTGCGTTTCGCGGTATCACCGTGCTTGGCTTTGATGTGGTGCGTTCTTCTTATGGATTCTTTCCCCACTTTCTGGCAGAAGTCACTGAAGAGGATGTCAACAAAAAAATCGAAGCATTATCGCAATACGAAACCTATCGTGACCGCTACTACTTTAACAGCGAGTTAACCCGCTCGATCATGGTGCGGCATGGCGCACTGGCGGAATGTCCATTTGCAGAGGGATTCGATATTTTGAGGATTGTAGGAGAATTCGGTAACGACGAATAGAAAGAGGCTGTCATGGAATACAAACTTCTATATCAGGAACTCACCCAAAGTACGGAAATGATCCGGGCTCTGCTGGTAGGTATCAGGCAGGAAGAAGCGCAAGTCAAACCCGGCCGAGGGAGTTGGTCTATTCTGGAAGTTGTCTGTCATTTGTACGATGAAGAGCGGGAAGACTTCCGTGAACATTTGGATTTCATTCTCCATCGCCAGCACGAAGAATGGCATCCCATCGCTCCAGTCGCATGGGTCAAATTGCGGAAATATAATGAACAAGATTTCAAGACCGTGCAAAGAAAATTTTTCAACGAGCGGAAAAAATCACTGGCGTGGTTGAAGAGCTTGAAGAACTCTGATTGGAATACGACCTACACCTCCAAATTCGGATCAGTGAAAGCAGGCGCCATGTTCGCATCCTGGGTGGCACACGATAACCTGCATATGCGCCAGCTCGTGGAACTTCGCAGGTCATTCATTGAAAGAATTACCAAGCCGTATGATATTCAGTATGCGGGTGATTGGTAAACACCAAAATAAAGGCAACCTCATGGGGTTGCCTTTTCGTTGTACTCGGTATGTTAAATAACAGTTCTACAGGAGGGTTTTTCAAGTAGGGGTTCCATGTTAAACTCTTGCGAATTCTCCATACCCAAAGCCAAATACCCATGCAGACAACTCAACTAACTTCCAACAATTGGGCAGTACGCTTTTACACACTATGGACTGGACAGGCATTTTCTCTGCTTGGCAGTCAACTGGTGCAGTTCGCCATCATTTGGTATCTCACCCAAAAGACGAATTCCGCAACTACGCTCGCGATCGCATCCATGATGGGATTGCTGCCACAGGTATTGCTCTCCCCTTTCATTGGCACCTGGGTGGACCGTGGCAACCGAAAAATAATTCTTATAACTGCTGACTCAACTGTAGCGATTGCCACGGTTGTGCTCGCGTCTCTGTTCACGTTTGGCGTTGTGCAAACCTGGCATATCTACGTAGCTTTATTCATCCGCGCAGTGGCTGGTGGGTTTCATCAATCGGCGTTTGGTGCATCTGTCGTTTTGCTCGTCCCTAAAGAACATCTAGCTCGCGTGCAGGGGTTCAATCAAGCACTTCACGGCGGACTCAATATCATCTCGGCGCCACTCGGCGCATTTCTGCTCTCAGTTCTACCTATGCAGGGCATTCTAGCGATTGACGTGGGGACCGCCATTCTCGCTGTGAGCATTCTACTCTTCATCGCGATTCCGCAACCTGATCGCAGTACACAAAAACCGGCGACTTTCTGGCAGGACTTCGTTGCTGGTTTCCGTTATATCAGCGCGTGGCGCAGACTCGTCATCTTGCTGGCGATGGTAATGGTCATCAATTTTTTTTTATACTGCCGCCGAATCATTAACTCCACTGCTTATTGCGAAACACTTCAAAGGCGGTGCACAGGAACTGGGTTGGTGGCAGGCTTTCTTTGCATCCGGGACAATTCTCGGCGGCGTCATTCTCGGCGCATGGGGTGGATTCAAACGCAAGATCGTCACCGCTCAAACGGGACTGATCTTCATGGGATTAAGTACTGTTGTCATTGGTTTAGCCCCAGGTCATTTATTCTGGCTGGGTCTCACCGCGAACACGCTCACGGGCTTGGTCATGCCGATCACTAACGGATCATACGGCGCTACCTTACAAGCCTCCATTGCGCCTGAAATGCAGGGACGCGTCTTTGCATTTATCTTCAGTGCGGCGATGTTTGTCTCGCCACTGGGGTTAATGATCGCGGGTCCCATCGCAGATACATTCGGCATTCAACTCTGGTTTTGGATCGCAGGGGGTGTTTGTGCGTTAATGGGCGTATTTGGCTTTCTATTGCCTGAAGTGATGGGTATGGAAAACAAAAAGATAGAAGGGAGTCCGCATGTTGTCACAGAACTTTCTTGATTTTGATTCCTTGTGGGATTATTCCGACCCACGCCAAACGGAAACCAAGTTCCGCGAAATCCTCTTGCAAATTCCTGAGAATAACTCTGCATATTTAGAGCTCTTGACGCAGATCGCACGGTCGCAGGGACTCCAACAAAAATTCGATCGCGCACATCAGACCCTCGATCAAGTGGAAAGGCGTTTGGGAAATTATGCCTCACGCGCCAAGGTCCGTTATCACTTGGAGCGTGGCAGGGTTTTTAATTCAGCAGGGCATCCTGAGGAAGCACGTCCATTTTTTGAACAGGCGTTGGATATGGCAAAGAATCTTTCAGAGGACTTTTATGCAGTGGATGCGCTCCACATGTTGGCGATAGTCGCCCCGCCCGCTTCCAGCCTGGACTTGAACCTGCAAGCCATTCAACTAGCCGAATCTTCCGAACAGGAAAAAGCACGAGGCTGGCTTGGCTCGTTATACAACAATACCGGCTGGTCGTATCACGACATGGGAAACTATGAATCAGCGCTGAAAATTTTTCAGAAAGCCGAAGCAATTCGAAAGTCAAAAGGACGCGTAAACGAGATCCGAATCGCCCAATGGTGTGTGGCACGCACGTTGCGTTCGCTCGAGCGCGTCGAAGAGGCTTTATCCAAACAAATGGCGCTGAAGGCTGAATTCGAAGCCGCAGGCGAAAGCGACGGTTATGTCTTTGAAGAGCTCGGGGAATGTTGCCTGGCTTTGGACCGCGCGCAAGAGGCGCAACCTTATTTTGCGAAGGCGTATGAAATTCTATCCCAAGATACATGGCTGGCAGAAAAAGAACCGATGCGGCTGGCGCGCTTAAAAGAGCTCGGCGCGGTGTAAATCCCACTTCTGATGACAACAAGCCCTCCGTTTGATCCGGAGGGCTTGCTTGATTCTGATGGCAAAATATGTTGACAAGTATTGTCTAAAAATTATATAATAAATGTGGCTGGGAGATTTTAGGTGGAATTAAAAATATATTGAACGTGCGTCTAACTTGATTATTGTGTCGATACATGGGTTGCGAATTTGAGACCAAGCAGGAGGACGAGAAAATGCCGGATTACGAACATACCATTTTTATATCTTATGCGTGGGGCGGTGAGCGTGAGGAAATTGTCAACCAGATCGACCAGGCTCTACAAGCACGCGGGGTCATGATCATTCGCGACAAGCGCAATCTTGGGTACAAAGGCTCCATCAGTGAATTCATGGAACGCATTGGTCAGGGCAATTGCATCATTGTCGTGATCAGCGACAAATATCTGCGTTCACCGAACTGCATGTTCGAATTGGTGGAAATCGCCGAGGGTAAACAATTCCATGATCGGATTTTCCCCGTTGTATTGGCAGATGCCAATATCTACGATCCCATTAAACGAATTGAATATGTGAAGTATTGGGAAGTCAAACGGGCGGAATTAGCAGATGCGATGCGAACGCTTGACCCGGCAAACCTACAAGGCATCCGTGACGATATGGATCTGTACGACCGCATCCGCGATGAAATATCCGGGCTGACCAGCACATTGAAAGATATGAACACGCTCACACCCGATATGCACCGGGATGCTGATTTCGCGCAGTTGTATGAAGCGCTCATGCAAAGAACGCAAGCTGCCTCTGTATCAAATGGTACAAAACCAGATACAGATTCAAAGGAAATAGCCAAACCCAAAAAGGAGAGAAAAATCATGGACCCGATCACACTTGCGACTGCCGCCACTTCCCTGCTTGCGCCCTTCATCAAAAAAGCAGGTACCGCAACACTGGAAAAGATCGCGGAAAAATTCCCTGAAAGCGTTGGAAAGATTTGGGATACGATTACAAATCGGTCTGGCATTGTGACAGAGGCGGCAAATGATCTCGCCAAAAATCCGGATGATGCCGATAATGAAGTGTTCTTCAAGAAGCAGTTGCAAAAGGCACTGGAGAAGGATCAGGATTTCGCAGGTCTGTTGACCGACCTGCTCGAAAAAGCAAAAAACGATCCCAGTATCAATATCGGCGGCGATGGTGTAGTGGCGATGAATAACAGCAATGCGGTCAAAGGTGATATTAATTTTAGCGGGACAATTTCAGGCAGCAACGGCATCACGATTGGGCATTCCCAACAAAGCAATTTACCCGACAACAAAACCAAGTAACTCATTATTTTTATCACGAGCGCGTTACGGATGGAGGAATTTAATGTCTGAAAATGACGAAAAGTCCCATGGGCACATCCAGGCAAGTGACAACAGCAACGCCATCGGTGGTGACATTGTCATCAGCGGTGTAATTCAGGATAGTAGTCATATCCATGTGGGTCACACGATCGGCTATAGCGCTGAGCAAGTCTCTGTTCTCATTACACAGATCACAACTACTTTCCAGCCCAAACCTTTTGATGGACGCTGTCCTTATATGGGACTGGATGCGTTCGACGAAGAAGATGCCGAGTTGTTCTTCGGGCGTGAGAAGTTGGTTGAAGATCTCGTCAGTCGCGTAAAGGGATCACAGACAGTCTTCGTGACCGGCCCCTCGGGCAGCGGAAAGTCGTCACTGGTGCGCGCGGGGTTGATCCCTACACTGAAACAGGGTGCCATCAAAGCGTCGAATAGCGACCGTTGGTTGTATGCCACCCTGAAGCCAGGCCGCGATCCATTCGAGGCTTTGGCAAACGCATTTTCTCGATTGAAATCACCGGAATTGGGAAATTACCTCCGTGAACATGCAGATCGGGTGACAGTGTTGCATGAGTGCGCCGAATCCGTTTTGACGGAACGTAAAGATCAGCGTCTCGTTTTATTTATCGATCAATTTGAAGAAGTCTTTACGCAATTGAGCAGGGACAAGACCGAGATGTTTGTCAATTTGCTTGCCCACGCCGCGACGATTGAAAATGGGCGCATGATCATTCTCTTCTCGATGCGTTCAGATTTCGTTCCGAACTGCGCCACTTATCCCCAGCTTAATGCTTTACTGAATCGACAATTCGTGCAGATCGGCGCAATGCAACCCGAGGAACTGGTCAGTGCGATTGCGCAGCCTGCCCTACGTGTGGGCTTACAAATTGACCCCGACCTCATTGCCCAGATCATCAATGACATGAAAGGCGAGCCAGGTTCATTGCCCCTGGTGCAATTTGCCTTGAAAGATCTGTTTGACGAAGAGCAAGCCAGGGTTGGCATGATTGCGCTGACGCGCGAAGCGTATCTTAAGCGTGGAGGCATCCAAAAATCATTGGAGCGCCATGCGGAAGCGGCGTTTGCAGGTCTGGGAGAAGGTGAGCAGGAATTGGCGCGCTCCATTTTCAGCGGGTTGATCGAGATCGGGCGCGGCACACAGGACACGCGCCGCACAGCAAACTTCGATGAACTGATCCCAGCCAGTGCCAAAGCAGAAGAGGTGCAAGCGATTGTTCATAAGTTAGCCGACGCGCGCTTGATTACCACTGATCAAAAAGCCGGCAATGATACCGTCTCAATCTCACACGAGAAGTTGATTGATGCCTGGCCCTGGTTGAGAAAGCTGGTGAACGAGAACCGCGATATGATCGCCCTACAGAATGAAATTGCTGAGGATGCGAAAGAGTGGGAGAAGCACAGCCAAGATGCCAGCTATCTCTATATTGGTGCAAGGCTGACAAACGCACGCGAGAAACTTGAGATCAGGAAGTTGGTTTTGAGTGGCTTGGCACAAGCTTTTGTCGAAGCAGGGATTGAGATCGAGACAGCCAAAGCTCAGGAGGAGAAAAAGAGACGCCAAAAGGAATTAGAAGATGCCCACACACTGGCTGAAACCGCACAAGCGCAGGCACAGGCTGAACGGCGTGCTCGACTCATAACTAATGGAGTCTTGGTCGCAGCCATTATTCTTGTTGGTGTACTCAGTTACAACCCCATTCGGAATGAGCTTTGGCGACGGGAGGCGATGAAAAGCGAGATGATCTCAATTCCAGCAGGTGATTATCTTCTTGGAGATCAGCAAAGAACCGAAGAATATCCTGATGACTATCTGGTCTATCAAAAATATTCCGTTGCAGCTTTCTCTATCGACTCCTACCCAGTGACGAATAAACGCTATGTGTTCTGTATTCAGGCTGGCATTTGCTCAAGACCTGACTCTTTGACCACAGAATATAAGGATGAGAGAAATGCAGATAAGCCGGTTGTCAACATCACAAGTATTGATGCCGCTGAATTTTGTAATTGGATCGGGCTTCTTTTACCCAGCGACAAGGAATGGGAAGTTGCCGCAAGCCAAATCAGCAATATTTTGCCCACACCCGATTCGCGCTATTCCGCTGAATATTTCTTTGAGTGGACCCGCTCACCTTACGATCAGGACCAGTCAGAATGGACAGATTTATCCAAAGATCCGCCAGAATTGCTTACACAGAAAGGAGGCTTTCTTGATGAACCTATAGAAAAAACCATGACGCTTCGAAGAGCATCAACCTCTACAGGTCCAGAATCAACAACTGGTTTCCGATGCGTAATTAGCCACTAGCTTTATATCATTAATGAAGGAGAAAAAATGAGTACACTTGCTAAGAAGAATGATAAAGAAACATTTAATTTTAATTCAGGAAAGCGTTGCTCAGTTACACTTGGACCCTCGGGTCGCATAAAAGTTGTGTTCACATTTTCTGATAATGGCATATCAAAAAATAAAAATGTTGATTTAGATATGCTCCCTGGAAAAAAAAGTGCAGAAGGAATTACTAACGTAACACAAGTAATTGTGACGAACAACACCACAACGCCCAGTATATTTACTGTGGTTGCTATTTGAGTTTACCCAAGGAGATCAAAATGACTAAAAACCCTGAAGAAGAGAAATGGTTAGTTGAGATGGTGGGCACGTTCCTGTCCGCTGAAAATAAATCCGGATGGATAGCTACTTTGGCAAGAGAATGGGGAAAAAAGGCAAAAGAAGAAGTGGAGAACTCATTTAGTGAGTTGTATAACATCCAATCGATCAATTGGGACGAGGAGGTCTATTTTCCTGTATGGGTTGCAAAAGGAACAACCGCTAGATTTGTTTTCCCAGATTCACCGCACGGCACCCCAATCGATTGCGAAGTCACTGCGGGCGCGGGACAGGTAACATTTTACGAGAGTAAAAAAAAGATTGCCAGTTACAATCTAACCTTAGAGCAAGGAGGAACGTTTTATGTTCGATTGAATACAGACCCAGATAAAAAAGATCAGAAGTGGGAAGTCCGGATTAAAGGGACGGATCTCGGAGAAAAAATAGTTTCGATTGTTGACGGGGAAAAAATAGAATCGAAATATCCCGCGAATCAGTTTAAATTTACGCTGGTCGGTTTGAAAGTTAAAAAATAACCGACTTTGACCCGATCGATTAACGGGTAATTAAAAACGGCAGACGCTGCGTGCTCCGCCGTTTTTGGTTGTATTTGAAATTTTATTCCTTCGGTATTCCCACCTGGATCATCCCATCCACCACCTTCACTGAGTATGCAGGGATATCTACCACCGCGGGCATTTGCACAGCTTTGCCAGTCTGCACATCGAACTCACCGCCATGGCGTGGACAGACAATGTTGAAGCCTTCCAAATCACCATCGCCAAGCGGACCGTCATCATGTGAACAAATATCACCAATGGCAAAAAACTGTCCGGCGATATTAAAGATCACGATCGCTTTACCTTCTACCTCAATGAATAACCGCTCGCCATTCGGAAGTTCTGAAGCGGGCGCGATCTCCAAATATTCAATTTTTGATTCTTCTAATTTTTTGTAATCATACATTGCTATTCCACCAGATCATCGCTAGCTTCACCCAAACCATACACACCCGCTTTCAACACTTTAAGCGAAAGCAACGCACATTTCAAGCGGACAGGTCCAAGATCAATACCAAGCATTTCGAGAATGTTTTGTTTATTGAGTTGCTTTATTTCCTCAAGCGGCTTGCCGATGATCGATTCGACCAGTAGATCGGCAGAGGCTTGGGAGATCGCACAACCATGCCCGTCAAAACGCGCATCGGTTACCACGCCATCCGCGCCGACTCTCAAATCAATTTGGATGTGGTCGCCGCACAAAGGGTTATTGTCCGCGAAGGATATATCATGCGGGTTAAGCTTTCCGCGATAACCAGGATTTTTATAATGCTCGATGATAATTTCTCGATATAGATCGTCCATTTCACGCCTTAATTCTGTTCAGAAGAATAAATGTCTTGTTATCCGTGCAACCCATCGCGTTGATCAGTTCCTGATTATCAAAGCCATCCAGGGTTTGGAGTTTTTTCATGGCGTCAGCCTCGCCGGTGGCTCCCATTGGAAATGAGATCGTGGATACCCCATCGGATAAATACCAGATCACATCTGCACCGAAAGGACCCGAATCGTTCGTTTCAATAGCAATCCCCTTTATATCTTCGAAACGAATACGCTGGATATCCTGGTTTGGGCCAACAACCTCAAGAATGTCTGTCAGGATTTTGACCTGCCATCTTTCTTCGTACATGTTCTACCCGAACATTTCTTTTACCTTGTAAATTCCATTAACAAGCAGGTCAACTTCATCTTTTGTGCTGTACAAATAGAACGAAGCGCGGCTGGTGGCAGGGATTCCAAACTTTTCATGCAGGGGCTGCGCACAGTGGTGACCGGCACGGACCGCGATCCCATCCCTGTCAAGGATCTGCGCCACGTCATGCGGATGCACGCCTGCAAGCGTGAACGCCGCCACCCCACCCTTGTGTTGGGCATCAGGACCGAACAGTTTCAACCCCGGAATTTCCTCCAGCCGTTCGAGAGCGTATTCCGTGATCTCATGTTCGTGTGCGGCAATATCATCCATGCCGATGGTATTCAAATAATCAACCGCCGCGCCAAAACCAACGGCTTCTGCAATGGCAGGTGTTCCGGCCTCGAATTTATGCGGCAGGGTGTTAGGTCTGAATGAGCGGAGTTTTACTTCCTTGATCATGTCACCACCACCGAGGAACGGTGGCATCTTTTCGAGTAGTTCTTGTTTGCCATACAATGCGCCAATGCCGGTGGGGCCGCACATCTTGTGAGCCGAGAAGGCGAGGAAATCTGCATCGAGGGCTTGCACATCCACTTTCAAATGCGGGACAGATTGTGCCGCGTCGACCAACGTCACTGCGCCAGCTTCGTGCGCGAGACGGATGATCTCTGTCGCGGGGTTGATCGTTCCAAGCACGTTGGACATATGCGTAAACGAGACCAGTTTCGGGCTGCGGGAAAGAAGCGCCTTATACGCATCCAGATCCAGCAAACCAGATTCGGTCACAGGGATGAAATCCAATTCGATGCCACGCTCTGCTTGTAGCATGTGCCACGGAACAAGATTGGAGTGATGCTCCATTTCCGTGAGGATGACAAGGTCGCCGGATCTTAAATTAGCGCGCGCCCATGAGTACGCTACGAGATTAATGGACTCGGTGGTGTTGCGAGTATAAATGACCTGCCGCGCAGACGCTGCATTGATGAACTTTGCGATCTTCTCGCGCGCGCCTTCATACATGGCGGTGGCTTCTTCAGCCAGCGTATGCACGCCACGATGGATATTGGCATTCGAACGACGATAGTAGTCATTCATCGCTTCGATGACCGCTAAAGGCTTCTGTGAAGTGGCAGTCGAATCAAGATAAACCAGCGGGACACCTTTGGAGGTCTCACGCTGGAGAATGGGAAAATCTTTACGGATTTCGTTTACATTGAGGGACATGGTGTAAGTACACAGGTAAACATGTACACACGTAGACGGACGAGTCTACTTACTCGTTTACCTGTCTACGTGTATACCTAACCCTAATAATCAGGGATGATCTTGACTTCTTTTTTGGCAGATTTCTTGCCAGCTACGGGCTTGATGTGTTCAGAGTTCAATGGATACCACAGGATACGATCAGGAACCATCCAGCCATCGGTCAGAAACACATTGGAGCGAAACTGCACTGCGACCATTTTGTTGTCAACCTGGACGACAATACCGTTGATCCAGCCACGTATGCGGTCCTTGTTCTTTTCATGGTCACAATACACATCCACTGTATCGCCCACTTGAAAATCGTGGGTCAAGCCGGGCGCCTTCATAAAATTGTACTGGGGAATACGCAACCCCTTGGAATGCCTGCGCTCGATCGGAGCCGAATTCGACACCACGATCTTATGCACGACCTTGACCTTACCCGATGAAGCAGATTTCGATTTGGCAGTTGGTTTGTCTTTTACCGGCGCAGAAGATTTTGCCTTACCCAGCACAATGCTCTTCGGCTTTTTCTCTTCGGCACTCTTTGCCTTGGCAGGGTTCGACTTCGTCTGGGGCTTTGCCTTGCTTTTTGTCTTTGCGGTCATGAAATTCTCGATTCTGATTAAGCCATTTTATCGGCAATGTATTGCTGGAAGCGCTCACGCACACCTTCAAACGGAATGCGTTGGAAGATCGGGTCAAAGAAACCCTCCACGACGATCTTCTCGGCTTCAGCCTGTGGGATACCGCGTGATTTCAAATAGAAGAGCGGCTCCTGCTCTAGTTTACCAACCGTTGCGCCATGTGTACAGCGTACATCATCAGCGAGAATCTCCAGACCGGGGATCGAATCCGCACGGGCTTGATCGCTTAATACCAAATTACGATTCGCCTGATAACCATCGGTCTTTTGGGCATCTTTCGCCACATAGATCATGCCCTGCCACACAGAACGGCTCTTGCCTTTCAACGCGCCCTTGAACAACAAGTCGCTTGTTGTATGCGGAGCCAGATGATTCTGTTGTGTATCATGGTCAAGGTGTTGATTGCCATCTGTAAAATAGAAACCGGACATGCGTCCCACTGCGCCCTCACCCGCCAGATCCAGCTCAGTGAAATTCTTTGTGAGGCGTGAACCGATCGCACCGAAAATCCAATCGAGATTGCCGCTGCGTTCCACGCGCGCGCGCTCATGACTGAAGTTCCAAAAGTGACGTCCCCAAGATTGCAGTTCGACGAATTTCATCGACGCATTCTGCAAAACCTGGATCTCGACGATTCCTGCGTGCATTGAATTTGTTCCGGTTTCATCAGGCGACGCTGACTCGTGGACATATGTCACCGACGCACCTTCATCTACCAGGACAAGGATGTGCGAGACGTGCGCAATGTCCGCGCCGGGACCCCAGAGCACAGAGTGCAGCGGTTCTTCAACAACAACGCCTTTGGGAACATACAGCACCACACCATTTTGAGCAAAGGCTCCAGCCAACGCTGAGAATTTTCCTTCTTCCACATTGACAGTCTTGCCGATCATCCTTGCGAGCAATTCAGGATGTTCTTTTTCAGCGGTTTTTAAGTCCGTGAATATGACGCCTTTCTTCGCAAGCTTTTCATCGAGGTCAACTTTTACACCGCCCGGAGTGAGAACAATTTGTCCACCATGTTGGTCAGCCGTGAGTGGCTTAAGCAAATCTTCGTGGACAGGCGGCAGGTCGTTGAACGCGCCATCGGTAGCGAACTTGAATTTTTCAACAGGTAGATTATGAATGTCGGTCCGACGCCAGGCTTCCTCAGTCGTAACGGGGAGAGAATGTTTCTTGAAAGCAGACCAGGCTAAAGTTCGGTACGAAGCGACTGCGTCGCCTGCGGCGCGAATATCTGATTCAGCGAAAGCAAAATCTTTTGCGGTAGATGCAGTTCGTCGAGTCCTTGAAACAACAACTTTGGGTTTCTCTTCCATGCTAGCCAATCGATCCTTCCATTTGAAGTTGTATCAAGCGATTCATTTCAACAGCGTACTCCATCGGCAATTCTTTGATGAGCGGCTCAATGAAACCGGAGACCACCATGGTGGTGGCTTCTTCTTCACTGAGACCACGGGACATGAGATAGAAGAGTTGCTCCTCACCCACTTTACTGACTGAGGCTTCGTGACCAATGGTCACATCATCTTCATCAATTTCGATGGTGGGATAGGTGTCGGAGCGCGATTTCGGGTCAAGCAAAAGCGCATCGCAAACCACATTGGATTTGACGCCCTTCGAACCCTTATACACTTTGACCATACCGCGATAAGAAGCACGCCCGCCGCCTTTGCTGATGGATTTGGACGTAATCTTGCTGGTTGTGTTTGGCGCAAAGTGCATCATTTTGCTACCCGCATCCTGTGTCTGACCAGGACCGGCAAATGCCATCGAAAGCATTTCGCCGCGTGCACCAGGTTCCATCAAATAACAGGAGGGGTATTTCATGGTCAGCTTTGAGCCAAGATTCGCATCCACCCATTCATGCGAGGCATTGGCAAAAACCTTGGCGCGTTGTGTGACGAGGTTGAACACGTTGGTGGACCAGTTTTGGATAGTCGAATAACGTGAGCGCGCATCTTTCTTGACGATGATCTCGATCACACCGGAGTGAAAGGAGTTGGTAGTATACTGCGGCGCGGTACAGCCTTCAACGTAATGCACCGAAGCGCCTTCATCAACGATGATGAGTGTGCGTTCGAACTGACCGACATTGGCAGTATTGAGGCGGAAGTAAGCCTGCAATGGCAAATCGACTTTAACGCCCTTTGGCACATAGACAAATGATCCGCCCGACCAAACGGCAGAGTTCAGCGCGGCGAATTTATTGTCTTCGATCGGAATGACCGTTCCAAAATATTCTTTGAATAGGTCTGGGTATTGTTTGAGCCCATCTTCAATCGAAAGGAAGATCACGCCCTGCTTTTCAAGATGTTCCAAAATGGAGTGGTACACCATTTCTGATTCATATTGCGCACCCACACCCGCCAAAAATTTTCGCTCGGCTTCGGGGATGCCTAATTTATCGAAGGTCCTCTTGATATCGTCTGGAACATCGTCCCAGGATTTTTCGCTTTTTTCGGTGGGCTTGACGTAGTAGTAAATTTCATCGAAGTTGATCTCGTCGAGTGAAGGTCCCCAATTCGGCATTGGGCGACTCTGATAATGCTCAAGCGCTTTCAAGCGGAAATCAAGCATCCACTGCGGTTCTTTTTTCATGCGCGAAATATTTTCAACCACCTCGCGTGAAAGTCCGCGTTCAGATTTGAACACATAATTATCATCACGGTCATGAAAACCATATTTGTATTCACCAATATCTTCTAAGATTTTTGCATCTTCAGACATAATGTCTCCAAATTCTTTAACCGCTAAGGTTAAGCAACCTCTTCGTACTTCTCGCGCACCCAATCGTAACCCTGGTCTTCGAGATGGAGCGCCAGATCAGGTCCACCTGATTCGACGATCTTTCCATCGAGCATGATGTGGACAAAGTCTGGCTTGATGTAATTCAACAGACGCTGATAATGTGTGATGACCAACACACCAAGCTCAGGTCCGGAAAGAGCGTTGACACCTTCTGCGACAATGCGCAGCGCGTCAATATCCAAGCCGGAATCTGTTTCATCCAAAATAGCGATCTCTGGCTTGAGCGTTGCCATCTGCAAAATCTCAGCGCGTTTCTTTTCACCACCCGAGAAACCGTCGTTGAGATAGCGACCGGCAAAAGCCTGATCCATTTTAAGCATTGCCATCTTCTCTTTGAGAATCTTACGAAACTCAGGGATCGGCATGCCTTTGTCTTCGGGATTGACTGCGCGCCGGCGGGCGTTAATCGCAGTACGCAGGAAGTTTGCCACGGTCACACCTGGGATGGCAACAGGATATTGAAATGCCAAAAAGATACCGGCGCGGGAACGCTCATCCGGCTCGAGTTCTAAAAGGTTCTGTCCTTTGAAAAAAACTTCACCTTCAGTAACGGTGTACGATGGATGCCCCATCAATGTGTAAGCGAGTGTGGATTTGCCTGTTCCGTTCGGTCCCATGATTGCATGGATTTTTCCCTGCTCCACGGTCAAATCCAGCCCCTTTAAGATTTCTTTGCCTTCAATACTGACATGCAAGTTCTTGATTTCGAGTTGCGACATGCGTGTTTGCTCCTAATTTTTAAGCCAATACTGGCGTTTTTATCTTGTTGGTGGCATTATAGCAGGGTCAAAGGCAAAAGTCAATATTTATGATATTTCTCTAGTATATTGACAATACTCAAGGGGACAGGTATACTCCCGCCCATGAAAAGTACGAAAGACAAGATTCTCCAAACCCTGCTCCGCAAGCCCAGAGTTACCATTAATGAACTGGCTGAGGCAGTAGGCATCAACGCGATTTCAGTACGCCATCACCTGACCAATCTTACTGCGGAAGGTCTCATTTCTGCAGACGAAGAACGCCATGGTGTGGGACGTCCACGTCTGGTGTATTCACTCACCGAAGATGGCATGGAAAAATTCCCCACGAAATATCTGCGCCTCACCACACGTCTTTTGGACCAGATGAAAGACTCCATGCCCGGACCTGTGGTGGCAAAATTGTTCAGCCAGATCGCAGAGGATATGGCGAGCGAATACGCCGACCAAATGAAGGATCTCAGCATGGAAGAACGGCTGGATTTCGTCAAAGCAATGCTGGCGCGCGAAGGCTTTACTGTGGAATGGGAAAAGAAAGGCAGTGACTATCAGATCCATGAGATCTCCTGCCCTTATTACCAGATCGGTATCGCACATCCTGAAGTCTGTACGGTAGACCAAACGCTCATTTCAAAAATGCTGGCATTGCCCGCCAACAAAGTTCAATGTATTCTGAATGGTGGCACGCATTGCACCTATGTAATTCATCCCGCCGCAGTAAAAAATTAAATTATTTGAGGAACTATGACAGAAGAGATAATCAACGAAATCAAGTGGACTATCCACGAAACCCACCCTGAACTCGTCAAACAAGCGCGCGAAAAACTTTCAGAAGTGGTCGACCCCGAAATCGGCATGCACATCATCCAATTGGGATTGGTGCGCGACATCTCCGTCGACAATGGCATTGGTCACGTAAAGATGATCCTCACCACCCCATTCTGCCCCTATGGACCGGCAATGATCGAAATGACCAAAGCCAAAGCCACCGAGGGACTCAATATGCCTGTCACCATCGAAATGGGCATGGATGTTTGGGATTTTGCCATGATGGAAGACCCATCCGCGTTGGACTGGGGCATGTATACATAATATTTCGATAGTTTGTTAGTCGAGTAGTTTTATTGTCAAAAGAAAAGACGCCTCCGCAAGGACGGCGTCTTTTTTGATTCATTCTTTATTTCAAGGACTTTCGCTCGTAGGCGGTCTATGACCGCCGTAACTACCGAAAAACGACGGTCTGAGACCGTCGTTGAGCAGTGTAAGCGAAAGTCCTGATTTCTATTCGCTCTTCTTCCAGTGCATGGCATTCGGTTGCTCACCCTCTGCAAAACCTGAAATGATGATCAAAGCATTCGTTACGGTCTTACCGGCGTTACGCCACTTGTGTCGCAATTGGGAGGCAAACAATAAACTGTCACCCGCGACTAGATGGAATACTTCTTTTTCCACTTGATAATCCAACTCACCGCGCAGACAAAATACAAACTCATGCCCCGTATGTGTGATGGAATGAGGTCCACTTGTCGCGCCGCTTTCCATGGTGAGCATGAAAGGCTCCACACGCCCAACAAACTGCTCCCCGCCCAGAGCTTCAAAAACACCCCGTGTGAAGGACATGCGCGTCCGTTCATCTGACTTTAAAAATACAACCTGTTTCTTATCCGTCTCAGGCCCAAAAAAGGCTGTGATCGAAACCCCCATTGCATCAGACAACTTATACAACGTACTCACCGAAGGCGATGTTTTGCCGCGCTCGATCATACTCAGTGCATTTGCGGAAAGCCCGCTTTTGGTTGCCAGTGTCCGCATGGAAATATTGCGTGCCTCCCGTAATTCCTTGAGGCGTAAGCCAACATCCACGGAGGCTGCTTCGCGTTGATATGTAACCATGATAGCTCCTGTAATTCAACTAAACCTTGTCGTATTATACATCAATTATTTATGACATTAAACACATATTAAGATGACAACAAGCACTATTGTACAATCTGTCACAAATGTATGATGGGGATGCAAATATGCGTTCATACGAATATAAGCAAGGACAACATGGTCAATCAAACTCTCAAACAGGAAATCTCCCAACTCGAAGCCGATTTTTGCTTCGCCCTCTCAGACCCCAACCGCATTTTGATGCTTTATGCCCTCAGCGAGAAGCCTCTCAATGTAACTGAGCTCACGCACGAACTCGGGTTGAATCAGTCTACTACGTCGAGGCATCTCAAAGTGATGCGCGAGCGGGGCTTGGTACAAACAGTCCGCACTGGCACCACTGTCACCTATCATCTTTCCGATCAAAGACTAATTCAGGCGTTAGACCTCCTCCGATCTGTTATGCGGGATCGTTTAACCGAGCGTGCCAGCCTGATCAATGAAATCGCATAGGAGAATATTGATGAAGAAACGCTTCCCCTCCTGGACATTGGGACTGCTCGGCATTCTGTTAGTGATCCTGGTCCCTGTCCTGTATTACCTCCCGCGCGCCAACACACCTTCTACCAATCCTGCGGATTATTTACCCGAACATCCAGTCCACGTGGATCATGCGGATATCGTCAAAGGCGAATTCAAAACGGGACAAGATGTGACCCGCGCCTGTCTTGAATGTCACAAAGACGCTGCAACCGAATTCATGAAGACCACACACTGGACGTGGGAATCAAAATCCTTCGATGTCCCCTGGCGTGAAGATGACGTGACCATCGGCAAGATCAATCAGATCAACAACTTCTGCATCGGCTCACAAGGCAACGAAAACAAATGTATGTCCTGCCATGCTGGTTACGGCTGGGAAGAAGGCAAAGTCGCCGAGCAAAGCAATCCAAATAATGTAGATTGTCTTGCCTGTCATGCCGATACCGGCTTATATGGCAAAGGCTTGTTCGGTAACCCCGCCGAAGGCATTGACCTGCTTGCAGCGGCGCGCTCCGTCCGCGTACCCACCCGTGAGAACTGCGGCAAATGTCACTTCGATGGCGGCGGCGGAAATGGTGTCAAACACGGCGACCTTGATGAAAGTCTCTACTTCCCCTCTGAGAGTCTCGATGTGCACATGGGCGGCGACCTCAACATGCAATGCGCCGATTGCCACGTCACAACGGATCATCAAATTCTTGGACGTATGCTCGCAGATAATTACACCATCGACCCCAAAGAACAAGTTTCCTGCGAACAATGCCATGTGAATCAAAAACATGAAGATGAGCGCATTAACACCCATCTAGCTTCGGTCGCGTGTCAAACCTGTCACGTGCCTGCGCTGGCGTTGGAAGATCCAACCAAAGTAACCTGGGATTGGTCACAAGCTGGTCAGGAAGGTCGTGTGGACGATCACTTCACCTATCTCAAGATCAAAGGTGAATTCGTCTACGACAAAAACTTCGCGCCCACCTATCTCTGGTTCAATGGCAACAACGAATATCGCTACATCCTCGGCGACAAGATCGACCCCAATAACGTCACCTACATCAACAAACCCTCCGGCGATATCAACGACCCGAACGCCAAGATCTTCCCGTTCAAATTACACATCGCCAAACAACCCTATGACACTGTAAACAATTATTTACTTCAGCCTGTCACATCCGGCGCAGGTGGCTTCTGGACAACCTTCGATTGGAACAGCGCCTTCGAACTTGCTGCACCGATCACAGGTCTCGAATATAGCGGTCAATATGGCTTTACCGAAACCTACATGTACTGGACAACCACACACATGGTCCAGCCTGCCAGCGAAGCCCTGCAATGTGAATCCTGTCACGGCGCTGATAGTCGTCTGGATTGGGAAGCCCTCGGTTATTCCGGTGATCCCATCGAATGGGGCGGAAGGGCTAAATAATCAACATGAAAACATTGACTCAAAAACTCCTCATCGCTTTTGGATTGTTCATCGTACTCACAGCCTTCGGACTTGGATTACGCTCGGCTCTTGCCCAGCCTGAACCTGCTCCCGTCGAACAAGCCTCTGTCCTTCACCCGACCTTTGCCTTGCTCGATTTAGATGGCAAAAATGTATTGGAAACCGGCAACGCAGTCTCCACCATACAAACCTGCGGACAATGTCATGATACTGAATTCATTCAAGGACACGCCTTCCACTCAGACTTGGGATTAAGTGATTACACCGAAACTGGTGAACTCAACGCCAGCAACGGTTTATTCGGAAACTGGGACCCGCTCACCTACCGTTATCTTTCTCAAGCCGGAGATGAACGCCTGGACTTGTCCACTGCTGAGTGGATCCAACTCAATGGCAATCGCATCGTCGGTGGCGGACCCGCCAACACATCGCGCAACGGCGAACCGCTTTCAAATGTCACGGCTGACGCAAATAATCCTGAAGCTAGTATTTTGAATGCAGGCACACCCGAAGCATGGGACTGGTCACAATCTGGCACCATGGAAATGAACTGTTTCCTATGTCACTTTGAGAATCCTAATAATGAGGCCCGCATCAAAGCTCTTGAAAGCGGTGACTTCGGTTTTGCCAACATGGCAACTCTTCTGGAAACGGGAATTGTAAATCGTTCAAGTCTTGGTCAAAATGGCATGGCTTATTCAAAAGACGCCTTTGATACAAACGGCGAACTCAAACCCGAGTTTATAAAAATTCAAGATCCCACTAACGCCAACTGTGCAGCCTGCCATGGTGAGGTGCACACGGATGCGAACCAACCACTGACCATCAGTGCATTGGATCTTAACTACCCACAAACTGCAACAACTGGACAGGTAATTTCCGCACAGAAAATTTCCGACTCTGGTGTCAACGTGAGCAACAAGAACGAACTCGATCGCTCATGGGATATTCACGCCGAACGACAACTCAAATGCACAGATTGTCACTTTGCTGTAAACAATCCTGCTCATGCATTGGAAATTCAAGACGCAAATCCTGAGCATCTCGTCTACGATCCACGCACTTTGGAGATCGGCGAATATCTCGAAAAGCCTGATCACAACTTTGCCCGTGGTGAAAGTGCACAATTCAATGTTGCCCCCGAACTCAAAGGCACCATGCGCCGTTGTGACTCCTGTCACGATGCCAGCAAAGGACATGCCGATTGGCTCCCATATATTGACAAACATATGGCAGCAGTCGCTTGCGAAACCTGCCACATCCCGCAGATGTATGCGCCTGCCATCGAGTCATACGATTGGACTGTGCTCACTCTCGACGATCAACCCGTCAAATCGTATCGTGGTGTGGAAGGTGACCCCAATCAAGTCACATCATTGGTAACCGGATACAAACCTGTCCTGCTTAATCGCACGAACATGGATGGCAACAAACTTCTCGCACCATACAACCTGATCACCAGTTACTACTGGGTCTACGATGACGCCAATGGTAACAAACGCCCGGTTCGGCTCTTTGACCTGGAAACTGTCTTCTTCGAAAATGACTCTTACGCAGTTGATATCGTCTTTGCATTCGATGCAAACAGCGATGGCTCATTGAATAACGACGAACTCAAAATCGACTCTTCTGCTAAAGAAGAAACGATCAAAGCCAAACTAGTTGCTCTTGGAATCAACAATCCCCGCATCGAAGGTTTGACTCAACCTTATAGTATCAACCATAACGTGGCTCGCAGTGACTACGCGGTCAATGACTGCAAAGCCTGTCACAATGACGAATCACGTGTTTCGCAACCGATCAAGTTATCGAATTACGCACCGAACGGAACACTGCCAGTTTTTGACACTTCCAATAACGTGAATGCATCTGGCGAGATCGTCAAAGGTGATGAAGGCGCAATCTATTACAACCCTGTCCCCGCCAATGACAAGATATACGTCTTTGGCTCCAGCCGCGTGAATTGGATCGACTGGCTCGGCGCGCTGATGTTCGTGGGTTCGCTCTTAGGTGTGATCGGGCATGGGACATTGAGATACTTCTCGGCACGGAAGCAGGCGAAAGGTCCAGCAAGAACCGAGCGGATCTATATGTACGAATCCTATCGCCGCTTCTGGCACTGGCTGCAAACCTCGTCCATCATCATCCTGTTATTCACAGGCTTGATCATTCACCGACCAGATATCTTCGGTGTCTTCTCGTTCCGTGGAGTTGTGACTGTACATAACGTGATCGCTGCAATCCTGGTGATCAATGCGGTGCTTTCGATCTTCTATCACGTCGCAACGGAACGCATGCGTGAATATATCCCGCATCCTTACGGCTTCTTTGACGATGCGATCATTCAAGCAAAGTATTACATTTCAGGAATCTTCAAAGGCGAAGGCCACCCGTTCGAGAAGCGACCGGATAGCCGCATGAACCCGATCCAAAAGCTGACGTATTTCGGAATCTTAAATGTACTGCTGCCATTACAGATCATCACCGGCGCGTTGATGTGGAGCGTACAGAGGTTCCCCAATTTCACGAACGCACTTGGTGGATTGCCCTTCCTGGCGCCGTTCCACTCACTCGTCGCATGGACGTTCGGCACCTTCATCATCGTGCACGTATACATGACCACCACGGGCGCAACGCCACTGGAAGCCATGCGCGCCATGGTGACTGGTTATGAAGAAGTGGAAGTGCATACGCACGTGGAAATAAAAAAAGAAAAGAAGGAGAAAAAATAATGACTACCGCTCCTGTTACAAAGAAAAGTATTTTTAATCGTCCCGAAAAAGCGTATGTCCATCCCTACCTTGGCGGAATGATCCTTGGGATCGTGTTATTCCTGGCATTCTTCTTAACGGGGAACGGACTCGGTTCTTCAGGTGCTACCAGCCGTATTGATGCGCTGATCGTTGACTCGATCTCCCCTTCCCACGTGGATAACAATCCCTATTTATTGAAGATGGCAGGCGGGGATAAAAATCCGCTCGATGATTGGATTCTGCCAGTGTTCATCGGCGCATTATTGGGCGGCTTTTCCTCTGGCTTGTTCAATGGACGCCTCAAGTTCATGACCACCAAGGGACCGAACATCTCTGATCGTACTCGCTGGTTGATGGCATTCCTGGGTGGCACGTTATTCCTCTATGGCGCACGCATGGCGCGCGGCTGTACATCAGGTCAGGCACTTTCTGGCGGCGCAACTCTTTCGGCAGGCTCGTGGGTAGTCATGTTCGCCATCTTTGGCGGCGCATATGGACTTGCGTATTTTGTCCGTAAGTTGTGGAACTAGGAGAATCAAAATGAACTTTCCTCTCCCCGAATTTATCGCGGTAAGCGCCGCAAACCCATGGACGTATGTGCTTTTCGGTGTCATCGGCTTTGCGTTCGGCTTTACCCTTGAAATGTCCGGCTTTGGCGATTCGCGCAAACTTGCTGCCCAGTTTTACTTCACCGAATTGACCGTGCTCAAGGTGATGTTCACCGCCATCGTCACAGCCATGGTTTTGCTCTTTGGCGCGGTGGGACTCGGCATCCTGGATTTCAGTCAGGTGTGGGTCAACCCAACCTATCTATGGTCTGGCATCCTTGGCGGACTCATCATGGGCGTGGGCTTTATCGTTGGCGGTTTCTGCCCGACTACATCCCTGGCATCCGCTTCCACAGGTAAGATCGATGGCATGTTCTTCATGCTGGGTGGCTTTCTAGGCGCTTTCCTCTTCGGCGAGACCGAGCAATTCTTTACCAATTGGTACAACAACGCTGGCTACTTCGGTCGCCTTACACTCGACCAGGTCTTTGGAATTCCGATGGGTGTGGTTGTTCTACTCGTGGTATTGATGGCGCTCTTCATGTTCTGGGGCTCAGAACAATTGGAACGCATTGTCGGCAAAAAAGATATGAGCAAGGAACCCAAACTCCGCCTTGCAGGCGCAGGCGTCCTCTTTGCTTTGGCGCTGGGCGTTGCCTTGATCGGTCAACCCAGCTTCGAACAAAAATATAGCAAGGTGACCTTCAACCGCGAGATCGATGGACAGAAAGTTGTTGTCGATGCCAATACCGCGCTCGCCAAAAGACTCATGCAGATCACACCCACTGAAGTGTTCAAAACCAAATACACCCAGAGCATCAATCTGGTCATGCTGGACGTCCGCCCTGAATCAGACTACAACCTATATCACATCAACGGTGCCTTGAATGTTCCGCTGGATAAATTGCCACTCATCATTCCCGACCTTCTCACTGAACCGCCTGCGAATAGCGTTTTCGTACTGATGAGCAACGATGAGTCCGCTGCCACCGAAGCCTGGAAACAACTCGTCGCTGCTTCTGTCCCGAATGCCTATATCCTTGAAGGCGGCATCAACAACTGGATTGCTTTCTTTGGCGAAGGAGAAGATTTCCAGTCCGCTTCATCAAACGGCGATGATCAACTGAAATACATCTTCCCAGCTGCGCTTGGAAACAACTACGAATCTTGTGACCCCAATCCGCAGGAATATGAGACCCTTGAATTCGAAGCCAAAATCAAACTCGAATTGAAGCGTGATAAAAGCGGTGGAGGTTGTGGGTAAGAGCAGGTAAACAAGAAAACAAGTACACACGTACAAAAGTCCTCACGAGAATAATCCCGTGAGGACTTTTGTCATTCATACCTGCACTTGCGTGCGTTGCAAGTGTCCTTCCTAATTCATCCTTTATTCTTCTGTGATCGTCACACTCTCCATCGCGTCACCCGTAAAGGTTGGACCAGTATCCGGATCGCGGCGAGTGATCGCATTCACCACATCCATGCCTTCGATGACTTGCCCGAAGATGGTGTAGTCACCGTTCAATTGTGGAGTTGCTCCAAATGTGATGAAGAACTGACTGCCATTCGTATCACGTCCGGCATTCGCCATGGCTACCACGCCAGCTTTATCAAAGGTCAAGTCGCTATCTTCGTTGACGAACTCATAACCAGGTCCACCCATCCCAGTGCCGGTTGGGTCGCCGCCTTGTGCCATGAAACCCTCCAGCACACGGTGGAAGGTCACGCCATTGAAATACCCTTCCCGCGCGAGGAAGACAAAACTATTGACTGTGATAGGTGCTTTATCGGGATAAAACTGAATAACAAACTCGCCACCCGTTGCCATTTTGACGGTCGCGAAATACTTCTTACTCACATCGATCGTCATCTCTGGTTCTGCAGAATACTGCTTGGAAGTCACTTGCGGCGCATCCACAGGTGGAACGGTAGCTGCGGCAGCCTCAGTCGCAACTGGCTCAACCGGGGGAGTCGCTTCCTTGGGACTAAACGCCCAAAAAGCCGCAACCACCAGGATCAGAACACCCACCACGACCGCGATCTGGGTGTTTTGTGCTTTCTTTGCCTGTGCCTTTTGTGCACGGATCTGTTCTCTTTTCGTTGGCATACTAACACTTCTCCTTGAAAGTTTTTCTGAATTCTAACAGCATTTAGTTTGCGGCACGGATCATCTCATTCAACTCCCGTACCCGGGTGGACATGTTCCGCAGGACCGCCACCGCCACTTCCGGTCGGTCATAGAGGATCGCGTGAAAAGCATCCCCATCAATGACCAACACTCGCACGTTACCTTTCGCCTTCAATGTCGCAGAACGTGGCGCCGATTCAAGGATCGCCATCTCACCCACGAACTCACCTTCATTGCGGGTCGCAATCACACTTTGCGTATCGCCGATCTTCTTGACCACATCCACTTTGCCAGTGGCGATGATGAATAAAGTATTACCCGGCTCGCCTTCACTGCACAGCAGATCTTCATTGAAATACAGGAACTCCTCTGCCACCTCAGCGATCTTCTCCAGATCTTCAGGCGAAAGCCCAGAGAACATGGGCACTTCGCGCAACAGTAAGATACGATCAAGCGTGGAAAGGGTTTTGAGAGTCTTTGGGTTGATTATTTTTTTCATAACGATCCTGCCATCCATATTCGCGATCGCGTTACGCGCCGCATCCTTTACCATAAGAACCGGGTCGGACATCAGATCGCGCACATTTGGTTTAAACTCAGACAATTTTTGTTCGGTCACCACATAAACTGCCAGGGCACGGAACCAGTGATCCTCATGCGTCAACAAAGCTGCAACCACCTCAACCAATGTCATGCGTTGTTCATCACCTGCCTGGAACATTCCGCCACGATCCAGGATCGGCAAGACCTCATTAGTGATCCGCTTATCGCCCAGGGTTTCAAACGCTTCCAATGCTGCCGCGCGCGTAGAGGCATTGCCCGCGTTCAAACTCTTACGCACCAGGTCCAGGGCGCGCGGATTACCAAACAAACCCACCGCCCTGATCAACCGTTCTTCACTCAAGGCTTCGCGGTGCTTCAACGTGTTGATCAATAATATCGTTGTACGACCCTTATGCGGCAATCCATCTGCCAGCATGCGCAAATAACGAATGCTCGCCACTTCACGTTGGATATAACTACGCAACGGATTCAACACTTCCACATCACCGGATGGGATGGCATCCAAAGCAAAAGATGCGGACATATCATCCATTTCACTTAACGCTCTGACAACGACGCTGCGAGACGCGGGCCAAACCTGCTTCAGCGATTCTGACGCTGCTCTTCTCACCCCAACATCCTCATCCGCAAGCCGCGCGGCAACCGCTTCATAGACCGCATCGCCCTTTAAGTAAGCAGCGACCTTCACAGCTTCCCTACGAACAATATAAACTGCATCACTCATGGCAGTAATGATCAGGTTCGCATCGAAAGGTGATATGTCCGTGGCATTTGAAGTGATCACGCGAAACGCATCTACAGCTACGTAGCGCCTGCGCGGATCAGCATCATTTAACAGTTGCACCAAGAAGGCATTTGCCTTTTGAGCTTCACCAAGATACATCAACACCATCGCCGCACGCGCCTGAATTCGGATGTTGGGATCGGTCAGTAAACGTTCAAGGGTATGAAGCAGCTCGGGCGATGAAGCAACTTCCAGCTTCGGAAACGAAGCGAGCGTCTGTTCGCGCACAGAATCATCCGAGTCGTCCAATCCAGGTATGATCGCAAATAATGCAGACTTCGCATTAAGGTCTGCCAAGGCTTGGGTTGCCGATGCGCGCACACTGGCGTCATCATCAGATAAACTTTCCACCAGATCCGGGATCGCCATCTGATTGCCCATCTTAGCCAGCATCTCAGCGGCGAGACGGCGCGCAAAAGGTTTGGGGTCATGTAACGCCTTGAAGGTAGCTTGTAACACGGCAGGGTCTTTGTCAAAACCCGCAAAGGCATCTTCATCATCACTGAACACTTCCACGCGCCCGGCTTGCAATGCGGCAACCAACGCATTGCCATATTCAGCACGCATCTTCCACGTAAAATAAAAACATATCAAGGCAACGAGGATGCCCATCAACAAAATCTCTTTGGAAGAGGATGAAAAGATACGCGTGCCCGCGATCAATAAGAGACCTGAAAGGATCACACCGATCTGCGCTGGGACGCCGTTCATAAAAGCCAGCACCTGACCACGCCGCTCGATGGGCACCACGTTGAACAGGGCATTCCAGGCAGTACCCATCACACCACCCAACATGATCTGTTGAATAAAGCGGACAGGGACTGCGCCTCCAAATTGATTGAAGACCACGAACACAATCAGTCCCAATAGATACGTGATGGGCGCGATCAAAATACTGTTCACGATGCCCAGCTTTGTGTACAAACGATTCGCCAAAAACAGCGAGACAAAAAAAGTAACCAGCGTGGCAGCGCTCGAGAACAAACCCTTGAAGTTCGCCAGCTTCACTTCATCTCCCAAGAATTCCTTGGAAACGAACTGGCTGAATGGGAAATCAATCGTGAAAAATAAAACCGAATAGAGAATGGACGAAAACGCGACGAGCTTGAATAATCCTGATCCGCGTACAAAATCAAAACCAGCCCGCAGGTCATGGACGATATCGTAAGCGACCAAAGCTGGCGGCTCGGGCTTGAAATATTCACGCGTAATCTGACGCAGTAAAATAACGCCCCCACCCAATATGACAGCGTATAGTACGATCAGGTTGCTTGTGCCAAAGATGCCCGCCAGAACACCGGTGAGCGAGTTGCCCAACACACTGCCCAGAATCCCAATACTGGTGAACAGAGGGAACAAGCGTTTTGCCTGCCGTGCGTCACATACTTCACCCGCCGTTGTCCACAACAATGTGCCGAGCACCACATTCATTCCATTTACGGTTAACCAAAAGAATTGCGTGATGGACACTTTGAATAGAACGATCGCGATCCATTCACCCAAAAGGAGAACTGCGAACCCCGCTAAAAACCACAGCACCACATTTGCATTTTGAAAACGCCCCAAGCTGGCAGTATATCCCATCGAAACAAGAAAAACGATCAGCCCCAACGGCACATACATATATGGCAGGCGATCAACATTTTGGGAAACGAACAAAGCAAACGCAGCGGTGTCGCCAAACCCCTGCCCCGCCTGGACAACCAAAAACAGCACAGCCATCAAAGTGACCATGCGCATTTCTTCTGGTCGGATCTTTAATAAAGTGACAACTTTCGCTTTGAGCATGCACAACTCTGGGAAGACCTGTTACCTTCCCGCTGCTTGGGTTGATTCTAGCATACTCATCATACAGATGACAGTCACTTTTGCGAAGCACTTTCGCAGCCAGGTGGTTGTTGCCTAATTTCAAATATAATAACCACATGCAAAAGACTCTCTTTCGAAAACAGATCTTTCTACCGCAAGACCATGGCTCGTGGGTCTTTATCTTGAGTCCATTACTCATCGGTTTGTTTGCGGGAAAACACTTCAACTACGCCTCTTTCAATCTGGTCATTGCGGCGATGGGGGCATTTCTTATTCGTCAACCACTGACCATTGCCGTGAAAATATATTCCAGGCGCCGCGCAAAAGACGAACTCCCTGCCGCGCGTTTTTGGATGATTGCCTACGGCGCGATCACCCTATTTGCACTGATCGGATTATTTCTTGAAGGTTTCGGTACTATTTTTTATCTAGCCATACCTGCCGCGCCCGTGTTCGCATGGCACTTGTGGCTCGTGAGTCGCCGTGAAGAGCGCCGTCAAGCCGGTATCGAAATTGTTGCAACTGGCGTGCTTGCCCTCGCCGCACCCGCAGCATATTGGGTCGGCATCAGTCACTATGACCCGAGCGGCTGGTGGCTATGGCTGCTTACCTGGATGCAGACCGCCGCAAGCATTGTCTACGCCTATCTCAGGCTCGAGCAACGGGAGCAGACTGAAGTCATGGATAGACGCGCACAATGGAGGATGGGATTCCGTGCCGCGTTGTACACATCCTTTAACCTCGCTTCAGTCCTAAGCCTGAACCTGCTTGCTGTACTACCAAGTTTTATCTTCATCCCATTTCTGCTACAATGGATAGAGACGCTGTGGGGTATCACCCATCCCGCAACTGGATGGAAACCCACACGCATCGGCATTCGGCAGTTGATCGTCAGTACGCTCTGGACGATATTGTTTATTCTCACATGGACTTCGCCTTGAGCGAATGGATACGCGATCGTCGCAGTCCCGAAGTCGAAGGGCAAATCGGAGGCAAATATGGACGAACTTAAATGGGCGCATCTCACCGATGTGCAGGGACGATATGAAGCCGACATCCTCAAAGGTTACTTTGAGTCAAACGGCATCGAGGTCGAAACTTTTCAAGAAGCACTCGGGCAACATATCTACCCCACCACCCTCGACATTCTTGGAAATGTGCAGATCTTTGTGCCAAAAGAACAACTGGATAGCGCACGAAAACTTTTAGAAGAATACCACTCACACAATATCGAAAACAACTAAAGACTGGCTGTCATTACAGGCAGGTATAACGAGCACGGCAAACTCCGACTTGTTGGTGATTGCTTTGCCTTTATTAAATTTCACTTCGCAAAGGAACAATTACAATGGATTTCGATCTCACCGCCGAACAAAAACTTTGGCAAAAGACCGTGCATGATTTTGTTGCGAAAGAGGTGCAACCCAAAGCCCATGAAGTAGATGTGAACTACGAATTCAACTGGACCGCCACGCGCAAGATGGGTCCGCTGGGGTTGTTGGGTCTGAATATCCCCGAAGAATACGGTGGCGCAGGCGTGGACGCGGTCAGCGCGGCAATTGCGATCGAAGAGATCGGCTGGGGCTGTGGCTCCACAGCGCTTGCCATCGCCGCCCACAACGGACTCGGCACGTCACCGATTGTTCTATATGGCAGTGAAGAAATGAAAAAGAAATGGCTGCCCCTTGTAGCCAGCGGAAAAAACAAATTGGGTGCGCTTGCGCTCACAGAACCCGGAGCAGGCTCCGATTTACAAGGAGGCGTTGTCACGAAAGCTGTCAAGGATGGGAACGAATGGGTTATCAATGGAGCAAAGATGTGGTGCACGAATGCGTCCATTGCGGAATATATCATTACCCTTGTCCGCACAGATTCGGCTGGCGGCTCACGTTCGCTGAGTCAAATTTTGGTTCCAACGAACACACCCGGACTCACGATCGGTCCCGCCGAAAAGAAGATGGGACTCCACGGCTCCCCCACGCACGCTGTGACGTATGACAACGTCTGTGTGCCATTGGACAATTTGATCGGTGAAGAAGGCAAGGGGCTCCAACAAACCTTATCCACGCTCGATGGCGGACGAATCGGAATCGGAGCGATCTCCATCGGCTTGGCGCAAGCTGCATTCGAATTCGCGGTCAACTACGCGAGAGAACGCAAAGCCTTCGGGAAAACCATCTCGCACCAACAAGCCATTCAATGGATGCTCGCCGACGCCGCGACAGAGATCGAGATCGCACGCACCATGCTCTACAAAACCGCCTGGCTCAAAGAACAGGGACGCAACTACAACAAAGAAGCCGCCATGGCAAAAATGTTCGCCACCGAAATGGCGGAACGTGTTTGCCGGAATGCGATTCAAGTCCACGGCGGATATGGCTATTCCAGCGAATATCCGGTTGAGAGAATTTATCGCGATGCAAGGTTGATGACGATTGGCGAAGGGACGAGTGAGATTCAGAGATTGGTCATCGCACGGCACGTATTGGCGATGGAGTAATTTGAAGTTGACAAAAAAGAGGTCACTTTGAAAGTGACCTCTTTTTTGTCATTATAGTTTGGTTGATATAAGGCGAACTCACCGTTTTACACGAAAGAAAAAATAAAAGTTGTTAAGGTACAAGGCGAGTTTTGGGCTTATGCCGAACGAGCTAAAGGTAGATAGTCTTTCTCTTATCGGGCTTGATCTTCTTGACTATGTTGCCAACGCCATCGTAGAGGAATTGGGTGGTCTGCCCGCTCACAGTCAAGTCCGATTCTTCCAAGATACAGCACTTCTATCTGTCAAAAATCTAAGGTACTAGAAACACGTCAACATATGCTCCAACAAGCACTCCTGTATAAACATCTTCTTCCACAATTTCACCAACCATCACTATT
>Ga0210377_10000228_pt1 | contig 53500 bp, 64 predicted proteins | sample PLM4_65_b1redo_FD_155480 | JGI IMG/M metagenome (GOLD analysis project Ga0210377, IMG submission 155480) | Groundwater sediment microbial communities from an aquifer in East River, Colorado, USA - PLM4_65_b1 redo | ecosystem: Environmental > Terrestrial > Soil > Riparian zone | place: USA: East...
CAGTGCTCAGCGAGCGTTCCGGGGAAATCGTTCCATCGGTCCAGATCTCGAGGATCAACTTGTCATAGGCTGTGCTCTGCCCCACACGGGCGGAGGTCACTTCCCAGTTAACGCGTTTGACCGGGCTAAAGATCGAGTCGATGGGAAGCTCACCGATGGGCATGTGTCCACTGCGCTCGTTGGCGGGCGAATAGCCGCGACCACGTTCCACAGTGAACTCAATGTCCAATTTCGCCTTGGAATTATCCACGGTGAAAAGGTACAGTTCCGGATTCACGATCTCGACCTCGGCAGGTGTAATGATATCTGCCGCAGTCACAGTACCCTCACCGCGCACTTCCAAATGCATGCGGGTGCTGTCCACGCCGTCGAGTTTGAGGCGCAACTGCTTCACCTGCAAGGTTACCTGGATCACATCCTCGCGCACACCTGGGATTTCGCTGAACTCATGCAAAACGTCCGCAATTCGGATGGACGAGACAGCTGCGCCTTCCAAGGAAGAAAGCAGAACCCGGCGCAATGCATTCCCAAGCGTTACGCCATATCCACGCTCAAGGGGGCTGATAACAAACTTGCCATAGTTCCGAGCCTCAGCCTCGCGCTCGATTTTCGGCATAACCATGTTCGTGATACTCGTCACGGTTCACCTCTCCCTGTTAAATACAGTAGAAATTTCACTGGATGACAATTTACCTCACCAGTTTCAATAAACCAACTACTACCGTGAGTAGTATTCAACGATGAGCTGTTCGTTCAAGCTTCCGTCGATTTCAGTACGCTCGGGAAGACGCTGGATGGATCCGGTCAAACCCTTGGTGTCACGATTCAGCCAGGACGGAGATGTGCGGGCATCCGCCAGATCGCCAAGTCCCTTGAAATAGGTTAGGTCATGTGAACCTTCACGAACAGAAATCGTATCGCCTTCCTTGAGAAGCATGGAAGGAACATCGGTTCGGCGGCCATTTACAATAAAGTGACCGTGCGTCACCATCATGCGCGCCTGGGAGCGGCTGGAGGCAAAGCCGAGACGGAATACAACATTATCCAGACGGGATTCAAGGATTTGCAGCAAATTCAAACCAGTCAGACCACGGCGTTTATTTGCCACTTCATAATAACGGCGGAACTGACGCTCCAAAATGCCGTAGACGCGGCGGGCGCGTTGTTTGGCGCGTAACTGGCGCAAATAATCGGACTCGCGACCCGTGCGGTTACCACCGCCACTGCGACTGCCTGTGCGGCCATGCTGACCAGGCGCAAAACTGCGGCGCTCGAACGAGCATTTCGGGGTGAAACAGCGCTCGCCTTTAAGATAAAGCTTTTCGCCTTCGCGCCGGCAAAGTTTACAAACCGGACTAAGATTTTTCGACATATATTACTTTCCTCGCTTCAAACTACACGCGACGCTTTTTCGGCGGACGACAGCCGTTGTGCGGGACCGGTGTAATATCGGAAATGGAACGGACTTTCAAGCCCATCGCCTGCACGGCACGGATTGCATTCTCGCGGCCGGGTCCAGGACCTTTCACGAAAAGGTCAACTTCCTGAATTCCCAACTGCTGGGCTGCCTTGATCGCCTGCTCAGCAGCAAGGCGTGCAGCAAAGGGGGTACTCTTGCGTGAACCCTTGAAGCCAACCGAGCCAGCGCTACCCCATGCAACTGTGTTGCCTTCTGTATCGGTGACTGTGATGATGGTATTGTTGAAAGATGCAAAAATATGCACCTGCCCGGAGGACAATGCGCGTTTCGTCTTTTTAGCGCCAGTGGTGCGACGCGTTGAACGTACACTTTGAGCCATATTTTCTCCTGCCTTTTATTTCTTCGTGCCGCGGCGGCGTCCGCGCCCAGCAACAGTCTTTTTGGTGCCTTTGCGGGTGCGCGAATTCGTACGAGTCCGCTGACCGCGAACAGGCAGGTTGCGGCGATGACGCATGCCACGATAAGATCCAATTTCGATCAAACGCTTGATGCTCATCTGGACTTCGCGACGCAGGTCGCCTTCGACCTTATAGTTCTTGCTAATGTACTCACGGATCGCGGCAACATCCGCCTCAGAGAGATCCTTCACTCGTACATCAGGATTGACCTTTGTATGAGCCAGAATCGCGCGCGCGCGCGTAGGCCCAATACCATACAAAGAGGTCAGGCCAACTTCCACCCGCTTATTACGGGGAAGATCAACACCTTCAATTCTCGCCATAGTTCACACTATCCCTGTCGTTGCTTGTGTTTTGGATTTTCGCAGATGATGAATACTCTGCCTTTGCGTCGAATGACTTTGCATTTGGCGCAGCGTTTCCGTATAGACGGTGATACTTTCATAAAAGAAATACTCCTTACTTACATCTTCCACGTGTAGCCAAGGTTTGGATTATACACGTTCATCTTTCTTTCGTCCAGTTTGAGCAGGTTTCCGCAAATGGATTACCGGACAGTCAGGATTAGAGGTTCTCCTTCGGTGACAGCCACAGAGTGCTCGAAATGTGCCGTCAATGATCCATCTGCAGACACTACCGTCCACTGATCGGGCAGGACGCGCGTTTCCGCCGTACCTACGAGTACCATCGGTTCGATGGCAATCGTCATCCCTGCCTTTAGGAGCATGCCAGTACCCGGTTTGCCATAATTTGGCACCTGAGGTCCTTCATGCATTTGTCTTCCAACACCATGGCCTGTATATTCACGCGTCACATAAAATCCATGGTTTTCCACGTAGTTTTGTATCGCCGCAGAAACATCACCAGTACGGTTGCCGGCGCGCATAGCTTCAATGCCAGCCTTAAGCGATCCTTCCGTAACTTGAAGCAATTCCTGCGCTTCAGGGGATATATCCCCTACTCCGGCAGTAAACGCCGAGTCCGCTACGAAACCATCGAACACCGTGCCACAATCAATGGAAACGATATCTCCATTCTTTAGCTTCCGTGATTTATTCGGAATGCCATGGACAAGTTCCTGATTGATACTCACCGTGATCGATGTTGGGAATGGCGGGTGGCCATATCCCTTGAAAGGCGATACACATCCATGTTTCCTCAGCACTTCCTCAGCAGCCGCGTTGAGGTCGGCTGTGGAAACACCTGGTTTTAAATGTTCTTTGACAGTTGTCAATACTGTCGCATTGATGCGTCCTGCTTCGCGCATGACCTGTAATTCAGCAGGGTTTTTGATATGAATCTGACGTGCCCAACTCATGTTATCGCTTCTTTAATGCTATCAAGAGAGCCTGGGTTACCTGCTCAATCGATTGCATCCCATCGAGTTCTACCAATTTTCCACGATCACGATAATAAGAGATCAGGGGTAACGTTTGCTCCAGGTAGACCTGGATGCGACGCTTCACTGTCTCAGCCTTATCGTCATCACGTTGATACAATTCCGAACCGTCAACATCGCACTTACCGGCCTCTTTTGGAGGATTGGACTTCTCATTGAAGATATGTCCGCTATGACGGCATGTCCAGCGTCCGCTCAACCGTTCAACCAGCACTTCTTCCGAAGCAGTGATGAAGGGTACAGCATCCACACGTCCATTGAATTCTTGCAACATGACTTCAAGCGCCTCTGCCTGGGCCGGGGTGCGGGGAAAACCATCCAAAATGGCACCAGCTTCACAGTCCGGACGATTGAGGCGATCTCTTATCATGGCAATCGTTACGTCGTCCGGGACCAACTCCCCTCTGGTCATGTAGGTCTGGGCCAGTTTTCCCAGTTCTGTTTGGTTCTTAAGGTTCTCGCGAAACAGGTCGCCCGAAGAAATATGGGCTAGTCCTGTCTGCTTGGAAAAGATTTCTGCCTGCGTTCCCTTACCAACTCCCGGAGGACCGAGTAGGACGATGAAGGTCGTCATGAAGGCTCCTAGCTGATGAGCAATTTTTCCTGATAACCGTGTAATTTGAGTTCGGCTTCAATGTTCATGAACGTATCGCGAACAACACCTACTACGATCAACAAACCTGAAGAGGAGACAAGGAACAATCCTGCATTGGATGATGCCGCCGGTAATATCAATTGCAACAAGAACGGCATGATGGCGACAGTGCCTAACAATAAAGCACCGGGCAAGGTAATTCGACTTTGAATACGATTGAGATATTTCTGCGTGGCTGTTCCACTATGTACACCCGGGATCTGGGCGCCGGAACGCTTCAGATTATCTCCGTAATTTTGTTGTTCAAAAATCACAGTGGTATAAAAATATGTAAAGCCTACAACCATAAAGAAGTACAACACCCAATAACCCCAGGAACCAACCCCGGTGGGATTAAAGAAAGTCTGGATACTCGTCGAAAACCGGCTGACCCATTCAGTTTCGGACCTGACAAAGTAACTTGCAACAATCGCCGGGAATTGCAGAATGGCACCGGCAAAGATCAACGGAATCATTCCTGCGAGGTTAACCATCAACGGGAGGTATGGTTGAGGCATCTTTACTGATTTTCCACGTTGCATCGCATAGAAGACCTGGCTCTTATGCGGATACATAATGGGAACATTGCGGCGCCCCTGTTGAACATACACGATGGCAATAACGGTCACAACGATCACAATCAGCATCGCAGAAACCAACGTCCAACGGTAGGTTTCATCCTGCCAGAGTTGACCAATATTGCTTGGTATCTGAGAAACAATACCAGCAAAAATTATCAGGGACAATCCTTGTCCGCGGATGCCATATTCAGAGATTAGTTCTCCAAGCCAAATCGCAAACATCGTCCCGGCAGTCATCACCAGGAGTATGGCGACCGAAGGCAGCCATAATTCCTGAGTAAAGCCGAAATTAATGATGGGTGTTGGTGCGAGCGAGTTGAAAATATTGATCTGACCCACTGCCGAAAGCATCGCCATTGGAACAGCAAGATAGTATGTCCATTTTTCCATCCACTTGCGGCCTTCACGCTGGTCGTCCTGCATCCGCCGCTGCAACGCAGGGATGATTGGGATCAACAACTGCAAAATGATCTGCGCAGTGATATATGGATAGACACCCATTGCCAGGAGCGAGAAATTACGAATTGTGCCACCCGAAAGCAGGTTCAGGAAATCAAGGAATCCACCAGATCCCTGAGTCGCGAAGAATTGCGCCAACGCCTCACGGTTTATACCGGGAACCGGTACATTTGCCGCAAGTCTGAAAAGTATCAAAATTCCCAGGGTGATGAGCAATTTCTTCCGAATGTCCTGCGATCTCCATAGAAATCGCCAGGCTGATTGTTTCTTTTCAGGCATGTCAGGATATTCCTCTCGGATCTTTCCTAGCTGATCAATTCAACACTGCCGCCAGCCGCTTCGATCTTCGATTTGGCGGTGGCGCTGACGCGATGGGCGCGAACTTTAAGTGCGACCTTCATTTCTCCACGACCAAGAACAACAACCGGGTTGCGAGGGTCGCGAAGCAAATGCGCATCTTGCATTGTATCAGGGGTCACCTCTGAATTGGCCTTGAAAGATTCTGCCAGTTGATCCAGATTGACCTCATTATAAGTGACCTGATCGCGCGGTGTAAAACCCTGACCGCGCATAAACGGCAAACGACGGTAGAACGGCAGGTTGCCACCCTGGCGGTAGGCTTTGCCGCCTGAGCCAGAGCGTGCTCCCTCACCTTTGGTACCGCGGCCCGCGGTCTTACCCTGACCAGCCGAAATACCGCGTCCAACGCGTTTGCGATTCTTTTTAGAACCCTCATTGGGTACAAGATCGTGTAGTTTCATCGTTCTTTCCTACTCTTCGACCTGAACTAAGTGAATGATTTTACGGATCATCCCGCGCAAGGCAGGATTGTCACGATGTTCAATGGTTTGATGCAGTTTACGAAGACCGAGTGCCATTGCAGTGGCTTTCTGATCCTTGGTGTAACCGATCGGACTGCGGACCAATGTTACGCGGACGGTCTTTCCAGTATTTTCCTTGTTAGGCATGTTGTTTCCTCCGCTCCCAGAACGGCAACAATTCACTGACATTCTTGCCGCGGCGGGCCGCCTCTTCCTGAGGTGACTTCAATTGCTCCAGGGCATCAAAGGTAGCCTGGACCACATTCAAAACATTGGCACTTCCCTGGGATTTGGTCAAAATATCACGCACACCAGCCACTTCCAACACTGCGCGTACACCGCCTGCGGCGATAACGCCGGTACCGGGGGATGCAGGTTTCAGCATCACTTTCGCTCCGGCCACCTTCCCCAATACTTCGTGAGGGATGGTTGTCCCGGCAAGGTTAACAACCTTCATGTGCTTGCGGGCGCGTTCAGAAGCTTTGCGCATTGCGTCTGGTACGGCATTCGCCTTGCCAACACCCATGGAAATGGTGCCTTTCTTATCGCCGATGACAACCGTCACGCGGAATTGAAAACGGCGACCACCTTTGACCACTTTGGCCACGCGGGCGATCTCGATGACGCGTTCTTCAAATTGGTCCTGACCTTCGTAATTCTGCTGTTCAGTATTTTCGTTTTCTGCCATTTCGATCTCCACTCAGCCTAAAATTGAAGGCCGCCTTCGCGCGCGCCATCTGCAAGAGCTTTGACGCGACCACTGTAACGATAACCGCCGCGATCAAAAACAACCACCTGAATGCCCTTATTCTTGGCGCGTTCAGCAACAGTCTGACCGATCAGTTTTGCCTGCTCGGATTTCTTTAAACCCTTCAACTTTTCCCGCAAATCACGGTCTACCGTGGATGCGGCAACCAGTGTATTGCCTGCCTGGTCATCGATCACTTGGGCATAGATTCCCGAAAGACTCCGGAACACGTTCAAACGGGGACGTTCGGCTGATCCCATTAAATTCTTGCGGACGCGTGTGTGACGTCGGGTCCGCGCAACGGCACGAGACTTGTTAGCCATGCTTACTTGGCTCCTTTCCCAGCTTTACCAGCTTTGCGGCGGATCTTTTCGCCTGCGTAACGAATTCCCTTGCCATGATATGGCTCAGGTGGTCGAACACGGCGTATTTCAGACGCCGTCTGACCGACCACTTCCTTATCGTAACCAAGCACCCTGATCTGCCGTGTTTTCAGGTCTACCTCAAAGGAAATACCAGCAGGAGGTTCGACTTTTACAGGATGCGAATAACCGACAAATAAAGCCAGATTCTTGCCATCCAACTCAGCGCGGTAGCCCACACCTTCCACCTCCAACACAACAATAAAACCGGAACTGACACCGCGAACCATATTCGCAATGACAGCACGCGTTGTGCCGTGGAGGGCGCGTTCGGCAGCGGCATCCGAGTTACGGGTTATCACAACCTGTCCATTTTCCATCGCTATACCGACCAATGTGGAAAATGTTCGTTTCATTTCGCCTTTCGGCCCTTTTACGTGGACATTCGAGCCTTGTACATCGACCTGCACTCCGCTCGGAATTGCCACCGGTAAACGTCCAATACGAGACACTGATTACCTCCTGCCTTCTACCATACTTTACAGAGGATCTCGCCACCCACACCTAACTGGCGGGCACGAGCTCCGGTCATGACGCCCTTGGGCGTTGAAAGTATGGCAACACCAATACCTGAAAGAACCCAGGGAATATCCTGCTTCTTGGTATAAATTCGGCGTCCGGGCTTGCTCACCCGTTCGATACCGGAAATAACCGGACGACGGGAGCGGCGCTCACCCACATACTTGATTTTCAAACGCAATACCTTTTGAGTGGATTCTTCACTCTCCACCATTTCAAACCCCTCGAGATAGCCTTCATCTTTCATGATCTTGGCAATCTCTACCTTGAGCTTGGAGCTTGGCATTGCGACCAACGCGTGACCAGCCATCACAGCATTGCGGATGCGGGTCAGCATATCAGCGATCGGATCAATAACAGTCATGCTATCACCTCCACCCGGTTACCATGAAGACTTTACGACACCAGGGATCTTGCCCTGTAATGCCAGTTCACGAAAACAAATACGGCACAAGCCAAAACGGCGGATAAACCCGCGCGGCCGTCCACAACGGACACAGCGATTTCGCACCTGGCTCGGGAATTCCCGACGAGCCTCGCGATATTGCATACATTTCTTCGCCATAATTTACGCTTCCTTCTTGCTGAACGGCATTCCAAGCAGCTGCAACATAACACGTGCCTGGTCGTCATTCCTGGCAGTGGTCACAATGGTGACCTCCATGCCACGCAGTTTGTCAATTTTGTCGTACTCGATCTCAGGAAAGATCAACTGGTCTCGCAACCCCAGGGTGTAATTTCCACGGCCATCGAAGGCATTCGCAGAAACACCGCGAAAATCGCGGACACGCGGGAGAGCGGTATTCATCAAACGATCAAGGAACGCCCACATGCGGTAACCGCGCAGGGTCACTTTGGTCCCGATCAAACGGCCTTCGCGAAGCTTGAAGTTCGCGATGCTCTTGCGAGCCTTCGTCATGATCGGTTTCTGCCCGGTGATAGTGGTCAGGTCAGACACTGCGGCTTCGAGCGCCTTGGGGTTATCCATGGCTTCACCCATACCAATATTAACCACCACCTTCTCGATGCGCGGGACCTGCATGATATTCTTCAGATCAAATGCCTTGCGCAGAGCAGGGACTACTTCCTGGTTGTATTTCTCTTGCATCTTGTTCATTGTCATTACTCCGCGGCTAGTCAATCAGCGCCTGGCAGTTTTTACAAACGCGGCGGGCGCCGTCTTCATCACGCTGGACAGCTACGCGCGTGGGTTCGCCGCATTTCGGGCAGACCAGCATCACGTTTGAGATGTCGATCGGTCCTTCGAACTGGATCCGGCCCGGGTTGATGTTACGACCCGCCTGCGTCTGCACCTGTTTTTGGTGCTTTGTGCGGATGTTCACACCCTGGACCACAACGCGTCTGTTCTCCAATAATACATTGATGACTTCGCCGCGCTTGCCTTTGTCTTCCAGGCGGCCGGAGATGATCTCCACGGTATCGCCTTTACGAATCTTTACTCTCATACCTGATACTCCTCTAAAGCACTTCCGGCGCCAGGGAAACGATCTTCATGAATCCCTTTTCACGAAGCTCTCTGGCAACAGGTCCAAAAATACGAGTGCCCTTGGGATTGACGCCATCAGCATCAAGGATGACCGCGGCATTGTCATCAAAGCGAATGTATGATCCATCTTCGCGGCGCCATTCCTTCGAACAGCGGACGATGACAGCACGCACTTTCTCACTCTTCTTCACCCCACCCTGTGGAGAAGCGGATTTCACAGATGCGACTACCACATCCCCGATGCTACCGTACCTGCGGGTGGATCCCCCAAGCACATGGATCACCAACAACTCGCGTGCGCCGGAATTATCGGCGACTTTCAGACGGGACTCGTGCTGGATCATGGCTTACTCCTCCACCTTCACATCAGCATTCAAGTCCGCAACGCCGGTATCCGCAGTACGAATCTCGCGTTTGACAACACTTTCCACAACCCAACGCTTATCGCGTGAGAGCGGGCGGGATTCAACAATCTGGACCCGGTCACCGATCTGGCAACCAATCTCATCGTGGGCCTTGACCCGCTTGCTGGTATGTACCACCTTTCGGTACAACGGATGGCGGAACACACGAGTGATCTCGACCACGACCGTCTTGGTCATTTTATTACTGGTAACGACGCCAGTTATACGACGACGATTGTTCATGCTTCACCTTCTACAACTACAGCAGATGCCTGTTCACGCAAAATGGTTTGCATTCTCGCAATCTCACGGCGCAAAACTCGCATACGACTGGTGTCCGTTAACTGTCCGGTTACCTGCTGAAAACGAAGTTTCATTAGTTCTTCGCGGGCATCCGAAAGTTTTGTCTCGATCTCACCTGATTTCAGGTTACGCAGTTCACTGGCTTTTACCGACTTCATGACTGCTCTCCTGCATCGTGACGGGCAACCACCTTGGTCTTGATCGAGAACTTATACTGCGCATTCTTGAGCGCCTGCAAAGCAGTCGCTGCATCCAGACCGCCAACCTCGAACATGATACGTCCGGGCTTGACGACTGCCACATAGTACTCGACATTTCCCTTACCGGAACCCATGCGGGTTTCAGGCGGCTTGTGGGTATATGGTTTTGCCGGGAAGATGCGAATCCACACCTTGCCACGGCGCTTCATTTCGCGGACGATGGTTCTGCGGGCCGCTTCGATCTGACGGGCGGTCACCCAACCAGGTTCCAGCGCCTGCAGACCGAATTCACCGAATGAAATTTCAGCACCACGAAGTGCTTTCCCTCTCATTCGACCACGCATCTGCTTGCGCCACTTAACACGTTTTGGCATCAACATTGCTAACTACCTCTTTTCATGACAACTTGTATACGTGGCTATTCGCTCACGTACACGCCTTCAGTTGTCTCCACTTTTTCCTCAGCCTCTGGCTGGGCTTCACCTTTATAAATCCAAACCTTCACACCGATCTGGCCATAGGTCGTACTGGCTTCCGTCTTTGCGTAATCAAGGTTTGCGCGCAGGGTTTGGAGAGGCACGCGTCCATCGCGCAACGAGACATCGCGCGACATTTCCGCGCCACCCAAACGACCGCCGACCATGATCTTGATCCCCTGCGCACCCTGGCGCATCGCCTGCTGGATGGCACGCTTCATTGCACGACGATAGGCGATACGACGCTCCAGTTGGTCCGCAACATTACGAGCCACAAGCATGGCATCTGTATCGGGCGAACTAATTTCCTTGATATCCAGATCCACTTTCTTGCCGATCAAGGTTTCAAGGGCATGGCGGATTTTCTTCACACCTTCGCCTTTGCGCCCGATCAAAATACCTGGTTTGGCAGTATGAATGGCGACACGAATCTTTCCGGGGTAGCGTTCGACTTCGACCCTCGAGACACCAGCCTTGCCGTCTTTGATTGAATCGGGCAATTCCTTGCGAAGTTTGCGGACATCAGTGTTCTTGTAGGAGCCGCCTTTGGAGTCCAGTCCCAACAACAGACCGCGAATGGCGAAATCCTGATGCAACTGCTGACGGTAGGAAGTCCCTTCAGCGAACCAGCGACCCTGCCAGCCCTGATTGATCCCAAGACGCATACCAATTGGATGAACTTTACGACCCATGATTTCTCCTTCTAAGCCCCGCGCTCGCGCAAGACAACAGTAACATGAGAATTACGGCGAAGCAACGGTTTGAAGCGGCCACGAGCGCCAAAGCGGCGCCACTTGCGAGTGGGAGCCTCATCAGCAAAGATCTTGGCAACAATCAGATCGTCACGGCTTACGCCGAAGTTTTCTTCAGCGTTCGCAACGGCAGAAGCCAGTAATTTCCGGACAGGCAACGCGGCAGCCTTGTTAACAAAGCGCAACATTTCCAATGCTTCGTTTGCATCCCTACCGCGCACCAGATCTACCACCAGGCGGACCTTCTGGGCGGACATGGGGAGAAATCTTAAGTGTGCTTGAATATCATGCATAATCCACTCTCCTCATGCCTACGCCGCCGGTGCGGCTTTCTCCGCCGCCATATGGCCGCGGAATGTGCGCGTCGGGGCGAACTCACCCAATCGATGTCCGACCATGTTCTCGGTAATATAGATCGGGACGTGACGGCGTCCATCATGCACAGCGATGGTGTGACCAACCATCTGGGGGAAGATCACGCTGGCGCGACTCCACGTGCGCACAACCTTCTTCTCACCCTTCTGGTTCAACGCTTCAATTCTTTTCAAAAGCTTGGGCTCAATGAACGGGCCCTTTTTCAATGATCTTGACATATCGTACCTCTATATCGATTAGCGGTTCGTCTTACTACGACGACGCACAATATACTGGTCGGTTTTCTTATTACGACGGGTTTTGTAACCCAGTGTGGGTTTACCCCACGGACTCTTCGGTCCCGGAAGACCAATCGGCTGACGGCCTTCACCACCACCATGAGGATGATCGCGCGGCGACATCGCAGAACCACGGACAGTCGGTCGGATACCCTTATGTCGACTGCGTCCCGCCTTGCCAAGCTTGACATTTCCATGATCGAGATTTCCAACCTGACCAATGGTTGCGTAACAAACCTGATGGATCAATCGGACCTCGCCGGAAGGCATACGGACCTGGGCAAAATCGCCTTCCTTGGCGAGCAACTGTGCCGCACCGCCAGCGGAGCGTACCATCTGACCACCGCGTCCCTCGCGCACCTCAATATTGTGAATCAAGGTACCGACCGGGATATTCGAAATCGGAAGCGCGTTGCCAGAACGAATCTCGGCGCCCGCGCCAGCCAAAACTGTATCTCCGACTTTGAGATCCAATGGTGCGACAATATAACGCTTCTCTCCATCAGCGTAATACAAAAGTGCAAGACGAGCTGTGCGGTTCGGATCATATTCGATCGCAGCTACTTTGGCAGGGATGTCGCGCTTGTCGCGTTTGAAATCCACAACGCGGATGAAGCGCCTGTGTCCACCACCACGATGGCGAACGGTCACGCGTCCATAGGAATTTCGTCCGCCACTCTTGCGAAGCGGGACGAGCAATGAGCGCTCCGGTTTGGACTTGGTAATTTCTTCGAAGGTATAACCGGTCATCCCGCGGGTGCCGGGTGTTACCGGTTTATATTTTTTAACGGCCATTACTGCACCCCTTCAAATATTTGAAGTGTTTGACCCTCAGCCAGGGTAATGATGGCTTTCTTGAACCCGGTCTTGCGGACAAGCAAGCGGCGGCTGCGAAGGCGGCGACCACGCTTGGCTGGGGTGTTGATAATGTTCACACGTTCAACAGTCACATCGTAGAGTGTTTCCACTGCATCCTTGACCTGTTTACGCGTGGCAGAGTCAGAAACAATAAAGGAATATTGATTCAGTTTCCCTGATTGATAACTTGTCTTTTCAGTCACCAATGGACGGCGAAGGACCTCGTAAATCGTTGACATTCTTTCTCCTATCCTAGAGTCGCCACCAAGGCATCGAGTGTCTTCACAGGCAGGACCAATTTATCATAACCAAACAGGTCACGAATGTTCAAATAGCCTGCCAATAAGACCTTCGCATTCTCGAGGTTGTCAGCTGAACGCATCGCGGTCTCATACGCCAGATCCTTCTCAGGCAGGACGATGAGCGCTGTAGATATGCCGACAAGGTTCCTGAGCGCTTCAGCCATAACCTTGGTCTTTGCACCGGAAAGAGCAATCTCTTCCACGACGACAACGCCGAACTCCGCCGCCTTGGCAGACAGAGCCGAACGGAGCGCCGCCTGGCGCATTTTCTTCGGCATGCGTTGTTCATAACTGCGAGGGTGCGGCGTATGAATACGTCCACCACCAACCCACTGTGCGGCACGGCGTGAACCCTGACGGGCACGCCCGGTCCCTTTTTGCTTGAAAGGCTTGGCACCGCCACCGGCTACTTCACCGCGTACCTTGGTTTCGTGCGTACCAAGGCGTGCATTCGCCATCTGGCGGACATATGCCTGGTGCATCAAGTCCACATTAATTGGGGCTTCGAAGATCGCGGAGGGAAGCTCGACCTCACGCAATTTCTTGCCTTCTATATTCAAAACATCCACTTTCATAGTCATCTTGCTCCCGTTTCCTCAGCAGTTATTGCTTCCGCGCTTCCTTGATAACAACCAGGCCGCCTTTTCCACCGGGCACTGCACCATGAACACCGAGCAAATTGCGCTCAGCATCCACCAGTACAACCTTCAACGCCTGAACGGTCACACGCTCATTACCCATGTGACCCGCACTACGGGCGTTCTTAAGCACGCGACCCGGTGTTGTACCAGAGCCGTGCGAACCAGGAGCGCGATGGCGATCGGATTGACCATGTGTTTTTTTGCCACCTTTGAAATGGTGGCGCTTTACTGCTCCAGCAAAACCTTTGCCCTTGCTAGTGCCCATGACGTCAACATGTTCGCCAACAGCAAAGATTTCCACTGTCACTTTATCCCCCACATTCGCGGCTTCCTTGGAGCGAAACTCGCGCAGGAAACGCATCGGAGGCAAATCATTTGCCTTCAAGTGACCCAGTTCACCTGACGCCAATTTCTTGGGGTGGACTTCGCCAAAACCGAGCTGGATCGCAGTATATCCATCCTTTTCGGGTTGACGAATCTGGGTAACGTAACATGGCCCAGCCTCGATGATTGTCACAGGATACGCGACACCTTGCTCATCGAAGATCTGGGTCATGCCAATCTTCTTGCCTATAAGCCCTTTTAACATACTCTATTTTCTCCTTCAAAGGAATTTGTTGAGACTGTCAGCCTGGGCTTAGGCTGCATCATCTCCGGGCAACGCAGTAAACAACTTGGTGGGACGCGCAGTATTTTGTAGTCCCGAACAATGCTGTTCTTGCGCTGTCGAAATTAGAGAGTAGAGATAAACCAGCGGTCTCTACTCTCCATATAACGACCAATTAGATTTTTATTTCAATATCGACGCCAGCAGGCAAATTCAGCCGCATCAGCATATCTATTGTTTTTGAGTCCGGATCGAGAACATCGATCAAACGATTGTGTGTACGGATCTCATAATGCTCGTGGGAGTCCTTGTCAATGAACGTCGAGCGTCGTATTGTAAACCGTTCTTTCTTGGTTGGCAAGGGCACAGGACCAACAACATGGGCACCACTGCGTTCCGCTGTTTCGACGATACGCTTGGCAGATTGATCAAGAACACGATGATCGTAGGCTTTAAGCCGGATGCGGATTTTCTGTTTAGTCATGCCTTCACCTATTCAATAATTTTGGTGACGACACCCGCACCGACGGTGAGACCGCCTTCACGGATGGCGAACTTCGAGCCTTGTTCGAGAGCGACCGGCACGATCAACTCCACCGTCAGGTTCACGTTGTCTCCCGGCATTACCATCTCCACACCTTCCGGCAGAGCGATGTTGCCCGTCACATCCATCGTGCGGATGTAGAACTGCGGTCGATACCCACTGAAGAAAGCCTTGTGCCGCCCACCTTCCTCTTTCTTCAGCACGTACACCTCCGCCAGAAATTTCTTGTGCGGTGTCACACTGCCGGGTTTCGCCAACACCTGCCCGCGCTCCACATCTTCCCGTTCGATGCCGCGCAACAGGATGCCCGCATTGTCTCCCGCCACCACTTCGTCCAGTTCCTTGTGGAACATTTCCGTGCCGGTTATAACCGAGGACTTCGTCTCGCGCAGTCCGATGATCTCGATCGGATCACCCTTCTTGGCATGACCGCGATCCACTCGTCCCGTCACCACCGTGCCGCGTCCCTTGATCGAGAACACATCTTCCACCGCCATCATGAACGGCTTTTCCATCTCACGCTTCGGTTCGGGAATGTACTCGTCCACCACCCGCAACAACTCGCGGATGCACTCGTATTCCGGCGCATTCGGGTCGGTCGAGGTGCTGTCCAACGCAAGCTTGGCACTGCCGCGCACGATCGGGGTCGTGTCACCGGGAAAGTTGTAACTGGTCAGCAGTTCCCGCAGTTCCAATTCAACGAGTTCCAGCAACTCGGGGTCATTCATCTGATCCACTTTGTTCAAAAACACCACGATCGAGGGCACTTCCACCTGACGAGCCAGCAACACGTGTTCGCGCGTCTGCGGCATCGGTCCATCCGGAGCCGCCACCACCAGGATCGCTCCGTCCACCTGTGCCGCACCCGTGATCATGTTTTTGATGTAATCCCGATGTCCCGGCATGTCGACGTGAGCATAGTGTCGCTTCTCCGTCTGATATTCCACATGCGCAATGTTGATGGTGATGCCGCGCGCTTTCTCTTCCGGCGCATTGTCGATGCTGTCATAGGCACGAAAATCCGCATTCCCCAACATCTGGCTCACTTTCGTGATGGCCGCCGTCAACGTCGTCTTGCCGTGGTCGATGTGTCCCATCGTCCCCACATTCAGATGCGGCTTGCTCCGATTATATTTTTCCTTCGCCATTGATGAATCTCCTTCTGATAATGAAAAGCAGTTATATTATTTCAAAATCTCTTGCGCTACAGACTGTGAAACTGGCGCATAGTGATCAAATTCCATATTGAAAACGCCGCGTCCCTGGGTTGCAGATCGAAGCTGGGTTGCATAACCAAACATTTCAGCCAGTGGAACCATTGCGCGAATAGCCTGCGCGTTGCCAGGACGGACTTCCATACCTTGAATCAAACCGCGTCGGCTGTTAATTTGTCCCATAACATCACCAAGATACTCCTCCGGGACAACAACTTCAACCTTCATCATCGGTTCAAGCAAAATAGGGGCGCCTCTTTGAACACCTTCCTTGAACCCCATGGATGCTGCCAACTTAAACGCCATTTCACTCGAGTCAACCTCATGAAAAGAACCATCGAACAAAGTTACTTTCAAGTCAACTACCGGATATCCAGCTAATACACCGTTTTCCGCAGCTTCCTTTACACCTTTTTCAATTGGTGAAATGTATTCCTTGGGAATGGAGCCGCCTACGATTTTATTTTCAAAGACAACACCGCTACCACGATCACCAGGTACCATGGAGAAGACCACGTGACCATACTGACCATGTCCGCCAGATTGCTTGGCGTACTTGTAATTCACTTCCTTTACTGCTTTGGTTATGGATTCGCGATAGGCAACCCGCGGAGCGCCAACATTTGCCTGCACTTTGAATTCGCGCAACAACCGATCAACAATAATATCAAGGTGAAGTTCACCCATTCCCCTAATAATGGTTTGCCCTGTAGTTTCGTCAGAATTGACACGGAAAGTGGGGTCCTCTTCTGCCAACTTACGAAGGGCCTCACCCATTTTTTCCTGGTCAGCTGAACTCTTTGGCTCAATTGCAATCGAAATCACAGGTTCGGGGAAGGAAATGCTTTCTAGAACTAATGTCTTGGTATCGCAAAGGGTATCACCTGTGAAACTCTCTTTGAAACCAAGAACCGCGCCAATATCGCCTGAACGGACTTCGGTCACATCCTCACGATGATCAGCGTGCATACGGATAAGGCGACCGATGCGTTCCTTCTTCCCCTTTGTTGAATTCAGGACAGTTTGCCCCTGACTTAAAACACCAGAATAAATGCGAACATAAGCCAAACGCCCCACATAAGGATCAGTGACGATCTTGAATACTAAGGCACTTAACGGAGCACCATCTTCGGCGTGGAGTTCGATTAATGCATTATCATTTTTGGGGTCAGTAGCTTGCACTGCCGGGATATCAGCAGGGGAAGGCAGGTAGTCAATTACCGCGTCCAAAAGGACCTGAACACCCTTATTCTTTAAGGAGGAACCCGCGAAAACTGGAAAAGCTTTATTGGCAAGAACGCCTTTTCGAAGCGCGGTTTTTAACTCGTCGATGCTGATCTCCTCGGCTTCGAGGAACTTCAAGGTCAATTCATCGTCAAGTTCGGCGATTTTCTCGACCATATATTTGCGAGCTTCCTTGGCCTGCTCTTTTAAATCTTCCGGGATTTCAATAACCTTCGGATCTTTGCCAAGGTCATCTTCCCATTGGATAGCCGTCATGGTGAGCAAGTCCACCACTCCGCGGAAAGTGGCTTCGAAGCCAATGGGAACCTGCATGGGGATTGGGTTGGCACCCAATCTGGATTTAATGGATTCAATCGTCCGCTCGTAAGAAGCGCCCACACGGTCCATCTTATTTACAAAACAAATACGGGGAACAACATAGCGGTCCGCTTGACGCCAAACCGTCTCACTCTGAGGCTCTACACCTTGTACCGCATCGAATACCACAACGCCGCCATCCAAAACACGGAGAGAGCGCTGGACTTCAGCCGTAAAGTCAATGTGTCCCGGGGTATCAATTAAGTTAAACTGATATCCCTTCCATTCGGCGGAGACTGCTGCCGAAACAATGGTGATACCGCGTTCACGTTCCTGTACCATCCAATCGGTGACAGTTGTACCATCATCGACAGAACCGATTCTGTGCGTCATGCCGGTATAGAACATAATACGCTCGGTAGTTGTTGTTTTACCGGCGTCAATGTGGGCAATGATCCCTATATTTCTGTACTTCTCAAGCGGATATTCACGAGCCATTCTTTAAAAACACCTTATTCTGCTATATTAAGTTCTAAACACGGTAATGAGAGAAGGCACGATTGGCTTCAGCCATCTTATGAGTTTCGTCGCGCTTGCGAATGGCAGAACCAGTCTCGTTAAACGCGTCGATCAATTCGCCCGCCAATTTATCAGGGAAGGATTTCCCCGAGCGCTCACGCGCTGCAGAAAGGATCCAGCGGAACGCCAGTGTGACACGGCGGTCTGTGGAAACTTCCATCGGCACCTGGTAGGTTGCCCCACCCACACGACGAGGGCGGACTTCCATCACGGGTGAGACGTTTTTAAGAGCGCCTTCGAAGACATCCAACGGATTCTTCTCTGTGCGCTCCTTGATCAAGTCCATCGCATCGTAGATCAAGCCGGTAGCAGTACTCTTTTTACCGCGCTTTAATACATGCTGGACCATGGTCTGAACATGAATGCTGTTGTAACGAATGTCGGGAAGGATTTCCCGTTTCTCAGGTTTTGCTCTACGCATTTTCAGTTACTCCATCAAATTACTTGGGGCGCTTCGCACCGTACTTGGAGCGACCCTGCTTACGATTGGCGACACCCGTGGTATCCAATGAACCACGCACAATGTGATAACGTACACCAGGCAGATCTTTCACACGACCACCGCGCACCAAAACAACGGAGTGTTCCTGAAGTTGATGACCTTCACCGGGGATATAAGCGGTCACTTCGATGCCGTTCGTTAAGCGTACGCGGGCGATCTTGCGCAACGCCGAGTTAGGCTTCTTGGGAGTCATGGTGCGCACCACGGTACACACGCCGCGTTTTTGCGGTGCACCTTTATCCTGGCGCACGCGGCGCTGTTTGTAGGAATTTAGAGTGTACTGCAACGCTGGTGCTTTGCTTTTTACTTTCTTGCTCTTGCGGCCCTTGCGAACCATTTGATTGATTGTCGGCACGTTTCGCCTCCGATTATTACTTTCTTCACAATGATTTTTTACATGAAATGAGGCCATCACAACGACATTGATGGCCTCATAGTAGTGCCATGCCTTTTTGCGGGAGTGATCGCCGCTTTTCTTTTGGCAACGGACGGTGATTTTATCACGCCATCCATTTACCGTCAAGATTACTGCTTGGTCATAAGGTTATCGCCGATGCCCAACAAACCAGTGTTCAATTTAGGTGGGTGTTGTTTCTCTTCATCCTTGCCAAACTTAACCACATCCCCACCATCATTGATCGCTTCAACCGCGAGGCCAAGTGATTGTAATTCCTTAACAAGCACGCGGAATGATGCAGGGATGCTTGGTTCCTCAATCGGTTCCCCCTTGACAATGGCTTCATAAGTGTTGACGCGACCCTGAACATCGTCGGACTTCACCGTCAGCATCTCTTGCAACGTATACGCCGCGCCATACGCCTCAAGCGCCCATACTTCCATTTCACCGAAACGCTGGCCACCGAATTGCGCCTTACCACCAAGCGGTTGTTGGGTCACCAAACTGTAAGGTCCTGTTGAACGTGCATGCACTTTGTCTTCAACGAGGTGATGAAGTTTCAAGACGGTCATAACGCCAACAGTAACAGGCTGATCATATGGAATACCTGTCTTGCCATCACGCAAGGATTGTTTGCCAAGAATGGGCAGAGGCTGACCAGTGGCAGCAGTAACTTCATGCGCTACTTCCATTACTCTTGCTTCAGCAATTCTACCGGCGTGCCCCTGGTTCTCGATCCACAAGCGCAGACAGGCACTAATAGCAGCTTTGTTATACTCTTCACGTTCACGCGGAGGGACTTCTTCGGAGTAGAAAATCAGATCGGGATCGTAGCCATGATCACGCAGCCATTCAGACGCAGCTGCGAAACGGGCATAATCTACTTCATTGAGATCATATGGATCATACTTGCGCTTGCCAAGCCATTCTTCCAAATAAAGGCGTCTTACTTCATCATCATCCTGAATGGATTCTGGTTCGTATTCTTGTTGTTTGATCCATTCCCAGGCTGTAGCGGCAGATTCTTTCCACGCCTGGTCAACCATCCATGCGCGCGCGAGTTCGGCTTCGATTTCCTCTTCAGACGCACCATCAAACACGGGGGTCACGGCGCGGAAACCAAGACGTTTCGCTGCCCAACCGAGATGGACTTCCAAAACCTGACCGATGTTCATACGACCCGGAACACCGAGCGGATTCAAAATGATGTCAACAGGTGTACCGTCTTCAAGGAAAGGCATATCCTCCACGGGTACCACTTTCGAGACAACGCCCTTGTTTCCATGGCGGCCTGCCATCTTGTCACCTGCTGTCAACTTGCGACGCTGAGCGACAGAGACGCGCACCATCATATCCACACCAGCAGAAAGGTCAGAATTTTCTTCGCGCGTAAATACCTTTACATCGACCACCTTACCGCGTTCACCATGAGGCATACGCAGAGAGGTATCCTTCACATCGCGCGACTTCTCACCGAAGATCGCCCGTAAAAGACGCTCTTCCGGTGTAAGTTCCTTTTCGCCCTTCGGGGTGATCTTTCCGACGAGAATATCGTTCGGGCCTACCTCGGCGCCGATGCGAATGATTCCATTCTCATCGAGGTCTTTGATGGCGTCTTCACCGACGTTCGGAATATCACGGGTGATCTCTTCCGGTCCAAGTTTTGTATCGCGTGCTTCCACTTCATATTTTTCGATATGCACAGAAGTAAAGCGATCCTCTTGAACGAGACGCTCAGAGATCAGGATGGCATCTTCAAAGTTGCCACCTTCCCATGAAAGGAAAGCAACAACCACATTTTGACCAAGAGCCAACTGTCCGCTTTCTGTGGAGGAAGAATCGGCGATGATATCGCCCTTCTTGATCTTTTGACCCTTTACAACGGCAGGACGTTGGTCGATACAGGTGCTTTGATTGGAACGCTGATACTTGCGCAGTTGATACGTGTGACTACCACCTCTTTCTTTGACGGTAATCGTGTTGCCGGTAACGGACGTTACCTCACCGTCAGCTTCTGCCACCACAACCTGACCCGAGTCGAGTGCGGCGTTATATTCCATTCCGGTGGAAACGAGCGGGATTTCCGGGCGTACAAGCGGAACAGCCTGCGCCTGCATGTTCGAGCCCATCAAGGCGCGGTTGGCATCGTCATGTTCAAGGAAGGGGATCAAAGCGGCGCTGATGCCCACAACCTGGTGTGGTGCGACATCCATATAATCCACCGCCTCGGGCTGGGAGAAGATGAAGCCAGAGTGATAACGGCAGGAAACGCGATCTCGGACGAATTCCTTGATATCCGTAAGTGGCGCATTCGCCTGTGCGATCACATATTTATCTTCCGCATCTGCGGAAAGGTAATCGAACTGATCAGAGACGAACGGATTGATCGCTACCGGAGTGCCTGTCTTCACAATCCGCTTCATCATCTTGCTGTCAATGGTCTCGCCAGCCTTGAATAGGACTTCCTCTGACTTCGGGTCAACCACATGTTCGCGTAAGGTTTTACCTTCAAGGCGTTCATCATCTGCTTCCATCACGCGGAAGACCTTTCGATACGGTGTCTCGATAAAGCCATATTCGTTCACGCGTGCGAAAGAAGCCAAACGACCGATCAGACCGATGTTCGGACCTTCAGGAGTCTCAATTGGACAAATGCGTCCATAGTGCGAGTGATGCACGTCACGGACATCGAAGCCGGCGCGCTCACGGCGCAGACCACCAGGTCCCAACGCTGATAGAGTTCGCTTGTGGCGAAGTTCTGCCAACGGATTGGTCTGGTCCATAAACTGCGAGAGTTGTGATGAACCGAAAAATTCACGCAACGCCGCGACCACCGGGCGAATGTTGACCAACGTTACAGGTGATAACTGTTCCTGATCGCGGATGGACATGCGCTCTTTGATCACGCGTTCCATGCGTCGGAGGCCGATCCGCAACTTGTTCTGGATCAACTCACCCACCGTCTTGACGCGTCGATTTCCCAAATGGTCGATATCGTCCGGGGGTTCGACTCCGTTATTGATCTGGATCATGCGCCTCAGGAGTCGGATCACATCCTGTTTGGTCACAGTGCGGTGCGGGATCGGGACGTTCAGATCCAGCTTTTGGTTGAGTTTGTAGCGGCCGACGCGCTCAAGATCGTAATGGCGCTGATCGAACAACTGCTCTTCAAGGAATTGGCGTGCATTTTCGAGCGTGGCAGGGTCACCCGGACGCATTTTTCGGAAGAACTCGATCAACGCGGCTTCTGCGATTGTTTGACCACCAGCGAGATCCCATTCGGGTTCCTGTTTCAACGTGGAGGCAATGAAGAGGCGCTCGGGATTGTTATCCACATCCTGGAAAAGGGAAAGCAATTCTTCATCCGAGCCAGACTTCAGGACTGATTCCTTGATGTCATCATTGACAGCAGCTAATGCACGCAGGAACACGGTGATCGGAACCGTGCGCTTGCGGTTGAATTTCAAAATAATGTAATCAGACTTGCGGGTTTCGAATTCCATCCACGCGCCACGGTCGGGGATCAGCTTGGACATGGCAAGCGGACGTCCCGTGGCACGATCGGTGGGTGCTTCGAAGTACACACCTGGAGAACGGATCAACTGCGAGACAACGACACGTTCCGTACCATTAATAATGAAGGTGCCCTTGTCGGTCATTTCGGGGAAATCGCCGAGGAAGATATCCTGTTTGATCGGCTCAGGGACATCTGGGCCTGCCAGCAACACGGAAACATACAGAGGGCTGGAGTATGTGAGGTCACGTTCCACACATTCTTCAATGTTATGTTTGGGCTCGCCAAACCAATATTTGAGTCCCCACTGTTTTGACTCAGGACTGCGGCTCGGGAAATAGAGCTTCATCCCCTTGTTGTAGGATTCGATCGGCGATACTTCATGGAAGAGATCGCCCAGTCCTTCGCGCTTGAGGCGTTCGAATGAATCAAGCTGGACTTCGATCAGATTGGGGAGTTTAATGTTTACCGGGATACGCGCATAACTCTTGCGGGGTAAAGAAGAAGACATTCGGTTCACTCCTGACCTTGGGTATGTGCGCCGTTACGAACTGCCGCTCCCCATCCGAAAATTTTGTTCTTGCCAGGTAACAGATGCAATTCAAATTTATCGGATCTTGCTGGATGTGGCATACACACGAAGACATCCCGCGAGGATTTGGCGGGATAGCAAACTGTAATTATATATGAAGAAATATATATGCGCAAGGGATTTTTTGATTTAATTTCAGCCCAGTTCCTATTTGCGACAGCCCCGATTCTAACACATTCCTCCATTTGCGCAACTAGAAGAAGCCAAACGGGGTTTTGACTGATAGAATCGACAAAACCAATCTCGCGGAGGCATCATGGCATCAGAAGCGCTGGTTAATGATCGAAAAGAGATCTTCGGCTGGGCAATGTATGACTGGGCAAACTCAGCCTTTAGTACGACGGTGGGGACTGTATTCCTGGGACCCTATATTGCCTCTCTTGCGGCGGCGGCGGCAGAAGCTAGCCCAGATGGGACTGCCCGTTTACTCGGTTTGCCCGTTGCCCCAGATTCAGTATTACCTTTCGCAATCGCTTTTTCAGTTGTCTTTCAAGCAGGATTCCTCCCCATTCTGGGTGCTGTAGCAGACTATTCGCACCGCCGTAAACAGATGCTTCAATTGTTCGCGACCATTGGCGCACTTGCAACCATAGCCATGTTTTTTATATCCGCCAAGACCTGGTCAATTGGACCTTTACTTTTCATCATAGCCAACCTAGCTTTTGGCGCAGCCTTGGTCTTCTACAACGCTTACCTTCCCGACATTGCCAGTGAGGAAGAACGTGATCGCGTCTCATCCTATGGCTGGGCAATGGGATATCTGGGTGGATTTATCCTGCTTGCGCTAAACCTGGTGCTTTATCTGCAGTATGAAAATATAGGAATTTCAGAGAGTCTGGCTGTTCGACTCAATTTGGCATCAGCCGGTATTTGGTGGCTCGGTTTTTCAACCGTAACATGGAAACGTTTGCAATCACGTCACGCCGCTCGAGCGATGCCTGAGGGCGAAAATATTTTTAGCGTAGCCTTCAAGCAACTCTCCGAAACGATGGAGGCATCACCTCGGCTAATCGCATTCCTTTTGCTCTCACCGCTCCTCATCTTTGTTTGGGCGCCGCTTATCACGCCATTCGTCCTTAATTTATTGACCGTGCAACAATGGGATGAAAACCTGGCAATTCTCCCCATTTTCCTACCCATGTTTGGTCCGATCGTGATGCTGGTCATTTTTTTGCGTAACAAAGCCCGGACTTTGCCAGAAACATCCAAATACCTCACATCCTATTTAATTTACAACGATGGCATCCAAACAGTAATTGCCGTCTCTTCGACATTTGCAGCGGCTCCCCTGCTACGTGGCGGACTTGAATTATCCAAGGACACGCTGATCCAGGTGATATTGGTAATTCAATTTGTTGCTTTTCTTGGCGCGTTATTCTGGGGAAAACTTGCCAAATGGATCGGCGCGAAGCAGGCGATCATTGTCAGCCTCGTCATATGGGCAGGCGTGGTGATATATGCCTACGGTGGCATGAAGGGTGAAAATCGTGCAACAGAGTTCTTCATTCTGGGTGTGATCATAGCCATCGTTTTGGGTGGTTCCCAAGCCATCAGTCGAAGTCTGTTTGCACAAATGGTCCCTAAAAACAAAGAGGCGGAGTTCTTCTCCATTTATGAAATCAGCGAACGCGGCACATCCTGGCTTGGACCGATGATCTTCGGTGTTGCGAATCAATTATTTGGAAACCTGCGTATCGCGATTTTGGCTCTTATATTTTTCTTCGTGGTGGGGCTGATCCTTTTGCCCTTTGTTAACACACATAATGCCATCCAGGATGCAAAAAAATAACACCGAAAACAGGAGAAAATAAAACAAGCCGAGGATGTGCCCTCGGCTTGTTCGTTTAATTTCGTCATTGCGAGAAGCGCTCTTTGCGACGAAGCAATCACTAAAAGAGTAGAAGATTGCTTTGCTCCTTACGGTCGCTCGTAATGACGTTAGAGTTTCGGCAAAACAATCGACTGTTGCTTCTGGTATTTTCCCTTTTTATCGGCATACGATATCTCACACTCCTCATCCGCTTCAAAGAAAAGGACCTGTGCCAAGCCTTCGTTGGCGTAGATCTTCGCGGGGAGCGGCGTGGTATTGGAGATTTCCAACGTGACGAAGCCTTCCCACTCCGGTTCGAACGGGGTGACGTTAACGATGATGCCGCAACGCGCATATGTGGATTTTCCCAGACAAACCGTGAGTACTTTGCGCGGGATGCGGAAGTATTCAACGGTGCGTGCCAACGCAAATGAATTCGGCGGGATGATGCACACGTCACCAATAAAATCCACCATGGATTTGGTATCGAAGTTCTTCGGGTCAACAGTGGCGGAAAAGACATTGGTGAAGATCTTGAATTCATCCGCCACACGGACATCATATCCGTAGGATGAAACGCCGTAGGAGACAACACCATCACGGACCTGTTTCTCCTCGAACGGTTCGATCATTCTTTGCTCGTGCGCCATCTTGCGAATCCAGTGGTCAGGTTTGAGTCCCATGTATTTCTCCAAAAATAATTAATATAGTAATGTCATCCTGAGCGCAGCGAAGGATCTCTATCATTGTCGATGAGACTCTTCGCTATCGCTCAGAGTGACATGTGACAATAACTATATCCCTCCGCGGTCTTTCATGACCTGGCGGATTTCGGTTTCGAGTTTGTCGGCTTTCTTTTCAAGTTCGGCAAGTTCTTCCAACATCTTCTCCCCCACCGACTTATCTCCGAGGGAGTTAATGTTGATACGCACGTTGTAGCCCGCAGCGGTGAGCGAGGCGCGTGTCATGGCGAAGCCGGACATTGAATCGCTGATAGCGCTCTGGAGTCCTTTTTTGGCGCACTTGAGAGCAAGCTCCATTACTTTAATGGCGTGCTCAGCAACATGTAACGGGACATGCGCCGCGTTGAGCGTTGCTTGAATGATGGCGGCGTTGCGCACGGACTTTTGTTCTTCGGTCTCTTTGGGGAGTTTGAATGTCGCCATTAATACCTCAAAGGAGGCAGCGTCATCGTCCACGGCTTGGGTGAGTTCCTTGCGATATTTCTCCGCCATCACGCGGACCGCCTGCATCTCTGCTTCGACCTCGGCATATTTCTTTTTGCCGATGGTAACTCCCGCCACCATGGCGACTAGCGCTGCGCCCATCGCGCCAGCGTACGCGCCCGCGGAGCCTCCACCGGGAGTCGGTGTAGGGGCGGCTAACTGTTCGATAAAGGAAGCAGGTTCCGGCTGAGATGGAGTCGAGGCGGTGGATGAAGAAAAGAGTCTGGACTCGAGAATCTGTTCGGGGGAGAAGGCATCCAGTTGGGTATACCAGACCGCCGCATCCAACAAAGCCTCTTGCGGGATCAAGCCGACGAGTTCGCAGTGATGAATGCCGACGCCATAGCGTTGCGCTTCGCGTCGAACGAACTCGACCACACGCGCAATCGGCGTTTCGCGGAAATTGGTGAGGTTCATCGAGACCTGCGCACGCCCTTCGACAAGCAAGCCCAGCCCTTTGACATAACGCAGCCCACCGGAGGAATGTCGAATCGCCTTGGCGATCTTCTTCGCGATGCTGGCATCTTCGGTGATGAGGTAGGCGTTGAAGGCGATGAGCGGATTGCGCGCGCCGATGACGGTGGCCCCGGCGGTTCCAAGTTTGGCAGGACCGAAATCGGGTGAGCGCTCAGGATTGGACTCGATCTCGGACTTGAGTCCCTCGTATTGACCTTTGCGGATGTTTTCGAGATTCGTCCGTTCGGGACGCGTCGCTGCCGCTTCATACAAATAGACCGGGAGGCTGAGTTCGTTACCGACGCGTTCCCCCAGCCGCCTGGCGATGGCGATGCAGTCGTCCATGGTGGCGCCGCCGAGCGGCACGAAAGGCACCACGTCCGTCGCGCCAATGCGCGGATGCTCGCCCGTGTGCTGGTCGAGATTGATCAGCTCGGAGGCGGTCTTGATGGCGCGGAAGGCGGCTTCTTCCACACCCACGGGTGTGCCTGCGAGGGTCAACACCGTGCGGTTGTGGTCGAGGTCGGAGGAGCGGTCGAGCAGTTTGACGTCGCTGACCGATTGGATGGCGGCGACAATCTGGTCGATGACTTCAGGTCGCCGCGCTTCGGAAAAGTTGGGAATACATTCGATGAGGGGTGTGGTCATGGGGTCTCGTGGTCTGATAGTTTGGGAGTAACTAAGGGCAATTATAAGGGGTTTCATAAATGTATGGTTATGTTATAGAAAAGGAGTTAGTTCAAGGCAAGGAGGATGTCATGGTTACAAAAGTAATTGAAAAAATTGCTTCATTGTTAACAGGCAGCAGAAGTGCCGAAGATTACTATAACAACGGAGTTGACTTTGTGGCAAAAGGCAGATACGACCGTGCTATCGCCAACTTCGATAAGGCAATTCAAATCAATCCAGATTTTATCAATGCCTATTACAACCGCGGTCATGCCAACCATGATATAGGCAACTATGACCACGCTATTGCTGATTACACCAAGGCAATCGAACTCAAGCCGGATTTCTATGAAGCCTATGGTGGCCGCGGAAATACCTATGCCATCAAAGGTGACTACGAACACGGTATATCTGATTACACTAAGGCGATTGAAATCAAACCAGATGATGGAACAGCCTATAAAAACCGCGGTGTCACGCATTATTTTAAAGGCGACTACAAACATGCCATCGCTGATTTCGATAAAGAGATAGAATTAAACCCAGATCAAGCCGAAGCCTACAATAACCGGGGATTTAACTATAATGCGATAGGCGACCACAACCATGCCATCGCGGATTACACCAAAGCAATTGAGCTCGCACCCAATTACGCTCTCGCCTACATCAATCGCGGATTGACTTATAAGTCTTTGGGAAAAGCGACAGATGCAATAATGAATTTTGAACACGTTCTTGAAATTTCCAGGGATCCAAAAATTCGACAACAAACTGAACATGAATTGAAGGATTTGAAGGGAAAGTAGTTTAGGCAAAAGCCTCCCGTCATTGTAGCAGCAGGTTTTTTATGATGATTTGACTTATCAAGACTTTGCGCGAGATAATAATGAGGTAAATTGAAATTCTAATGGAGGAGACACAATCCATGAATCAAGCAGACCTTCAACACCTCCGCACCGCCATTGAGGTGACACAAAAAGCGCGTTAACACGGAAATCATCCCTTTGGCGCGATTCTTGTAGATGGGAAGGATCAAGTGTTATTGCAAGCTGAGAATACCGTCGCCAAGTGCATAAAGGTTTTTGGCAGTAAACCGGATGGTAAGACCTAATAATACCCGGGAGAATCATGTAAAATCAAAATATGTCAATCGATATCATTCGCCAACGTCTTCATAATCAAAAGCTTTCAAAAACAACATTCAAAGGACCAGATCAAGTCGTGGGATGGTTGGGTGTTGTCCAGGCTCAGGATTATGCCGGGGCAAAATGGGCGGTCGCTCAACGCACAAAGGGCATTTCAGACGCCGCCATGGATCAGGCGCTTGCTGATGGAACGATTCTCCGTACACATATATTCCGATCCACCTGGCATTTTGTCACACCAGCCGATATCCGCTGGATGCTGGACCTGACCGCACCACGTATCCATGCGCTTAGTGCCACCTACCATCGCAAGCTTGAACTGGACAATGCCATCTTCAAACGCACTAATGCTGTGCTGACAAAAGCCTTGCAAGGCGGGAAACAACTGACTCGCGCAGAACTCTCGTCCGTGCTTCAGAAAAGTGGGATTGCCACTGGCGATCTATTACGATTCACTTTTCTGATCATACAGGCCGAACTGGATGGGATCATCTGCAGTGGCGGGCGGCGTGGCAAGCAATTTACCTACGCCCTGCTTGAAGAGCGGGTGCCGCCAACTAAAGCTTTGGAACGTGATGTTGCATTGGTAGAACTTGCCCAACGATACTTCGTCAGCCACGGGCCTGCAACACTACAGGATTTTGTGTGGTGGTCAGGGCTGACAGCGGCTGACGCCCGCCAGGGACTCGACTCAATAAGGTCCAAACTCATTAGTGAGGTTAAAAACGGACAGACTTTTTGGTTTGCAGACTCCGTCCCCACGAGAGTTCCAACTCCAACTATATACTTATTACCAAATTATGACGAATACACTGTCGGTTATACAGACCGCAGCGCGATATTTGACAGACAACATAGTGAAAAACTAGATTCCAGGGGCAACTTTCTCTTTAATCATGTAATTGTGATTAACGGTCAGGTCATCGGCACGTGGAAGCGAATCATAAAGAAGGGTGAAGTCGTTATTGAATTGACGCCTTTCCGTGTTCTGACGAAAACCGAAAACAGCGCTATTGCTGACGCGGCAGAGCGCTATGGCAATTTTCTTGGATTGTCGGTCCACGTTGCATAAATCCACTATAAACGCGCCAGCAGAATGAACTTCGGTCAGGGGAATAAAGCCGGTGCCGTAAACTTATAAAGTTGAAACGAAATCAGAAATACCTAAGGATATCCCATGAATCAAGCAGACCTCCAACACCTCCAAACCGCCATTGAAGTGGCACAAAAAGCTCGTGCGCATGGCAATCATCCCTTTGGCGCGATCCTGGTAGATGAGAAGGATCAAGTGTTATTACAAGCCGAGAATACAGTCGTCACAGGCCGGGACTGTACCGGTCATGCCGAGACAAACCTGATGCGGCTGGCTTCTCAAAATTATTCGCCGGATAAACTGTCAAATTGCACCCTGTACACCAGCACGGAACCGTGTGCCATGTGTGCGGGCGCAATTTACTGGGGAAATGTAGGGCGCGTCGTTTATGCGTTGAGTGAAGTTGGGTTATATGAAATCGTCGGTCCTTCCCCCGATCAGTTAGTGCTCTCAAGCCGTGAAGTATTTGCTCACAGCCAGAGACAAGTTCAGGTGGACGGTCCTGCCCCGGAACTTGACGCAGAAGCCCGGGCGGTCCATGCCGGGTTTTGGGAATAGATTTTTTAGAGATCTCCTGTCCATGTGGCAGGAGATTTTTGTTTGGCGATTCGACCTCACCCCGTCCTCTCTCGTAAAGGAGAGGAGAATTCGAAATTGATGGTTGAATTAGCATCCGAAAAAATGTATTATGGTATCAAAACAAGTGAGGAGGATATCATGAGTCGCTTTTCAGATTTTGAACAATACATTGAAGATGCCATGCCAACATGGCATTGTCCGGGAACTGCCATATCCATTGTGAAAGGAGACGAGGTTCTGCACCAAAGCGTCCATGGTCTGCGCGATATCGAGAACAAACTACCAGTCACCGTGGATACACGCTTCGCTATGGCATCAGTCACGAAGTCATTTACGGCGATGAGCGTCGCTTTGCTGGTGGACGAAGGCAAACTGGAATGGGATAAACCGGTCAGGGAATATATGCCGGAGTTCGTTCTAGATGATCCATACGTCACTCAACATGTCACCGTGAGGGATATGTTAAGTCACCGCACGGGTTTGCCGCGTCATGATTTATCCGCATGGCGGTTGGACATTCCGCGGAGTGAATTTGTCAAGCGGATGAGGTATTTTAAATTTAGTGCTACGTTCCGCGAAAAATTTCAGTACAACAACCTGATGTATTACGTCATTCCCTATCTGGTCGAGAAACTCACAAACCAAAAATGGGAAGATTTTATGCAGGCGCGGATTTTCAAGCCCCTTGGAATGACCGCCACCAACTTTAAGCCGGACCCTCCCATCGAGGGGAAGATCAATGCATTGGGGTATCGCGTCGAACGTGACAATGAAGGGAACGTCAAAGAATTAGTTAAGACACCCTTTGGGCTTCATACGGAACTCTCGCCTGGCGCCGCAGGGGCGCTATTTTCCACATTGGCTGATCTTACACAGTGGTTGAAAGTTCACGTCAATGATGGGAAGGCAAATGATTTCCAATTGGTTTCAGCGGACAACCTGAAACAAATGCACCTTCCACATACGATCATTCCCGGCGGTGGATTCAACGAAGCATTAATGGGAAATACGATCTTTACGTACGGAATGGGCTGGTTCATCGAACCTTACAGAGGATACACACTGATCCATCATGGTGGGAATGTGGAAGGTCACAGTCTGATCATTGGGTTTGTCCCTCAGGAGAAAATTGGTGTTGTGATCCTTACCAATATCGGCATGCTGCCACTGAGGGATGTTCTGCTCTACGAGAGCATCGATCGCGCCTTGGACCTGTCCGATCGGGGCTGGAACAGGAAGTTCCATGAAATAATGGATCCCTTGATCATCGGGGAAGCAAAGGCCAAACAGACTGCTGCAGAAGAAAAAGTTGAAGATGCTCCCCCAACCCATTCAATGGAAACATATGTCGGTGCGTATGAGGCGGAGGGATATCCCGATTTTGCAATCAGGAAAAATGGGGATGGCTACCAAGCATGTACAGTGGGAAGCCTAGATTGGTCCGAGTTGAGACATTATCACTACAATGTATTCGAGTGGCATTGGGATGATTTTGACACCTGGGTCAAGATACGATTCCTGGTTAACGACAACGGTGAAGTAGACTCGGTATCCATCCCGATCGAACCAGATGTGGAAGATATTGTGTTTAAGAGAAAACAACCTGAATTGACAAATGATGTCATCGCTGCAGTCGTTGGAGAATATATCCCCCCGGTAGAGGGGATCACCATCACGGTAGCTATAAAAGAAGGAAAAATCTATATCGCCCAAACTGGTAGTCCTTATGAAGAGATGAAACCCTACAAAACTTCAGACGACATGATTAGTTTCAAGATGAAACGCAACCGCATTGACATTGTGCTGGACAAAGGAGCAGCACAAAAGTTGATCTACAAGGAACCATTCATGACATTGGAAGCATCGCGGAAAATATAACAACAACTACCATCTCCCGTCCATGCGGCAGAAGATTTTTGTTTGTGGAGTTGACCTCACCCCTCCCCTCTCCTGCAGGAGAGGGGAGTTTGTTTCTAATGACTGGATGGTTTTCCTGCCCCCCAAGTGACGGAGGCAAAGACTCCCTGACCGATGGATGTGGTCGAGGTGTCTTTGTTGTATGATGAGTTCATGACCCGTATCTGTCCGGCCTATTCTATTGCCAGACTGCGATAATCACCTGTCAAGGTATGGACAGCGGCTTGCTTTATCACAGCCAAGGAGAACTTGATCATGAATATCGAAAAACCTGACATAAAGATGTTCAACATCATTGCCATCATAGTCCTTGCCGCGATACTGCTCACCATCGTCGGTGGCATTATCGTCCAACGCCAGGGTTTGCCTGCACAGGTTGGCGGCATGGGTATGAACAGGGGTGATAATCCCATGCAACCCCGGTCAACTCAGACCAGTCCCACAGGGGAACGGGTACTGTCCACCGGCATCATTCTACTTACGGTTGGCTTTGGATTGATCGTGCTGATGTTGCTGGTCAGGAACAACTGGCTGCGTCGCAACCCATCTTGAACTCATCCAGATATCAAACGCAGTTTTGACCATAAAAATCTCCCGATATTGATCAGGAGATTTATGTTTGTAGGGTTGGGCGAGATTTAGGGCCTGGATTGTACGTGAAATTGCACCAGCAAGTGATACAATATCAACAGACAAAGGGGAGTCGATCTATAAGCAACTCGTTTCATTCAAATTAATAATAAGAAGAGAAAGATAGACATGCATCCAATCATGACCATCGCAATCATTAGCGAACGCGGTCCCAGGGCAGGCGAGATCGTTGTCGCGGCTTCCACGATATTAACCATGACGTACCTGACCATAAAACCTGTCTCGATTTACAACACCTGCAGGGACGAATTCATCAATGCCTGCCGGGCAATGGTCCGCAACGGGACGCCCAAAAAGTATGCAGGAAAGATCGCAAACCCAGCCTCCATCGATGCCGATTATGCAGACTTCTGGCTGGCGTTTGACAAAAAAGGCGAGAAGATGGCGAGGGAGATCATCCAAAACTCCGGCAGATCTGTTGAAGAAGGAAAATATGATTTCCCCGGAATGGTCCATTTATTTGAACATACGGTTCCTGATCCTCCGGAGAACGGCGATATCAAACCCTGGGTCGGCATGCTCGCCAATCAATTAGCGCCCTGGAGGGAAAAGATCAAAAAAATGCATTTGGACAATTCCTAGGCAGGGAAAACTCTCCACACGAAAACCTACACACATGAATTGAGATTTCATTAGTGTGATAAAATCGCACTACTTGCATGAATAAAGGCGGGCCAACAAACGGAAGGACGCTTCTTGATCTAACGCCTGGATGTTTGAAAATCTACTTGTCATGCACCATCGTCCAACCTGCTCAGAGTTCAACGGGCAGTGCATTCGTGAAGTGATGCTGTCCCACCGGGTAGGATCACTCAAACTCCAGGAGTAAAAATGGAATACAAGCTCTACGTCGGAAACCTGTCCTACTCAACAAGCGAAACTGACCTGCAGACCCTGTTCGCAGAGGCTGGCGCGGTCAAGTCCGTGGCATTGATCAAGGACCGCGACTCTGGTCGCTCCAAAGGTTTCGCCTTTGTCGAAATGGAAACCCAGCAGGATATGCAGAACGCCATCAGCATGTTCAATGGCAAGGATTTCCAGGACCGCGCGCTCTCCGTCAGCATCGCCCGTCCGCGCGAAGAACGCAGTGGCGGCGGATTCGGTGGAAATCGCAGCGGTGGTAGTGGGTACTCCAACAACCGTGGTCGCAGTAACAACAACCGCTCCGGTGGCGGTCAAAAACGCAGTTGGTAAGCAGTGAACAAAAAAATCTCCCGTCAGTTGACGGGAGATTTTTTTGTTCCGGGACTCATGTATAATCCCAGCCCATATGAACACAAAACCTTATGATCTTGTCATCTTCGACTGCGACGGTGTGCTGGTGGATAGCGAAGCGCTTGCCTGCCGCATCTACGTGCAAATGTTTGCGGAATATGGACACCCGTTGGATTACACCGAAACTCTGCACAGATTTTATGGCGTAACGCTGATAAATCGATTGAAAGTCTCTGCACGGGAACTCGGCTGGACCCCGCCCGGGGATTTTCTTTCCATTTTCAATGAACGACTCCTGGTTTTGAGTGAACGCGAGTTACAAACGGTCCCGCACATCCATGAACTCATCGAGAGCATCACCGTGCCGATGTGTGTCGCTTCGAACGGCAGCCGCGAGGAGATCGTTTTTCGATTGAAAGTTGCCGGGCTGACAGAGCGCTTTGGCGATGCAGTCTTTAGCGGAACAGAAGTCCCTCACCCCAAGCCTGCCCCTGATGTCTACCTTGCCGCGGCACGAGCGTTTCAAACACCGCCAGAACGTTGCGTGGTGATCGAAGACAGCATTCTCGGTGTGACTGCGGGGGTACGCGCGGGGATGAAGGTCTACGGTCACGCCACATTTCATTCAGCCGAGTCCTTGCAGGCGGCAGGTGCGATACCTTTCGAAAACATGTTGGAATTAAAAAGGATCCTGAACAACGCCGAAGAAGTCGCTGCTCTGAGTGAGAGAGTGTAATGAACATCCTTGAAACAGAAAGACTCATCCTTCGTCAATTCACCCTTGACGACGCTGAGTTCATCCTCGAGTTGTTGAACGATCCATCCTTTATTCAGAACATCGGCGACCGCGGCGTGCGATCCCTTGAGGATGCGAAACGATATATCGAAACAGGCCCAGCCTCCAGCTACGCGAGATTCGGGTTCGGTCTGTATCTGGTCCAATTAAAAGAGACAGGCGAATCCATTGGCATGTGCGGCTTGATCAAACGTGATACGCTGGAGGATGTCGATATCGGGTACGCGTTCCTTCCGAAGTTCTGGTCCAAGGGCTACGCGGTCGAGTCGGCACTGGCGGTCAGAGACTACGGACGAAACATCATTGGACTGCAGCGTCTTGTCGCGGTCACTGACCCTGCCAACGAAGGTTCGATGCGCGTGCTTGAAAAGATCGGTTTGAAGTTCGAGAAAATGATTCGCCTGTCTGCCGACGATATCGAACTCAAATTATTCGCGGCTGATCTCTGAAAAAATTGGAAGGAGTGTCTCGTGATTTTGGATATTACGTCTTACCGGTTATACAATCAGCGACTTTCCACGACGACTTTCAAAACTCCGGCGGAGGTGGTGAACTGGCTCGGTGCCGTCCAGGCGCAGGATTACGCGGGGGCAAAATGGGCTCTCGCACAACGGATGACGGACACGACCGACGCCGCGCTCGACCAGGCGTTTGCCGACGGTTCCATCCTACGCACGCACCTGCTCCGCCCCACCTGGCATTTCGTCACACCTGCCGATATCCGCTGGCTCCTCAAATTGACGGGTCCACGCGTGCAGGCGGGGAACGCGTTCATGTATCGCAAATCCGAAATGGACAAAGCCATCATCCGAAAAAGTTATGTCGTGCTGGAAAAAGCACTGCGCGATGGCAAACAATTGACGCGTACAGAGCTGGGCTTGGCCTTGGAGAAAGCTGGCATTGTCGCGGAAGGTGTGCGCCTTGGTTATTTCATGATGTCTGCTGAACTGGACGCGGTCATTTGCAGTAGCGGGAGACGCGGCAAGCAATTCACCTACACCCTGCTCGAGGAACGCGTCCCGCCGGTCAAAGCCCTCACCCGCGAAGAGGCGTTGGCAGAATTGGTGAAACGCTATTTTCTAACGCGTGGTCCCGCCACGTTGCAGGATTTCACGTGGTGGTCCGGTTTGACGATGGCAGATGCGAGGAACGGCATCGAAATGGTCAAGTCCCGGTTTGTCAGTGAAACGATGGCTGGTCAGGAATATTGGTTCAATGATTCAATGCCGCCTGGGAAGGAAAAATCCCTCACTGCATACCTGTTGCCCAACTACGACGAATACTTCATCGGGTTCAAAGACCGCAGTGCGATCGGGAAGTTTGCGAGGCAGGCAAACATCACCGCAGATGACCCAGCCTTGATCGCGCATATCATTATCCTGGACGGGCAGATCGTCGGCGGCTGGAGACGGACCCTGAATAAGGATCGTGTGCTTGTGGAAGCCAGTCTTATCAAAAAATTGATCAGATCCGAAAAACAAGCCCTCGCCGATGCGGCAGATCGTTTCGGAAGATTTTTGGAACTCCCGATATCATTAATCCATAAGGAGCATACGAATGAGCAAAGGAAGACTCGAAGCCTTTAGCGATGGTGTGATCGCCATCATTATCACGATCATGGTGCTGGAGCTGAAAGTTCCGGAAGAGGGGACTTTAACCGCGCTTCTCCCCCTGCTCCCAAAATTCCTGAGCTACCTGCTGAGCTTTATCTTTCTCGGCATTTACTGGAACAATCACCATCATTTATGGCAGGCCGCGAAACAGGTGAATGGATCGATCCTTTGGGCAAACATGCATTTGCTTTTCTGGCTCTCCCTGATCCCCTTCGTCACAGGCTGGATGGGCGAGCATTTTTCAACCATCCCTGTCGCTTTTTATGGTAGTGTGCTCTGGCTCTCCGCAATGGCTTATTACATCATGGTCCGTGCTTTGTTGTCGCATCATGGAAAAGATTCCCTGCTCGCCACCGCGCTCGGCAACGGCGTGAAGGAACGGTTATCCCTCATCATTTATACTGCCGCGATCCTGCTTGCTTTTGTTTCGCCCTGGATTTCCACCGGGTTGTATGTGGTCGTCGCCATCATGTGGCTGATCCCTGACCGGCGTATCGAAAATCAACTGACAAAGTAGGGCACTATGCAAAAATATTTGGCATTTCTCCGCGCCATCAATGTAGGTGGAACCAGCATCATTAAAATGGACGAACTGAGAAAGCACTTTGAGTCCTTTGGGCTGGAGAACGTGCAAACATACATCCAAACCGGGAATGTCATTTTTGAGACAAGGGAAAAGAACACTTCCAAGCTCGAGAAGAAGATCGAAAGCCAGCTTGAAAAGGTTTTGGGATACAAAGTTTTGATTTTCCTGCGGACCATACAGGAAGTGGTATCGATTGCGAACGAGTCCCCTTTTGAGCCAAAAGAGAACGAGACGGTGCATATCAGTTTTCTAGGAGAAAAGCCGGGAGCCGCAGCAGGCAAAAAACTCCTCACTTACAACAGCGATGCAGACGAGTTCATCGTCAAAGGACGGGAAGTGTACAACCTGCGCCATGACAGGGATGCATCCATATTTTCCAACCAGTTCATCGAGAAAGTGCTTGGCATCCCTGCCACTACACGGAATCTAACGACGATAAAGAAGATCAGCGAGAAATACAAATAGCACCGGGTCAAAATCTCCTGCAACAACAGGAGGTTTTTTATTTATAATCAATGGAATGAACATCCCCGAACGCATCGTCACAGAAATGGAACTTCGCCGTAGCACGGGGGAACGCGGCACAAGAAAATTCATCGCTTATCAAGGCATCGTTTACGATGTGACCGACTGCCCCAAATGGCGGCTGGATATGCACGAACAGTTACATTTCCCCGGGCAGGATCTCACCAGCGAACTCCCTGACGCCCCCCACGCCGATGATGTATTCTCCAGACCCTGCGTAAAAATCATAGGCAAACTGGACTCCAAAGTCCCATGACTTTGAAACTGGTTTTCAAACTCTCAACTCAAGGACCTCAATCATGTCAAATCTCAAATGGTGGCAAACCGCAGTCTTTTATCAGATCTACCCGCGCAGTTTTGCGGATGGGAATGGTGACGGCATCGGTGATTTCAAAGGCATTACCGAAAAACTCGATTATCTCAAGGACCTCGGCGTCGATGCCCTCTGGCTCTCGCCTCACTTTCCCTCCCCCAACTGGGATTGTGGTTACGACATCTCGGATTACACGGACGTCGCGCCCGAATACGGAACACTGAACGATTTCAAAACCTTCCTCTACGAATCACACAACCGCGGCATCCGCGTCATTCTGGACCTTGTGCTGAATCACACCTCCGATGAGCATGCCTGGTTCCTCGAATCAAAATCCAGCCGTGATAACCCCAAAGCTGATTGGTATGTCTGGGCTGATACACCGCCAAACAACTGGCAATCCTGTTTCGACGGCGAAGCCTGGACCTATGCGCCCGAGCGCGATCAATATTATTATCACTATTTCATGAAGCAGCAGCCCGACCTCAACTGGCACAACCCCGAAGTCAAAAAAGCCATGTGGGATGCGGCGCGCTTCTGGCTCGATCTCGGTGTGGACGGTTATCGCCTCGACGCCATCGGCACGATCTACGAAGACCCGAATTTGACGCCTCATAACGTCCCCATGAATCTTGCCGAACTGCGCCGCGCATCGGAACTGGTGCAAACTCCCGCCATGAAAAAGAAGATCGATAGATATTGGTATGACATGTTCAAGAACCAATGGGGACAACCGGGCGTACATGATCTAATGAAGGAATTGCGCGCCATCCTGGATGAATATGAAGGCGACCGGATGCTCGTCGGTGAGGATGACAACATCGCTTTTCATGGGAACGGGGAAGATGAACTGCATCTCGTCTTCAACTTCCCTCTGATGAAGACGGAACGGATCACCCCAGGCCATATCCGGCGCAACCAAAAGGAGCGTTTGACCAGACTGGAAACGCTTCCGATAAAAAGCTGGCAGTGCAACACGCTCGGCAATCACGATTCATCGCGCATCTACACTCGCTACGGCGACAAACAACATGACGCCGACCTGGCACGCCTCCACGCCGCACTGGTACTGACTCTCAAAGGAACGCCTTTCCTGTATAACGGCGAAGAGATCGGCATGATCGATTACATGCTCACTGACATTTCGCAGGTAAAAGACACCATGGGCTCCTGGTATTACCACGCCATCGTCACCGACATGGGCGTGCATCCCGATGAAGCCATACGACGCACCGCCATCATGACCCGCGACAAGAACCGCACCCCCATGCAATGGTCGAATAACCCCAACGGTGGATTTTCCCCCGTGGAAGTTAAGACCTGGCTCCCGGTCAACCCGAATTACGCCGACGGCATCAACGTCAAAGATCAGAACAACAACCCGAACTCGCTCCTCAATTTTTACAAACATCTTTTACGTGTTCGCAAGCTCACCCCTGCCCTGATCGAAGGTGAATATATCTCACTCAACAACACCGCCAAGGATCATTTCGCCTTCCTTCGCAAGTCCGGCGGACAGACCGTTCTGGTCGTCTTGAATTTTTCAGAGAAGCATTTGGAATTGGATCTTTCCCGCACACAGGAACTCAAAGGACTCGGCTTGCAAGTCCTGTTTTCCAGCGCGGGACGGGCGAACACCACACAAAGCCCCAAAAACCTGCACGTGGGCGCGTTCGAAGTCTATATTGCGGAAGTGAAATAAGAAGTAGATCAGGATAGATAATATCCCGCTCTACCAATCATAAAAGACTTGGCTCGGCGCGTGAACTTTACGGATGGTGTATATGCCAGTAACAGGGCACTTGCAATCACAACACCCCGTTCCATCCACAGATTGGGCTCACCTTTGAGAATGTCGTGCAATGCCGCCCAGTAGAGCGCCGCCAGTGCAAGGAAAAGGACCCAGAAGAAAATTCGTTTCATGTCAGACTCCGTGAAAATTGCAGCACCTGCTCATAAGAAATCAAGTCCGCAGAGATTTGTTACCCTCTGCGGGCGGATCTTCCGCGACACGGACCCGCAGTATTTTCCACGCGTTAAATATCGCGGTCGGACGATCTATCTCTGCACCGAGTCCTGCCTGGGCGCGTTCCTTGCCGACCCGGATCTATTCTATAAAGTCCATCGCAACTCCGAAAAAGGAAAACAGCATGTGGAATCCAGGTGATGTCATCGCGTGGCGGGGAATTTACAGGAACAAGGTCTGGCATTCACAAACAGTGGTCACCGTCAAAGATACGCCTGGAGAAATGGCTCTTGCACTGCTCCCTGGTGCTGAGTGTATTGCCCCTGAAGGGTATCTGAACGGCAAAGACGTCAACAAACGCCGCTGGAACTTCAAGGACAAGGATTGGGCGCTGGAGAAGTATCAGTGGCACACGAACCGGCTTTTGCTCCTGGGTGAACCGGAAAAATATTATTCCGTTATCCTTTTTTGGAATCACGCGAGCAATGAATTCGATTGTTACTATATCAACTTCCAATTGCCTTTTCAAAGAAGTCATTGCGGCATCGACTCCCTCGATCTGGACCTCGACATTGTCATCAACCCCGACCTGAGTTGGCACTGGAAGGATGTGGAGGACTACCAAAAAGCGATCGAGCACGAAGTCATTCTCCCCAAATGGACTCAGGAGATCGACAAAGCCAAGGGTGAGATCTTCGAGAGGCTTGAGAAGCGCCAATATCCCTACGACGGTTCCTGGCTGAACTGGATGCCCGACCCCGGTTGGTCCCCTCCCAAATTGCCAGCGAATTGGGATAAGATATAAGAATGAGATTGTCATGCTGAGTGGAGCGAAGCATCTCTTATGCAACAGCGGAGACTTCTCGTAATTATGCGGCTCAGAGAGATAATCTGACTTATTGGTTTGGAGCAAAAATGATCACCCCTCAAAAAGCGATCCACTATGAAAGGTACGAGTTCAAGAAATGGGCATCACACGACGCGGAGACGATCGTCGAGACCCCCGTCTCATTGACCGTCAACGGAGAGGTGTGGCTGACCTTCATGTGTACACCGGTCCACCTCGAAGCGATGGCCGTGGGATTCCTCTATAATGAAGGCATTATCGAGAAGATGGATGAAATAGTAGACGTGCGCCTCTGCGAACACGGCGACAACGTGGACGTATGGCTGAACCGCAGTGTGGAGCAGCCGACATCCTGGCGGCGGACTTCGGGCTGTACGGGCGGCGTCACTGCGGTGGATTTGCTCGCCCGACCGGATGTTTCCTTTAGTGGGAACAGGCTGGAGGTCCAACCGGAGGCGATCGGGAATCTGGTCGAGATGCTTTTCGAATCGCAGGAGTTGTATCGCGAAACGGGCGGCGTCCACACCTCCGCGTTGAGCGATGGAGGGAAGATCATCCTGTCAGCAGAAGATATTGGCAGACATAACACACTCGATAAGATCGCCGGATTATGTTTGATGCAAGATGTGTGGCCCGAAAATAGAATATTGATCACGACCGGGCGCATCAGTTCCGAGATGCTGCAAAAAGCCGCGCGCATGGAAGCGCCCATCCTGATCTCACGCACATCGCCCAGTTCGCTTTCCATTGAAATGGCGGAGCGTTATGGCATCACACTGATTGGCTATGCAAGGAGGCACCGTTTCAATGTATATTCACACTCGCAAAGAGTTGGACTTTCATAGCAAGTTCAAGATCAAATTATTAGATTGGTAAAATCCTTTTCATGCGTCACACTCAAACCCGTATCTTTCGTCTTTCCTCTTTCCTCTTAGTTCTCACCCTCCTCATTTCCTCCTGCGCTCCCATCGCTGAAGCGACACTTTATCCAACCTACGATCCTTTCGCGCCGGTGGACAAGACCAACGTTCCTCCCGCGCCGATCCAACAGGGTGAAGTGATCTTCTCCACCCGGACCGCGGGACCGACTCCCACACGCGCGGCATTATCGGTGACCATCCCACCGCGCGACCCGAACGCATCCTTGACGACCCCAACGCCCGATCTTCCACATCCACTCCCGCCGCCGCGTGAATATGTTGACGCTTATACCGTGCAGGCTGGGGACACGCTTGGCAGTATCGCGCAGGGATATGGGATATCGCTTGAGGCGCTGATTCAGGCCAACCCGTCGGTCGATCCGAATCTGATCTCGGTCGGTATCGTGTTGAACATCCCGCCTGTGAACGCCGATCCCAACCCCGGCTCGTCGTTCAAGATCATCCCCGATTCAGAATTGATCTACAGCCCCGGCGCAGTGCAGTTCGATGTTGATGCCTACCTGAAGTCAAAGGGTGGTTACCTCTCGAACTTCATTCAGGAAGTGGATGGAGAATATCTGAGCGGCGCACAGATCATTACGCGCATCGCAAAAAATTATTCGGTCAATCCGCGCTTGCTGATCGCACTGGTCGAATATCGAAGCGGCTGGGTCAATAATCAGGTCCCTGAAAATATCGATTACCCGCTTGGCTTTTATGACGCGTACTATTCCGGGCTCTATAAGCAGATGGCATGGGCGGCGGATAATTTGAATCGCGGCTATTACTACTGGCGCGTCAATGCCCTCTCGACTTTGCCATTAAGCGATGGCACATATGTGCCGCTCAGCCCGACCATCAATGCGGGCACGGCGGGCGTTCAATATTTCTTTTCAAAGTTCAACGACCGCGTGACATGGGATCTGGATGTAAGCGAGGATGGATTCTACAGGATCTATGGACGCACCTTCGGCAATCCCTTCGACTATGATATCGCTTCGATACTACCCTTCAACTTGACTCAGCCTCCGATGCAGCTTCCCTTCCAACCAAGCGTGACGTGGTCCTTCACGGGCGGTCCGCATGGAGGCTGGGATACGGGCTCCGGGTGGGCGGCATTGGATTTTGCCCCGCCCGGTGAAGGCGGCGGATGCGAACCGAGCGATGCATGGGTGGTCGCTGTGGCAGATGGACTCATCGTGCGCGCAGAGGATGGCGCAGTCGTTCAAGACCTTGACAATGATGGATACGAACAAACCGGTTGGACAGTTCTTTACATGCACATCGACTCGAATGGGCGCGTGGAACCAAACACCTACGTGTATGCCGGTGACGCCATCGGTCATCCCTCCTGCGAAGGCGGAGTCTCGAACGCGACACATCTTCATCTCGCACGGCGTTACAACGGTGAATGGATCCCCGCCGATGGAAATATTCCCTTCAATCTGGAAGGATGGATCTCGAGCGGGAATGGCACCGAATACGACGGCTATCTCACGCGCGGCACAACCATCATCGAAGCGTGGGAAGGCGTGTTCGAAGGTCTTAATCAAATATCAAGATAAGTACAACTCAGGGTGGATTAAGCAATACAGGTATAATTCCGCCAACGGAATTATAGTGAAAAGAATCATTCTCTTTTTGGTCGCCACATCCCTGTTGATGGTCTCCTGCATGGGGAGCACATCCCTATGGGGGCAGTATCAAACACCAACTCCATTTGGTAATGAACCTGCCAGTTCATTTCCCGTTGTGGATGTTGCGGACACACAGACATCTGCTCCCACATTCGAGAACACACCTGCGCCTGAAGTGACCTTTACCGCCACACCAACTTCCTTGTTGAATATATCGGTGACGCGTCAACCCTTATTGACCCCGACCGTCCATCTCTCTCCCACGATCCCCGCGAACTCGATCCTGTATTATGCTCAAAGCGGGGACTGGCTCCCGGCAGTGGCGAACAGATTCGGGGTGAAAGTGAACGAGATCACGTCACCCAAGCCTATTTCAGACAAAGGACTGCTCGATGCGGGCACGTTGCTCATCATCCCGGACCAGCGCGACGATCCCGTGGACTACACACCCGGCATTCAACTCATCCCCGATAGCGATGTGGTTTATTCCGCCACCGCCGTGGACTTCAATGTCGGCGCCTACATCCGTGAAGCAGGCGGATATCTTTCCACGTATCGCGAGTATCTCGGCTCCACCGGCTGGACAACCGGCATCAGTGCCATAGAAAGACTTTCCTACGAGAATTCGATCGACCCAAGGTTATTGCTTGCCATTCTTGATTACGAAGCGCATTGGGTGCGCGGCAACCCGGAAAATCCATTACGCGCCGATTATCCATTGGATTATCAAAAGCCCGCCTACAAAGGGATGTTCCCGCAGTTGGTCTGGGCGCTGAACCAACTCTCGATGGGATATTACGGCTGGCGCACGGGTACGGTCACTGAACTTACCTTTCGCGATGGAAATAAATTGCAGATCGACCCCACGCTCAACGCGGGTACGGTCGCGATCATGGTGTTCTTCTCCCGTCAACATACATTGAATGAATGGCTTCGCATCATGGATGCGAACAGTGGCTTCCCCAATTTTTACCTGAACATGTTCGGTGACTCATGGTTGCGTGCCGACCAGGTGGGACCGATCTTCCCGCCGGGACTCACCCAGCCTGAGATGGTCCTGCCATTCGAGCCGGGCAAACTCTGGGCATACACCGGCGGACCACATGGCGCATGGGAACATGACGGCGCGCTTGCCGCCATTGATTTTGCGCCCTCGAGTGATCGGTCTGGCTGTGGGACCTCCAAATTATGGCTTACCGCCATCGCACCGGGGCTGGTCGTCCGTTCGGAAAGAGGCATCATCGTCACCGATATGGACGGCGATGGTTCCGAGCAGACCGGTTGGAACATCCTATACCTGCACGTGTCCAGCGAGGAGCGTCTCGTCCAAAAAGGAGATTGGGTGGAGGCAGGCGAGCGCATCGGTCATGCCTCCTGTGAAGGAGGTGTTGCCACCGGTACACATGTACATATCGCAAGAAAATATAACGGCGAATGGATCATTGCCGATGGATATATGCCATTTATATTGAGCGGCTGGACTATAGTCGCGGGAGATGAGCCGTATCTTGGAAGAATGGTGAAAGGCAACAAGGTCATCACCGCCGATATTTTCGGTTCGGCAAAATCGAACATTGTTCGCGAAAAAGATGAATAACCAATCCTATAAAAGAAACGCCACCCGATCAACATCAAAGCACAGAGCACAAGGATCGTCTCTGTGTTTTTTGACCCTGCTCCTCGTGGCTTCCCTCCTCCTCTTATCGTGCAGTCCGCGCGGGTCGAATACCAACCTCGAGAACATCATCACACCGATCGCACCCACAAGTGTCCCAGCGCCCACATCGGGACGACCGGAATACAAACCCGGCGAACTGGTGGATTACACCGCGCAGAATGGCGATACTCTTCCCGCGTTGGCGAGCCGATTCAACACCACGGTCGAAGAGATCATGGAAGCCAACCCCGTCATCCCAGGCGATGCCACAACCATGCCGCCCGGTTTCCCGATGAAGATCCCGATCTATTATTTGCCGCTATGGGGAACCGCCTACCAAAGCATCCCCGATCACGCCTTCGTCAACGGGCTGGCGCAGGTCGGGGTCAGCACCTCGGTGCTCGTATCGTCAACGAATGGCTGGTTGAAAAATTATCGGGTCTATGCCGGGGATAAATGGCGCACAGGTCATGAGATGGTGGATTACATCGCCGCCAATTACAGCATCAGTCCGCGTCTGTTGATGGCTGTCCTTGAATATCAGGCAGGCGCGCTCTCGCAACCCGTATTACCCACGACAAAATATATCCTCGGTTACAAGCGTCGGTATTACGAGACTCCCTACCTGCAACTCATCATCGCGGCGAACACTTTGAATAACGGATATTACAGTTGGCGCGCCGGCGATCTGACGGAATTCGAACTGCCGGATGGAACATTATTTCGACCAGACCCATGGCAGAACGCGGGGTCGGTCGCGATCCAATATTATTTTTCACGTCTCTATTCGGGGGATAAATTCTACGCATCCATCGGACCCGAGGGACTGGCGCGCGTGTATCAGGAATTTTTCGGCGATCCCTGGCTTGATTCCGTTATCACCCTGCCCGGAAGCCTGCGGCAACCTGAATTCCGCTTCCCTTTCCCCGCCGGCCACATATGGACGTATACAGGTGGTCCGCACACGGGCTGGGGCACAGGAGAACCTCTTGCGGCAGTCGACTTCGCACCGCCCACAGAATTTTCGGGATGTTTTGCTGTTGAGGAGGATGAATATTCCATTGCCATGGCAGATGGGTTCGTGGTCCGCTCGGATGCCGACGGGGTCATCATCGATCTCGATAAAGATGGCGATGAACGGACTGGCTGGGTCTTATATTACCTGCATCTCGCCACCAACGGACGCGTGCAAGCCGGGGTGGAAGTGAAAGCCGGTGACCTAGTCGGGTATCCATCTTGTGAGGGCGGGCGCGTGACAGGCACACACGTGCACATTGCCCGTAAATATAACGGCGAATGGATACTTGCGGATGGGCCGCTTGCATTCAACCTGGAGGGCTGGATCACCCACAACGGCTCACAAGCCTATTTGGGCACGCTCACACGCGGCGCGGAAACCGTCATAGCAAGTGAAAGTTCGGATGCTTATAGTGTGATCAAATCAGATGCGCGATAAGAACGTCCCGAAGGTTATATGAAACCTTCGGGACGATTTTGTTATTCCTACGGCATCTCCTGCCAGGCTCCCTGACAGGTCAAACGTCTTTCCCCATTTGATTCCTCTTCGTAGACCTCATAACGCAGATCGATCGGGAATACCTGCGATAGCATGGATTGAACCGGGCAATACCGCGTGGCGGATAGTTCTATGGCGCGCAAAAGCGCGTTCTCTTCGACATTCGATCCCGTGACAATATAAGTGATCACCGCACTTGTGAACACCTTTGGGTGTTCTGCTGCCCGCGGTGCATCCAGTTCCACATCGAAACGGGTAATGCTCTGCTTTTTCTTCTGCAGGATCGCGATAACATCCATCGCTGTGCAGCCTGCCAGACCCAACGCGATCAACTCCATCGGACCAGCACCGTTGCCAGCCTTTGAGTCTGCATCCATCTGCACCGGGAATCCTGATGAACCTGCTGCCCCCACAAATGTCATATTGCCCTTCCAATTTACGGTTGCTTTCATTGATTCTCCATGATGAGCGGTGTGACATATTGATCGAGTGTTTTGCGGTTGACCCCACCCACCCACATCAAGCGGATAATCCCCTCCCGGTCGATGACGAAAGAGCTCGGCAGGTTGAGGGTCTTGAACGCCTGCTCGGTCGCGTAATATTCCGGGTCCAGCCATATGGGGAAACTCAGTTGATAATCCTTTTCGAATTGCAACACATCCGCTTCCGGGTCGCCATCATTGATGGCGACGATGGTAAAGCCATTCTTTTTTTGCTTGTCGTAAAAGGCCTGCAAGGCTGGCATCTCCTCCTTGCAGGGAGGGCACCATGTTGCCCACAAGTTGACGAGTACGACCCGCCCGCGGTAATCGGTGAGGGAATGCGTTACGCCGCGGGTGTCGGTGAGAGTCACTTCAGGGGCGGAAAAATTTGCCTTGGCGGGAACAGCTGAAAGGTCGACCTGAGTCGTTGTGTCCTGTTTGAACAGGTAAACAGAGGCGACGATCAGGACCAGTCCCAATGCCAATAACATGAGGGGAATGATATTGCGTGGTTTCGAATGTGAGATGGATTCGTTCATACTTTGTGATATTTGACGCTATGGTTTTGGTTAAGTATACCCCGCCAAATGAGACATAAAAAAGTCGGGATAAATGTCATTCAAAATATGATATTTGCCACTGGGATGGGGGTTGCTTGAAGGGTTACCATGCTCAAAAGGATTTATAGTGCACTGCATGGCAATCTTCAACGATCTGGATGAAAAAAATATGGATATGCTCCAGCCTTTATTTGAACCGTTTTCCTGTCGGGCTGGGACTATCGTCCTTCGTCAGGGAACACCTGCTGAGCATATTTACGTGATCGTGAAGGGAAAGGTCGAAGTTTCCTACAAACCTTATGATGGGTCTCCGATCACGATTTCGCTCCTTGAAAAAGACGGACTCTTTGGCTGGTCTGCCGTGGTTGGGAGTAGTAAATACACATCATCTGCCACCGCCATCGAAGACCTGGAAGCTTTCCGCATTCGGGGTAGTGAGCTACGCAGGTTCTGTAACGAATACCCCAAAGAAGGCCGTGAAATTTTGGAACGCCTCGCAAGTGCGGTTTCCCATCGATGGTATGATGCGCACGAACAGGTTAAGTCCATGCTCATGCATGGAATGAAAGTGTAATAGATTTTTTGAACCTACCGGGAAGGGCAGGTAAAAGAAACGGGAGCGCCAAGGCGCTCCCGTTTCTGGTTTTATTTATAGGTTTGTCTTATTGAGAGGATGTGTTTCTAAAGAAGCGTAAAACGAAGAACCCACCCAACAAGATCAAGACCACAGGCCAGACGTAATCTGTAAGATTACCTGCTGAAAAGCCAAGGACCGCGCCAAACAACAGCAGGATGGTCCCGGGGATCAATGCCCAGGAGCGTCCGCTCCCGCCGGGCAGGAGCGCGACCAGAATGAATGTGAGCCCGAGCCCCAGGAAGAATAGTCCGCCCGAATCCATGCCGGAGACATCGCCAAGGGATGAGACAACGCCAAGCGTGAGCATAACACCACCGGGGATGATCGCCCACCAGTGACTGTTTTTATTGGTGAAATAGACCCACCAAAAACCCAGGCTGATCCCGGCAAAGAAGACGAGTCCATCGAATTGTGAAAGCGAATCTGGAAGGAAAGACTGTGCGGAAAGTCCAAGCAACGTGAACGCCGGGAATGCCGCCCACCAATTCTCGCGGCTGTTGAGCAACATGTAGAGGAAGACCAGGCCTGCCGCGCCCCAGATCAGCCCCCAGAAGATCCCACCTGCATTCGAGATAACGCCCATGGTATCGAGCATCGCCAGTATGCCGCCCAACACCAGTAATATTCCGATCCAAAGTCGGGGATCGTATCGTTTCATCTCATTCTCCTTTTTATATCATTTCACCGAGATGGAACCCACCCCGGCCTTGATATTGATCTCCACGCGGTCAGCCGATGTGTCAAAATTCGGAGATTGATAGAAGCCCGAATCCGAACGCGGGAAGCGGTTCGTATCCACGTTGATCGAGGAGACGCCATGCTCGGCGCGGATCCGCGCGGGAATGTTTTCAGGGACGCGAATATTGATCGAAGCCGCGCCAGCCTCCACATCCAGAATGGAGGCGCCGCGCGTGGGCATGGTTACGTTCGAGTTGCTGGCTCCGGTTTTCAATTCGAGATGTGACGCCAGCACATCCTTGAGGTCGATGTCCAATTGACTCGCGCCCGCTTCCACCGTCAGGTTGACGGGAACCTCCTGCGTGAGTTGGAATCGCCAGACTCCTTCAGATGGACCGAAGAACGGGAAGAACGAAGGACCCGCATCCACTTTGATTTCGAGCCTGTCTCCGTTTAAATGGCTTTGGTGATTCATCCCAACCGCAGAGGAGCCGATCAGCGCCACGCCCGTAGCCGCGCCCCCACTAATGGAAATCCGCCCCGCGCCATGTGAGAATTTATATCTGACACTTTTCGCCGCGCCGAGCGGAAGCGTGAACGTCTCTTCGTCGGATATTTCCGGTTTCCAGAACACATTCAAAATGATCCAGCCGCCGACGAGGATCAACGTGACGGGCCAGAAAAATTGGAAGACATTTTGAATGAAGCCTTCCACCTGAAGCCAGAGAAGAACACCAGCCAGAATTAAAGCGCTACCCCAAAAGATGCTATGCCGTTTCATTATTATTGCCTCCGCGCATGCTCCGCATAACACCGCGTGCGAGCACATAGACCCCAAGCAGGATCAAAAGGACGGGCGCACCGTAATCTCCCAAAATATCCAACCCACCGAGGAACGAACCGAAGATCAGGAACAGGACTCCGCTGATGAACAACTGGTTCAAACCGTGACCGAGATTCCTGCGCGTGTTCTCGCCCAACAACCCTGCCAGGATCGAACCGACACCAACGAACCCGGGGATGAGCGTCCACATGTAGGACCAGGAGGTGTAATCGCCGTTCAATTCCTGATAATACAGGATGCCGCCAATACCCGCCACGATCGAAGCCGGGATCGCCATACCGGGGTTGCCGTTGATCAAACCAATGAGCAGGATCAATCCACCTGCCCCGATCATCCACATGGGCCAGAGGAAGTTCGCATCCAGCCATTCCTGAAGGGCAGGCACCTGACGGGTGGCAACCATCCAGGCTCCCATCAAGATCAAGAGCAAACCCAAGAAGAGAGTGGAACGGTTTTGTTTCATGAAATATTCTCCTTAAATCAAAAGATGACTCAATATTAGTACGAGGGAGTCCTTCGAAAGTTTCAACACCCTCCATTACCTTACACCCCGTCCAGCAGGTTTGGTTGCGCCATTCGATTTTCGCATAAAAACCTGCCGGACGTTCCCTGGATCGACAATTTCTACTGTGCCTGGCAATCAAAACCGACCGGGTCAGTTGACCGCGTGCAATTCCAAACTCTTGAAGTGACCTCAATATCGGGCCGATTCCAGCCTTTCTGCTGCATCAGGTCATAGAAGGCGAAACGATAAATCAACCGGATGGTCACCGTGACATTTCCCCTGTCGGGCACATCGAAAGAATATCTGCTGTTATCCACAATCCCCGGCCTGAGCCGCGTGTCAGAATATGCAAACGGGTTCTCGCTCAGTTCTCCGATCCAGGCATACTTTGTCTCGTTCCAATAGGCAACGGTCGGCGAGACGTTGGTATCTTCTTCCACAAGCAGGTTGGCAAAGATCTTTCCCGGTTGACCGGCATAGAGTTTTATATCCTTGTTTTGAAATGCAATATCTCCCGTTCCGCCCCAGATCGGGATGCGATCCCCATCCACCTGGAATAATAAAGTTCCGCGCTGGTCTCTCACCTCTATCACCAGGATCAAATGGCGCAACGGAGAATCCGTTGGGAAGCGATGACCTACGTCCTTGCTGCGCACTTTTGCGGTAACAGTCAGCCAGTTATTCTTGGCAGGGTCATAACTAAATTCTGCGTTGACGGTTGCCGCACCTTTGATCATTAACGGAATGTCACGGCCGGTCTCCTCGTCCCTGCCATAATTCAACATATTATGGTCATAGTCGTGATGCTCGATGTTATTCGCCGAACAGGCCTGCCGCTGGTCTGTCTTGCCTTCCTGCACTCCATGCGAACGTGACATGTGACAATCCTGACAGGTCTGGTACGAGGCAGAGGCAGGATCATTCCCATATCCACTATTCCGCCACTCATCATAGGAACCGTAGATCACTGTACTGTAAAACTTCCCATAATGACATGCCGCGCAAAACTCGCTTTGGCTGTACACCGGTGAGCATGCCGATGAATGATTGGGACTGTTCACACTCGCGGCACTGGTGAGTGGACCAAAGGAAAGCTTGTCATTGGAATCCCACGGGCGCAGGAATTGGAAGGTCAGGATCCCGGGGCGGTCAACGTAAGGATAGCGATTATCGTCCAATATCAAACCCGTCACTTTATGACATACATCGCAGGTGACACCCTCTGCAATGCTGCCGTTCGAATTGGGCAAATATTGAGATAAGTCTACTTCCGTCTGGGCGCTGCCCACCGCGGCCGGCAGATGACAAAATGCGCAATTTCCGTTCTTCGCGGGGAAATCAAGCTTATAGCCGGGACCGCGGTAACTACCGTCCATGGTGGGCGCGTGCCGGACTACTTGATCTCCCATGATGTCCCAGGTAACACCCTGTCCGCCATTGCCATTCAAATTCGTCCCGCGATAGACCGTTTCAAAAAAACGATTGCTCACCACTTTGGCATGTCCCGATTTCCGCCACTCGCTGAATTCGTTATGATTTCCGTCGCGTTGCCCCGAATGACAACCGGCACAATATGGATAAGGATCGTTCTCGATCCCGGCCGGATACCACAAGTAATTTGGATTATCGTTGGTGTTCAGTTTAATGAGTGGTATGTCGTAACTGACTGCATTGGCATTACATCGAACAAAGGCTGTCCTATAACCCGGTGCCCAGGCAACGATCACCTGCGTATCGTTGCAAGGGACGACCCAATACCCATCATAATCCATATTATCTGAGAGTGTTGTGCCGGCAATCCGGATCACCCCATCTGTCAACGACTGTCCGCCTTCACCGATCAAGCGTACGGGTATGGTTCCTGAATCCGGCGGTGTTATGGGAGTTGGGGTTTCTGTCAACGCGGTAACAGGAATGGAAAATGGATTGCAGGATCCCAAAACCCCTCCCAGCATGATCAGGATGACCAAATACAATATCACCCGGTAAACTTTAAACCAGTTGCTACTATTAATCGTACTCATCAGATATACCTCCTCTTGCTGAAGAGCTTGTCAATATTATGGATGATTTTGGGCTTAAATGCAACAAGGAATCCTGCGCCTGCCAAACTACATCCACACCTCCTCAAAACGGGACAGGGTAAAGATTGGTTCCCGCAAACTGGTTACTTGGCCAGGTCAGGTAATGCCAGCCACTTCCCCTTGTGTTTTGGATGTTCGGACTCAACCAACTTCCGCTTCGTTATCAAGCCTAAGATTGTCCTCGTTACCAGATCCTTTTTCCAGCCGAAGAGTTTACTCACATCCCCCTCCTGAGCCGCGCCTATGGACTGGAAGTAAAGCTCCACGAGTTTTGCCCGTGCTTGACCCTCTCCGATCTTGCGAGCCTGTTCGGGCAAGTCTGGATAGTGCCGCGGGGTGATCTCATAGATGAACGAATATTTCCACGCGCCGGCATCTGCCACCCCGACCGGCAAGATCTTGAAATCAGACTGCAGGAATTCCAATGCTTTGTTGAACTCAGATTCTTTTGCGTTTGCCAATTTGGCTACGCGCCGCAGGTCAATTGTATTCAGTGCACCTTCATTAAGTATCGCTTCATAGACTTGTTTCGCTGATTGCGATAAACGTCCCTCTTCATAGGCAAGCAGATAATCCTCCTCAGGAGAACCGTAATTTTCCGATAAAGCGTAAAAATACGGGGCAACATCCAGCGAGATCATCGTCGCTCTTTTACGCAGAACTTTTGCGTAATACCAGATCTTCTTATCAAGGGAGCGATCCTTCCAACCCCAGGTAATGTGACCGGGGTCGTCGTGCGCGTCGGCTACAGGACGATTCCCCGCGACAGCCGTCCACAGACTGGGCATGTCGATCCCCTTGATGGGCCAGAAATAAACGAAGCCGCGCTGGTTGACGAAGGTCAATGCCTGGGCTGGAGACGAAAGCTTTTTTGACTGAAGCAGGTTGAAGGTCCGCGTGCGATGCGAGTTGAGTTTCTTCAAGTCGATGGTGGGCATGACTCGATTATAATCCTGCCCTATGCGTGTCCTGTTTCTCTTCCTCGATGGGATCGGTCTGGGTGAAAACAATCAAGGGATCAATCCGTTTGCGAACGCGCAGATGCCAAACCTGAACGCGTTATTGGATGGAAGGTCTCTCTTCAGGGAGTCTGCTCCATTCGTTGGAGAGCTCGCAACATTACTCGGCATTGATCCGGCGGTTGGCGTTGACGGTCTGCCTCAATCAGCAACGGGGCAAGCCATTTTATTGACCGGTGTCAACATTCCCTCAGAGCTTGGCTACCATTATGGACCCAAGCCCAACCCCGAAGTCGCAGCCTATTTGAAAAACGGAAGTTTATTCTCGCGCTTTACACAAGCAGGAAAGAAAAGCGCGTTACTCAATGCGTATCCGCCGCGCTATTTCGATGGGATCGATTCAGGCAGGCGCTTGTACTCTTCAATCCCTTTGGCAGTGACAAATGCAGGGCTGCCACTCTTCAAGGAAGATGCACTTTATGCAGGCACTGCCATCTCTGCCGATTTTACCGGCGAAGGCTGGCGTTCGATGCTGGGATTCCCTGACGCGCCGGTGATGAACGCCT
>Ga0210377_10000229_pt1 | contig 53283 bp, 83 predicted proteins | sample PLM4_65_b1redo_FD_155480 | JGI IMG/M metagenome (GOLD analysis project Ga0210377, IMG submission 155480) | Groundwater sediment microbial communities from an aquifer in East River, Colorado, USA - PLM4_65_b1 redo | ecosystem: Environmental > Terrestrial > Soil > Riparian zone | place: USA: East...
GAAGCGAAAGCTACAGCTCACAATCCTATTCTGCCTGCTTTACGTCAAGCTCATGGGCGTGCTCGTGATGGTCAAATTCCGGTGGTGATCTGGCGACCTAATGGGTTCGGTCCAGCGAACGTCGCTGACTGGGTTGTTGCAACAAGAGTAAGCACGTTCTTCGGCCCGCTCGCTTTCCGAGCGGACTACTTTAAGGAGCTACCATGATCACACTGCTGTTGTTCTTGTATTTCGTGGCGACACTGGTATACGGGATTTACCTGTTTAATGACTGATGTTCAACTGGATCTCGGGTTGATCTTAGATCATTACGGGATCGATTACCGTGCGGATCGGGGTGGAGAGCAGGGCATCCGTTGCCCGGTCCATGAGGACCGGGTAGCCTCTGCCTCCTTGAATTTGGACAAGCAACTATTCAATTGCCACGCGTGTGGCAAGCGAGGAGATGCGTTGACTGTTATTATGGAAAGAGAAGGGGTCGAGTATGCGACCGCTCTCGAAAAGTATGAAACGATCACTGGAACTAGCGTCACTAAGGTACGCGGAGCAGTTAACTCTTCCGCTGCCGGGAGATTGTCCGGCCCTAAACTACCTGCTGGACAGGGGTATAAGCCTAGGGTCAATCGGAAGCTTCCGCCTGGGGTTCGTAAGCGAACCGATTTCGGGGCATGAACAGTACACGGGATGCATTAGCATCCCTAGCCTTGGCCCATCTGGTGTGTACGGGCTGCGGTTTAGAAGTCTCCGAGCTGACGGACCAAAGTACTTGGGGCTTAGTGGCGCACCAACTCGCCTGTTCAACATCCGGGATATCCACTCAGCTAGTGACACGATTTGTATCACCGAAGGTGAATTAGATGCGGTCATCCTGTCTCAGTGTGGCCTGAAGGCCATTGGGGTAAGCGGTGCTAACTCGTGGAAAAGGCATCATCCGAGGATGATGGCTGGTTTTGAGAAGGTGTACATTTTTGGTGATGGTGATAAGGCAGGCACAGAGTTTGCGAAACAAGTGAACGCTTCTTTGGACAACGGCGTCAGGGTCGCCTTGCCAGAGAATATGGACGTGAACGATTTTTATTTGAAAAATGGGGTATCGGCCCTGTTGGGCCTCATGTCAGAAATGAATTAGTGGTTTCCCTAAAAAAAATCCGAGGTAAATTTGTCATGATTAGTCTAGATACTGTTGTTAAGCAGGTTTTCCCACAGATCACCACAAGCCCCAAGGGCTTGGTCAAGGGTTACTTTGTCGACGGAGAGCTATGGCTCTCCTGGGAGAAGGTGAAGCCTGACGGGTCCTACGAGGACGCTATCACCTGGAAATTCGTTCACGCGTAATGGTCCAGCCGGAATGGACATCCGTCCGCACAGAAGACTACCTACGCCTCCTCAGTTCAGAACGCCAATTACGCGCCCTGGAAGACATGGGCGTCGACAACTGGGATGGGTACGACGATATCGATTGGGCGAGGATCGATGAGCCTACATGGGACTATTGAAATCAACACTGCACTCATCGGAACCTATGTAATTCGTCGCACAGAGCCACTCAATGACTACCTTGAAGAACACCATTACGAGTGGGCTGTGACCATCAATGATCAGGAAATCCACGGCGAGTGTTATCACCGTTATGAGGAGGGCGCGATCGTCCTTATCTCTAAGGTGATGCGGGAGGCAGCAGATGAGCACATCAGAATGGGAGGCACCTCCCGTTCCCCCGGATGGGTACGAGGAACAAAACCTCATGTATTGCATTCTCTGCCAGGGTGAATGCATTCTGACAGATTTCTTCTCAGGTAAAAACGACTGCGAATGAAACCACGGGGAATTGAAGTAACACTCAGTGCGGACCAGGAATATATTTATATCCATACTGGCATCAACTGCAACGATTGCGGTGGGGACCATTGCCTTTGGGATGTAGAGGAGGAGGATGAGACTTCACCTTGACTTCGGCTACTTCTGCTGGCAGCTCATCTCCGTTGTTCAACACAATCTTGAACACGACGAGGAATCTGGAGCAGACGTGCATGATATCGGATCGGAGAGCCGAATTATTGGTTTCGGCCCTAACAATGATGAAGAAGGAGATTGAAATGGGAGTTTTTGATTCGTATGCGGCGGCGTGGGGAGTCTCCGGAGACTACTACGCGACCGGTCGACCGCTGGACTTGAGCCCCGGATCGGAGATCCGTATTCGCGTTCCTCAGGTAAAGACCGTGAAGGCACCGAAGTATTACCGGATCGAAAACAAGGTGTTCACCGTGTCTAACGCTGACACGACAGCGCTCACTCAGTTCGCGGTGTTGTCGACCGCGAATGAGGCGAAGGAATTCGTGAAGAGGAACAACATCTGATGACCTTCGATCGGGCACTACTTCACCTACGGACACATAAGAAGGTAGCCCGCGATGGTTGGAACGGAACCGGAATGTGGGTTGAACTTCAGACACCCGATACCCATTCCAAGATGACTCTTCCGTACCTTTTTATGAAAACCGCTCAGGATCACCTGATTCCATGGGTTGCATCTCATTCCGACCTTCTAGCAGGGGATTGGGTAGTGGTCGAGTAGCATGACGGTCTATATCCCAGTCGTCAGTGATGTTCAGGCCCCACTGCACGACCCAAAGGCAGTCTCGGCGGTCTGCACATTACTGGCTGACCGGGATTTAGACTCCGTATCCGTCGGAGACCTCTCAGACAGCACCCAAATAGGGCAATGGGTGAGAGGAAAATCTGGGGAGCATGATGGTAACCTCGGAAGGCATCGTGACATTGCCGTCCGATTAATGCTTGATCTTCGGATTAAGCATATTTCGAGGAGTAACCATGACCAGAGGCTCGAGAGGTACATCCAAGACCACGCTGGTGGTCTTGCTGGATTGCCCGAATTGCGGACAGAAGCGTTTCTCCGTCTCGACGAACACGGCGTCACCTACCATCGGAAGCCTTTTAAGCTCGCTCCCGGCTGGCTTCTCATGCATGGTGACGAAGGGTCACTCAGCCAGAATCCGGGTGTTACCGCACTCAATCTTGCGAAAAAGTCCTTTAAGTCGGTGGTCTGTGGTCACACCCACAGACTGGGCCTCACGCACGCGCATGGAACGTATTCGGGACTGGTTCAGTCCCACCTTTGGGGGCTTGAGGTAGGCCACTTAATGGACATGCGTCAAGCTACCTACCTGAAAGGTGGCATGGGGCATTGGCAACCCGGCATAGGGATGCTCATCGTTGACGGTAAAGATGTGATCCCTATGCCGTTGCCCTACATCAACGGGAAAATCTATTTTGATGGGAAGGTTTACCGTGGTTGAGCCGGTGCTCGTACCACGGTACGTAGTGCAGAACAAAGCTGAACTTGTCTGCCGCAAGTACCGGAGGTACATAGAATTCGAGGATGTGGAACAAATCGGGGAGCTGTGGATGCTGGAGCATCCGGAGAAACTCACAGAGTACATGGAGATGGAAGAGCCTCGCCTCGCGGCGTGGCGACTCGGGCAGGACCTATGGCGGGCTATGGAACGGTACGCCCGGAAAGAACGAGCCCACGCTGTTGGTTACAAATCAGAAGATGAAGAGTTCTACACTGAGGGGATGATCAAACTCATCCTTCCCAGGGTCCTCAATGGTGTTATCGAACCTGATGTGAGGGCACGTGAGGAGATTAAGGCACCGAAGGACCCAGCTGAGGGCGGGGATTACCTAGCTAGCTACCTGGATGTGCAGCGTGCGTGGCGGTTGGCGTCGTTGGCGGCAATGGAAAGAGGTGTCCTGGAGTACACGTACATTCATGGTCTCTCACAGGAGGCCATAGGATCGGTTCTGGGGCTCTCGCAGCCCACCGTGTCACGAGCGTACGACAGGGGCATTCGGAAGCTTCAGAGGTACCTTGGAGGGGCTAAGCCGGGTGATTGCCCATACTCGTGTGAGTGCCATGAAGGGAAACTCAGGGTTCGCCCCGGTACGCGGGGCAACGACAGTGGGAAACATCAACTCATAGGATGATGATGAAGAACATTACGGTGGACAAGGCTCAGTTGCTGGCACAGGTTCGGGAGAACCTCGACATGCATGTCCGGGAATACAGCGAAGCTGTTGTCGGTTGGCGGCAGGCTGTTTTCGATAAACTGTCTGAGCTCACACAGCTCCACGGGGCAGGCGAGAGCATCAACCTGTACCTGGGTTCGGAATTCAGTAAACCGCAGTCGTATGCGAAGTCGTACATGCGGGCTATTGAAATGCTGAAGTGGGACACCAGTTCCACTGTGACGTTGGATGAGAAAACATTCCAGCAGTTAGTGCAGGACGACTGGGAATGGTCAAGCCAATTCAAGTATTCCAGTTCCCAATACATGTCTTCTGCTTCCGCCGATGATGACGACAATTTTTAGGTGAAACACAGAGAGCCCCCACCGGATGGTGGGGGCTCTCTTCTTGTTTACGGATGCTCCGTCATTTCTCGCATACCCCCACTAGCACGATCGTGGTGAGAATACCCAGGACCATCAGCAGGCAACCAAGATTGTCACCAATCTCAGTCTTCCCATGATCGCACCCGTTCAGTTTGCAGGCGTGACCGTAATAGTTCTGATCCTTCCCTGGATCAGAACCGAACAGGACCTTGATGATAGCCCACAGGTCCTTAATCATTGTTGTCTGCCCATCGGGCGGACTGCCAGTCTTCGCTGATTCGCGGAGCAGCTCTTCGAGGGTTACCGTCCTGGTCCGTGTCGCAGCGTGCCTCCCGTCCTTCATAGTCGGCGCTCCTCTCCTTCATAATCGTTGCGCTGGCTTCGATGAATCGGGGATCCCCGGGCTGCCTGAAATGGAACCGGCACCCACACTCAGCCAACGCACATTTGAAATACAGGCACGTCTCGTTGGTGGTCCCCTCCGGGCATGGTGTCCACCATGGTTCATGCGGGCACGGATCCATACTGGTCTTAAGGAAATTCCGGAACCCGAATTCTGGGGTTTCGTCGATTCCCTCTAACCAGGGTGTTGCTTTTACCGCATGGTAGAACGTTTCCTCAGTCCGCTTACGCGGGCGCCGTTTGAAAAGGTCAATGATCGCCATCGTCTTACCCCAATCCGATGCTCTTGTAGTATTTCGCCCAGAACAGCAAGTATTCTTTCATCGTGCAGTCCTCGAACGTTAAAGGGGCCCCGTCGGGGCCCCTTACTACCATCTGTATTACCTCTAGCGCTGCTTGTACCTTCTGCTGCGCGGCAGCGGCACGTTGCTGCGCATCATCGATTTCCTTCTGTACTCTGGCCCGGTCCTCGTCCTTACTTGACCCCTTGACTAGCACCGTGATGATAGTTTTTGTTCCCAGGTCCAGCACTACTCCGGCTTCGCGTCCCCAATGGATGATCCCGTCTCGTCCCTTAATATCAGGCAGAGTATAAGCGGGATGGAGGACCGCCTCTTTAACCATCTCGAGAGTTATCTTCCGGTCTTCCATTTGAGACACTGCATGATTCGAGAAACCAAACTCGCCAACCTTGAAGCGCGCATTTCTCAGAAGAGGGGCTGTGGTCATGCTGACACATCCTGGTCTAATAGTTCATGGACAATACGAGTGGCGGCACCGACAAGAAAAACAACAACAAGGGCTTTTATTATCGGTGAGTATTCCCCGGACATTTGCATAGCGGTTGCTTTCAGGCAACCAGCTAACCAGTTCAGCGACCACCACCGGAACGCGGTTTCCCGGCTGATCCGCCGCGTGTATTCGAGGATGATCACCACCGGTAGAGTGGTGAGAATAAACATGGTGGTGGCAGCTACAATGAACTCGTTCATGCGTCTAGCTCCTGAGCTAGTTCGGTCCAATACTGTTTCGCGGCGTCCCATTGTGTTGACGGCCAATGCTCCGTGATAGCCATGCTGATTTGCATGGCCCGATTGTTTCTTCCATTTCCGAAAACCAACTTTTCCTGGAAGTCAATCCCCAGCAACAGGAAGTCACCTGTTTTGACTTGTTCATCTAGGTCCAGTTGGACCTGTGCGAGTGCCGCCCATTTGGGAATGTCATGCTCCTCGGGGCAGTCGCACAGATTTTTGATGTGTTCCAGCGCGGTCCCCGCTAGGTTCCGGTGGTCCAGGATCTGAAACGGGTCACCCTCCGTTATCCTCGAAATGAACACATCCATGTCCGAATGGTTGTCGTTGCCACATCCAGTGCACACGCTGTCTCTCCTCTGTAAGGGCGCGATGTACCACAGTGGCAACCATGGTACATCGCGCCAGGTAACGGTGTCTATCTCTCCGTTAACACACAATTACACCGGTTGGTGTAATCCGGTTTACCGAACTGCGGGAACACTGTGCCGACCAGGCACCCACGGTCGAACCTCTTCGGCCAGTTATGAGCGAGCTTAGGATGCCCGCACAGGGCACAGATCTGCGATGGCAGAGGTGGGGTCGCATCCAGGTCCAAAAGGGCCGGAGCGTGCAACCTCGCGACGAACACACCACTGCCGAGAGTCCTTGCCCAACCGTTCGCCAGCCTGACAGCAGTCGACTTGTGGTAAACGGGCCCAAACGGGGAAGTGATGGAATCACCGAACTTGATACCAACACCCCATGAGTCCCGCTTCGTGAGGAAACCCTCCACCGTGGTTGCGACCGTTTTCAAATAGGCGTCCTCGTCAGCGAATTCCTGACCAATGAGTTCGCGGAGGGTCTCCAGTTCACCCTTGTGAAGGATCATCGCGCGGGCAGTGCTCTGATCAGATCACCAAGTTCCCGACGATCGATGATCAACCGGTCCGAGATGTAATGAAGAGGAACCCATGGTGGGTTAACCCCACCATGATGCCGGTACCGGGGAGGCAGCAACCAGTTACGTCGCTGTCTCGCCGACGGATTCACGGTGGGAGTCCGTTGGTTCAGTTTCCCCCAGTTCATGATCCGCCTAGGGAGGATCCCTGTCTCACCATCGTATTCTTTGAACAGCAAGTCCCCGGCTGTATCCTCGTCCGGGCCTCCTGGTGTCCATAACAAGCCAGCACTTCTGATATTTGGGTCGGGAATCACGCCCTCGCTGACTCCCAGCTCACAGAGGAGCCCCAGCGGGCAATAACGGAATACTCCGTCAATCCTCGCGGAGAGGAAACCCTTACCCAACGGGTAAAAATCATCCTCAACAATGTCAGCCCATGAATCACGGACAGCCTTGTCCATGGGCTCATGTTTAATCACGGTAGCCTCCTCGTATGTGCACTGGCATGTTTAGAGCCGCGCGGACCGCGTCCCCTTGACTGGTGGGATCAACCAGGACACCGGCGATAACCCCTCTAGCGGCTGGCTCCTCGACATGAACATTTATGGTCCCTAAAAGGACCTGGCATTGTTCGAGTACCTCACAACTGCGGCACGCTTCAGCGGCCACAGCAACCCGTTTAGCATAATGCGTATTAGCGGCACGCCTAATCAGACGCGGTCTCCCGCGTTCCGTGTTCCCTTCCTGATGAGTGCGTGTACCAAAAAGGTCAGGGTTTTCCATGCACGGGGTAACATATGGGATAGGTTTAAGATGTCGTACTCTGAAAATTTCAGCGTTCGCTTGAGTGAACGCTGAGTGTATCTCCCAGGAACCAGACCCACTAACGTAAGCTGTCCTTCCCGGGGCCGAGAGGACCAGACGGCCCGGAATCATTTTCACTTATCACCCTTTTCCTGGTTATCACGCGTGTCTGCATGATAGGAAACAATCCCTACCCTCCCCTCTCATCAGGGTAGGGATTGCAACCTAACGCCCAGACAGGAGTTCGCGGTTCTTAGCGGACGCCAGCGGGTACTCTCTCCCATCTGGTACGAACTCACCGGAATCACGGGCATCCCGGTACATCTCAGCCAACACTTCGGGGATGTTCGCTGGGTGGAACTTCACCCCTACGGTCTTGGCGAAGGGTCCGATCCCAGGGTAGACCACCCACCGACCGGACCGGTTAAACAACCCATACTGGTGGTCGGGGTTTTCCTGTGGTCCCTCCTCGAACCGTACTTGTGCCCGCTCTATAGCGGCCTGCCCTTTTGAGGGGACGGCCACGACGGGGGATTGTTCTTCCTCAACAGCATCAAACCACGGGTTCATGACAGCCCTTAATGCGTCGTAGTTCTCATCTCCTAAATCGAACTTCTGGGTTCGCCCGTCGAAAGCAAGCAGCACACGGTGGTGTGTTGCTTCCACTAGTTCGCCCCTGGCGAACGCAATATCATCGACGGTACGTGAAACCTTAGCCATGGGGTGGGTCCTCCAGTGTGTAGTGGTCAAACAGTTGCTTCGCGAGCTGCCAAGCCTTAGCGACGGCCCACAACGCGACTATGACAACCGCAATGGGGGGAACCGTGAAAAGGAAAAACAGCATAACGATAATGGCGAATATTTCCATTATCCGCTCCTCATTTTTTTCCGAATGTAATAGGTTGCTTCCTCGTAGAGGAAGGCTAAAAACATGACTCCGAGAAGCAACCAGCGGAGGACGGTACCGATGACAGCGATCACCAAAGGTATACCGAGAACGATAACAATAAAACCGACGAAGAACCCTAGAATGGGGTTCATGCTTTCGCACGGGTCCGCTGGCGTGGGGTACGGACCCGCTTCGGTGCTGGGGGTTCCTCGGGCAGGTGAATGATGACTGGTGGGCGCAAATCTTTCCCACCCTCGGCGACAATCCAATCCATATCAGCCTCGGTCAGAGTGTCCTGCCTGGCATACATTTCCTGGATCCGGGATTTGATCCTCCCTGTGGGTGCCACAGTGAGGCCCACGAGGCGGGACCAATCCCTGATCTGCTCCAGCAGATCAGCATGCGCCTTCTTCTCTTCAGGAGTCATCTGAGATGACCCCTTCTTCGCGGGCCGGATCGCTGCGGACAGTGCCGTCCTCGATTTCTCAATAAACGGTATGAGAACAGCAGCGAAAGCAGCACGGTTGTTCTCCGACAGGTCAATCTCGTACGCTTTACCAGCGAAAGCGAACGACACCGTTCCGGCCGCGTCAGTGCCGTCGATGTCGTCGATCAACTGAATCTGGCGTCTCTGTACCATTTTCTAGCTCCCTGTGGTAGTCGGCTGGGTCAAGTCCCTGGATGGTAACCCGTGGGGCACGGCGTGTGACCCACCCATACGGGGGAGCCACCACCGAACCCTACGGGGGATCTTCGAGGGTTTCGTAGTCCTCTGGTGTGGCACGCCTGCTACCAGGCGGCAACTCTGGTACCGGATTTTCGCCCACCACGGGCCAACCAGGTCCGTCCTTAACCAGTGCAAGGGGCGGATTCAGCGCCCGTGCTGCGGCCTGGTCACCAGCATTCGCGCGGCGCGTCAACCGCGCATACGTGTGAGCGCCACGGGCGCGACCATTAGCCGGTTGGATCGGCTCGGCCGGATGGTAATTCTTCGGGCGTGGCCCCCCATAGTACAACCACATGCCCATCTGATAAATACCATCAGCGAATTCCTCGCCTCTATCAGTATCCATCCTAACTTCAGACATGAGTTGTTCTATTTCTTCATTAGTGCGGCGAGTAAACACTAATCACCCCTCTTGAAAAACTTGACCAGGACGCGGATAGCTTTACGCATGAGAAGCCATGCGCCACCGTAAACGATGATACCGATGATGATGGTCAGTAGACCATCGATGAGGAATGCCATTAGTCGGTCGTGCCCCTTTCAGTGGTTGGTTTCATTGCTCTGCGCAACGACGGAAACGCTCACACTTTCGGGTGAGCGCAACCGACATCATTCAACAGATCATCCTACCTGCCTGACATCCACGCTAGAGATATGCGCACCGGGGCAACTTGCCCGCATGATCAGGAGCGCTCTTTCGTTAGACATCTCGGCACTAGTAATAGTGCTGGAGTTGTTGTGTGTCGGACAATCCACATCAACATGTGCCGAGAACGGCCTTTCGATCCGCGTCTGATCGAGTATTACCTTCGGATCGAAGCCTGCCACTTGTTCAGTGGTTGGCAGCCGGTCAAAAAATGCGCTGATTCGTACGACTCCCATCGCCATTACTTACCCTTCCTCTCCTGTTGCTTCGGCAATGATACGTGCCTGATCAGCCCGAAACGGAGGGTTGCGCACGTCCCGCAACGTCTCCAGCTCCACCAAAAGCTCTTGAACCGCCGTCTTCAGTGCCTCATCCCCACGATAGCGGTAGAACCCTGCAAGAGCCCGAATAGACTGCGGTGAACACTCGTCCGCCAGGGCACCCATACGGGCCTTACGGGCCCGCTCAGCAGCATCCAACGCCGCTGTAGCCGCTGTGATCCGATCCCAAGCGGTCCGCTTGTTGTAACACCCATGCAACGACAGACCATCAGGTGCTTCCCGTTGACCTTCCGCGTTAAGGAACATCACCTTGACAGTGCTTCCCATGTCCGCTGCCTCCCATCCGAGTAAGACACCTTCTGGAATGATGCCCGCTGCCCTAGCGGCACGCTGAAAACCAGCAATAGCATTGCTGACATCCTGCGACGTAATATGTTTACCCATCCCTACACTCTCCCCTTTTTACTTGTTGAGTCCTGATTAACTCCGGCAAAGCAGAACAACTAATAAAAGTTGTTCTGCTTCACTGCAAACAATCAGAGCTTGAACGCCGATGTTTCCGTGACAATCCGATCCGACCGGCGGATAGCCGGACGCCTACCCTCCAATGCTAGGGCACGCAACTGGTTGTAATAGTCGTCCGCCTGTTCCAGTTCACCATCGGCCAGAGCAACCAGGAATAGGCGGAGTAACCGGTCCGGGGTCATGCGCAGTCACAATCAGCGGCGTCACGATCGCAGCAGGGGACCTTGACCGGACCGAACACCTGTTCCGCTTCATCGACAGGCTTCAGTAACTCCTGAATTTCCGCCATGTTCGCGTTCAACGCGTACGCACCTTCGAGGTGATCCGCTGACATATCAATCGGCAAACCTGCCTCGTACCGCCGGTAATACGTCTTGTAACCCTCCCATACACGGGTGGGGTACCGTTCGGTCAACTCAGCAATCAGAGCGGCGAAACCCTGAGCGTGCATCACGCTCTGATTCACTAACGGATTCGCTTCTTGCGCGCCGAACATGTAAAACATGGCACGGTCGTAACTCTCGGATCCGAGAGACGCCCACGCATGATAAAGGCGCGGTGAGTACTTGACCATAATATTTCTCCCCTTTTTAATTCGTGGTTGATCGTCAATCCGGTTGATCGACTTAAGCCAACGTTCCGGGCCCTGAAGCCCGGAAGATGACTTGAACCGGTCAACCCCTGTGAGCCGTTCTACGGCTCGAACACAGCCACCGTGTAGCACTGCCCTAGGTGAGTGTCCGTTGGACCGTCCACGTGGACGCTACCCACGTCCCTAGGGTCACCATGCATGAACGTGTGAGCGTCAACGTAGCGGGCATCAACCGCTTCCTTATCATGGTCAAGGTCGTATTCCCCCGTCCAATCCGAGTCAAGCTCACCCACAAGATACGCCCAAGCCTCGGGGATGGTATCGAACACTGGCGGGTCATCATCCATCGGCAAATACCCGGGCTGATTGACGGTCGCAAGATATTGGGTCATGACTCTTTTCTCCTCTATCAGGAATTGTTGCTTGGGTGCCAATCCCAGACCCGAACAGTCCGGGTCTCGGTTGTCCGCTCACGCGATAACCCGCCCGATGGCGTGATATCACGCACCCATGTCATTGTCTCATTGGTTGATCGCAGCTCAGAGAATGACGTGTGAATCGTGCCCGGACCATGCCCCGACCACGGATGCCCCTCGCGTCCACCGAACATGATCCGACCCCCGTAAGGGTGAGCATCGGGAATCATGTCGATGAATCCCAGTGAACCAACAGGCGCTGAATGATTGGCCCACCCCCATGGGGACGCGATACGCACGACGTCACCAGCAACCGGTAGTGGCGTGTGTGTTCCGTCCGGTTCATAGAGTCCGACACGCTCACCCTTGAGGTAGTGCTCAAGGTGCCATTCAATCGTGCTCGCGGCCATGCCGGATGGGGCATTGCTTGACTTGATAAACTCTTCTGCTACCTCTCTCCGTTCCTCGGGCAGAGACAAGTCGTATCCGCGACTGGTACCGAACTCAGCAACAATCTTCGGGTGATACCTCATGACTTTTTCCCCTTCATTCTCTGGCTTGACTAGCCAGGCCATTACGCCGAACGTCTCATTTCCGTCTGTTACTATCCACATTTCACCCGCTAGGGTCTGGTGGCCGGTACTTACAACGTCATAGACGTTGCCACATGACCGAACTTTCATAATTCTTTTGCCTTATCGCTTGTAGGGCTTGACCGAGTACACGCGTGCCGACGTGTCGGCATCATCGACAAGCACACGGTCCGTTGTCCGCTCATCCGCCGGTAGGTACTCCGTCCACAAGTACCGGTAACCCGCGTACCGGTCAGTGTCATGTAGCACACCTTCGATTACCTGTGCCAGAGCTAAACGTGTTTCCCTGTCGGCCGGACAATTGGCCCGTGACGCCGCGATCATCCTGTTAACCCTGTCAACAAGATCAGACACCTGCACATTCTTAAGCATAACCTTTCCTTCCTTTCCCCTGATAAATAGAGTGACCTGTTCACTCTCCAAACCACACACATTGTGTGTGGCAAGGGCAACGAACAACGTCAACGCCACCACGTGTAAGCGTGGCGTGTCCCGTGCAACCGGTTACCGCACCCATCACACGATGACTGCGAGAACTCACGTTCCTCACAGTCACAATCGAACGCCTCAGCGTTCTCATCAAAACCCTCATGCTCCGGATTCTTCTCACACTCATGATTCTCCATGAACCTGCCGTGAGTAACATCGATTCCTTTCATGCGCGACCACAGACCATCGGCCGCACGCTCATTCGCGCTGTGATCTTCACAGCACTCACCGTTCTCCCGAGAGAGCATGCAACAATCACATACCCATATTTCTCCCTGCGGTTGAGTACGCTTAACAAGGTTCACTCTCATCACACTTTCCCCTTAATGCTCGCATCATGAATCAGAGTCACCGCAGAATGCAACGACTCACGCTTACCAGTAGCAATCCCACGGTAAAAACCACGGGTAAAAGATCCACGCAACGTGTCCGTTGCGTACATGCCTAATCCGGCCCACAGGACACCATGACAGACTTCCTCGCTGATGCGTCCATCGGCCATAGCGCGGCCGATGAACTCACCAGCATACGAGGCTTGTAGATTAGCGGGCGGAGGACCCGCCATCACGTAGTCAACCGCCAAGCAACAGCCCAGCCATCGGGGCCCTCCTCGCAGGACTCATCACATTCCTCATTGCACGAATGGTGGGACTCTATGACCACGTAATACCCGGGAGTCTCGAGTATTTCATCGGCCAACCTGCCACCGACGAACTCTGAATCATGCATGATGTGCCCACCACCCATCTGGAATGACTCACCCATCAGAGTCCACGGAACCGCGCCGAGGTAATTCGCTAGTTCGCCATCGTTCAACTCTGGCACCCACATATCAGAATGGAGAGTGCCGTTAGCTAGTCTCCATTCTGTAAGGTCATCGCTCACGCTTCCGTCAGCGTGAACCTCAATAATGTGATCCCATTCCATGATGTCATGCAGAGTGCGAACACCCGAACCCCCCACAAGGAACGCACGATCACCATAATGATCATGCCCTGGCATTCTCGTATATTTAGACATTACCTTTCCCCTTCCTACGGTGAACCATTCACCATTACCGTGCACCCCGTACCCTTAGAGGGTACGCAATGCACGATAAAAGAGACACGTTCACAAGCCGCTACACGCGTCATAGATGACGAATACCAGAATCGCTATCATGATCCATGTCATCGGACACTCTCCCCACACGCTGGCTTCACACTGTACCCACACTCACACGCCGCCACATTAAAACCAGTCAACGGGCCAGACACATAACCAACACCAACCGGTGAATCCGTGTCACACTCCTTACACAAATAACCCGTGACATTATGAGCGAAGAAATGATCATCCTCCCGCATCTGTTCCATGACATAAGCAATGGACTCACCCGACTCGATCACGGATCGGATGATCTGATCAGCATGAACCGGCCCATACAAGTGGCCGAGAACCGATTTCTCGGCCTGTTCGATGTGGTGGTACACCGTACCGGGCATCGGCCCGGAATCGTGCACGTTCACCATGTCGCGCATGACATCCAACGTGTTCGCTAACGTCCACATTTCCTTGAACGTCATCTTGTAGTCCGGGCGGAAACGTTGCTCGTTATACGTAACGAGCGCTTCCGTATAACTACTAGACATGTTCTCTCCCCTGGTTGGGTCACCCTGGTTGAGTAACTCATTGACTCCGCACTCATAAGGAATGCAGAGCAATCAACCACTCATCCGTAAACGATCCTGCCGTAAACAACCAGTTGAATCAGCGAATCCATAGCAACAGCGTCCGGATCATCATCCTTGAAAGCCTCATAATTGCGTGAGCCTCTCTGAATCTCCGTCTTACCCATCATGACTTTAGTAACCATGCTCCGCACAGCACCACGGGTGAAACGGAACAACCTGCGGTCCTCCTCATCCTCGGACACACCGTCATACATGAAGACCGTGTAATTCCCATCGGATATCCCGATATACGTGGCGTACCACTCCCATTGATCGGCACCAGAACCAGTCACATGGTCATCGGTCTCTTCATCGGTCCAACGACAGATAGCCATCAGCTCTCCCCTAACTCTCGTCATCGTGAACACAGTCAAGGACAGTAATAAACCGCCCCTCACGCTCCGTTTCCTCATCCGAGCACTTGAGGCAATAAGCATTCACATTGCCCATTGTGTAACCATGTCCTCTAAATTCAGCATCAGGACTGATCATGATCTCTCCCCTTAATACTTGAGTTGCCTGGCCAGTGCCTCACGGATGTCAGACTCACTCACACCCATACTGCGGAGGATCTGCTCCGCAAGCATCACCGAAAGATCAATGTCTTTCGCCGTTCCCACTTCGCACAACTCGACAACATTGACTGTGATCAGTTTCTTCTGTTGCTTAGTGAGATACATGCTCTCTCCCCTTGATTGACTAACAGTGGACTGCGCAACTGATCAGCATGAGGACTTACATGGTCGTCGCCTGAGTGCATCGTGATACTGCACGTCTCTGATTCAGCCTCACAGACAGCCGTTAGGCTGTAGGGAGACTCTTGCCGGTAAGCGCGCCTTACGCCGCTTCACCTAAGCGCGTGTCGGGGGACTGGTCACCATGTGACTCTGCCTCTCACCGGTAAACCACCGTGCCCCGCTCAATGCGGGATGGCAGTCAACCGGGTGACTCTCGCGTCTTAGCCGGTCCATTCAGTTATGAAGCATCAAGTTCAGTGCTACGGCTTACGTAGCTTCGATCCAGCTAGCTACGGCGCATCGAACGGTGGAACACCCCTGATCCTACCCCCACCAGCAACCCTGATCATCGGGTAAACACCCGATAACAAGTCATACAATCACCCCATTGACAACACAGCGGTAGCTGTGATTAGTCCACACACAGTCACCAACACAAGATCAACAACAACAGAAAGTAACCTAAATTCACTACAATGATTAGTACAATAATCGTCTCACCATGTGAGACTGCCAGCATCAGACAGCACGCGTCAGCGTCCCAGCACTGTGCTTGCCGACCACAACCAGGCAAGCACCATCCAAGGGCGCCACAAGCGCCAGAGACAAGTAGACAGGCAACCACCCAGTTGCCTGCAATGACCCATGATTTCAATCACCCCAATAAGACATCAGAACAAACTAGAACACGTTCTAGTTTAAAGAAAGGATAATCGACCACGGTCGATGATTAGAACAAGCGTTCAATTCATTGCATGCTGGCGCGTTGGCGCGCATTGTGGATCATGGTGGCCTGGAAGGGCCACATTAGGTGATTAGTAAGTATTACAGCGTCATCTATAATGCCGGGTCAGGGCTGTACTGTATACGCGGCATACGCGCGTATATGGTGTATTACTGTGTAGTATGTTTATGGTGTACACAGCTGTGACCAGCATGGTTGTGTTTCCCAACTGTCCTCGTGGTTTGGGTGATTCCTAAAGGATCATGAGGGTTTATTAGTTGTCCTACGCTAAGTGTCCGGTTTGACCCGGGGATGCCTTATCGCCCCCCCTCTCCCCCCTCTACAATCATCAAAAATTTATCCTCCCGGTTTATTTTCATGATCATCTATGCAGGTGGGGTGGAAAAACTTTGAGGTTTTTCCTTGTATCAGTGCAGGTCAGAGGCTGTGTGACGGAGGTCACACAGTGGTGGTTGAATATTTGGTGTTTTTTTGTGCAGCTATATATATGAGACCTTTTGCAAAAAGGTCGATGAGAGAAGGCAACGCCTCAGGGCGTTGCCTGATCGTCCGCGATAGCGGACTCTGGCACACCCCAAGGTGTGCCCTTACTAGTGTGAGGGCCGATCCTGACGGATCGGCTTAATTATGGTTAGGGGAGCACTGGTGGTGCTCCCAGATTCATTCACCGCTGCTAAGCGGTTCAGCGTCAGCCGAAGCGGAACCCGGATGGGTTCCGGATACTTATACGCGCGTAAGAAACTTTTGAGGCCGTGAGCCTCCCATGGAGGCTCCCCTTGGCAGACTTGGATACGTATTCTAGTACGATCACCGCGAACGCTCAATCGTTCGTGGTTGATACTATTTCGTGCACTGGCGCGTATGTGACAACGTTTGGTACGCATGCTGGTGTGGTTGTTGCTTTTGAGGGTACGAACGATGGTGGTACCACGTGGTACGCGTTGAGCGCATTCACGATTAGTGCGGCTGGTGTGCCTGCGGGTACGGCGACCCTGTCTACGAATGGGTCGGCACAGTTTTATGTGATTGTTGGTTTGGCGAAGCAGATGCGGGTTAGGTCGACGGCGTATACGTCGGGGACTGTGCAGTTGTCGGTGATGCCGGTTGAGGAAGCTGATCCGATGTTGTTGACGTCGGCGTCGACGTCGGCGTCTGCGGCGTTGCAGGATACGTTGACGAATCCGACGACGTCTCAAATTGGTGCGGACCAGATGTTGTATAACGGGACGTCGTGGGATCGTGCCCGGAGCAATGTTTCTTCTCAGCAGGTGGAGGCGTCCGCTGCGCGGACGACTACCGCTAACGGTACAACGAACAATAACTATAACTGGCGTGGCGGTAATTTTCTTGTGAATGTGACGGCGGCGTCGGGTACGACTCCGACGTTGGTTGTTCGTTTGCAGTACACGATTAACGGTACTGATTACCATGATTTAGATGCGACTAATGCTGTGACTGGGTCGATTACGACGACCGGTCAGCATATTCTGCGCGTGTATCCGGGGTTGACGGCGGCTGCGCCGACTGGTGGTTTGTCGGTGGCTAGTACGGTGTTGCCTCGCTTGTATCGGCCTGCTTGGGTCATTGGTGGGACTACACCGAGTTTCACTTTTTCTATTACTGCAACGTATTCTCTTTAAGGATTTCATTCATGGCTGATAACGCGTATAACACTCCAACTCCTGGTCCTTTGGGTGAGAAGCCGTTTGGTGCTGATTGGGATGCTGCGGTTACTACGCAGCCTTTCATTTTGGTGTCTGAGGCTGGTGTGATCAACACTATTTGGGTTGATGCTACTGGTGATCTTCGGATTAAGCAGACGACGGCTCCGACGTCGGGCACCGATGGTACTGTGATTGGTACTCAGGCGTAATGGCTAATCCGGCGGGGATCAGCCGGAAGCTTGAGGCGCAGGAAGTTGTTCTCCGGGAAATCAGTCTGGGGAAAACTGTTGCTGAGGCGTGTGAGACTGCCGGTAGGTCCGTAAAGAGTTATGAGAACTGGCGGTCTGAGGACCCTGCCTTCGCTGGCAGGGTTGATGAGGCCCGGTCTAACCGGAACTTCATGAAGAAGACTGGTGTGTCGAAAGACAATGTTCGGATGTCTTTCGAGGAGTGGCGTTTTAAGTTTTTGGGTCGTGAGACGTATCCGCATCAGCGGATGTGGATTGATATTATTGAGGGTCGGGAGCCGACGGATTTGCATCCGTCGATGGTGTATGAACCGGCCAGACCGAACCGGTTGCTGATTAACACTCCTCCGTTCCATGCTAAGTCCACGATTATTACGCAGGAGTATGTTGCGTACCGTATTTGTATGAAGGCCACGGTACGTGTATGTATCGTTTCTAAAACACAGCAGAAGGCCAAAAAATTTTTATATAGCGTGAAAAAGATGCTGACGTCTCGCCAGTATGCTCCGATGCAGGCGGCGTATGCACCGCCTGATGGTTTCAGGCATCCGGATTTCCCGTGGACTGCTACCATGATTTACGTTGATAACCCTGAGGGGTCCGAGAAGGATCCCACGGTGGAAGTCCTCGGGATCAGGGGAGACATCTATGGTGGCCGGTACGACCTGATCATCCTTGATGACTGTGTCACGAAGGAGAACTGTAGCGAGTGGGAGAAGCAACTTGACTGGATCAACCAGGAGGTTTCTTCCCGGCTCTACAAGGGCAAGCTCATCGTGGTGGGTACACGAGTCGCTAGCACGGACCTTTACAGCGAACTGCGGAATCCAGACAACTTCACGTCAGGCGTTTCCGCCTGGACGTACTTGTCGCAACCAGCGGTGCTACAGTTCGCTGATGACCCTCAGGACTGGACGACGCTGTGGCCCCGATCGAATGCCCCGCTTGATGCGGAGGACGCGGGAGAACCAGATGCAGACGGTTTGTATGCGGCTTGGGACGGACCTGCGCTCCGTGAAGTACGCGATGCTATTCGTCTCTCCACCTGGTCTCTTGTCTACATGCAACAACAGGTGGCTGACGATGCGGTATTTAATCCGGAGTGCGTACGTGCCTGCGTCAACCGTATCCGGAAACCGGGCCCGCTGATAGCTGGTGCTTTCGGTCATCTCCGTCAGGGGATGGAGGGCCAGTACATTATTGCGAGTATGGACCCGGCGATGACCGGGGAAACATTCACCCTCGTGTATGCGGTGGATAAGAACGATAAGAAGCGTAGGGTGTTGAATTGTTGGGCGAAGGCTTCGCCTACGCCCGCATATATTCGGGATATGATCCAGGCGGTCACTGAAGAGTACGGTGTTCATGAATGGGTTATTGAGCAGAACGCTTTCCAGTTGTTCCTGATTCATGATGAACGTATTCGCGCGTATTGTAATTCGCGTGGGGTGAAGATCACCCCACACTACACCAGTAGGAATAAGATTGACCCTGATTTTGGGGTTGCGTCTGTGGCCCCGTTGTTCGGGTCCTTGAAGGTACGCGATGACGGGCGCAGGACAGGTCTTGACCATAATGGGGATAACTTCATTGAGCTCCCTTTGAACAACAATGAGGGTATCAAAGCCCTCATTGACCAGTTGATTACCTGGGAACCAGGGAAGCTGGGGAAGAATTTGAAGCAGGACGGCCCTATGGCTCTGTGGTTCGCGGAACTTCGCGCAAGAGCCATACTGGGAGACGGCCGTCCGAAGCGTCTTCACTTTGTGGAGAATCCCTATCTAAGTCGTGGGGATCGGAAGCAGCAGGTGGTTGTTCCTGCTGGGTCGTTCCGGACGGTTCTGACTCTGTAGGCCCGTCCCATGAACCGGTTACTCTTACCGTTGCGCACCAGGATTCGCTGTTCCTGGTGCCGAATGCTTTCGGCCGGTGAAAGCAGAACGGCCATTGGGCTAGTCTCCCGCACGTCCGGCAGACGTCGATGAGCCAGGTTTGTTTCATTCGGTCACACTTTCCCAGATGCTTTGATCCATAACATAAGAGGATACCAGATGTACGATGCCCACGATTTGGGTGATATCCCCGCAAGGGTAGACGCCCTGAGGGCTCGCTACACGCTGTCTGATAGCAGGGCTGCGGAGATCCAAGCGGTCCGCCGTGGTGACTTTGAGGCGATTGCCCCGGACCTTTTCAGTGACCAGTTTAAACGCCCTGTTGTGGCGAATATGATTGACACAGCAGCGAGGGATATGGCTGCAATGCTGGCACCCTTGCCAGCATTCAACTGCTCCTCAAGTAGCATGTTGTCTGAGCGGGCCAGGAACTTCGCTGACAAGCGAACGAAGATCGCTAGGGATTATGTGTCGTCGTCTGAGGTTGAGTTGCAGATGGCGGATCGTGGCGCCGACAACTACAACAGTTATGGCATGCTGGTTGGGTGTGTTGAACCCGACTTTGAGAACAAAACACCCTATATTCGGATCGAATCCAGTGTGGGTGCGTACCCGGTATGGAATGACCGGGGTGAGACGGTAGAGTTCGCTCGTGTCTACTACCGAGACTGGTTCTCCATCGAAGCCGACTACCCCCACCTTGCCAGTCTTAAGTCCAAGTACCCTATGGGCGTGCATTCCAACGAACAGGTGGAATGCGTCAAATACGTCAGCGCTAAACGATGCCTCACATATCTTCCTAGGATGGGAAACTGTCCTCTTGAGGACTTCCCAAACCCTATGGGAAAATGTTACTACTACGTCGCTAAGCGACCCAACGCTGAAGAGGGCGGTATCAAGGGCGCTTATGATGATGTCGTCTGGATTCAGCTTGCGCGCCACCGTATTCAAATGCTTCTCATGGAAGGTATTGATAAGAGCGTTCGCGCTCCAATCATCGTCCCCCCTGACGTGGATGATGTTTCCCTCGGACCTGATGGGATCATTCACACTGCGGGCGGTGCCGCGAGCGTTGGGCGCGCACGGCTCGAAATGCCAGCACAAGCATTCGGGGCTGTTGAGCAGCTAAAGGCTGAGGTGCAGGTGGGCTCGATGAGCCCTGAAGCACGCTCAGGTAGTAGTGACGCAAGCCAGATCACCGGTCGTGGTTTGCAGGAACTCGCAGCTGGTTTCTCTTCGCAGATCAGTGTTGCCCAAACGGTGTTCAAGGCATGGTTTAAGAAGATCATCGCTGGTTGTTTCGAGATGGACGAGAAACTATTCCCGTCCAAGAGTAAGGAAATCCGGGGGAACGATGCCGGTGTCCCTTATTCGATTACCTATTCTCCGGCGAAGGATATCAATGGTGATCACTCCATTGATATCACGTATGGTTTCGCTGCTGGTCTTGACCCTAACCGGGCTTTGGTGTTCCTACTCCAGGCTGATGGTGCGGGGCTGGTGTCCAAAGACTACGTGCGGCGTTCACTCCCCGTAGACCTGAACGCCGTTGAGGAAGAGAAGAAGATTGTTGTTGAGCAATCACGGCAATCTATTATTCTTGCGTTCTCTGCGCTAGCGCAGAGCATACCACAAATGGCTGCGTCGGGTATGGACCCGACTGTGGTGATCTCACAGCAAGCTAAATTCATTATGCTTCTACAAAAGGGTAAAACAGTGGAGGAGGCTGCGACGGAAGCGTTAGCTCCACCTGAACCGCCTCCTGGTGCACCGGTTGATGAAGCTGGTGCCGCTGCTCCTGGTGCACCGGGAGGTGCCCCGGCTGGTTTTGAATCTAGTGGGTTGCCTGCTGGTCTGGAGATGGGTGCAGCTACGGAGGGCCCTCAGGGCCGCCCTGACCTATCTCAAATGTTCGCCGGTCTTAGCGCTAGCGGTGCTCCCCAATTGTCCGGCGGCGTGAGCCGTCAGGCTCCCGTTGTGAATGGATAAATGATGGCTAGTGGTGGCTACCGTAAACCCGCTAACCCAGCGCCCGTGAGCGGGCCTGGTAAGTACTCACGGCGTACGGATGGTCAACCGACGATGGACCTACCGAACGCACAATATGGTGAGAACGCTTCCTTTAGGGAAGCACAACAGGGAGCTTCGCTCTCTTCTGATTCTTCCGCATCGGCAGGGTCGTCCTCTGCGTCGGCTCCGTCATTTGTAGGCATGGGGGCTCCATCCCAAGAGCCGGGCACGCCGGTCACTGCTGGTGCGGACATGGGTGCCGGTCCAGGGCTTGAGGCTCTGGGCATCCGTGGGGCTGCATCAGAAGACTCTGAGTCTCTTAGAAAGTATTTGCCGACACTGATTGAGATCGCCCAACGTGATGACACGTTGCCTGGTACGAAACGTTGGCTACGAAATGTGATCGCTAACCTTAGCTGAGGGAAACATAATGTCGTTCTTTGACCGAGTAGGTGAAGCGTTTGATGAATTCACCCACTGGAAAATGAGCGATGCCCCCGGTGATATCGGTTCAGCTATTGGTGGTGCCTGGTCTTCTGCGGCTAACTGGAAAGTTGACCGGGATTCCTGGTTTCATAAACCAGCAGAGGGTATCGCGTGGGCGACATCACCTATTACTGATGCGTCAACGGACCTTGTTAAGGGTGCCGGTGAGGCCCTGAATTGGGCTTACTCGTACGGGCTTGCCCGCCCGTTGAGTACAGGCTTTCAGCAAGAGACGAATCTTTTCAATGGGCAGTTCAGTAAGCTGTCTTCCGCTGATGCGTGGAATGAAGCGTGGAACAGGTCTGAGGAAATCAGCCCTGGCCAATCTGTTGTGACCCTTGCCACGAACATTTGGGAACCTGTGGTCCAGGTTGGTCCTGACTGGATGACTGAGTCCCCGGACCCTTACGCCCCGATGTTGGCGAAGGACCGTGAGGACTTCTTCCGGAACACGTTCTGGGGAAAAATGTCCTCAGGAACAATTGATGCCCTGGGTGTTATCGCCGCTGATCCTGGTTATCTTGCGTTGAAGGTGGCGCGTAAAGCGCAGCTTGCTAAGGTCACCGTGGCCTCTGATGATATCCCTGATGTGATCGCGAAAGCGGTCAAGACGGATAACCTGAAGGGCAGTCAAGGGTTCGATTATGGTGTCCGCCCGGACACTGCACCGGTGACTGGTACTACCCGTTTGTCAGCGAAGAAAGCTGATCAGGCGCAACGCCTGTCTCAAATGTTCGACAGGATCGATAACACGCCACGGCGTGAACTTCAGTTCATGCCGGAGCTACGCGGCCATGAGGACGCGAACAGTCTGGCGGTACTTTTTACTAGGGCGAAAACGGAACACGCTGACGACGCTGTAGAGCGCCGTAAGGCGTTCGGTGACATCATTGGTACCGCGTGGGGTGACGCGGCGTCTATGGCCCGTCTGACGGCCCGCAAGGACGGGCTAGCGACTGACTTCGAGCGTCTATCGACTGCACCTCCACAGAATCTGTGGATGTGGCGCGGGTCGGCCTGGGAACCGGATACTGCTGCGAACCTTGCTGCGGAACGCGCGGTCAAGGAACAGTTGGAAACGATGAACGACCAGCTGACTCGCATGGATGATGTGATCAACTGGTCAGGGCAGGGCGCTGGCCCCACCCGTGTGGGTAGCACATTCTTTGAACGGTCGCAGCAAGCGACCGCGCTTAAAGCTATCAACGAGTCCTGGTCAACATCTGGGCTCGCTTCTGCACCAATCCGGATTGTGACCGCTCATGCGGGTACCCGCATCCCCAGTCATATCAACATCAAGGACCCCGTTGCCGGGGCCGATGACCTGGTTAATGTTCTGCGGCTGATGAGGTATACGGACGCTAAGGCGAAGCAGAAGCTGATGGACGGGTTTGTTCGTGCCAGCACAGTCGATCAGCGGATGAGTGTTGTTGATGGTGTCCGCAATCAGATCGTCGCTGACGCGGCGAGGAAATACGGGCTGACTCCTGATCAGGCTAAGAAGCTGATCGCCGCCGGGAATTACCGGATGGAAACTGTCCGAAACTCGCTGAAGAAACGCTTGTACTCAGCTGCTGGTGATGAACGGTATGTGGTCTTCGCTGATCCCGAAGACGATATCATCCACATGTTTGATAAGCCTTTCCTGAAGTCTCAACTTGAGGACTCTCATCCGATCATTGATCCACGGGAAGTGGATCACGCGGTAAAGATTGCGTCTCGTTCACGGCTCCTCGACCATGCTGGTCGTGCCGGAGAAGTTACCGCTGATAGTTTCGGTGCTCTACGGGACCTCGGTTTCGATGCCATGAATATGGCAACGAAGCTGTGGAAAACCAGTGCTCTGGCCCGTGGCGCTTACCCGTTTCGTATTCAGACGGACAGCCAGTTCAGGCAGGCTGTCCACATGGAAACAATGCAGTTCCTTGCAACCCGGTATACCGTCGTTAAGGGTGTTAAAAAGTATTTGATCAGCTCGAAAGACGGCGGGTCTGACACATGGTTCAACATGTTCAAGGAAGGCGATATTGAAAAAGGTCTCATTGACACGTTGACCCGCGACCTTGGTCATGGGTCACGCTGGAATCTGACCGCTGATGATGTGGAACCGATCGCCCGGCAAATCGTCGCCACTGGTGGTGGCCCGGCTGACCTAGCTAACGAGCTAGCTAACAGGGTCCTGACGAAGCGTCGCACAGGTGACTATAGTGCGATCCCACCGACTCATCCTGACTGGGCTGAGTCGTATCTGCGGGTTGTGAACCAACAGATTTTCAATTCGCCGATTGCTATGGCCGCGTTGGAGAACCCGAACATCCCGGATCTTCTCCGGTTGATCCGGACGGTTCCCGCGCTCCGTAAGGAATACCATGAGGTTGGGGTAAGGTTCGATAACGAAACCGAATGGTTGCGGGCAGTGATCATGAACAATGATCATTATATTCCGAACGCGAAAATGCGTCGGACTATTCTCCGTCAGGTCCCCACTGATGATATTAAAAGAGTCAATGCTGCCCTGAATGAGATCCGCACCCAGTTGAAAGCTCTTCCCAGGAAGAAAGCTGACCGGACTCCGGAACAGGAACTTGAACGTCAGCAGTTGGTTAAGTTTCGTTTCAAGATGAACGGTGTCCTGACGCGGGCTAAAGAACGCGGTGACAGCACGGTTATTAAACCGACCCGGGTTGACGCCCGGGAGCTGATGGATTTGTTCAAGGGTTCTAAGCCCAAGGTGAAGCCGATGCCGGTCCACGGTGAAGGCTTCTCCGTTATTGAACAGTCTAAGATTGTTGCCTCATACAATGGGCTCCGCAATGGGTTCTTCAAATATGCGGCTGACGTGCCGGAAACAATCATGGCGCGCAGCCCACTATTCTGGGACTCTTACCGGCAACAGATCGGGTTGGCTCTTGAACGTCTCGACGAAGATCAGATAGCGCAAATCGGTGTAGATCAGATCCGTCAGAACGCGATGCGGCAGGCCCGGAAACAGGTCGGGCAGATCCTCTTCGATTCGTCGCATAGTTCGAACATGGCATCATCGATGAAGTTCCTGAGCCCGTTCTTCTCCGCGTGGGAAGACACCATGACTAAATGGTCCAAGCTCATGTACAACAACCCTCAGTTGATTGCCCGCGTCAACCAGGGTTTGCAGGTCGCCGGTGATACCGGTTCCCTCCAGGACGAACAGGGGAACCGTATTGATGCGCGTGGGCATGTCTTCAATGAAGACGGCGAACGGATCGACGACAACCCGGACTACCGGGAGTCGTCAGGGTACATTCTGCTACCGAAGGCGTTGACAAAATATACGCCGTTGCGGCTCCTCGTCGATGAGAGTGATTCAAAGAACAAGGAAGCTAAGTCTCGTGGTGGGCGGATCAGAATCCGTAAGGATTCGATCAACAGTGTTATTCAGGGTGAACCGTGGTGGTTGCCCGGGTTCGGTCCGATGGTGGCCGTCCCCACGAACCATGTTGTTCGGGAGATGTTCCCGAAGGAAATTGATCACCCGATCCTGAAATGGATCCTCCCTTACGGGACAACCACGGAAAGTGACCTGACACAGCTTCTCCCGAAGTATGCGAAGACGTGGAAGAACGCCCTCGGGAATACCCGCCAATACAATGATAAGTATAAAGTGTATTTAGCTGAAGCTGTCATTGATGAACGTAACGGTGGGAAACCCGTTGACCTGGATAAGATCGCGAACAAGACCAGGAACTTCTTCATCCTGAAGGGGTTCGTTGACAACGTGTCCCCGGTGAGTATCAACCCGTCAGCTAAGAACCAGTTCTATCTTGACAAGGCCAGGGAGTACCGGTCGGACAAATCCCGTAAGGATTGGTCCGCTGACTTCGACAGAGATTTCCCCGGTTTCGGGGAAATGAAACTCGAACTGTCAACAAACGAAACAGGTATTCAGGCCACGGACATGGCCTGGGATGCTCAGAAACGTTTCCGGAAAATCATCAACGCTGACCCTGATAATGGGTGGCTGTACCTTGGCCCCTCGAACGCCCCTGGTGTGTTCAGTGGTGGCGTGTATGACTGGCAGGTTTCGCAGGGTTTCCGAACTCAGAAGAAACCACAGGAAGCGCTTGAGGACCTTCAGGTTGAACAGGGTTGGGACAAGTACAATAAATTCCGTGTCGCTGTGAATCTGCTTCTTGAAGAGCGGGGCCTCGTTTCGACCCAGCAGAAAGGCGCCGAAGATCTAGCGTTCGCTGTGAAGGGATACCGGCAACTTCTCGCTGAGCAGAACCCCGCGTGGGAGGAAGCTCAAGGCGCTTCCGGTGGTGGGAACCGCCCACAGGTGATGTTACGTAAAGCTGAAGAGTTCATGGAAAAGTATCCGTCAGAGCGTTCACGCCCTGACATGGTTGCTTTGCAAAAGTATGTGAACATGCGTAACGCTATTAAGGCAACGCTCGCGACCCGCGATAATAAGAGTTTACAGTATAACCCGGATCTCAAGTTCGCTTTGGATGCTTACGCTCAAATTCTGGTCAAGGACAATTTTGGTTTCGAGACCATGTATAACCGTGTTCTCGAATACGATAACCTTGAGAAAGACTTGAGCTGATGGCGTATACAGCAGATGATGCGGTTGTTGATCCGGCTGCGATGGACGCACTCCGGGATTTGGTGGGCCAATACAATGGTCCCACCGGAACACAGACCGCGAATGATGAACCAAAAGTTTGGTTTGGTTACAGTTCACACCCATCCCGGACTGATGACACACAGTCGTTGACGATGGCGAAGAACAACATTTTTACGTGGTCTCCCAGTGAACAGCAAGCATGGGTTAATAAACTGTACCGTGCTGGGCTCATTAATGACCCAAGTAATTTTGATGCTGCAATCGCCCAGTGGAGCAGTGCTGTTGATTTCGCTGCCGGGCAGTACACGTACGGTGGGAAGAAGGTCACCCCATGGGACGTCATACAAGACCGTCTGGGCCTGTCGAAACTTAACGGCAAGGGCAACGGTCCGAGGACGACGACGAGTACGTCTACGGCTGCGCAGGTCCTTTCCAATGGGGACGCTGACACGATGATCAAAGCAATGTTTCAGAACCAGTTGGGGCGTGACCCTGATAAGGGTGAACTGTCGCGTTACCGGTCGATGCTGATCAACCATGTGAGTGATAACCCAACGGTAACGAAAACAACTCAGACCGTGGATGCTAAGGGTAACTCAACGTCAAATACTACATCTTCTGGTGGGACGAGCGAGAGCGAACTCTCCGGAATGGTGTCGTCCCGGAATACCGCTGACCCCGAATGGGGTGCCTACCAGGCTGCTACCTCCTACATGGGAGCCCTGGAGGGGCTCCTCGGGGCGGGGACACCGGATCTGACAGGTGGGTAATGGCTGACACTATTATCAGTGGTGCCGGGCAGGCGCTGGGAACTAAAGCTGCTGGTGTAGACCTCGGTGATTCTGCGGCTGACCCGATGGGTTTGTTTAACGCACCAGACCTACCACTTACCACTGCAACATTCGACCAGTTCAATGGTGCTTTCAATTCCTCTGAGAATCCGTTGAACTTTTCCGGTTTCTTGAAGGACGCACCCGAGGCTGACACTGGTGGTGGGGGTGGTCGTGAGGACGTTGTTCAGTTCGCTAAAAAATTCCTCGGTATGCAGTACACGTGGGGTGGTAGCACCCCAAGTACAAGTTTCGACTGTTCAGGATTCACCAAATATGTGTTGAGTAAGTTCGGTGTCCAGCTCCCCAGGGTCAGCTACCAGCAAGCCAATTACGGGAAACGTACCTCGATTGGGAGCCTCACGGCTGGTGATTTGGTCGCGTGGGATAACAGTTCCCGTAACAACGGTGCCGACCATATTGCGTTGTATATCGGTAATGGTCGGATCATGGAATTTTATAGTCGTGGTAAACCAAGCCGTATTCGTCGGCTTGGTAAGAATGAGGGCGCCTGGGGCGTGAAGATCAATTACCCGAAGTAGGTGAATTATGCCGGACCCCGGTAAATCTGGGAGACAGCTAGCCGAGGATTACGGTTACGCCTACAGTTTCCTGAAGTCTGATAAAAGTCTTTGGGCGAAGTTCCTGGAAGCAGTCAAGGGTAATTGGACGGCGCAGAAGTTTCAGGCTGAGGTAAAAACCACAGCCTGGTATAAGAAGAACGCGGATAGTGTCCGCGCTTACCAGTATTTGAAGACCACGAACCCTGGTGAGTTCGCAGCACAGAAGATCGCCCTGAAAGCGCAGTTACAGGATAAGGCTGCGGCGTTGGGTGCCACCATATCGAGTGTCACGTTGGCCCGACTCACCGATAACGCCATGAAGTATGGGTGGAACGAATCACAGATTCAGAACACCCTTGCCGATTATGTTCGAGTCACGAATGGTGTGTACAAGGGGTCTACGGGTAACGACATTGAATCAGTACGCCAGACCGCGTACCGGAATGGTGTGAAGATCTCGAAGGCAACCGAGAATGGTTGGGCTCATGCGATAGCCGCTGGGAGTATCACAGCGGAGTCTCTTCAAAGGCAGGTCCGGCAGATGGCGAAGAGCCTGGCCCCTGGGTACGCTCAGGAGTTGGATGCTGGTATGGACTTGCAGGATATTGTTTCCCCATACATTGAGTCTAAGGCGAAGATTCTAGAAATGAATCCAGCTGATATTGACCTTTTCGATAATGACATCCGTAAGGCTGTTAGCGGCGTAGGGAAAGACGGGAAGCCCGCTTCTAAAACGTTGTGGCAGTTTGAGCAGGAAATGCGTCAGGATCCGAGATGGTTGAAGACTCAGAATTCGCAGGATTCGCTGATGTCTGTTGGTCACTCCGTGTTGAAAGATATGGGGTTTAAGACATGAGCATAGGTATCCCGGAGAATGAGTCTGGTGGGGCTGGTTCCCCCTACGGGACGATCGGGATTTTCCCGGGCGAGTCTGGGGGGAACCCCACACCACGTTCGGGTACTAGCCCACCTCCTAATGAAACTGCTGCGCAGAAGAAACTACGCGAAAAGTTAGCGGCTGCTAGGACAGCTGACCCGTATGGTGGTCTTGATGGTGCGAACCGTGATTCCGCTATTGCTCTTACTGCTTTGTTCAAGCAGTATGGCTTAGAGTCGTTAGCACCGCAGATCATTAAAATGATCCAGAATGGTTTCAGCCCGGATACGATTGCTATCCTGTTGCAGGATACGAAAGAGTATAAGCTGAGGTTCGCAGCGAATGAGGCCCGCCTCAAAGCGGGTCTACCTGTTCTGTCGCCTGCTGAGTACATCAGTACGGAGCAGGCGTATAGACAAGTTATGAGCGCTGCGGGACTTCCAATTGGGTTTTACGATTCGACAAGTGACTTCACTAAGTTCTTGTCTCAGGATGTGAGCCCGACTGAGGTTAAGTCGAGGGTTGATGCGGTTTCTGAGGCTATCTATAGGGCACCGCAAGCAACGAAGGACATTTTTAAGCAGTGGTATTCAACGGGCGACATGATCGCTTACGCCTTGGACCCGAAGATCGCTAGCCCACTGATTGAGCAACGTATTCGTGCCGCTGAGGCGGCTGCTGTTGCACGTCAACAGGGATTGGCGTTGTCGCAGATGTCTGCGGAACGGCTCGGTGTAACTGGTTCGTCGTTGGATGACATTCAGACTGGGTTCTCATTCATTGCTCAGGAGAAACCAACAACTGACAAACTGTCAGCTTTGTATGGTGGTGCCCTTAGCCAGGATGACCTTGTTGCGGAAGTGTTCGACAAAGACGCGAACGCCACGCTCAAGAGGCGTGGTCTTGCTTCTCGTGAGCGTGGCGTGTTCGCTGGTTCGTCTGGTCAGGCCAAGGGATCCCTTGGTAAGGAATCGACCGTTTAGACGTGGTTCTTGTTCCGGTCGAACCACTCGGAGAATTCCTTGGTGCCGGGCTCTGGTGGCATTTCCTTAGCATCAAAACCGTGCTTCGCCTTCAGGTGATCACGGACGCACTTAAAGGCGTCGTGCTCGGTGCAGCCCTTACCTGTAGTCACATACGGGCAGTAGCTGCATCGAGCACGGTGCATGTTCCCACCAGAGAAGTAGTGATACTCCTCCATGATGTAGTGGCCCATGCCCATGTGCGAGATAGCGCCAGGGATATTCCGGCGCTCTAGCTCATCACGTTCCATCTTCACTCCTAGCGGGATAGCGCAGTGGTCAGCGCGACGGGCCCATAACCCGGAGGTCGCAGGTCCGAATCCTGCTCCCGCTACGCCTTTATAGCTCAACTGGTAGAGCAACTATCTTGTAAATAGTAGCACGGGGTTCGAGTCCTCGTAAAGGCTCTTCCCTGACGGATCAACCGGCCCCGTCAGGCGTATTGACCGGTACTGGGAGCAGCCACCGCAACCCCTAGCGGATGGTTCGGCCTGGGAAAAACTTATGGGAGATAAAGAAATGCCCGAATGGGACGACGATGATGACGACAATGACTCCAACCTTGTCAAGGATCTGCGGAAGCAGATTAAAGACATGAAAGCAGCTAAAGCTGTGGTGGATACGGAACTTAGCACGCTGCGTCCGCAGGTGCGGAAGAGTTCTCTGTCTCAGATTCTGTCAGAGATCGGTGCTAACCCGAAGATTGCAGCTCTGCTGCCTGATTCGGTTGGGACTGATAAGGAAGCTGTGACGAAGTGGTTGGATGAGTACGGTGATCTGTTCAACATTAAACCTGTTGAAAAAGTTGGTGAGACCGTTGATGGGGTTGAGAAGCCACCGGAGACCGTTGAGCTTGCGGGACAGAAAACTGAGCTGACGATCACTCCTGACATTCAGGAACAGTGGACGCGCCTACAGAACGAAAGCTCTCAGGGTACGGCGTCACCGGACCTGGAAAAGCAGCAGATTGCCCAGTTGGGCAGAGCGGTTGCCGCATCAGCGGGCAGCTTTGATTCTTTTGTGGAACTCCTGCGAGGAGATAAACCACTCCCTAGTTAAAGGATGTTAAGACGTGGCTAATCAGTACACGTCAATTGCGACTACACCAGGTCTCAGTGATAACACTGTTAAACTGATGTACGATTTCGCGATTGGTATGGTCTTCCGGGAGACCAGTATTTATCGGCAGTGGACCGATAAACGCCCGGAGCGTGTGAATGGTCCAGCTCAGACCATTCAGTTGCAGAAGCAGGATTTCTTTGATACTGCTGCTGTGACTGCGGCTAAGACTCCGCTCAATGAAGAGCAGGACGTTGACTCAACGAAGCTGCCTCCGACCATCACTGTTAACCTGACGGTTAACGAGTATGGTGCGGCTGTCACTAAGACCAAGATTCTCCGCTACTTCAGCTTCGCTGATGTGGATGCGATTGCGGCTCGTACTGTGGGTACGCACATGGCTGAGGTTTTGGATGAACTGGTTCAGGATGTGATGGCTACTGGTACGCAGGTGTTGCGTGCCCAGAACCGTGCTAGCACGGTCACTGTCACTGCGACTGACTACATTCGTGCGACTGATGTCCGTAAGGCCGTCACGAAGCTACGAGTGAACAAGGTCCCGGATTTCAATGGGTTTTACATGGCGGGTATTCACCCGCATGTGATCCATGATCTGCGGGAAGAGACCGGTTCTGGTTCGTGGCGTGTCCCGTCTGAGTACGGTACGTCGCAGGCGATGATCTGGAACGGCGAGTTTGGTGTCTTCGAGGGTATGCGTTTCGTTCAGAACACGCGTACGCGTACGGCTTTGGACGGAGCGAGCTCCGGGAAGGTTTACCGGACGTGGATTCTCGGTCGTGAGGCTATCGCCGAAAAGGTTGTAGAAGAGCCGAGTTCCGTGGTTGCCCCAGTAATTGATAAATTGCAACGTTTCTCCACGATTGGGTGGTATGGGGTCCTAGGTTGGTGCCTCTACCGTGATGAGTCGATCGTCCGGTTCGAGTCCAGCTCGAGTGTTGCTGCTCTGTAAGTGAAAGCACGGAAGGCCCCAAGGTGATCAACCCTTGGGGCCTTCCGCTGCTACCTCAGTTTGGTCTTCCTCGCACATTTGTGCAGTTAGCTGAACGAGAATCCTCACCATCAATCCCTTACTGCACCGGGCGTAGCCCTGAAGGGTACCACATGGCCGACTTTACGGCTGACCTCACGGCCATCGTGACGGCCGAAGCAACACACCCCACAGAACTTTCCAGTGCGCAGCGCGCACACCTTGGCCTGCCACTTGAAAGTGACGAGTAATGACCGCTGGTCTATCAGCCGCAAAAGCGGCATCAATCCTGAACACTTACCGTGCAACGGCTTACAGTGCCGTTGACGGGTTCGTGAAACTCCATACCGGTGACCCTGGTTCAGCCGGTGCTTCAGCTGCTTCAGCTGTAACTACCCGGAACGCCATCACTTTCAACGCCCCATCCGGTGGGGCGATGACCCTGCTTGCGTTGGCATCGTTTGCGATGACAACCACCGAAACCATCACCCATATTTCGATTTGGGATGCCAACGCCGCTGGTAACTTCCTTGAGTCGTGGCCTCTGACCGCGCCTGTCCCGGTGATTAACGGTTCGACTCTGACTTTCAGTTCTTTCACTCTGAGCTATACGCCGATCGCGGCCTAAAACAAAGGATTCCCTTATGGCAAAGGCCGGATACGCCGTCCGTACCTCAGCTGCTGTCGCGCTCAGCGCGGCCACTGCGAAGACAATTCTCATGGTCATGTCTCCAGCATCTTTCGGTGTAGACCTGAAGAAATTCAAACTGTCCTTCGACGGTATTACCGCTTCAGCGGTTCCCGTCCTGGTGGAACTGGTCACATCTACGAACGCGTCGAACAGTACCCCTGGTACTGGGAACACGAATGAGAACACGAATATCAACCAGTTGTACGGTCGCGCTATCGTCGCTGGTTTCACCGCTTTCTCTGCTTCTACATCGGAGCCTACCGTTCTGACCGTGGTTGATTCTTTCCTGATCACCCCCACGGGTGGGACCGTGTTCTACGATTACCCGCTGGGCGATACCCCGGATACTGCTGTGTCGGCGGGTATTGGTCTGCGTGTGACTGCCCCGGCTACGGTGAACTGCCGGGCAACCATGACGTTCGAGCGTAACTAATGGTCATCATTGTTAGGACGCATATCATTAGCGAACCCACTGGTGGTGGGTTCGGCGTCGCCGCATTTGGTGAAGCGAACTTTGGAGAGTAGGGAAACCTCGTGGCCTATCCGCTGCCAGTGTCAGGAGATGGCAACGCCAACGGTCAGCCGTGGGCCTCTAAACTCCTGTTCGCTATTAACGACTTGGATTCTCGTGCCGGAGTCCTGGAGAGCACCACGGAGACGGGTCTCCCAGGGTATGCACTGTTGAGTACGTTCTCTGGTGCTGATTCGACAGCGAAAATGCGTAATGCCCTCGCCACGTTGGCGGTGGAAACAGCCGGTACACGCCGGTCTCTGATCATCGAGTCTGGTACCACGCTGGCACCAGGTAGCGACCCGTTCCAACTGTCGAACGGTATTGTGATCGTTGGTGGGATTGTTCCCACCACAGAGTTCGCCTACCAGGCGAGGGTGACTATTTCGGGTGCCTGCCCGAACGGTGTGTTTCAGATTAAGAAGAACTCAGGAGTGAACCCTGAGGGTGGGACTAACCCATCCTCAGGTACACAAACCCGTGGTGTGATCATCTCAAATATTGCGTGGGAAGGACCCGGGTCGAGTGTCACCTGCGATTTCTTTGAACGGAACTTTACCGAGCAACTCGCTTATTCCTTGTTCCATGGGTGCTCGTTCGACAACTTTACCGGTGTCCTGCATCAACGGTTGCTTGGGTTCGTGTGGTCCGGTGTGGGTTATTGCAACAACTCCACAGATACACCCTTCAGGTTCTCTGGATCCGACTGGAAAGTATTCACCGATGGGTACTTCCTTGATTCTCCGAACCTGACCGATGAGAAGTATCTCCTAGAGATTGTCTCAGGGAACAAAGTGTATGTCGGCCCCATGTTTATCACCGGTGACGGGCCAACGCCCGTCCGGGTAACCGCTGGGCAAATGGTTCGCCTCGCTAGCCTAGAAATGGAATCCGAAGGTGTCCCACGTCGTACTGCTGGTGCTGGTCTACTTGTCACTGGTGGGAACGTTGTCGTTGATAACGCCTGGTTCTTTAGGTCGATGGCTAACCCAACATCAGCTGCTCTTCTGGCTGCTAGCCGGACTGATAACGGGGTGGTTCATGTAACCGGTGGGCATGTCAGATTACACAATGCGACATTCGGTGAATACAATAACTCAGAAACCCACACCGAGAATCATATCTCCTGTACTGGTGGGCGGGTCATCTCCGACAACTCGTTGGTATGGAACCTCGAGGCGAACAGTGGGACTGGTGGTATCAGTGCACGCGCACTGGCTATCGCCCATTCCGGGTCTGGATCGGTTTACACCGTTGACACGACTGTAGTTCCCTAATGGCTGCTGTCGCGCTGACAGGCGCGGGGAACGTTACCTCAGCCACGGTCACCTCAGGTACGTCCCTGGTTGTTAACAAACCAGGGAACGTCGCTGATGGGGACTATTTTGTTGCGTTGATCCATTATTCTATTTCTGCTGGCACAATGTCCACCCCTTCAGGGTGGACTCAACAGCAGGGTGAAAACACTTCTCGTTCGTTTTATGTGTTCACGAAACCAATCCCGGTTGCTTCGTCTGAATCAGCAACCGATTACACATGGAACATGACTGGTGGCGCTGGTCGGTTGTGTGGGCTCATCACCCGTGTCACGGGTGCTCATGCGAGCACACCCTTGGACGCTAACGGGACTGCCACCACAACGGGCGTAGGTTCCACTGTGGCGCCCTCGATTACCGCTGTCGGCACAGACTGTCTACTCCTCGGTTTCTACTTCACCTGTGACTCTTCAGTGACTTCGGTGATCACCCAACCAGGGGCTATGAGTTCGGTCGCTACGGTCACGGTCGCTCCGGCTGCCACATCAACGATTCTTATCGCTCAGGAACAACTTAGTTCGTCCGGGGCCACTGGTACGCGTACGGCGTCCAATGCTCCCGGCGCTTCATCTGGTGTCGGTGGGATGCTCATGACGATTCTTCCCGCACTTGTTGTTAAGCCTCCGGTCGCTAGTGTTTTCCCTAGCTTGGCGGCATCCCAAGCCGCTATCTGGTAGGTCTATATGAGTCAGATCGGGCGACGTAAACCGAACGTATCTGTACTCCTGCGTACCGTGGTACCTAAAACTTACCTGATCCCTCAGGTAGGTGATGCCACAGCGTCAGGGACCATTACCGCTACCCGTAGTGATTCTGGTGCTGTCGCAGGTGCCGCAACAGCGGCATCAACCGTTGGTGTGCAAAGCGTGTTCTTCGCTGACGTTGCAGGCACAGTCACTGCTGGCGCGGAAGCGTCAGCTGGGCAAGGGCAACTAGCGAATGTTGCTGGCGTTGTTACCATTATCGCTACGAGCGCGTTCACACGCGAGGACCTCGTAGCGGTCAATGGGGCTGTGACAGCCCATGGTGTGATATTAGCGAAGTTTTACCAACCAGATCAGCGCATTAGGCGCTTCCCCCAAGGGAGGTACTAATGAGTCGCCTCGGTCGGCGGGTAGCTAACCAACCACAGTTCTTTGCCACACCTCTACTCATTGTGGACCCACAGGTTGTGGGTATCACGACAGCTGCCGCTTCGGTGACAGCATCAGTTACCGCGTCGAGTGTTTATTCTCGGACGGTCATTTACACGTACCGGAGCAGAGACGAAACATACCGGCTCCGCCGGGGCCCGGTCGTTACTGTTGTTTACGGTGTTGAACCCGGCGACGTTGACCCAGCTAACCTGTCGATTCAATCACAGGTTGTTGCGCTTGTTGAGATTACCGCTGACGCGGGTATCCATCTTGTTGGTGAAACCACAGCTTCAGCATTAGTCACCGCGCTGATGGTCCCTGAACCGGTGTTCTATTTCACTACGCCGACAGTACGGGAACGACGCTACCTGCGTCGTCACCGTTTGTGGGATCGAATGTATTTGGATCGTGGGTTGTCAATTCTAAGGTTCGGTACGTCGTATCAGCAGATTGATAATCCTTCTACGGATGAGATGGAGACCGCTGACGCGCTCTTTATCGGGGGAAGAACATACCTCATTGATGAGGAAGAAGCAGGGCGTTTGATCTCTGCTGGTTATGGTCATTGGGTTAACGATAACCCTGATGATCCTATTGATGAGATTGACTTTTCCCAATACGGGGCCGGTGCGTATGGCTCCGGACCCTACGGAGCCTAGAATGCCTATCGACCTTCCTGATCCAAGCGAATTGATTGATGTGTGGGGTGAACAACTCAACACTGCGATCGAATCTGTGGAGTCAACTGCGGAAGCAGCTGCTGCGGCTGCTGCTTCTAACGTTAACGCTAGCGATGATGTTGACGGGAACCTTGTCCTCGACTATGGGGCCAACACAGCAACCGTTCTGAAAACGACAGCGGTCGGTGCAGCGAATGGTGTGGCGTCTCTTGATAACGCCGGGCAGGTCCCGTTAAGCCAGTTGGGTAACCCCACGTTCGGTGATGTGGGTGCTGCTGCCGCATCACATACTCATAGTGGGTCGGATCTTCCCCAGGTTGCTTTAGAGTTGAACTCGGCTCCGGCTATCGCACAGTTCAATACGACCACCCAGCAGTGGCCTTTCCGTACGGATATTACGTCGTCCCCATCGAAAACAGTTATTTGGATGGGTGATGCTGCGATCCCCACCTACGCTGTGCCTGGGGTGGATTTCTTTTTTGGTCCTCGTAAGTCCGGTACGACTACGGAAACACCGGACCCACCGGATGAACCAACAGTGCTACCGGACGCCAATGGTGTAACCTTGTCGCTACCGGTTGTTACCGTTTCGGGTTCGGCGTACAACATTGCAGCTAATGTGACAACGAATAGTAATCTGACGTTCACGTATTTGCAGTTCGCGGTTCGCGGTCCGAACGGTGAAGCACAGGACACCGCGTATAACAATAACCGGGTTGTTAATACAACAACGATTCCTATTGCTGGTTCGGGGAACGCAACTACCACTGGTAACTGGACTGTGCGTTTGGCGTACAATATTACTGGTGGTAGTGCTCAAGCGAATTGGGTTGATGGTCCGAGCGCAACATTTAATATCGCTGACCTTGGTGGTGTCCCCGCTGGGGAGATCCCTGTCCTTGGCCGTAGCGGCCTGACATGGAACAGTGGGGTCTTCTTCAATGCCGGTTCAGTGACTTCCGCTGAACAGTTCTTCAGTTGGCGTAACCGTCCCGGTGACGCCATCATGTATTTCGTTGGCCGTGGCACCTTCGATGAGATGCGGTGGTTGCGTGATGACCTCACCGCATGGCCCGGGTACCGGGTTCTGTCTCTGCCGACACAGCCTGCATCACAGTCGAACGCTGCGACAGCGGCAGGAACTAATAATGGTTTCTGGACACAGTATGGTCTCGACCTGAAGAACAAGGGTTGGGATGATGGTAGGACTATTCTCAGGTTGAACTGGGAAGCTAACGGCAACTGGTATAACTGGGCGTGGGTTAATGGTGGTCCAGCACAGTTCGTGAATGCGTATAAGAACGCAGTGAATTCGGTGCGTATTCATGCACCGAATACTAAGTTTGTGTTCAACATGAACCGTGGGAATCATTATGATGACACGGTGTGGCAGACACAAATAGCTGACCCACTGCTGAACCATATCGATATTATTGGTATCGACTCGTACGACCATGCCCCAGCTCAGAACACTGAATCGTCGTGGACTTCGACGCTAACCCAGAACCCTGGACTGACTTCGGTCGCGACGTACTGTCGCGCTAATGGTCTGAAAATGTCTTTGGATGAGTGGGGTGCCAGTGGTGGTGTCCCTGGTTCATACACTGGTGGTGGTGATAACCCGTTCTACATTAATAAAATGTGGGAATGGTTCAACGCTAACGATGATGTGGTTGCCCTCGAATATTACTACAATGATAATGGTGCACCGGATACGTTGCGTCACAAAATTTTCTCTCCGACTACGGATCGACCGAACGCGTCGGCTGCTTACAATTCTACGTCTCGTTGGAGGAAGCCCTAATGCCTAGTTATGTGCTTCAGCCCATCGGGGCTGGCCCGGCCGTCACAGCGTTCGATCCGCAGATCCGGTACGTCGGTTCATCGGTCCCCGTTCCGGGGACCACATGGGCGACCAGTGACCTGTGGATCGACACATTGGATGAGGGCACTACGGGTCATGTGATCCGCCGTTGGAATGGTACCGTTTTTGTCCCTGCGAGGCCCTAATGCAATTCTCTGATAATGGTTGGCCAGGTATTGAAGACCGGGCTGACACTGAACGTTCACTCGTCCCGGGGACGTCGTGGACGATTCAGACGGCACCTGGTGCCGCGTGGATTCTCACGGAGTTTACCCGACGGTTCAACAAGGAAGTTGAACCGATCGCGGGTAACCAGTTGGACGACTGGTCTTATGCGTGGCGGCCGGTGCGAGGGAGTACGAAACTGTCATGCCACGCAAGTGGTACGGCAGTGGATTTGAACGCGTTGATACACCCTCGGGGTGTGCGGGGAACCCTTGATAGGAAAGCGAAGCAGAGGCTTCGGGTCCTGTTGGATGAGTTCACTGATTTCAAAACAGGTCAGGTTGTTATCAAGTGGGGTGGTGATTTCGGTTACCCGTCCATTGTTGATGAAATGCATTTCCAGATCCGGGGGGATCAGGACGCATTGGATCGTGTGAAGACCCGACTGACCCAGGTTGCTGAGGAAGAGGACGACATGTCTTTCAAGGAGCGTCATGTTTTAACGGAAGCGGACGTTGCCGCGTACGGCAGTGATGAACTGGAACCGGGGAAAGACAGCAAATCTTATGATGAGTTGCTGCGTTTCCCTCCAGGTGTTGCACGGTTGCGGCGTGAGATGGTTGAGCGTGATAAGAAGTTGTCCGCTCAGATCGTTGCACTGCAAGCTGCTGTTGCAGAGCTCGCTAAGAAGTGATGCACGCCGCGAGTATCGCGGCTGATACTGGGATAACGGGGGTTTTCCTGCAATTCGGTGTTCTGGGTGCTTTCGCGCTTCTCGCGCTCTGGTTTTTCTTAACAGTTTATAAGCGTGAGGTTTCACGCGCGGACGCTGCTGAAGCAGCGTTAGCTGTTTTGAATGCTGATCTCCGGGACAAGGTAATCCCTGCTCTCCATGACACGATACGTGTCAACCAAGAGCTTAAGGAAATCCTCAGGGAGCAGCGGCGATGACCGAGAAGGAAGTTGAGGCTGTTCGTGTTGACTTGAACAGATTCACTATGGCCATTGAACAGACAGTGGCCGATCTCTATGAGGAGATAAGGCTCTTGCGAGAGAAGGCCACTGATGGATCGAATGAGTGAGCTGAAGGCATCCGTTGACCGGTTGTCGAGTGAGGCAAGAGATATCCGCAGAGAGATGAAGCGGAAGACCAATACTATTTGGGTTGCTATGCTCGCTGGGGGTATCGCTTTATTGACGACGATGGCTGCCGCTTACACGGTGACCATAAATAATGCTGAAGCGATCGACACTAATAACCGCAAGTTTTGTCCTGTGATTGAGATTCTCCTACCATTAAAAGGAGACGATGCCCCTACCACTGAGCGTGGTAGAGACATCGTTGCCAGAGCTGAGAAGGTTGCTCGTGAACTCCACTGCTGAAGAGTGCCCATGTGGTTGTACGTCTTACGGTCAGCACCTCCGGAATAAGGGGATCAGCGTTGGGTACGCTAATAGTGTTAAGGGCTGGGATTATTCCAAGCAGCAGAAGTGGGATAGGGAGTTATCCCGTTACCGGGATTTGACGGCGTCGGGGGTTGAACCTGAGGGGACCACGCATCGGGAGATGGATCAGGCTGAGCGTGCCCGAACTAAGGACGCGTATAGCTGACCGGCGGTCAGCTGCCCAGTATTCGGTGTCGAGTGTCCGATGGCATTGCCCTGGATGTACGAAGCATTCAAAGCCGATGTGTCTGAGTTCTGTTGGTGTCCCGCAGATGACACAGGAACGCATCTCTTTGCCTCCCCAAATAAAGGAGCCGAGGGTTTCCCAGTCGCGGTCAGTCATTGGTCGTCCCGGTTTGCATGATGTAGTTGCTGAGATTTGTGATGAACGCTTCAAAGTGTTCAGCGCTCATCCCGTCTGCTACCGCAGCTTCTTTCATCCCTGGTAGGACATCACCAAGGGTTAGCTGGTACTTGTCCCGCCATTGCATGAGGTGCATGATACAAATGCTTTTCACGTTTTCGTTGTTTAACCTGAATTCTTGGGTAGGAACGGAAAACCATGAGCGGCACCCACACTCAGTGGCGTGTTCGAGGGTGCTACCTTTCGCCCGTATGTCTTGGATGAAGTCCCGGTAAGGCCATACCACAATCAGGTTCGGTGGGTTTGCTTTGTTGTTCACAGGTCACCCTTGTAAATGTTAGTGACCCCAATAACGAGTGCGTCAGCCCCTGAGAACGCCACATCCACATCACAGTCTAGACCGGTTGGTTTTCCGAGCATGAGCCCGTGGGGTCGGCAGAGAAGAATGGTCTGGTTCAGGCACGCAACCGCGACGACGGTTGCGACCTGCTCACATTCGTTCTCGGGTTCTCCGGGGATGAGCCCTGTTCGGCCCTGCTGACACATCAACTTCTCTTCAATGTAAGCCATGCACAGAGAGTACCAGAGGATCACCGATGGGTTACCCTACCAGCGACACGTTTTCGAGTCTGATAGATGAAGTAATCACAAGTCTGTCCGGGTTCGGGACTGAGAATGACGCTGTGTGCACACTCCTCGAACCGGTCACAGCATCAAGTGTTGTCCTCAGTGTGGATGACACAGACGATGTCAGTCGTGGGCTCCTCGAAATCGAGGAGGAAATCCTTTATGTGAATAGTGCCGAGAACGGCACGGTTACACTCCAGTCGTGGGGTCGTGGGTATAAAGGCACCACTGCTGTAGCCCATGCTGCTGGTACACCGGTGTTCGTGGCTCCGACGTGGCCTCGCGCTGTCGTCGCGAGGGAAGTGAACAACACCATTCGTGCCGTGTACCCGAACTTGTGGGCTATCGGAACGAATGACTTTTCTTCTTCCCCTACCACATGGCAATACGTGATGCCAGCTGCTGTTGAGCGTGTCCTGTCCGTTGAGTGGCGTTGGACCACTGACCTTGACGGGTGGATGCCTATCACCGGATGGGAGTTGATCCAATCTGCGAACGTCACAGACTTCGCAACAGGAAAAGCGTTACTGATTAGTGAACCTTTACCTGCTGGTTGTCGTATCCATGTGACGTACGCGAAAGCCCCCACGTTCCTCTCGTTGCCCACTGATACGTACGCATCAACGGGGCTTCCCTCATCGAGTAGAGACGTGATCGTTTATGGTGCCGCTTCACGGCTCCTCCCATGGCAAGACACTGGTCGTATCCCTGTTACTGCTGTTTCTTCTGATGTTCAGGATTCGTTGAAACCTGTCGGCAACGGGATAGTGTTGTCGAAAGAACTACGTAACTTGTATGTCACTCGTCTCGCTGATGAACGTCGCGCTCTGTTGGAGCGCTACCCCACAAGAACTCATAGGGTCCGCTAATGGCTGCTAGGAATTACTCTTCTGTTGCGCGCCTAGCGTCTCTAACTGCTGGCGTGAACGCCTCAACAACAACATTCGCTGTTGACCAGACAACTGGTTTCCCAACGATCCCTTTCACAGCTGTTGTGGATGCTGGTCGTACTGCTGAAGAAATCGTTACTGTCACTTCTGTGGTCGGACTTATCCTCACAGTAATTAGGGGTGAGGATGGGACCGCTGGGCAACCACATGATGCTGCCGCTGAAGTGCGGCACATGGCCACGGCGAGGGATTACCGTGAACCAGCAGAGCATATCGCTCAAACGTCTGGGGTTCATGGCACTACGGGTCTCCTGGTAGACGCTAACTCTACTCAGTCTCTCGACAATAAAACGTTCACTCCTGCTACTACTGATCATGTTCCGGTGAAACTGCTGGCTGCCTCTGGGCAGACCGCGAATCTCCTTGATGTTCTGTCGGCTGGGTCTGTGGTTCTGGCGTCTGTGTCGGTCACTGGTCGTCTCTCAACCCCTGGTGTTGATGGTACATCGTCGTCTACTTTCACTGCTGGTACAGCTGCTACTGTCGCAGCGATCGTTAAGGGCGCTGCTTCACAGTCAGCGAACCTATTGAGTGTTAGGAATGATGCGAACACTGAGGTGGCGTCTATCGGTCCCTCGGGGACCGTGACTGCACCCATTGTGAGCGGTGGAACAATCAATGGTTCCGCATCGGTGAATACCCCTACAGTGAATGGGACTACTCAGTCAATATTCACTACACCAGTGCTTGGTACTACTCCTCTGATTGTGAAGCAACCGACAGGGCAGACCGTTCCGAGTTTGGTTGTTCGTGATGTTGCTGATGTGAATCGTGCTGGTGTCACTGGTGAGACCGGTGGGTTCCAGTTGTTCCACGGTTCGGCAACGAACCTGGTTCCTTTCCGGATCCATGCTGGATCGGAGCAGGTGACGATGCTCACTGGTGCAAGCTCCCAGGGTGGGAGCATTGATATCACCTCGTATGGTTTTAATACGAGCCCGTTGGTGATGCTAACGGTTCGTCAGGAAAATGAGTCGTCGGTTAAACGACGTGTGTTCGTTAATATTGAGGGTGCCCCAACGACCACGGCTATCCCGTTCCGGGTGGTTCAGTCGGCTGACCAGAACCTCCCGGATGACACCACGTACAGGGTCCATTGGATGGCTATTCAGATGACGCCGACTACGGCGGCTGGGTAATGACTTCTTCTTTCCTTGAACCGGTTCCACCGGATATTACTGAAACTATTCCTACGCACATTAGTGCACGGATCAGTAACCCGGTGTATGTTAACCGGACGACACGCGCTGACGTGTCGATTAATGATCTTGCGTTCCAGTTCGCTATCAGTGACTCGAATGTGTATCAGCGGGAGACCGCTGAGTTCCGTCGTGAACAGATTGATACGTCACGGGAGCCTGGTGAGCAGTCACTGAATCAGTGGTGGGTGCGTGACCAGGACTCGTGGCACAAGGGTGCCGGTATCAACTTTTATGAGCCTGGTAGTGTCGAGACAACACAATATCGTTTTGACTCCAGTATGGGAGTAGATGTATGGACCGAGGGGCAAGTGAGTCTCCTGAAGAGGTGCCCTCTTCTGGAGAGTGCGAGCGTAGGTCAGGCTGCCTTTGCGACATCAGCGGTCGTATCCGGGGTCAATGTTTTTATTGGCGTGGTCGGCGGAACCCTGTTCCGCCACGACGGGACAACGAGGACTAACTACACCGGATACACTGGGTTCTCTTCTGAGCCGGTGATCACCGGCGCTAAGGTCCTCTGTGCTGGCACGAACGGCCTGTGGGTTGGGGACGTCGGTGGGACCACTGTTACTAACCTGTGGACTACAGCCTTGGGCACACAGTGCCGGGCATGGTGGGTCAAATCGAGGATTATCGCTTCTCAGGGTCATAAACTGTGGGACCTCACCCTTGCCGGTGGGTCCTTGGATTCTACAACACCATTGTTCGCTCACCCGTCAGCAACGTGGACATGGACGGGTGTCGCTGAAGCCCCCGGGGCTATCCTCGCTGCCGGGTATGACAACGGTTATGGTTATGTTTATAAGTTTGTCCTTGATGATGCTGGTGCGGGGCTATCGCCCACGCTTGGTTCACCGATTCAGGTCGCGGACTTTCCCCCTGGCGAGGAAGTCCATTCACTGAGGTCTTACCTGAGTACGTATGTTGCGATTGGTACAAGCCGGGGCATTCGTGTTGGGATCATGGATAACACGGGGACCATCCAATATGGTCCTCTTCTCGTTGAAACTACTTTGCCGGTGCGTGCACTGGGTGCACGTGACCGGTTTGTTTATGCAGGCATCGAAGCTGACTTAGATGGTTTCTCCGGGCTTGCCCGGATTGATCTCTCTCAGGCAATCGCTGACCTAAGGTATGCTTGGGCTTATGATGCACAAGCCCACGTCACCGGACGAGTCCAATCAGTCACCTTCCTCGGTGTTAGTGACCGAGTTGTGTTTGGCATTCTTGGAGCAGGCATATTTCAGCAATCCGGCACGCTATATGAGAGCACTGGATATGTTACCTCCGGAAAGATTCGTTACGGCACTAGCGAACCCAAAACGTACAATCTGTTAAAGGTTCGTGCGTCTATCCCTGACCAGTGCACCATTTCGATTAATACGATCAGCCATCAGGGGACGAACACGTTCCTGAATACACTGGGTTCAGCGTGGGACACTGATGAGGATGTGACGTTGCGTACGCTGGCTGATTTCGGTCAGCCGTATGCGTCGATCATGTTGACGTTGGCACCTAATACGGCAACCACTGTGACCCCTGTGTTGCAGTCGTATCAGGTTAAGGCGACTCCTCAGCCGAAGATCCAACGCAACATTAAGATGCCGTTGCGGCTTGTTGATGTGGAGCAGGACAGGAATGGGATTAAGCAGGGCCGTACTGGTTCTGCTGCGTCACGGTTGGCTCTGCTGGAACAGATGGAACAAGAGCATACGGTGGTGTTGGTGCAGGACTACACGGCAAGGGATATTGATGGGAACCCTGAGGCGTATACAGCTCAGATCCGACAGGTCCAGTTTATCCGGGATACCCCGACGTCCCGTAATCGCCGTAATTTCGGTGGTATTGTTAACGTCTCATTGCTGAAACTCTAACCCGGTTAGAGTGCTAGTATTCATACCATGGACTCTCCCATCGAGGTCACAACTGACCCTGTGTTGTTGCGTGCGTGGAAGCTCCCCGCATCCCGGTACCGCGTCCCGCTCCCTCCTGGGGTGTGGGATAACGAACCTGACAAAATCCAATGGGTGGACGACAAGACAGACTTGGACTGTCTGATGCTCCGTTCCCGTTTCGGTAACTGGTGTGGGTATGTTGGCGTGGCACGCCGACACCCGTTCCACGGCATCGATTACCAGATGATCAACGTGGATGTCCACGGTGGCTTGACCTTCGCTGGCCTGTGCACGCCTGGTGAACCGATCGACGGTATCTGCCATATCGCCGAACCCGGTCGTGAGACCGAGCCCTGGTGGCTGGGATTCGACTGTGGCCATTACATGGATTACCAGCCGGGGATGGCTGCGACCATGGCTGAGGTTCTCAAGGAACCCACGTACCGCGACCTGTACGAGACAGGTCATTACCGCACTGTTGAATACGTGCGGAACGAAGTGACCGAGTTAGCCCGTCAACTTTGGGAATGCCGATGACCCCACTGTGGTTTAAACGAACCATCATCCTGGGTATGACTGGCCCGGACGTTGACATTGTGCGGAACAAGTTCGGCCTGGAACCAGGCCCTTACGATCGAACAACGATGGAATTGGTGAGAGGCTTGGCTAGGAAACGGCACATCGAAACTGATGGTGAAATCGATCAGGTTGTAGCTGTGGCTCTCGGCCCTGCTGCCGACGAGGACATTGCACCAACCTGGTTTGAACGTGAACTGTCCCTCTGGTGCGAGGGCGAAGACGTCAGGTTGTTCCGTTGGGCTATCGGGTTCAAGGACAACGACAATAGGTTCCATCCTGAGGAAGAAGCAGCCGTCAGACGGCTGCAATCTCAACGTGACCTGGTCGTGACCGGTCGAGTCGATGAAGCTCTTGCAAAATATATTGGTGAAGCACCACGAGAACGAAGATAAACAAAGGAAACCCTCGCTCAACCTCCCCAGGTTGAGCGAGGGTCCTTTTTTCGTTTAGGTCAACGACCCCGTTCCGCAGACGGAGGTGACTTAAACGAAAACTGCAACCGGGTCAGGAGGCTCGGTGGTCTCCCCTGACCCGGTTTGATCGTGTGCCGACAATAGCATGTCCACCGTTCCCGGAGGAAGAGGATGAGTCATTTGCTTGATTGTGGGGGGAAGACGGAAGCCCGCTGAGTAAACCTGCCCGGCTGCAAGAGCACGGTAGTTGTCGCACGCCGGGGAGCATTCCGCATAAGCCATATCGTCAGGAAGAGGCACACCATCAGCTTTGTAGCAGTAGGCAGACACATGTGGGATAACCTCCATCAGTCGTTGTCGGGTAACGAGCTCGATATGAGTGAGGAGATCAGGGTCGGAATTCATGGGGCCTCAATTTCTGGTGGTAGGAATGGTCGCAGGTGGGACGGGCGATCATCGGGAGGTTTAATGGGCCACATCGTGGGCACGATTTGAGGGGCGGCTCCGGTATATCGTTCTTTGTATCCGTTGGATTTGATTCGGTGGGTGAGGATTCGTGCTGCATTGGCTCTGCCCATCATGTCTAGTGTGCCAGATGATCTAACACCGTTGTCAAACCAGGGGAACCCTAGGCATTCGTTGCCTCCTAGGTCAGCCATTAACTGGTTACGGCGGGGCCCTGCCGCTGGGCAGAAACCGTTATTCACTTGTTTATGAGTACAGTTTTTGTCGCATTCCCGTGCCCAGTCAGCTGGGTACGGTTCGCATGTGCCTCCCTGTTCTACCCAGAATTTGGCTGCGAAGTAGTCGAATCCGGCGATGATCCCGCCGTCACGGTTCCGCCTTGGTGGGCAGGCACCGTGTACCAGGATGTATTGGTCACTGTTGTTCTTGTTGACGTCTTTGAGGTAAGGCGAGAGGACTGCGTGAATTGTCGTTGCTCTGATTGCCGGGTATTCCCGGCTGCCTGCGACGATAAGCCGAATACCCATGGTCAACAACCTATACACAGGGAGTGAAGGGCTACAAGCCCTTCTAAGCCATCAGTTTGGGGGAGGTGACTCTCACCCCTATGGGTGTGGTGTTAGGCGCTTAGAACGTGACTCAGCCCCTCCCAGGACGGTTGCTGTGTGAGAGCCAACCGCGTCAGATGCCCTGGGAGGGGCTGAGTACTGTATGTCCAAGCGGTGACCTCCACGCGCTAATTTCAAGCGCGCGTATTCACCGACGCTGGACGAGTGGCGTCCCCACCTAGCACCCCGGGTGCTCGGATGGATCGAACCAGGAAGCAAACTACCACAGCCCCCGATGGGACGGGGGCTGTGGTGGAGGAACCACGACCGGCAGGGTCGCTATCAACTCTGGCCCGGACCTGTAAGGAGCAAGCAGCGGGCGTGGGCACAAACTACCACAGCCCACGGGGCAATCCGTGGGCTGTGTCCTCCGTTGCTCGCTGCTAAGAAGGTGCCTGCAAACTACCACAGCCCCCAGCAGGGGTACCGGGGGCTGTGTACTCGCTCCAGTGGGGGTAGGTCACCACTAGGACCAACCGGAGCGAGGTAGAGGCAACGTTACACGACGTGCAGTCTCCGGACCTTCCTGGGGGCACCTGTGGCCGCTGGCGCGGTCATGTGCTCGGGCTTGCGCCTGAGCTCGATCATCCGTCTCCCTTCAGTGACCGTATTGAGGGCGACCCTGCTGACTTCGATACCAATGTAATCTTCTGTGACGTCTTGAGATTTATGACCTAGAAGGGCCATCGTCAATCGGATCGGACTGTCCGGGAGAACCTCGAACCCTCCTGCGGGTCCTGCCCGCATCACCAGTTCATCGTGGAAAGCGCGTGCCGCGCTGCGGCGTAGGCAGTGCATGGCGTTCTTAAAGGTGGGGAAACCCAGTTTATGAAGGGCAGTCTGGACGAATACCCCACAATGCCCGATGGGTTTCGCGTAGTTCAGAGTCCGAACCATCACGAACTTCCCGTCCGGGCCTTGCACGACCCGCCCGTTGCCCTGACGGTAGGCGGGCATAAGCGGCCAGTCCATATCAATATGGAACACACCCTGACTCGCCAGGTTCTGCCGGTAGAATTTTGTCCACCGTTCGAGTTCCTCCTGGAACTCGATGACCTGGTTGATGTGATGCCGGATCATCGGCGCATTCCTTTGGGTGCTCTTCTCCCGGTTGATCCACAGACCGGGGATCCGCTTCCCGGTCTGGTTAACGGTCTCGTCCAAGTCAGACCATTTAGACAACCGGATCTCTCCGGTACGTTGTGCTGTGTACAGGCCGACAGCGATCAACCACCGGTGCAGCGGATCAGTCGCCGAGTCCAGTAGGTCAGGCCATTCCTCGGATGGAACCCGGAGAAGCCCGGAGCTTCCGGAGTTCACACGCTTGACCTTTAGCTCTGCGGCGGGGCTGACCTTGGTCAGCTTGAATTTCTTCCCCGTTTCAGGGTCTTCGACCCCGAACGTCCTGGTCCATGCGAAAAAAGATTTAATAACTCGAACGTCAGCGTTCAACGTGGATGGTGACAATGGCACCATTTTCCCGTTCCGCATGATCCTGGCCTGGGATCGGTGGGTACGCCACGCGGTGACGTGGTGCAGGTCAACCGTGTTGATGTCGATCTTGCCACCAGGCAAGCCCTTGGTGACGTCGGCACGGAACGAGTTGATCATCGACCGATCCTTGTCGAGTGTCCCGTCCTTCATGTCGTCGAAGTGCTCACGGTGCTCTAGCCACTGGTCGATGGCGTCTGCGAGATCAACGTTCGGTTGCCTGGCCATGATGATCAACTCCCCTGGTGTGGTGGTCTCCAGGTCGATCGTAACGTGACCGTTTAGCAATGACAACCCCACAGGCCAAACTGGCCTCTGACCAGTAACGTTACGACTTTCAGGTAATAAGTAAGTATCCCGTGATACTTATGGGGCCATCCACCTGCGGTTTTGCACGGGTCGTACGTACCAGAAGTGTTCTTGGGTGAGGGTCTAGTCTCATCGTGCACACTGAGGTAACGTGGACTCATGCCAAGTCCACGAAAGTCACCGGGCCGAGTGCGGGCCGAAGAGCTGCTGCTGATCAACCCTCGACCGCTTGCGGCGTTCGAGGTGCTGAAGGAGGAGGGTTTCACGACGACGTTGGGTCATGTGAGGCAGATCAAGCAGAAGATGGGGAACATTCCCACTGTCAACGGGAACCATCATGAGACCCTGCCCTGGGTCCTTGCCAGGCAGCATCAGAACCACTACCCGGCGTTGATGTTGAGGGCGCTGTCGCGCCGTCAGCAGGGTCTGCCGTTGGCGTCGGACCCGAGTAAGGCGGTGGTCATCGGTGGGAAACTGGATCGTTGGCTGGCGACCTTGGCCCGCCAGGACAAGGTCATTCACTACACCAAGGAAGATGGGTTCGTGCTTGTCCCTCGTCGGTACGCTCTGAATAAGTGGGATGAGAGGGAACCGGTTGATCCGCCTTGGATAAGATTGCCTCAACTGCCTGGTTTGGAGGAGGATTTTATCCTTTGTAAGTGATCAAGAGAGCCCCCGGTCCGAAGACCGGGGGCTCTTCTTTGCACCGGATGATGAGTAGTAGTTATTATATATAATAGTATAGACCGGCCGAAGCCGGTCTATTTATAGTACATATCTATCAAATCAAGTGATTAAGAATTCAGTATACACAGTTCATCTTCCGGTGTCAACCTATTAAAGGTCATCCGAAGGGATGACCTTGTTTTCTGCACTACCCGTAGATAGCCCGGCGATGCCGGGCATATTATGTTCATGTAAGCACAACCGAAGGGTTGGAATGAAACTTAATAACTACATTAGACCAGCAAATGGGGCAGTTAGTATTATATATCCCCCATCAGGCATATGCCTGATGGTTGACACTCGCCTTGAATTAGATCCATTAGATTGGGATGAGTGCGTAACGCTTTGTTACGCACAGGGGTACGAGCTTCTCTCCGATGAACCCACCACGGTCAGTGGACCGTGGGAGTTCTGGGATATGCATCCCCTGCCTGAGGCAGCATGACAGGTCCAAGTCACCTGAGCTATTCAGGACTCAGTACGTACAAGGAATGCGGCGAAAAGTTTCGGCTGACCCGCCTCGTCAAGGTCCCGGAAGTGCCCGGTTGGGCACTCATCGGCGGTAGTGCAGTGCACACCGCCACGGAAAACCTCGACAGAGTACTCATGGGTGTTGAGGCCACAGGGCCAACAACATTCATGGAAGCATTCGAGGAAGAGATCCGTAAAAGGATCGATTCCACTGGTACACCTGAGTCAGAGTTCAGGATCAGCGGTAAAAAGTCGGTCGCTTGGCCGAACAAGGAAGACAGAATGTGGTGGCAATACCACGGGCAGTCTTTCGTAGAAAACTATGTGCAATGGCAGCAACGGTACACCGGCACCATTTGGATCACCCCTGAGGGTGTTCCAGCTATCGAGATTTCTGTGGATGCAAACTACGGCGGTGCCGTAGTCCCTGGATACATAGACAGGATCTTTGAAGAGGTAAATCCACGGACCAGACGTAAAACTCTGCGCGTGATAGACCTCAAAGCAGGACGTACGACACCCACCGATCCCCTTCAGCTCGCGGTTTATGCGTGGGGCCTACCAAACCTCTGGCCACGTCCAGTAATAGGTTCCTACTTTATGGCCCGGGACGGGATGCTCGTTGGGAACTATGACCTGACTGATAGCTTGGGAATGCTTCAGTACGAATTCGGTGGCGCTTGGAAAGCTATCCAGGCAGGGTATTTCCCTGCAAGGCAGTCATTCATGTGTAACTATTGTTCGGTCCGGGACTTCTGTTGGGCTAAAGAAGGTGACCTCTCGGAACAGGTGAAACCCTTTTGAATGAAAAAGAATTCGATCTAGAAGCTACATGGGTTACCGCGCTTCTCGACGTGGGTGTCCTCAGAGTTGAACTGGAACGTTCAGCTGTAGCTGAGGGTTACCGTTGGTATGGTGACGGAAAAGTAGACGACCTTCAGGACAGTACAAAATATGCGACTGCTTTGCAGTCGGTGTACGCACAGTACTGTCGGCAACCTACCTCGTGGACTCGGTTGCTGTCGTACCTCGCTAACTCCACCATGTTCTCGGAGAACGAGGAAGCATTGAGAGAGAACCTGATCAAGATCGCAGCAATGACTGTGGCCTGGGTTGAAGATATTGACCGCCGTTCACGTAACGGCGCTAAGGATGGTAAATAAATGGCTGAAGACTGGTCGTTGCAAGTGAACTTCAAGATTGGGCAGGACCTGATTAACGTCCGTGCAGCGGACGGACCAGAGTTGCAGGGTCTGCTTGATGAGTTGGGTGATGCTGCACCGAAGATCACCGATACAGCGAAGCTGTTGGGTGCCGTACAGGTCACCAGTACCGTTCTCGGGGGGCAGCAACCCACCTATGGCACACCAGGGCCTGCACCTGGTCCTAGCCCTGTGCAGGATGGTCCTCCGCCTGCTGGGGCGGAGTTCTGCCAGCACGGTCAGATGGTGTTCAAGTCTGGGATCAGTACGAAGGGCAACGCGTTCGCGTTGCATGAGTGCCCGGTCAAGGACCCGAACTGTCAAACCAAGTGGGCTAAGCGCCGGTAATGGAATACGGAGAGCTCAGGGCGGACCCTAAAGGCCCATCGGTATACGCTCTTGGTCCTGGTCAATCTCTCACGATCATTTCCACGGTGAAGTACGAGGAAGCATACGTGGCAGTGATTGAAGGGCTGGAGAGCAGGATAAGTGGCTTACAGGCCACATGCACGAGGCGGCTGGCAGAGGTCACATACAAGGACGGCCTCATTGAAGAACTAAGAGGGCAGTTGAATGCTGACGGCATCAAGAGCCTTACATAAGGCTAAGGATGCTACCCCACTCCCGGTGGTGGCAGAACTTCAGGCATTGCATGAGCTTGGAGTTCTGCCCCGTCTGGGGCAGATGCTGATGATCGTTGGTCAACCAGGTGCTGGTAAATCAACGTTCGCATTGTGGTACGCATTCAAGTTGGGTTTACCTACCTTGTATTTCTCCGCTGACATGGCAGCACATACCGCTATCACTAGGCTCGGTGCGTTGAGCACCGGGTTGACAGTGAGCGCAGTGTCTGATGCTATTGAATACGGTGGGTTGGAATACATTCAGGAAGAATTGGATGGGTCACCCATCCAATGGTGTTTCGATTCCAGTCCGTCATTGCAGGACATCGCGGATGAACTCGACTCCTATGTAGAATTGTGGGACGCGTACCCGAAGATAATTATTGTTGATAACGCAATGAATGTGGAGGGGGCATCCGGTGAAGACGTTGGCGGGATTCGATTTGTTTTACAGGAACTTCACCGCCTGGCAAGGGAAACCGGTTGTGCTGTGCTCGTTCTTCATCATGCACGAGAAGAGGGTAATCCATTGGAGCCTTCAGCGCGTGAAAAGATTCAAGGTAAAGTTGCGCAACTGCCAGAGCTAATTCTGACTGTTGCTCTCGACGGAGAGCAATTTAAGATAGCACCGGTGAAGAACAGGAATGGGTATCAGGATCCGTCTGGGAAAAACTGCCGACGTTTGTTGGCGGACCCGGAAAGGGCAACGTTCGGGCATTACGTTCCCAAGATTTATGGAGGTTACTAATGGTTAGCCCCATTCTCAAGTACTTTGAATACGGACACCTGCCAGAGAAGCTACGTGTTGTGTCGGCTCACGTTGGCACTGTTGCCATGATCATGGAAGATGCTCTCCCGGATGGTCCGGAGAAATCGGCCGGTCTTCGGAAGCTACTCGAGGCTAAGGATGCGTTCGTTAGGGCGGCACTCGATGACTGATGAACCTAAGATCAAGTTCCGGGTTCACATCCCAGCACAGAATCAGTACTTCGAGTACACCAGGTTCGATTGGGAACTCGCGGTAGACACGGACGAAATTGATTTCCTCATCGATACGGACGTGTCGGATATGGAAATTGACATGCAGTATTTCGTGGGCGATGAGGAGGTTTACCCTTATGGTGGTGCCCCGAAGATCACGGATCAACCGGGGCCGTGAAACAGAATTCATCCTGGCCGAGTACTTGCAAGCGTACTGGCCTGAAGCTCACGCGACAGGTAAGAGCGCACCTGGTGATGACATTGTGGGTACTGGAGTGTTGGCTATCGAAGCGAAAGCTACAGCTCACAATCCTATTCTTCCTGCTTTACGTCAAGCTCATGGGCGTGCTCGTGATGGTCAAATTCCGGTGGTGATCTGGCGACCTAATGGGTTCGGTCCAGCGAACGTCGCTGACTGGGTTGTTGCAACAAGAGTAAG